>Ga0207698_10001197_pt1 | contig 15116 bp, 31 predicted proteins | sample KBSCornC22_FD_184298 | JGI IMG/M metagenome (GOLD analysis project Ga0207698, IMG submission 184298) | Corn rhizosphere microbial communities from Kellogg Biological Station, Michigan, USA - KBS Corn C2-2 (SPAdes) (version 2) | ecosystem: Host-associated > Plants > Roots > Rhizosphere > Soil ...
GTTTGTGACATAACAGAATAATTTTCAATTATTTAAAATGCCTGTAAATTAAGAATATTAATATCGCGTCGTTTTCTGAACGCGCTTAAATGCCCTGCATTTTCAATTTTTCTGGCTATATCTGCTATAGATAGAACTTCAGCTTCATATTTATCAAAATGAAGGATCTCAAACTTTATCGGGGTAGTGTTTCCATTTTCATGGTATCCCGAAAATTGAACTATCAATCGTACTCCTTTTTCCTGTTCCATTTTTATTAATTTATTGATTTTTAACCCCTTCCAACGGTATTCTGCTGTAATAATCGCTATGATGAACCAATAGGAGTCCCCGAAATTCCAGGTATCTTCCGTTGGTTCATCAAGACGATTATTCCCGCAGAATACCGTTGGAAGGGTGCTGTAACGATATGAGAACCTCAATTTTCAAGTAAACGAGCAATTGAAGGACAATAACCAGGAGAAAAAAGATAGGGGAAACATGGGCATATAAAGAAGCCATCCCCGCGATAAGGGATGGCCTAAACCCGAAACCTGCGAATTGCAGGAGACTTACTAACCCAAAAAATACGATAAATATGCCAATGACAGCGAGCACCAGGTAGCGCATTATGGCATTGTGTTTTTTTATTTTGGTTTCAATGATCTGTTCGGGAGAATGATAAAAGCGCATAGCAAAAAGGTTTTAAAAGAACCGGGATCAAGTGCATCCCGGTCTAGCAATCTTAACTCATTTGAATAATGCTACCATCTTAACCAGTGGCAACTTCTGGCCTTATTATGATAATTAATAAGCGATAGAAAGGATAACGGATGCACGGATCAGACCAGGAAGAACACTGGCCGGAATGCGGCATGTAATCAAACTATTGATAATTAATAATTGGGGAGAATCGGCATTGCCCAGGATGGGGCAAACTGTGTTGTGTAGATTCATATGTAATTCTTTTAGGTAAATCGAAAGTAGAAACAATAATTGGAAAATGCAATAGTGGATACGGATTTTAACAAAAAGGGGCCACAACCACACAGTTGTAAACCCCCACCTAAAGAATTACTTACCCAAAATTAGCCATTAGTTCCATACATGCAAACATTTATTTTATTGTGTCACAAACAAATTCCACTCTTTATCCCTGCGTTCAATAAGATCCTGATTGACTACCCCACCGGCGTAAATATATTTTTTCCATTGAACTTCCAAAGCAGCATCATTCCCGGAATTGATATTAGCCAAAAGGTTATGGGCATTCCCAATGCCCAAATTATAAGAGAAAGATAAAAGCGCTGCCCACTGGTTGACATTCAGCTTCCTGGTTACCCTGTTTTTAAGATCCGCATAATCCCCCAGCAAATGGTCAACCATTTCATGGAAAGCGTTTTCCCTGGTTGTTATAGCATCTTTACCAGGTGCTGCAGTACCATACCCCCAGGAATAGCGGGATACGTCCCAATATGCTTTCGCACTAAAAGATTCTACATCAGGAATAAAGACAGACAAAACATTTAGCAGCCTGGTATTGAAAGAGCTTGCTAAAACCAACAACAAGGCTGCAGCGCCCCCAATGGCTATATGGATCGGTTTAAGCGTCATCTATTCAAATCCTCAAGCACACCATCTGCAGTGTCCATAAGATCAATAAAACCATCCTTAACAGTATCTACACTATCAGCATTAACGCGGGCAGCTTCCTGTATAGCAAATGCAACCTTTTCCAAATATTCCAATTGTCCCTGCGTAGCCTTTTTTTCCGTTACACTTTTGATCTTTTGCGCCAATCGGCCAAATGGACTATTCAAAGTTTTGGGGTTTCCTGCAGCAGCAAAGAAGCCACAAGCCAATCCACCCAGTTCCAAAAATTCATCATCCTGCAGATCCAGGACAATACGAGTTGTAATTTTCTTCTTTGCCATAACGGTAATTTTTCAAATTTTACTAACGGTTTACAGCCGACCAGGTTAACCAGGTCCTTCCGGATCTGCCGGCCGGCCGGCAGATCCGGTTATTCTCTGAAATGCAATACAGTACTGCATTCTACGAAATACAGAAAAAACCCGGAGTGGAAGGCTCTTTTATACTTCGATTAACCATGCATACAAATAACGTTTATATCAGTGTCCCGGAAATCCAGGCACCTGCCAATAAGGTAGCGGCTGCAGCATCGGTCACCAATTGAGCAAATTGTACAGTGATATTACCTGCAGTGGCACCGTTTACAATGGTTATAAAGCCAGAAAAGAAATGGTCTGTAGCATTAGCAAGCGCATTGGAGAATGCTGCAGATGCAACAATCTGATCAGCTTGGACAATTGTTGCACTGTTACCATTACAAATTTCATAACCAACCAGGTAAGTAGTTCCACCTGCAGGTACTGTTATTTGTACCTGAGCGCCCGATGCTGTACCGGCTAGATTGATCGGCAAATAAAAACGCCCTATGAAAGATTGACTGGCTCCAATTGGGATTATAAGATCAGAGTTAGCCAAAGTGTTATTGACCTTTGCCAGTGCTGCAGCTTGCTTTGCTGAATTATTTATACCGATGACAGGCATGTTGTAAATATTTAAGGTTAAAAAAATTATAGTGTCCAGGAACCAGTTACAGACATTGCATGCCAATGTGTGCCCCCAGCAATGCAAGCTAAGTGAACGGCAGAGCCTACAGTTGTAGAGGTAACAAAAGCAGCAGCAGCGGCAGTCTGTCCCGAAATATTTATTGTTGCATCCGGCGATGAAAACCGGATCCCATTATTTTTATCGACCACTATGTAACAATGAAAACCAGAATAAGCACTTAACACGATGCTGGGTAACGCAATTGTTAAAAGACCAGTAGCATTTGAATTGGTTAAGAGCTTGCCACTATCAACGGTTCGGTCTAATGTCATTGTACCGGATGCTTGAGATCTGATCAACAATCGACTTGTCATTGTTCCCGATACCTGCAATTGAGCGCCATTGAATGCGGCACTATCCTGAACAATATTGATAGCGCCATCGGATTGACGTATAAGGATCAACGGCAAAATGCCCTGATTTAAGCCATAGTTAACCTGTGCAACTGAACTTGTGAGAGTAATATTAAAGGCTGCAGTATTTCCAATTATCATTTGCGTTTGAACCTGTGTTGCATCCTTCAAACGAATGAAATTACTATTGGTAATAATTTCCCGATTGCTCAGTAACTGCGCATGCGCTCCCGCTTCATTAACTCCATTTCCCAAAACATAATCCCCAGTAACGGGATCCACTGACAAACCATTGCTGGCATCTCCCGACCCTGCAGGTGAAACGGTTTGCACGCCCTGATAAAATATGCCCTGGTTAGAATTATACATTACTATCGTTTAAGAAAGGTTGTAAATTTTCTGCATGAATAGAACAAGAAATTGCGTTGTCCCGGATCCTGCCGTTGTTACAGCAGACTGTACGCTAATATTGCCCTTAAACACTTCACCAAAATTTCCGTTCTGTCCGGTGCTGGCCCCTGTCAGTTCGGGGTGACCAGGTGGATACCCTTTCAATAACATTCCATTTACTGTAACCCAAATATCCCCCAGGTTTATAATTGTCCAGGAATTACAAAACGGATCGATTGTGCAGGAAGTACTTTCTGTGATCTCCTGATAGTTCATGCCATAAGCTAATAGGGGCAGTTGCTGAAATGTCAAATAAGTAGGTGTCATAGATTACTGTTGAGTTACACCCGCGCGGGTATATATAAGATCCACGAATTTTTTAACGACAGCCCACCACTCCAGGCTATCCGCATTGCTCTGTGTAATACCAACCTTTGAATAGTAACCGGAATAATCATGGGGTGTTCCACTTTCATACCACGCAGGTTGGAAGACTACAGTTTCCCAATTGAAAGGGGCCAAAATAAAAGCATCTGCAAATTTATCCTTGTACCACTGATAGAAAGTGTATCCGTTTTTTTTAACGAAAGTTCCCAGGAAGTACCGAGCATCCGCAGCCGTCATCCCTACCAACCAGGTTAACTGGCCTGGAAAGTCTCCCCAATTGTAACCGTATTGATGCGCGGTATCGTTACGCAGGGCAACCGCTACAGCATCAATTGTAGATTGCGGGTATGTATGATTATCATCTGAATTATATACCCCCAATTGTTGCTGCTGGTTAGTGGCCTGATCATCTGATTGCTGTTGTTGCCGTTCCTGCTTATCAGGTAAAATATTTAAAGCAACCAGGATCGGTTTTACAACCAGGAAAAAGATACCGACAGGGATACCAATTTTTAAAGCAATATCAACCCATTGATTTTCTGACAACTTAGGAATTGCAACGCCTGATACTTTTTTTTTCTGTTTAGCAGTTGCCAATAACAATACCAATCCCCCACCAAATAACAAGTATATCAACCAGTCGTTTTCATTTTTTGGCTTTGGTGAAACATAGACAACCGGCAGGTTGCCGGATTGATCCAGCCCAATTAATGCGTTATCAGTATATACAGCATCATTGATCAATACAGGTACATAACCGGTAGAAGTGACATATAGATAATTACCAGCAAGATCAGGACTATCAATCAGGAACAGGCCATCTGCATCGGCGGCAGCACCACCCACAAAGTGAGTGGCTGTAGCATCCGCGATCTGCACCGATGCATATGGGATGCCCTGTCCTGTTTGGTTGTCATATACCTGGCCGGTTATCAGCATACAGTTTAAAATGAAGGTGAAAGAAATATTTACAACTTCATTGCCATCAATGAAGACATATAAAAATTAAAGGTGCCCGGATTTGTTTCCGCCAGCTTACACATCTGATCCAGTACATCCGGCAGATTAGGCACTGCAGCCTGTAATTTGCGTAACGTTTCAGCCATTCGCTTTTGGGTATCGTTATCAGTGGTTCCCGTAATTCGGGCTACATTACCAGGTTCATTTTGTTGGGGCATTGCAGTAGGTTTTAACATTTTGCTTCCGTTCGGTATAAGGCTTCCCAGCAGACCGGCAATAACCGGATTACTTATAAATGCGGTGATCTGTCCCATTGTATCAGGTTCATCATCGTCATCATCGTCATCATCTTCGATTTCCTGCTGCAGCTTATTAATCTGCAATTGCATTCCTTCCATTTTATCCAGGATCAATTTTAACCCTTCATTATTGGCACCGTTCACACTACCCCCATTACCACTATACGAATATTCATTGAATTGGAAATTCACACTACCGTTATAAGGGGTTGCATTGGTTATACCCTTTGTAGGATTCTTATAAATAGCCAATGTATAAATGGCCGCGGATCCACCGCTTTTGATCCAGGTCAACCATTGTTGCAATAACTGTTCGCCTTCCTCCATAGTTGCATCTTCCTTATCATTTGCAAACAGCAATTGTTTTCCGGTCAGGATTGCGAATTGCGGATTTTCCCAATTTTGATATGCTTCCATTACCTGGTTGGGACTCCTTAATTGAACGGTGCGGGCAGGTGTAGCCATGATCGGTCTTATTGAAGCGGTAAATAATCGTAACAGATATTGAAAAGGTAACTGAACTCTGTAGCGGTAGGGGCATCGGCTACCAATGTTATATAGCTTTTTGTCCAATCCACTTTTGACATTTCCCGGAATAACATCAATTGGTAAACGCCCGGAGTCGTTTGGGCCGCTGCATTGGCATAAGGTATCATCCTGGATAATGATGCCAATGGCAATTGGGAGATACCTTGAAAGGTTCCGAACTGCAGAGTCAGCACAGCATTGAGAATGTCATCCGAAGTAGCGACCGGATTGGAAGTAGTAAGCGGGCTGAACTTTATAGCAGAGTCACTATATGTTTCCATTGCCTCAATAATGACTCGTTGATCTCCCATCACTGTTTGCAATTGCTGTTGAAACAGAAAGTTAAAATTTTTATTGGCCTTCGCATTTGCAGGGATCTTTATTTCTGCGAGACTCGTGTATTTTGCTCTATACAACATATAGACTGTTATTATAACCAGGACAGGTTTTACCCCGCCCTGGCTATTGGTTAATGATAGGAAAAATGAATTACGATACTACTGTGCTGTTCATAGCCAGTACACCGCGCATCATGACGATCAATCGGCTACTTGCATCTACGGTTGTCAGCGCATTCTGCAAAGCAACCTGTATTTGTATTCCCTGCGAACCAATAACCAATACGTATGGTTCCATTGGATACCAACCATCATCGGCACCGCATGCCTGGTTAGTTGGTGATCCCAAACCTAATACACCAGTCTGTTGCGTTTGCGGCGCGTAGTAATGTTTCCACAGATCCCAGTTAACACTTTTTATATCCTTGTTAACTGTGATCTGCATTGTACCGCCATTCCAGATATTCAATAACTGCAGTGAACCGGCTGCAGAAAATACAGCGGGATTTTCGTAGGTGAGAGGTTTCCATGCTGTATCGGTAGCGCTGGCCGGTTTTCCAACCCCTACAAAGATCTCTGTTGGCACAAATGTATCCTGTTGGTTCAACCGGATTTCTGTGTTAAAAGCAGTAGAACTATTTTGAACGACATTTACAGGAAGGAAATTGTATATGGTGGTATTGGTTGCCAATGCCAATTCCATTCTTATGGTGCTTTGAGTAAGTTTGAATGCGGTTATAGGATCAAAGAAGGGATCTTTCACTTGCCCCGTTGGGGTAAGGTTAAAAGCGTTGTAGAAGATCTGCACCGCTTTTTCAAAATTCTGCCTAGCAGCAATAGAGTTCATAACTGGTTATTTTCAGGTAAAGAATGTTTTTTTTATTGAAGGTGAAAGAAATAACCGTTACCGTTAATTGCCGCCGTATACACCCGCATACATACGGGGCGAAGTTTTGCCCACTGATCCAGGTTGTGGGAACTGCCGACCTGGTAAGTTAGGGCTACCGATTTTAGGCACCTGCCGAAATCCATTCAGTGCAGGTTGCATCTGTCGGAAGTTACGGGGAGCGCCAACACCTGCCAGCAATCCAAAACCCTTTGCTGCATTTGTGCTTCCAGCAATTGCGATCCCGATGCCTAACCCTTTAGCAAAGGGACTAGCAATCTTCCAGGTCATAAGGCTACCCAATCCCGTTTCCACCAGGCCAATGATTTTGCCCTGCAGGAAGGCAACCTTTTGATTGGCGACCGTTAAACCGATCCCGCCAATGATACCGCCCAGGATCATCATCATTGCATCCTGATCAGCAGCACCACGCACCCGGCCACGTCTGCCGGAGCTTTTTGATTTCTTCTTATTTTTTTTCCTTGCCATAAATTGTCGTTTTTATAATTGAAAAATTGATAATGCCTATTTGAGCCGATTGATCTGCTGCTTTTTAACAGTGATCTTTTTAGCAATTTTCTTCTTAATAGATTTCTTTGTTGCTTTCTCCTTTGAGATCATTAGGTTTCCCAGTTCAGCGTATAGCTTATCCTTCGCAGCTTTGATATAATAACCCGATGTTTTTGCAGGTGTCCTGGCTTTGCCAACCGTTGTTTTTTTAGTAACAGAGACAGTTATCCGTTTTGGTCTTATTACGTTCTTTTTTCGCTTTATAGCTTTTTTGCGTTTAGCCATGATATTGATATTAAATAGTTATGCCCAAATGGATGGATCGTTATAATTGTAAGGATCGTATTCACTATAGGGATTATCAGGTACATCCGTTCCCCCACCGCTATAATCCCCGCTACTACTACCACTGCTGCCAAAGATCTTTCCCCACATATCAGCGATACCCGACCAATCCAGCCCCTTTATTATGTTAGCAATGGTGGTTGCCGATGCCTGTGTTTGCGCCCACTGCAGCAATTGGTTCTGTTGGTTTGTAGTGGTTGTTGGCGGCGGTTGTTGTGTCGGGTAATAATTGGATCCCTGGTTTGTGCTGTGGTTTCTGGTCAGCAGGTAAACGGCAGCCAGCCCCATAGCGCCAAGAATGATAAGTTGACCGGTATTAGATTTTGACATATAAAAAAAGTTAATCGTCAATTAATTCGCTGACAACAAGTGCAACCACTGCCACAATACCAACTGTTTCTAAGGGATGACCTTTTGCCCAGGTTACCACCTGGTTCAAAAAATCCCCGCCCTGTGTTGGTGTTGTGGTTGTACCTGGTGGCGTTGTAGTGCCTTCCCCGGTTGGCGTTGGTAAGGTCGGCAGTTTAGTAATAGGAATGATCCCGCCCGGTTTAAGTGGATGCACATCAAAAAAATCAACGTACTGTTGCACATCCGGGATCGGATCTCCAATCACCAAACCGTTTACAATCTTCACTCCCATAAATTCACCGGTATACAACTGACCAGGTGTAACAGGATCCGGCACCGGTGCAACCAATGGGAATTGCTGAAATATATTCATATCCCATTGCTTCGTATTGTATGTAGAGTCTGGAAAATACTGCTGTCGTAACATTACCGCCCGTTCTACTGCGTTACGCGGAATGTCCCAGGTATTCGGCCCTGAATTATAATAATCATCAACGCCCCTTCCCAATGCATCGAGGTAATTACTGTTTGTCATTCTTACCCCAAATAAAATAGTCCATATCAATCGGGCCACTGGCAATAGACTATTACAAGGTTCAGGCCCATGCGGGCGCCCTGTTGTGCTCATCCACACATATATATTGTTGGGATCCTCCCGGATGAAATCTCCATTACTCCCATCCAAATAACCCAAGTCTGACAATAATAGCGCCATGCCTGGTATCTGATCCCACATCCTTTCAACTAATACCCGATCCTGGTCATTGCAATCATTATGTCCAAAAACATCTTGAAAGAAAGAAACCGCATTATTGATCAGATCCGTTACCCCTTGCCCAGCCAATTTAAAAATTGAGTTCAGATCTAATTTGGCAAACGCTGCAGCCTCTGCCGTAAAAGTGGCAGTCGTTCCGGTTCCGTCTGTACTTACTTTATCAAAAAGGCCCATAAGCGTTTATATGAAGGTGAAAGAAATACTATGCCCGCTGCCGTTGCTTTTTCTTTTTCTTATGCCTGGCAATTAACCATATACCACCAACCACAATTGCACTACCGATCAGGATTGATTCTACTGGATTAGCGTCAATAAATTCTTTGACATTGAACCCGACAGATAAACCAGAATTGGAGGTAGGGGTAGCAGTAGGGGCAGCGGTATTTATTTGGGTATCGGTTGTACCTGGTAACGTTTGAGGTTGCTCCCCGGTTACAGTCGGATAATCAGAAATAAAAGGGAATGAGGTTGTTTCCACTTTATTCAGATCTGTAGGGCTGTAGGTGATCGTACCGGGATCATACGCAGGATCCTGGTTAACCGGCGTTGAAATTGCGGGATCCTCGAATGTTAGCCCTGGATCATAGTAGACAGTGGGGTAATCAGCACCGATTTTATATTCATCGGGTATCGGTATAAGATAGTCGGTATTTAAAGAAATATCATACTGATCATCTGTAGCGGGCATCCAGCCGGTAACCAACCCCATAGATTGGGCCTGGTAATGGGGGTTACAACATCCGCTTATTCTGTTTAAACTCATTTTGTCCTCCGGTTTTTTATCTTCCTTATAAAAGGGAATGACCTTGCGATCATTGAAAGTTCTTTCCGTAAAAGTACCATCGACTTTTTCAATTGGAGCCGGATCTATCCAAATTTCATTACCACCAGGATTGACCACTACAAAAACATGATCTTTCCCGCTATCAAAAGGATCGTAAGAAGCGAACCGATAACACCAATCGTAATTAGTATAACCGGCCCTGTTCAATGCATCAATGGTGCCAGCAATAAATCCTGAATAATGTTTACAGTCAACGCCCCAGTTATCTGCCAACATTAAGACAGCAATAGGGCTTCGGCTTGTCTGATCTTTTTCATCTTCAGCATAATAAGGAAGGGTATCCCGGCAGAAGTAAAATAACGAGCGTAAAGGATCTGCAGTGTGAAAATAATTTACAATACGGTCATAGTCACCTGCAAATTGCTTATGGCTTTCCAGCACTTCCTTTATTATGTCCTTCACCGATTGTTCACCGGCTACAATAACATCCCGTTGACCTTTCAACGGCGGCAGTGCTTCCATAATATCATTTACGGAGATCTGCATTTATATAGTCTTGTTATATACCAGATCCACCGGCACCGCTAAATTATCAACGTTCACCGTTCCCTGCAATTGGCCAGATAAATGCGTAAATGTTTGAAGCAAATTCAATATTGCTGTAGGTAGGGATAATGTACTTAACTGAAGTGATACCCGATATTCGGTCTGCGCGTTGGCAGTAATTTCAGTAGCTGTAAAATTGGAAACATTGCCTATATAGTAACCATTCAGGTTCAGGTTACCTGAAAATGATTTTATTACAAAACTATTGGAAGTGGGATTTTGAACGCCCAGGTCAATATCAAATTGAATGGTCAATGCGTCTTTAAATTTCCATGATACCCCATCGAACACATAATTTAGGCGGGAAGCGGCACTAGCTGTACCCAGTCGATTAAAGATCAGTACACCAGTACCCACCAGGGCAATAAGGAGATAGGGGTTCATTATCTATTGATTTGACAATTATCAAATGCGTCAACTGCTACCCCATGAATTTCAATCTTTTTTTTGGATAAAAAAAATCCCCCCCTTTAGGGGGGGACATCAAACACGTCCAAAATAAGCCCAAAAACTACAGTGGATCCCACTGGGAAAGTAATATTTCGTTTAACTTTTTATCGTAACAGGTTATATAAAAAGAGTAATACAAGTAGTTCCCCTTCAATATTTTATGTTTTTTATCAACTTTTTTTTCAGTTTCATACCGTTCCTGGAATAAGAAATTACCCTTATTTCCGTAAAAATTAATATGGGTAGCGTTTGGGAACTGCCGTTTCATCTTGATTTTAAACCACCGGATTGATCCTGCAGCATTCCTAACGTTATGATATGGCCCGCGTCCGGTGATCCGGTCGTTCACCTGGTCAATAACAATAGCGTTGACGTATCCATTGTCTTTTCTCAGCATCATTCCAGCATTGACATCCGGATAACAAATATGTCCATTTCTCCCTGATAGTAAGTAATGCATTTTATAGAATGTACTGCACAAAATAATAACAGGTCACTTTTCCGGACAGATATAAATTCCGTTTCTAGCTGGCCTTCTCTATGGATAATCTCTATAGCCAATTCGAACGTTTTATTTGCGAACCATTCGAAAAAGTCTGCAGGTGCAGCTTTTTTTATTGTATCGGCATTTTCAGTTAAGTAAGTTTGTATGCTCATGATTGCCAAATTTTGCGGATCGAGAAAATTACATTTATTTTGAAGGTGAAAGAAATACCCCGCTAATGCGGTTGTTTTAAAAAGTGGTGCAGATCTGCACCACTTTTTTTATTCCTTTTTTTCAAATCCCATAGCTTTCAACCAGTTAATTATAACAGGTGCAATTTGTTCCTGGTTAGTATTAACGAAATCGAATACCTGTTTGTAATTGCGTTGCACAGAGTCAATTTCCGGTTCCTCATCTATCAGGGCTATTACATTAAAGACCAGTTTCATTTGAGGTTGTCCGTTTGGTGCTGTTACCGTTGTAACAGGTACAGCCAATGGAGAGATAAACACCTGGTGCAACTTGCATGCCTTATCCATGTAATGAGCATCGATCTCATTTTTTAAAAGTTGTAACGCTTGCGGAATGGAGTCACCCGTTGCAGTTACAAAGTTGAAAGGTTTCATTTACTATATTTTAGGTTAATCGAATAAGTTAGGGTTTTCAGAATGCCAAACGAACTGTTCAATAAACCGATCCCCTACCATTTGGCCCGCTTCGTATAAATATAATTGCTTTCCCATTTCGAATGGAAGATCTGTAACCATCTTACTTAGTACAGTGTCTTTATCCAGATCCTTTATTTCACGAACAAATTCATATGACTGCGTTTGTCCGTTCAGTTTAAATTTTTTTACTAGCATGGTTTAAGCGTTGTTGTAGTTCAGTAATTTTTCTTTCCTGCAGCTTTGCCATTTCCTGCAGCTTTTGAATTTCCCTTTTATATCGGAGATCCATTTGTGATATTAATTCGTCCTGGTTGCTCATGGATGCATGCACTTTTTTAAAAATAAAAGAGATAACCCATCCAGCGATATAAAGCAAAGCAATTGCAATTCCTGCGATCAGTAATCCGATTTGTGTATTCATTATCGTTAGATTTTTAAAATAAAAAAAGGCGGTGTATAGACATACCCGCCGGGTCAGCTTTTCGCTAACCAAATAACGATCCGCGGCGAATGTATCCTAATTAAGTATAGCCTTCAAATGATCATCCAACTTTTTTTTCTCATGCTGCAGTAGTATGTCAGGCGGCGCGTTGGATTTAAAATAGATCAATGACCACCATTCATCTACAACCTCCCTTAGCTCCCCGGCATTGCGTAATTGATCCAGGGCATCCATATGCCAACGTTCCATTGGTAGCGCGAAATAACCGGCACCTGAGAGATTGTTGCTGCAGTCCCAAACTTTGCCGTCAGCCTTCATTTCATCCCCGGTATATTCATCAACGAATTGTTCTTTCTGGTCTGCTGGGATCTCCCCGGCTTTGATCAGGCTGTCAACAATTTCCGTTGCCTGCAGCTTTCTGGCATTGATCGTTTTTCCCAGTTCCTTTAGAATGTAATTGGCTAAATTTTTTTTGTGCTGCACTGCATGTATGTCCGTACTGTTCGGGTTAAAATGGCCGTGTTCTTTGGCATATTCATCGAGCAATCCGGCTTTGTGCTGCAGGGCATTCCAGGTCTTTCGAATTTCGTTGTAGTCAATGAAATCGGGAATGGTGATGTGATAGTGTACCTGTCCACGCGTTTGGTATTCCAACTTCCATACATATGCCTGCACTCCCTTCGTATCCCGCATCCATCCCAGGAATGGCCGCAATAGATGCTCCCTTGCAAATGAGGTTGAAACATTTTTCTTTGAAGAAACCGTTAATGTAATGAAACTCAAATGGTGGTATTGGTATTGCTTTGATATGTGATTAAAGATCCATTTGGGTTTTGCGGCCTGTGCAAGTAAGGTGATAGCTTTCCCCATCCGTTTGCGAGCGCCGCCGGTCATTGTACCGGAATATTGCTTTTTTTGGGCAGCTTGCATTCGGTATCGATAGGCTAGTTTATTTGCGTACTTTCGAGAATGTAAATGCTCGTAATACACACAAAAGCTATCCCCTCGCACCTGCAGTATGGGAATGCTCGAAATAATTGGTTAGAATGTTAATGGGTGTAGCAACTCTGACCGATGGCCCCCATTTATTGGGGGCCACTTTATTATTCCGCGCTTTCCATTTCAGGAACAACAGTTATCACTTCCGTTTTTACATTTCCTTCATCGAGCGTTCGAATATCCCGCGCAATTGTGGCAAGATACCGTTGAGCAAAAAATCTATTGCCGTCAAAGCCTTCATCATAAGCAATTTGAACTTTAAAACCGGTATCAGTTTTTGTGTAATAGCTCGTATAGATCTCTGGTAATGATTCCAGACAATAATGGATGAAATCACCATGTTCCCCCTTTGTTCGAATATCAATTGAAGTTCTTACACCAGCTACAGGATGTCCGGTTTTTTTAGCTTTACTTTTTGACATAAAAAATTGATTTTTAGATTTTTAATTATTGGTTGCAATTCGGGCTTTTCGCTTTTTACCCGAAAAAAACATTCTTCGATGCATACGCCAGGATTTGCCGCGTAACGCCTCTCCTATCATTAATTGCCAGGCTAACCAGGAAGGGTTTTCAAATTGCGGATCCGCTGCAGGTGGTGGCGGTAGTTGTTCTTCCATTTCCTGCATTACCTGGTCACTGAATAAACACAGTTGGTTCATCTGTACGGATTTTGCTGAACTGATTGACTATAGGAAAGACTCACTGCAATTTTTCTATTTGATGCAATTGTAATTACAGTAGCTATAACGATATTTAATTGTTCTTGAGAAAGTGCGCTAAAATAATGTGCACCTCCCTGGCCATTTTCTGCTGAGTCCCATCTTACTGTTAGTTCAAAAGAAATAGGCTGAAAGCATTTTTGCAGTGTTTGCATTTCCTTAAGGAACTCATTTACATTATCCATTTCTATTATTTTTTGTCAGTTCAGCTTCCAGGATCCCGGCAAAGAGTTGTTCCCCCATCCATTTAATCCCGGATTGTATCTGCAGATCCGCAGCGCCTGCAGTGTGAACGATTTCCCTGGTATTAACAACTTCACCATTTACGGTTGTTACAAGCGTACAGGTTCCCGGTTCTTTCCCTGGTAATTGTGCTATTGTAACCAGTGGCCCATCGGGGCCTGAAAAACTGAAAAGAGATGCAACGTGTGTGTACATTAGAAATAATTTTTCATTAGTAATTCAACGATTTCTTTGCTATCCGGTGATAACCTGCAGTATGCCCCGCTTTCATTTCTTCCCAGTACTATTCCAGGCTTTGCCAGATCAAAAATCCGTTTCAGGGTATCCGATTTATTATTAGGAACTTTCAATGCCTGTACCATGTTAAAGGTCAATTGCACCTTATCGCTTTCACTTATTTCATCCCATTGTATTGTAAATTCCCTATTCATCGTCCTGGTTATTTTCGACCTGGTTAACAATCTTGTATCCATCCGCATACATTGGGAGCGTCATTTCCCTGCGTACCCATCCGCGCACCTGGTCAATTGCTTCTTGCGGATCTTCTGCAGTAACGGTTCGCGTTCCGCTATATGGCCCAGCATAATATTTTACGGTGTAAGTAGACATAATAAAAGATTACTTTAAACGGTCAATCCAATCCCCCACCTTCATATTTGCACGATCATCCGGCAGGTTATTATCAAATTTGTTTAGCTGGCTCATTAAATTGCTCAGCGTCCCACGGATCAGGTTAAAATATTCCTTTTCCTGTCCTATTGCGAAATCCCGCAATCCACCCGCCCGATCATATTGCTTATCCAGGTCTGCAATTATTTCCTGTATCAATTCCCTGTAGGTTTTCTTTTTTTCTTTCGTTTGTGACATAACAGAATAATTTTCAATTATTTAAAATGCCTGTAAATTAAGAATATTAATATCGCGTCGTTTTCTGAACGCGCTTAAATGCCCTGCATTTTCAATTTTTCTGGCTATATCTGCTA
>Ga0207698_10001202_pt1 | contig 15100 bp, 14 predicted proteins | sample KBSCornC22_FD_184298 | JGI IMG/M metagenome (GOLD analysis project Ga0207698, IMG submission 184298) | Corn rhizosphere microbial communities from Kellogg Biological Station, Michigan, USA - KBS Corn C2-2 (SPAdes) (version 2) | ecosystem: Host-associated > Plants > Roots > Rhizosphere > Soil ...
GCTGCGATCAGCGTGAACGCGCCGCTGCGTAAATCCATCCTCCAGGGCGGGGAGCGCATGGTCCGCGTCGACGACGAGGGCAAGCCGTCACTGACCCATTTCAAGACGATCGAGCTGTACGCCCCGGCCAGTCTGGTCGAAGCCACGCTGGAAACCGGCCGCACCCATCAGATCCGCGTGCACAGCCTGCACCTGGGCCATCCGATCGCCGGCGACGAGAAGTACGGCGATGCGGGTTTCAACCGGTCGATGCGTCCGTTCGGCGTACGCCGCTTGTTCCTGCACGCGAAGCACTTCGGCTTCGAACTCGGCGGCAAATCGTATGCGTTCTCGGCGCCACTGGCCGAGGATCTCGCTGCCGCGCTGGACAAGCTGCCGCCGTTGAAACGCTGATCCTGTGCGCCGAATCGTTGCCGCTCCCGCCGTTGCCGGGTTCAGCCCTTCCGCTATGATCGGCGGCTTATGCCGCGCATCCGCCAGCTCCCCGTCGAACTCGTCAACCAGATCGCCGCCGGCGAAGTCATCGAGCGGCCGGCCTCGGTCGTCAAGGAGCTGGTCGAGAACAGCCTCGACGCCGGTGCCGGGCGCATCGAGATCGACATCGAGGACGGCGGCGCACGCCTGATCCGTGTGCGCGACGACGGCGGCGGCATCGACGCCGACGACCTGCCGCTTGCGATCAGCGCGCACGCGACGAGCAAGATTGCAAGCTTCGACGATCTGGAGCGCGTGGCGACGCTGGGTTTTCGCGGTGAAGCGCTGCCGAGCATTGCGTCGATCTCGCGCTTCGCACTGACGTCGCGCCCGGCCGCACAGGCGCACGCGCTGCGCATCGAGGTCGACGGCGGCCGGCCGCAGGCGCCGCGCCCGGCGCAGCATCCCGCGGGCACCACGATCGAAGTGCGCGACCTGTTCTACAACGTGCCGGCACGGCGCAAGTTCCTGCGCGCCGAGCGCACCGAGTTCGGGCGCATCGACGAACTGATTGCCTCGCTCGCGCTCGTGCACACCGGTGTGGAGTTCCGCCTCAGCAACAACGGCAAGCCCTTGCGTCTGTTGCGTCAGGCGTCCGATGCCGCGACCGTGGCTGCGCGCGTCGGCGAGCTGCTCGGCGAAGAATTCCTGCAGCAGAGCCTGCGCATCGAACACGAAGGCGCCGGTATGCGCCTGAGCGGCTGGGTCGGTCTGCCGACCGCATCGCGGGCGCAGGCGGACCAGCAGTATTTCTATGTCAACGGACGCCTCGTACGCGACAAGGTCGTCGCACACGCGGTGCGGCAGGCGTACGCGGATGTGCTGTTTCATGGGCGTCATCCGGCATTCGTGCTGTTTCTCGAACTCGATCCGCTGGGCGTCGACGTCAACGTGCATCCGGCCAAGCACGAAGTGCGTTTCCGCGAGTCGCGCCTCGTGCACGATTTCCTCTACCGCACCTTGAACGAAGCGCTCGCGGAAACGCGCGCCGGCATCGCGCCATCGGTCGCGGCGGCGGCACTGCCGCAGGCTGCGGCCTACAGCTACGGCAACTGGCGCGGACAGAGTTCGCTCGGACTCGGCGCCCGCGAACCGCTGGCCGACTACGCGGCGCTGCTCGGCGGCACGCCGCCGGCGTTCGGCATGGCCGCAAACGCCGACGCGGGGGCAGCGGGACTGCCTGCGCCATCCATAATGGACAACGCGGCATTTGCTGCATCCGTCGCTGCGTCTGACGCGGGCGAGGCGCCGCCGCCGCTGGGCTATGCGCTCGCGCAGCTGCACGGCATCTACGTACTGGCGCAGAACGCCCACGGGCTGGTTCTCGTCGACATGCACGCGGCGCACGAACGCATCACGTACGAGCGGCTCAAGACCGCGCATGCGGGGCAGGGCATCCGTGCACAGCTGATGCTCGTGCCGCTGGCGATCAGCGTCAGCGAGCGCGAAGCGGCCTGCGTCGAGGACCAGGCCGCGCGCTTCGCCGAACTCGGCTTCGAGCTGCAGCGCAGCGGTCCGCAGAGCGTGCTGGTCAAGCGTCTGCCGACCTTGCTCGACGGCGCCGACGCGACGCAGCTGATCCGCGACGTCATCGCCGATCTCATGTCGCAGGGCAATTCACGGCGTATCGAGGAAGCTGGCAATGATGTGCTGTCGACGATGGCGTGCCACGGCTCCGTACGCGCGAACCGACGCCTGAGCCTGCCCGAGATGAACGCGCTGCTGCGCGACATGGAAGCCACGGAGCGTTCCGGCCAATGCAACCACGGCCGCCCGACCTGGGTGCAGCTGTCCATCACCGAACTCGACCGCCTGTTCCTGCGCGGTCGCTGACTGTTACCGAAGAGGACTTTGCAATGTCGCTACTGTTTGCCGCGGCCCTGGCCGCCCTGGGCCCCACCGGCATCGTGCTCGAGAACCTGTCGGTCGAGGACCGCCATCCGGCCGAGGTCAAGATCTGGCGCACCGAACGGCTCGAGCGGCTCAAGGCCGCGGACGGCTGGCTCAGCCTGGTCGGACTGCACTGGCTCAAGGACGGCGACAACAGCGTCGGCAGCGCCAAAGGCAGCGATGTCCTCATCGCGAATGCGTCGCCCAAGCTCGGCACGGCCACCCTTGCCGGTGGCGAGGTCACGTTCACGCTGGAACCGGGCGAGTTTGCGGTGATCGGCACCAGCGACCGGACCAAGAAAGCCGTGCTGCGCGACGACCGCAGCGAGCGGCCGACCCGAGTCGCCTTCGGTACGACCTCGTTCTACGTGATCGACCGCGACGGCAAGAAGGGCCTGCGCGTAAAGGATAGCGAGGCGCCGACGCGCAAGAACTTCCTCGGCCTGGACTATTTCGAGATCGCCGAAAAGTGGCGCGTCGAAGCCAAGTGGGAAGCGTTCGATCCGCCGAAGACGCTGGAAGTGCCGACCGTGCTCGGCACAGTGGAAAAGTACAAGGTTCCCGGCAAGGCCGTGTTCGAGCGCGGCGGCAAGACCTATGAAGTTCAGCCGGTGCTGGAAACCGCCGATGCCAAGCAGCTGTTCCTGATCTTCGCCGACAAGACTACCGGAAAGGAAACCTACGGCGCCGGACGCTTTCTTTACGCCGACATGCCGGCCAACGGCAAGATCGTGCTGGATTTCAACAAGGCCTATAACCCGCCGTGTGCATTCACGCCGTATGCGACCTGTCCGCTCGCGCCGCCGGAGAATCGCCTGAATGTGCGCATCGACGCGGGCGAGAAGAAGTACAAGGGCAGCGCGCACTAAGGACGTTCTGAGCAGGCACTGGCACAGCATCAGAAGCCGATATCGACTTGTCCAATGCAGCTGGCCCGCCGCCGCACATGCGCGTGCTGATCGTGTCCGACACGCATGGCCGCGTCGACGCGCGCATCGCGGCACTGGCGCGTGACTGCGATGCCGTCGTGCACGGCGGCGACGTCGGCAATGCGGCTGTGCTCGACGCGCTCGGCGGCCACGTGCTCGCCGTGCGCGGCAACAACGACATCGCCGACAAATGGCCGCCCGCAGAGACCGACCGTCTCGCCACGCTGCCGCTGCAGGCGGCAATCGATCTGCCGGGCGGTCATCTCGTCGTCGTGCATGGCGATCGCTGGCCCGCGCGCGGGCGCCACGCGGCACTGCGTCGCGCATACCCCGCTGCGCGCGCCGTCGTTTACGGGCATAGTCATCAGCTGAAGATCGATACCGACGCTGTGCCCTGGGTGCTCAATCCCGGCGCTGCGGGCAGCGCGCGCACCAACGGCGGGCCGAGCTGCCTGCTGCTGCACGCGACAGCCGACGTCTGGCAGGTGCAGGCGCAGCGTCACATCGACGGCTATCGCGAACACGTCTGATCACCACGCGCACAAGGGGGAAATGTGGAATTCAGCAACCGAGGTCAAAAGCTTTTCCTGATCCTGTCCGTGGTGTTCGTCGCGAACGCGATCCTGGCCGAACTCATCGGCGTGAAGATCTTCGCGCTCGAAGATACGCTCGGCCTGCAGCCGTTCAACTGGAACCTGTTCGGCCAGACTGGCTCGCTGAGCTTCACCGCCGGTACGCTGCTCTGGCCGATCGTGTTCATCATGACCGACGTCATCAACGAATACTTCGGCCGCCGCGGCGTGCGGATGATTTCCTGGCTTGCGGTGTTCCTGATCATCTACGCCTTCGTGTTCGCGTTCGCCGCGATCGCGCTCGCGCCGGCGGGCTGGTGGGTCAAGGTCGGTGAAGCGCACGGCGTGCCGGACATGCAGGCTGCGTTCGCGCAGATCTTCGGCCAGGGCCTGTGGACCATCGGCGGATCGGTGACGGCTTTCCTCGTCGGACAGATCGTCGACGTCGGCGTATTCCACGCGATCCGCAAGCGCACCGGCGGCCGCCACATCTGGCTGCGCGCGACCGGTTCGACGCTGGTGTCGCAGCTGTTCGACAGTCTGATCGTGCTGTACATCGCGTTCGTGATCGGTCCGCAGCACTGGACCGTCAGTCTCTGGCTCGCGGTGGCCACGGTGAACTATGTATACAAAGTTTGCGCCGCGATCGCGCTGATTCCGCTGATCTACGCGCTGCGACGCCTGCTCGATCACTGGCTGGGCAAGCCGCTCAGCGACGAACTCAAGGCCAGGGCCGCCGCGGCCTGATATCGACGAACGACGAAAACCACGGAGCGTGCCCATGCCAACGACGACAGCGACCACTCCGCCCCCGGGCGCCCGCATGCCGCGGCAGATTCCCTACATCATCGGCAACGAAGGCTGCGAGCGCTTCAGCTTCTACGGCATGCGCAACATCCTCGTGCAGTTCCTGATCACGTCGCTGCTGCTGCAGCACATCCTCGCCGGTCCCGAGCGCGAGCTCGCCGCGAAGGACCTGATGCACACCTTCATGATCGGCGTGTACTTCTTCCCGCTGCTCGGCGGCTATCTCGCCGATCGCTTCTTCGGCAAGTACAACACCATCCTCTGGTTCAGCCTGATCTACTGCATCGGCCAGTTCAGCCTGGCGGTATTCGTCGACAATCGCCTCGGGTTCTTCCTCGGCCTGGGCCTGATCGCGCTCGGTTCGGGCGGCATCAAGCCGCTGGTTGCTTCGTTCGTCGGCGACCAGTTCACGCAGTCGAACAAGCATCTGGCCAAGATCGTGTTCGACGGCTTCTACTGGATCATCAACTTCGGCTCGCTGTTCGCGTCGCTGCTAATGCCGCTGTTCCTCAAGAACTACGGCCCGCGTGTCGCGTTCGGCATTCCCGGCGTGCTGATGCTGATCGCGACCATCGTGCTCTGGCTCGGCCGGCGCCAGTACATCATGGTGCCGCCGGCGACGAAGGCCGATCCGGATTCCTTCTACCGCGTGCTGAAGACCGCGCTGCTGACGCGGCGCGGTGACGAAAGCCGCCCCGGCCTCGTGGTGGCGATCATCGGCGCGGTGCTCGCGCTGACTGCGCTCGTATTCGCTGCCAAGCTCGGCGTCGTGATCGCGATCTGCCTCGCGCTGGTGTCGCTGCTCGCCGGCATCGGCGGCGGCGCCTGGCTGCAACTGGAGCGTGCGCGCGGCGTGCATTCGGACATCGCCGTCGATGGCGCTCGCAGCGTGCTGCGCGTGCTCGTGATCTTCGCGCTGGTCACGCCGTTCTTCTCGCTGTTCGACCAGAAGGCGTCGACCTGGGTGATCCAGGGCAATGCGATGACCAAGCCCGACTGGTTCGTCTCCTCGCAGATGCAGGCGCTGAATCCGGCGCTCGTGATGATCCTGATCCCGTTCAACAACCTCGTGCTGTATCCGTGGCTGCGCCGCATCGGCTGGGAGGCGACCGCGCTGCGCCGCATGACCGCCGGCATTGCGTTCAGCGGTCTGGCCTGGATCGTGATCGGCGGCATCCAGGTCGTCATGGACGGCGGCAGTCCGATGTCCATCGTCTGGCAGGTCCTGCCGTACGCGCTGCTGACTTTCGGTGAGGTGCTCGTGTCGGCGACCGGACTCGAATTCGCCTACAGCCAGGCCCCGGCGGCGATGAAAGGCGTCGTCATGAGTTTCTGGAACCTGACCACGACGGTCGGCAATCTCTGGGTGCTGCTCGCGAACCTCGCCGTGCGCAATTCCGCGGTCACCGATTCGATTTCCTCGACCGGCTTCAGCGTCACCGCGTTCCAGATGTTCTTCTTCGCCGCCTTCGCGCTGATCGCGGCGCTGATGTTCGGGCTGTACGCGCGAAGTTATCGCGAAGTGGATAATTATCGCGCAGCGTAGCTGGTCGTGCGGACAGCCATGAGGACCATGCTCCCGGGTCCACCAGGCATCCTTGCCGGTGGCCCCATTGCTTGCCGACTTTTTTATGTCACTGCGTGCCGTCCGTGACACACATGCCCCAGAAGCCGGGGTAGGGGTCGTCACTGCAACCTGTGGATACGGAAATCCGGGGGAGTGTGGCTATTGCTCCCCATTGGTCCGTATGAATGCCGGGCTGGTTCTCGAAGGGCCGCGAGTGTGCCGGATCGAGGACTTTTTCCCATGGACCGTTGAACAGGCCATAGTCGCCCGCCGTCCGATAGACGCAAACTCCCTTTGCAGCGTATCCGTACTCGGCGCCGTACGTTTCGCAGACCGCAGCCATGTAGTAGTAGTAGCCGTTCTGATAGATGCCCGGTGCGATTCCGATGGCCGGATGCCACGGGCTGATTCCGGCAACGCCGTTGACGGAAAGCCCATTGTGGCTGACCTGGGTCCGAGCGGTAGGGCCGCCGAAATTGATGCCGTCCAGCGCTTCGCGGTACCAGTGGCGAGTATTGCCGTTGATATCGACATCGAGATAGACCATGCGCACGTGCCCGGCTGTAGATCCCGCGCGCCAGGCGACAGCTGCGCCGGTTCCGTAGAACGGAGTCGAGACGCCGTCGTCGACTACAGCGGCTGCCGCATATTTGGTCCAGTTAATGCCGTCGTTCGAGAATGCCAGGCCGATACGATTCGAGTCGACCAGGGTAAGGCTTGGCTTTTCGGTGGTGTAGTACATCGCGAACGTATACGTGGTGCCGCCATAGACCCAGCTGCCACGCACCACCGTGGGATCGCAGACCCGGTTTCCTTCCCATGCCAACGCTGGCGCACCGGAAATCGTGCTGTTGGCCTTCAGTACGATTTGAGGTGCTGTGCGTGATCCGTTCGCTCCGATCTCCTGGTACGAGATAACTTCGTTGAGACCGACGGGATTCTCCGCGCACCACCAGATGCGGGTTTTGTTATCGAGTGCGTCGTGCATGACGCTCGGCGAGTACTCGCCGCCGGGAAGATCGATGATGGGTGAATTGTGTAATTTTCCAGCGCTGGCATGGGGTGCGGTCGCCGCTGCCAATGCGAACACGACAAACGTTGCGAAACTGCGAGATAGCATGGGTTGCCTCCAGAAAGTTGAGCTGACTATGTCGAGGCGCGCAGTGACGCGGCTCGGCTCGACGGCTCCAACTTGGGCCTTCGGCATCTCAATGGGAGCGACAAGAAAAACTTGTTGTGGGCGGACCAGCGAATGGAAGAAAAAAGCCGGCGCGACCTCCAGGCACACGCCGGCAACGGAGGATTCCGGTATCAGCGCTTGGCGATGGCGGCAGCGGCCGGCTGCGTGCGTTCGTAGACGATGCGGTCGCTGCCGCCGTTGCAGGTGCCGACGGTCTTGCGGGTGTCTTCGGCATCCTTGGCGACGACGTTGAGGCTGTAGTTCCTGACGCCCTTCGCGTCGAGGCCGGTCGCGATTTCCTGGCGCAGTTCCTCGCAGGGCTTGCGTGCCCAGGCCGAACCGGTGCTCAGGAACAGGGCGATGGCAAGCAGGGTCAGGACAGTCTTCACGGTGCGTCTCCAGTGGGGTTGTGAGCCGTCGTCGGCTGGTGGATAGATTCGTGTCCGCGCCTGACCGGCGACGGGGCGAGTTGTGGCAATGTGCTGACGGCCCGGGACCAAATGCGGGCTGTGAGGAAGGCATGGCCTGGTACGTCTATCTGATCGAATGCCGCGATGGCAGCATCTATACGGGCATCGCCGTAGACGTCGCGGCGCGCTATGCCGCGCATGCAGCGGGGAAGGGCGCGCGCTATACGCGATCACGGCCGCCGCGGCGCCTGCTCGCGGTGTTCGAGATGGCAGACCGGTCGGCCGCGTTGCGCGAGGAATGGCGCATCAAGCGGCTGTCGGCACAGGGCAAGCGAGCGCTCGCGGAGACTCAGGCAGGGACCGGGACAGCGAACGCCTGATTCGGATGGCTCGCTGTCATGCGGCGTGCACATGGCCAGCACCCCCGACAGAAAAAAGCCGGGCGGTTCCCCGTCCGGCTTTTTTCCACTCCTACACTCCTGCTGCGGCAGCAGGAAGTGCCCGCACTAGAAGGTGATGCGCCACTGGTTGATCTTGCCGATATCACCCACGCCATTGTCGTTGACGCGAAGAGCCCAGAGGCCATTCAAGGGCTCGCTGGACAGGTCGATCGTCACGGTGCGATAGATGTCGACGGCATTCCCGCCGGTGCGGTTGTGAATGTTGTAGGCGGTTCCGTCGGGTGCCACGAGATCGACCTTGAGGTCGCCGATAAACGTGTGATCGATGCCCACGTCGACCACGGCATTCACCGGTGCGTTGCCGCTGCGGTTGGCGACCAGGACCGTACTCTGGACGGTGGCGTTGTCGACGATGTTCACGTCGGTCAGATTGAAATACGACTGCGGCGCGTTGGCGCTCACGGTGTAGCTGCCGGTGATGCTGACGCCGGCGTACGACGCGTATGACCACAGCAGCACATGGTACGTGGCGCCGGCGCCTGACGAGGCGAAGGTGCAGGTCTCGGTGTTGGTGGCCGAGCCGGAGCTGCAGGCGAATGACGTGGTGGTCGGAGCGCCGTTGATGCCCACGAACAGGTCCGCATCGCCGGTGCCGCCCGATGTGGTGAAGACCACATTGGTGGCGCCCGGCGGCACGACCAGCGTATAGGCCAGGCCCGTGTTGCTCGGTGCGCTCTGGTTGGTCATCGGGACGCCGGGTGTCAACGGGCCGCCGCCGTTACTGCTGGCATCGCAGTTGGACAGGCAGTTGCCCGCTTCCACGCGGTTGCGGATCACCGCTGCGGGCTGCGGGCCGAAGCCCAGATTGAAATCCTGGCCGACGTTGGTCACGCCGCAGTAGCTCATGATCGTGCCGGTGCCGGCGGGCGGGTTGCCCGGGTTGGCGCAGGTGCCCTCGACAAAGCCGGCGCAGCCGTCAATCGCCGTGTTGTTGCCGTTCCAGACGCAGGCATGGGTATGGCGCGAACCGAGCAGATGGCCGGCTTCGTGCGTGACGATCTGCACGGTATTGGAGAAGGTCGGCACATTGCTGAAGCTGGGATCTATGCCGCTCGTGGCCATGCTGCCCTTGCGAGCGATATTGCAGATTCCGTCGAAGCCGTCGGCGACACCGCCGCTGAAGCGCAAGGTCAACAGCTGCGCGATGGTGCCGTTGAACGTGGCCGAACGGCCGTTCTGGAAGTCGATGAGATTGGCGTTGGCGTTTGCGCCGTTGTACGGATCCGGCGTATCCCAGATGTGGATCTGCTGCAGGCGCAGTGAGATGCCGTCATTGCCATATAGCGTGGCGGAATTGTTGAACACGCCGGTCATGAAGTTCATCGTCGCCTGCAGGCTGCCGAGGTTCTGAAACAGATCGTGCTCGGCTTCGAGCCACTCGGTCGCGCATTTGACGGTCTGCAGCGCATTGGTCACCGGCGCGCCGGCGGGACTCTCGCCGGGCTTTTCCGCCTCGCCCCAGAACGTAGCGAAATTCCTGCGGTCGCCGTTCGTGGCACCCAGCATGCACTGCGACGAGCTGGCCTTGCGTGCTTCGGGCGTCATCGCCGACTCGGCATAGACAATATGTTTGCTGCTGCGCGCGCCCGTCGATCGGCCGCGCAGTTTGCCGATGACCCAGTTGCCGCTGTCGGGCGTGGAGAACGTACCCATCACTTCGTCCTCGAACACGCTGATCGCGGCGAACGAGCTGCGCTCGTTCTTGACGATGCCGCGGTAATGCACGCCGCGGTGCAGCGCCTTCGTGTCGGCGCCGCTGCTCGCGCTGACCGCAAAGTCGTGGGCGAAGATGTCACTCTGGTAGAGCTCGAGTTCGATCGTGCCGCGCTCCTGCGTGGGCAGCGACAGGGTCATCGTATTCGGCGGGGTCTTGAGCAGGCGCGCGACCGCCGCCCTGTCGAGTTCCATCAGGCTGCCGCCCTGGACCGCGCGCTGCACCATCGTGTCGGTACGTGCGGCCTCGGTGCGTGAGGCGACGAACAGCTCGGTCAGCGGCAGGGCGTCGGGCTTGTTGCGATACGTATCCACAGTAATTGAAAGTGTACTTTCGGCGCCCGGTGTGGTGGCGAGCGCGCCGGGCGGCAGCGCGAGCAGGACGCAGGACGGCAGTACGGTGCTGCACAGTCTTGCGATCCAGCGTAGGCGATGCGGTGTGCCATTTGCTTTCATTGATGGTTCCTGCTGTTGCGGGGAAGCCCGTCAGGGCGGGTTGCGGAGACTTCGGCAGTCGTACGTGCAGTGGTGACAAGCGGCTCGCGCGGCAGGACCGCAGCGAAGACGCTCGTGCCGACGGGAGTCAGCCTTCGTCGCGTTGGTTCGGTGGCGGTTGTTCGCACCTCCGGCTTACATCGGGAGCACGCGGCAAACGTTGCGGTTCTCCTGCGGCACATCCGCGGCGGTGTGTGATCGGGAACTCAAGACCATACGTCGCCGCCGTGTCGTGATTCGCGGGTCATCGTTTGCGCGGCGCTGATATACGCGAACCGCGTCGGCGTGACAATGAAATTCTCTATCTATTTTCAATAAAAGTTATATTCACTTTGTGCGTTCGCCGCCGCATGGGCATGGTCGCGGAAATTTGTCCTTTCGCGCTGCAATGCCTGATGAAAAAAGTTCTGGCCTATTGCGTGCCGGCGAGACAAATTTTTGAGTATTCCGGTATCGCGGCGCGTGGATTTGTATAAGAGCGTGCGGCAACCGAATTGGTCCCGTCTGCGGCGCTGTATCAGTGCGGACGCGGATGGGACGTGCGGGATTTTTGGCGCCGTACGCGCGCGCAGGTGTGGGTCAGCGGTCGCGGCGACCTGCGCTGCGCGGGTAGCGAGTCGGCGCAGGGGCAGAACTGCCCTGCAGCCGGCGGTCGCGTTGCGTGCCGCGGCATGACTTCCGGCCGATACGCTACTGTTAGATTCACACTATCGTTCACTCACGCCTATGGTTGAGTGAGCGATTGATGGACGGCACCGACAGCCACCGCAAGAAATTCGAACGTGAACTCAGCGCCGGCACGGTGTCGCTCGTGTTGCTGGCCGTGCTGGCACGGTCGGCGGAGCCGCTCTACGGCTACCAGATCGCCAAGCAGCTCGAAAAAGACGGCGACGGCGTGCTGATCGGCAAGCAGAGCGCGCTGTACCCGGTCCTGCGCAATCTCTGTGCCGCGGGTCTGCTCGACAGCGAGGTCGAGCCGTCCGTGACCGGGCCGCCGCGGCGCTATTACCGGGCCACTGAACTGGGCCGCGCCGTCTTGCGCGAGTGGGAAGCGGCGTGGTCCGCCACGCGCGATTTTGTCGATACCGTCATCGAAGGGCAGAACCTATGAACCGGCCAACACCGCGCACCATCGACGAGTACCTGGACCAGCTGCGCGACGCGCTGCGCGGCGAGGACCCGGCACTGATCCAGGACGCGCTCTACGACGCCGAGGACCACCTGCGTTCCGAGTTCGCCGAGAACCCCGGGGTGCCGCCCGCGGAACTGCTGGCGCGCATCGCGACGAGCTACGGCGCGCCGGACGAAGTCGCTGAGATCTACCGCGACAAGGAAGTCGTCGTAAACCGCGCGCTGCGCCCGCCGCGCCAGCCGCGGCAAACGTCCGCGCTCGCGCGCTTCTTCGGAGTGGCCGTGGATCCGCGCGCCTGGGCCTCGATGTTCTACATGCTGCTCGCGCTGCCAACCGGCATCTTCTATTTCACCTGGGCCGTGACCGGCGTGTCGCTGTCGTTCGGCCTCATGATCCTGATCATCGGCCTGCCGCTGACGGTGCTGTTCCTCGCCACGGTGCGGGCGCTGAGCCTCGTAGAAGGGCGCATCGTCGAAGTCATGCTCGGCGAACGCATGCCGCGGCGGCCGACGTATGCGCCGCGCAATCAGCCGCTGCTCGAACGGGTCAAGCAGCTGTTCGCCGATCCGCGCACCTGGGGCACGCTGTTCTACATGGTGATCATGCTGCCGCTGGGAATCTTCTACTTCACGCTGCTCGTGACCTGCATCAGCGTGGGACTGGGCCTCGCGCTGAATCCGATCGTCTATCAGCTCAGCGGCTTCGGCCTCGTCAATTTCAACGAGGAAGTATGGATGGCGCCGCTGTGGCTGCAGCCGCTGCAGATCGTGCTGGGCATCGTGATCCTGTTCGCCTTCATGCATCTGGCGCGCGGCATCGGCAAGCTGCAGGGCGCGCTGGCCAAGCAGCTGCTGGTTCACGCGGGCTGAGTCCGTCACCGGCGCCGCAGCGCGGCGCCGGGCGAATCTTCGGGCCGGACGAGCAATCGTCCGGCCTTCTGCGTTTTCACGCTGCGTATTTCGATCGCGAATTAATTTTCGACGCGTGTCGATCCGGCACACTCTCGTCCGACGCTTGAGCAGAACCGGCCGCGAATCGCGGCGGCAAATCCAACGCAAGGAGAACGACGATGCGCTGCATGATCCTGGTCAAAGCGAATGCCGATACCGAAGCTGGCGTGATGCCGAGCGAACAGCTGCTGGCCGAGATGGGCCGCTACAACGAGGAACTCGTCAAGGCCGGCATCATGCTGGCCGGCGAAGGACTGCACCCGAGCGTACGCGGCGCCCGCGTGCAGTTTTCCGGCGACAAGCGCAGCGTCATCGACGGACCGTTCGCCGAAACCAGGGAACTCGTCGCCGGCTTCTGGATCTGGCAGGTGCGTGATCTCGATGAAGCCATCGAATGGGTCAAGCGCTGCCCGAATCCGACCGGCGAGGACAGCATCATCGAGATCCGGCCCGTGTTCGAGGCCGACGACTTCGGCGCGGAGTTCACGCCGGAGCTGCGCGAACAGGAAGATCGCCTGCGCGCCGAGATGGCGAAGCGCGAGTGAATTCCATCGCAGCGCGCGGCCGGCCCGCGCGCTGCACTGATTCGTCGGCGGCGGCATCTGCCACGATGCCGCCGCAATCGGAGAAAGTAACATGTTGAAGATTATCTTTCTGGTCGTCGCGGTCGCCATCGCGGGCCTGCTCATCGCCGCCGCGTTCCGGCCCGACTCGTTCCGCATTGAACGCCGCATCCGCATCAAGGCCGCGCCGGCCACGATCTTCGCGCTGATCGACGACTTCCGCCGCTGGACCGCGTGGTCGCCGTGGGAAAAGATGGATCCCGCGCTGAAGCGCGACTACAGCGGTCCAGCCAGCGGCCTGGACTCGGCCTATGCCTGGGAAGGCAACAACAAGGTTGGCAAAGGGCAGATGCGCATCATCGAATCGACGCCGCCTTCGCGCATCCGGATCCAGCTCGATTTCCTCAAGCCGTTCGAGGCGCACAACACCGCGGAGTTCACGCTGCAGCCGCTCGGGGCTGAAACCGAAGTGGTCTGGGCGATGTATGGACCGCAGCCGTATCTGTCCAAGCTCATGGGGCTGGTTTTCAGCATGGACAAGCTGGTCGGCAAGGATTTCGAAAAAGGCCTGGCCGATCTCAAGGCCAGTGCGGAGTCCTGACGCGCGATGCGAGCACACCGGCATGTCAGCTTTCTTATCCGGGTCCGCGGCGCATGAGCGCCGCGCCGCACAAGGCCATCGCCACCGTCTGGCGCATGGAATCCACGCGCCTGATCGGCGGACTCATGCGCCTCGTGCGCGACCTGAGTCTGGCCGAGGATCTCGCGCAGGACGCGCTCGTTGCAGCGCTCGAGCAGTGGCCGCAAAGCGGCGTGCCGGACAATCCCGGCGCCTGGCTCATGGCTGCCGCGAAGCATCGCGCGATCGATCGCCTGCGGCGCAATGACATGGCACAACGCAAGCACGAACAGATCGGCGTCGAACAGGAACTGCACGAACTGCTGCAGGCGCCCGACGGCGAACAGCTCGACGACAGCGTCGGCGACGATGTCCTGCGGCTGATCTTCATCGCCTGTCATCCGGTACTGTCGAGCGAAGCGCGCGCCGCGCTGACGCTGCGCCTGATCGCGGGACTGACCACCGACGAAATCGCGCGCGCCTTCCTGCAGCCCGAACCGACGATCGCGCAGCGCATCGTGCGCGCGAAGCGCACGCTGACCAACGCGAATGTACCGTTCGAAGTGCCGCCTGCGGCGGAACTCGCGCAGCGCCTGTCCTCGGTACTCGGCGTGATCTATCTGATTTTCAACGAAGGCTACGCGGCGACCGCGGGCGACGACCTCATGCGGCCGCAGCTTTGCGAGGAGGCGATGCGCCTGGGCCGCATCCTCGTCGCACTGATGCCGCGCGAGGCCGAAGCGCAGGGTCTGCTCGCGTTGATGGAAATCCAGGCGTCGCGCGCGGCGGCGCGCGTGGACGCGAACGGCGAGCCGATACTGCTACTGGAGCAGGACCGTTCGCGCTGGAACCAGTTGCTGATCCGGCGCGGACTCGCCGCACTCGTGCGCACCGAGGAGCTCGGTGGCGCGACGGGTTTTTATGCGTTGCAGGCAGCGATTGCCGCATGCCATGCACGAGCGCGCGTCGCGTCCGACACCGACTGGCTGCGCATTGCCGCGCTGTATGGCGCGCTCGCACAGCTCTCGCCGTCACCGGTCATCGAACTCAACCGCGCCGTCGCGGTATCGATGGCGTTCGGACCGGCGGCGGGACTCGTGATTGCCGATGCGCTGCAGGACGAGGACAGCCTGGACAACTACCACCTGCTGCCCAGCGTGCGCGGGGATCTGCTGGCCAAGCTCGGCCGGCGCGGTGAAGCCGCGGCGGAATTCCGCCGTGCGGCGGCGATGACGCGCAATGTGCGCGAGCAGGCGCTGCTGTCGCGGCGGGCGGACGAGTGCGAGGCATCGCGGCAGTAGCGCGTTGCTGTGTTGCGCGTAGGCATGCGCGCGGCTG
>Ga0207698_10001209_pt1 | contig 15067 bp, 19 predicted proteins | sample KBSCornC22_FD_184298 | JGI IMG/M metagenome (GOLD analysis project Ga0207698, IMG submission 184298) | Corn rhizosphere microbial communities from Kellogg Biological Station, Michigan, USA - KBS Corn C2-2 (SPAdes) (version 2) | ecosystem: Host-associated > Plants > Roots > Rhizosphere > Soil ...
CGCTGCGTGTCGGTGATCGCCTCGTCATAATCGAACCAGTCCTGGGGCCGGATAGTGTCATAGGCGACGTTCGAGCCTGGCCAGAACATGGTGGCGGCGCGGATGCCCGCTTTGTCGGCCGCCGCCCAGATCGGCTCCGCCTCGCTCCACCAGAAACTGTCCTGGCTGTTCTTCATGGTGAAGGTGTCGTCGGGCCGGGCCGGATCCTCCATCTTGTTGGCGACGATGCCGTTGCGGTCGGGGCGCAGGCCGGTGACCAACGTGTAATGGTTGGGATAGGTCTTGGTCGGGAAGGACGGGCGCATCGATGCACTCACACCCTGCGCCGCAAGCGCCGTGAGCGTCGGGGTCAGCCCGCGCCGGAGATAATCTGCGCGGAAGCCGTCGATCGAGATCAGGATCGTGACCGGCGGACGGACATCGCGCGCGGGCGACGGCGCGGCGATCAGGGCGAGGAGCGCAAATAAAGCGAATCGAAGGGGAAAGCGCATGTCCCCGCTGGATGCCCCAGCGCCGTGACGAGGGGAAGACCGGCCTGCATTTGCTCGTCACCCCCGCGCACGCGGGTCCAGCTTCCTCAGGCCTGAAGAGGAAGCTGGATTCCCGCGTTCGCGGGAATGACGCCATGGGGTTTTGGGCTCGGCGGGATTAAACGTTGAAGCGGAACAGCATCACGTCGCCGTCCTGGACGACATAATCCTTGCCTTCCGAGCGGAGCTTGCCGGCATCGCGCGCGCCGGCTTCGCCCTTGAAGGCGACATAATCGTCAAAGGCGATCGTCTCGGCGCGGATGAAACCGCGTTCGAAATCGCTGTGGATCACGCCCGCCGCCTGCGGAGCCTTGGCGCCTTTCTCGACCGTCCAGGCGCGCGCTTCCTTGGGGCCGACGGTGAAGAAGGTAATGAGGTGAAGCAGGTCGTAGCCGGCGCGGATCACGCGGGCGAGGCCGGTTTCCTTGAGCCCCAGGTCGGACAGGAATTCGGCGCGATCGGCGGGGTCGAGCGTGACGATCTCGGCCTCGATCGCGGCGGAGACCACCACCGCCCTGGCGCCTTCGGTGGCGGCCTTGTCGAACACCTTGGCGGAGAGGGAATTGCCCTCGGCCGCGGCGCCCTCGTCGACATTGCAGACGTACAGGACCGGCTTGGCGGTGAGCAATTGCGCCTGCTCGAACAGGCGCTTTTCGTCATCGTCCTTCGGCTGGGTCAAGCGCGCGGGTTTGCCGTCGCGCAGCAGATCGAGCGCCTGGCCGAGCACGGACGCCCCCGCCTTCGATTCCTTGTCGCCCTGCTGGCCCTTCTTGATCAGGTTGGGGACGCGCTTTTCGAGACTTTCGAGGTCGGCCAGCATCAATTCGGTGTCGACCGTCTCCGCATCCGCGATCGGATCGACCTTGCCCTCGACATGCGTCACCTCGCCTTCGAAGCAGCGCAGCACGTGGATGATCGCATCGCATTCGCGGATATTGCCGAGGAACTGGTTGCCCAGCCCCTCGCCCTTGGACGCGCCGCGTACCAGGCCGGCAATGTCGACGAAGGCGAGCTGCGTCTCGATCTTCTTGGCCGAGCCGGCAATTTCCTGCAATTTGTCGAGGCGTGGGTCGGGCACCGCGACCTGGCCGACATTGGGCTCGATCGTGCAGAAAGGATAGTTCGCCGCCTGCGCCGCCGCGGTTTCGGTCAACGCGTTGAAGAGGGTCGACTTGCCGACGTTCGGCAGGCCGACGATGCCGCACTTGAAGCCCATGTGTCGCCTGATGATGAGAGGAAGCGGCGCACATAGAGGCTGACGGGCGCTTAGGCCAGAGCAAGGCCATCTTCAGTCGAGATGGACGAGCATCCGCACGCCCCAGCTGTCCATCCCCCGGTTCTGGCGGCTGAACAAAGTCGCATGGCTGAGATGGATCCAGGAGGCTTCGAGCGCGAACCGGGGCGAGAGGCGCCAGCCGAAGGCAAGCTCGGGTTCGAAGGTGATGGGCGAGCCGAGATCGACGCGGCGTCCCTTCCGGTAAGCGCGACGGGGTCCGTCGTTCACCGCCAGCCCGATCCCCGGCCGCACGTAAAGGGTCGAGCCAAAGCGCCAGTCGAGCCCGGCGGCGGCATAATTGGTTTCGCCGTTCAGCGATTTGGACAGGATGATGTGCGGCGATGGACGGCCGATTACGGCCAGTCCCTTCAGCGGGTCGCCAATCCACCCAAGCTTGAGATCCTCGCCTGTCTCGAACTTCACCTGCGCGAGCGTGATGTCGTGACGATAGATGCCTGCCCAAAGATCCGCCGCCGCGGCGCGGACCGACGCCAGGGTAACGGCATAGAGCAGGATCGGCAGGCGGACCGCAGCGCGTCGGACGGGGTGCATGCATCGGCTCCGCAGGTCTGCCGTCCCCAACGCGGCAGCGCGCGTAACGGTCCCCCGAGCGAACCTCAGCGGCTTTTGGGAATGACGCCGAAGCGCATGGTGCGAAAATCGATCGTGTAGGCAAGAAACTGGCTGAGCAGATCCTGCCCGATCGTGCCGTAGGTCTTCCTGTCGGTGTCACCGGGACTGGAGGTCTCGATGGCGATATGGTCGAGCGTCACGCTGGAACCGCCGATCCGGACCGGCACATTGCTCCAGACAGCGATGCGCTGCGCGCTTATCCCGCCCGCCCCTCCCACATGCTGATCGGACTGCGGCAGGCTCGCCAGCAGATCGGGGTGATCCTGCGCGAATTCGGTGCTGAGCGATGTCGCGTTCCCGCCGGTGTCCAACAATAACGGAACGGCAATCCGGCCCAGCTGGAGAGAGACGAGCAGGTCGTTGCCTTGCATGCTGATCGGGCTCGACCGTCCGGCGTCCACGGACTGGCCTGGCGTGAACCGCTTTTGGTCGAAGGTGACGCTGCCCATCGCGCGAAAAATGGGGAAGCCGATGATGGCCTCAATCGAATAACCATTTCCCAGAGGAAAGCGGAGCTGCGCATCGTCGAGCACCAGAAAGGGCACGTCGCGGAAAATGAAGCCGGCGAAGCGCATTTCGTCGGCAATGCCGATCCGGACCGGCACTGCCCGCCGCGTCGCGCTGCCGACCGTGGCAGCACCGTCGATCATGCGCAGATGGAGCCGCGCCGCGGCGGACGCTGAAATGGTCGACAGGTTCGCGCCGGTGTCGAGCACCGCCGACTGTTCGACCCCCGCGATCTGGACCGACGCCCGGAGCAGCCCGGCCATATCGCGCTGCGTCGGAACCTCCATGCCCGCGGCGGCAACGACCTGCATTGGTGGAGCGAGCGCGAGCAGTCCGGCCATCATTTGCGACTGATCCGCATCGGATAGGTCCGATGCCGCACCACCCGCCCCCAATGCCGCATGCCAGCGGCTGGCGCTCCTGGCCGCCTCGGCATAATCACCCATCGCGAACGAGGTCTGCGCTGCGAGCGCCCAGGCCCTCGCAGATCGCGTCGGGTCATGGTCCCGCGTCGCGACATAGGCCGCCAGCGCGCGCCTCACTCCCGCCTGGTCCATACGCGCCGCGGCGATCTCGATCCGCGCCAGCGCCGCCGTCGGCCGGTCGTGCAGGTTGGGCAAGGCAGCGACGAGCGGCCCGACATCCCCGAAGGTGGCGGCGCGGAACGCCCTCTGCTGCGCGGCTGAAGCCGCCGCCGCACCTTGCGCGGTCAGCACCATCAGAGCTGCGATCATTGCCCTGCGTACCATGGAAGCCTATCCTGACTGACGAATACGAATCATCGTTTTACAGAAAGATATTGCCGCATGACGAAACAGGCAATCTATATTGCGCGCTTTGCGCGGCGACTGCGTTTCACGGTCTGGACGCTCGGGTTGCTGCTTGCACTCGCCACGCTGGCGGCGATCCTCGTCGCCTTTCCGGGCGGACCGAATGGCGCCTATCTGACCTATGACGGCCTGCCGCGGGCCTGGGCCGCGCCCGTTGCCGCCCTGTCGATCGGCCTGATCCTGGCCGGTCTGTTCGAGCTCGGCCGGATGTTGCGGCTGGTCGAGGCGGATGCCGCCTTCTCGCCACGGGCAGCGGGCCATCTCAAGCGTTTCGCCGCGCTGCTGATGGCGGCAGTCGTGGCCGAGGTGGTGGTGCCGCCGATCGTCCGGATGGCGCTTCATTCCGTGCTGACGCTGAGCCTGGACAGCAACGACGCATTGCTGCTGCTCGTCAGCCTGGTCTTCTTCCTGATCAGCCGTCTGCTCGACGCGGCCGCTGCCTATCAGGAAGACAGCCGGTCGATCGTCTGACCATGGCGATCATCGTCCGCCTCGACGTGATGCTCGCGCTGCGCAAGGTCCGCTCAAAGGCGCTCGCCGAACATGTCGGCATCACCGAATCCAATCTGTCGCTGCTCAAGTCCGGGCGCGTGCGCGGTATCAGGTTCGAAACGCTGAACGCGATCTGCGACTATCTCGATTGTCAGCCGGGCGACATCCTGACCTATGAGCCCGATCCGCCTGGCGCGGGGGACGCCCGGTGATCCGGCGGTCAGGCGCCGTCGTCCAGCATGAGGTCCGCGCCCTCCATCACATAGGGAACGTAGCGGAAGTCGCGGATCGCCGCGATCCGGTCATCGCACCAGTCGATCCGCATGAAGTGGTGCGGCATGGAATCTGCACCTGATTCAAAGACGGCGATCACCTCTTCGCCATCGAGCCAGGCTGGCGCCAGCCGCACGCCCGGATGGCGCGCATAGATGGTGAAGAACATGCCTGCGCTCACGCCCGTCCGGATCGGATGGGTCGCCTGGTTGAGCCTGACATCCTCGGTGAGCAGCGTCCGCAGCGCATCCCAGTCGCGGCGGTTGAACAGATCGACGTAAAGCTGGTTCGCTGCGGAATATGCGCGCCTGATCGGTTCCGCTGGCGCGCGGGCATTGATCTCACGCAGCCGCGCTCGCCCGCGCGCAAGATGCGCCTTGACCGCGTCGATGCTGAGATCGAGCAGGCCGGCTATATCGTCGAGCCGGTGGCCGAGCACATCCTTCAGGATCACCGCGCTCCGCTGCGCCGTCGGCAGCTCGATGAAGCGCGAAATCGCGGTCGCGAGCGCCTCCTGCCGCATCAGCTGGTCGAGCGGATCGGGCCTCTCCTCATCGGCCATGTCGGAAGCAGCCTCCAGCGGCTCGGCCGCGCGGACCGCCCGCTCGCGCAGCAGATCGAGCGCGCGATTATGCGCGATGCGGAACAGCCAGGCGCGCAGCGCCGCCCCGTCCCGCAAAGTGCCATAGGAAGCGAGGGCACGGGCGACCGCGTCCTGCACGACATCCTCGCCATCGATGACCGAGCCGGTGAGGCGGGCGCAATAACGGTGAAGCTCGGGCCTGATCGCCCCGATCAGATCGCGGAAGGCGGCCTGATCGGGGTCGGCGGCGGCAATCTCGCTCAAGCGGCCTTCTCTTCCGCGATGGTGGCACCGGTGTCGCCTCGGATAGCGACGGCCAGTGCGCTTTCATAGGCGGGTTCAGTCAGCACGCGCACGACATGATCCCCATAACTGCGCGGCGGCATGTCGGGATAGCGGGCGAGGAATTCGTCCTGCGTGATCCCCATCGCGCCGGCATAAGCGCTCGAGCCGGCACCGCCGACGCCGGTGCCGCGCACCATCTGCCGCGGCACGATCGCCTGGATCGAGATGCCGAGCTTCTTCTGATCCGACACGCCATTGGCATATTTGGCCATCAGCCATTGCATGCGCTTGGCGCCGCCATAGCCGCCCGACATGGGCGAGCCCTGCTCGGCCGCACCACTCGAGCCGATCAGCACGCGGCTGCCGGGCGCGAGCGGCAGGTTGAGTGCGGCCTGGAGCCAGAAGAGCGTGCCCTTGACGTCGGTATTCCAGGTCCGGGCAAAATCATCCCAATCGATCTCATCGATCCGCGCCATCGGCGGGAGCGCACCGGCATTCAGGATCAATATGTCGGGGCGCACCTCCGCAACGATGCGATTTGCCGCTGCCTGGTCGGTGATGTCGGCGGCAGAGACCTCCACGCCGAGTCGGCCGCGAACCTCGTCGAGCCCCGCCTGGTCGCGCGCCACCACATGTACATGCGCGTCCTGCTCGACCAGGGCCTCGACGATGCCGAGCCCCAGCCCGCGGCTGCCGCCGGTCACGACCACGTTCTTGTTGGCGAGCGTCATTCGATCCTCCTTCATGTCCATCGAAAGCAAGGACGGATGGGCCTGCGGGAAAGAGTCGCGAAAAAATGCGGGGCTCGCCGAATTCCGGCGATTGACAGTCTCATAACCCAACAGTTATGGGATGATCTATAACCGTGGAGTTATGATTTTGCTGCTGCCCGACCAGGATCTGCTGTTCAGGACGCTCGCCGACCCGACAAGGCGCGCGATCTTCGAACGGCTGTGCCGCGAGGGCGAACAGACGGTCGGCGCCCTCACCGCCCGCGCGGGCGTGTCGCAGCCGGCCGTGTCCAAGCATCTGGCCCTGCTCAAGCAGGCCGGGCTGGTGAGCGATCGGCAGGACGGGCGCCAGACGCATTATGGGCCCCGCCGCGCGGCGCTGGCGCCGTTGCTCGACTGGACCAAGGAAATGGCCGGCTTCTGGGAAAGCCGGTTCGACGATCTGGAAGACCTGTTGAAGAGGATGGACCAATGACCGCAACCCAGACCGAAACGCGCACCGTCACGGTCGAACGCGACATCGCGCACCCGCCCGAACGGATCTGGCGCGCGCTGACCCAGCCGCACCTCATCCAGGAATGGCTGATGCGAAACGATTTCGTCGGCGAAGTCGGCCACCGCTTCACCCTGACCGGCGACTGGGGGTCGGTCGACTGCCGCGTGCTGGAGATCGAGCCGGGCCGCACGCTCGTTTATACATGGGATGCGATGGGGCTGGAGAGCGTGGTCACCTGGACGCTCACCCCAAGCGCCGCGGGCACGCTGCTGCGCATGGAGCAGGCCGGATTCCGGCCCGACCAGGAGCAGGCCTATCAGGGTGCCAAATATGGCTGGCGGCAGTTCCTGGCCAAGCTGGAGCAGGTGGTCAATCAGGCCGATTGATGGCGCCGGCGGATGCGTGGGTGAAACAGGGAGGATGATGACGCGATGAGCAGCTGGATCAGACAGGGCCACCGTTGGCTGGCCATATTGTTCACCGCGACGGTGATCGCCAATTTCGCGGCGCGGATCTGGGGCGAGCCGCCGATGTGGCTGACCTATTCGCCCTTGCCGCCCTTGTTCCTGCTGATGTTCAGCGGGCTCTACATGTTCGCGCTGCCTTATGTGCGCGGTCGTGCCGCCACATCGGCAGCCGAGTGAGAAACGACCATGCCGACCAGCGAAGCTGAATCGCCATCACGGCTGATCGATGCCCAGATCAGGGAGCTCGGCGACTGGCGGGGCAAGATGCTCGCGCGGCTGCGCGCCCTGATCCACGAGGCCGACCCGCAGATGGTCGAGGAATGGAAATGGCGCGGCGTGCCCGTCTGGTCGCATGGCGGGATGATCTGCACCGGCGAGACCTACAAGGCGGTCGTCAAAGTGACCTTCGCCAAGGGCGCGTCGCTCGACGATCCGGTGGGCCTGTTCAACTCCAGCCTCGACGGGAATGTGCGCCGCGCGATCGACATAAGGCAAGACGAAGAGATTGACGCAGAAGCGTTCAAGACCCTGATCCGCGCCGCCGTAGCGCTGAACCTGTCGCGCCGCTGATCGGATAAGCGACCGACATCATTCGTTCATCGACCACCGGCTAAGACGGACTCACCAGTCGCCGGTTCTTTTTGCCCGGCGGCCGGACCGAGATGATGCTGGATACGATCCTGGCCCGCGAGGCGGGCGTCTATCGCGAAATTCCCGATGCGCTGGGCGTGAGCTTCACGACTGCCGAACTGTTCCACGGCAGCATCGGTGAATGCCTGCACATGGTCGGCGCCTGTTCGGCCGCGCAAAGGCACGCGCTGCATATCGAGACGATCGACGGGATGATCCATCTCGACGCCGCCGGGATCGAGGAGGCCTTGCGTCAGATCGAAGCCGGGGAAGCACCGCGCCTCCGGTCCTGACCCTCGTCCATCCGCAACCTGGCGCCTTTCGACACGACCGGCTTGCGTTCGCTCTCGCACAGGCAGATGCTGCCGACTCCGGGCGGACCATTGCCGAAGAGCGAGGGGCAGCAGGAGGAGAGCGAGATGGGTGAGACCGTCCACGGCACAAGAGCCGTCGCGATCGTCGGACCGGCGGGCACCGGCAAGACAAGCCTTTCCGAAGCATTGTTGTTTGCGACCGGCGCCATCCCCCGACTCGGCACTGTCGATGCGGGTAATTGCGTTGGCGATGCGAGCGCGGAGGCGCGGTCCCGATGCGGTTCGACCGAACTCAACCTGATGCGCTTCGACTGGATGGATGATGGTTATGTCCTGATCGACGCGCCGGGCTCGAATGGCTTCGCCGCAGATGCGGACAAAGCGCTCGCGCTCGCCGATCTGGCTCTGGTGGTGATTGATCCCGATCCGGCGCGGGCACCCTTGGTCGAGCCGACGCTCCGCAGGCTGGAAGCGCTGCGGCTGCCGCACGCCATCTTCGTCAACAAGATCGACCAGGCACGCGGGCGGATCGAGGATCTGCTCGCGGCGCTCCAGCCCTTGAGCGGCGCGGCCTTGGTCGCGCGCCAGATTCCGATCCGCAAGGGCGAACGGGTCGAGGGTTTCGTCGATCTCGCGCTGGAGCGCGCCTTCCATTATCTGCCCGGCAAAAGATCCGAGCAGATTCCGCTGACCGAGGAGCTGCGCGACGAGGAAGCGAGTGCCCGCTTCCACATGCTCGAGCAATTGGCCGACCATGACGATGCCTTGCTCGAACAATTGCTGATCGACGAAGTACCGCGTCTCGATACGATCTTCGGCGATCTCGCGCGCGAAACCGCAGCGGGCCTGATCGCGCCGGTGCTGTTCGGATCGGCGCAGAATGGCTTCGGCATCGGTCGGCTGCTCAAGATGCTGCGGCACGACACGCCCGGCGCGGCGTCCGCCGCCGAGCGGCTCGGCATCAACAAGGCGGCCGAGGTTTTCAAGATCTCGCATGGCAGCAATATCGGTCGGCTGGCGCTGGCGCGCATCTTCGGTGCGCCGCTCGCCGAAGGTGCCGAACTGGTTGCGACCGACGGGAGCCGGACGCGCGCGGGCTCGCTGTTCGCGCTGCAAGGTGGACAGACCGGCAAGATCGCCCGCGCCGAACCCGGGGACATAATCGGTATCGCCAAGCTCGACGCGGTACAGGCCGGCGATCGGCTGGGCCTGGCGGGCCGCGCGCCGGACCCGGCTCAACCGGTCGATCGGCCGGTGACCAATCACGCGCTCGCCATCGCGGCCAGGGACCATAAGGATGAAGTGCGGCTGTCGACCGCGCTCAACCGGCTGGTCGAGGAGGATCCGGCGCTCCACTGGGGCACGGACGAGGCGACGCGCGAGACCCTGCTGCATGGGCTCAATGACGAGCATCTGAACGTGGTGCTGGCGCGGCTGAAACGCCGCTACGGCGTCGAGGTGAGCGCCCGCCCGCCGTCGACGGCCTATAAGGAATCGATCCGCAAGGCGGTGACGCAACATGGCCGGCACAAGAAGCAATCGGGCGGGCATGGCCAGTTCGGCGATGTGATCATCGAGGTGCGCCCACTGCCCCGTGGCGAGGGCTTCAGGTTCGAGGATCGCATCACCGGCGGCGCCATTCCCCGGCAATGGATTCCGGCGGTCGAGATGGGGGTCAAGGACGCGATGACGAGCGGACCGCTCGGCTTTCCGGTGGTGGATGTCGCGGTGGCCTTGGTCGACGGCTCGTTCCACAGCGTCGACAGTTCGGAGCTCGCCTTCCGTACCGCAGGACGCATCGCCATGGCCGAAGCGCTTGCGGGGGCCGCCCCCTATCTGCTCGAGCCGATCGCGCATGTGACGGTGCGCGCGCCGGGCAGTGCTGTATCGCGCATCACCTCGGCCGCCACCAGCCGACGCGGGCAGATGCTGGGCATCACGCCGATCGACGGCTGGTCGCGCTGGGACCAGATCGAGCTCCTGCTACCCGAGGCCGAACTGCACGGGCTGGAGACGGAGCTTCGTTCGCTGAGCCAGGGCATGGCGCATTACGAAGCGTATTTCGACCATCTGGCCGAAGTGAATGGCAAGCTGGCGAGCGGGATCGTCAAGGAGAGGGTCGCGGAGCCGGCTTGAGGAGACAGCCCAGAATGTCCTTGCGAAGCGCGTAGCGGCGAAGCAATCCGGAAGCGCCGGACTGGATTGCCGCGCCCCTGCGGGGCTGGCAATGACGATGATGGGTAAACCCGGCTCAATGGCGAGGCTCCCCGGTGCCGCAGTTTAGCTATGAACCCTTGCCTCGCCAGCACGGTCATGAACTGGGTCGATGACGTCACCCCGAAGTCACCGATAGTTGAAGCTGATCGAGATACGCTCCTCGCGCGCGTCGCTCGGCATCACTTCGTGGCGGAGCCAGCTTTCCCACAGATAGATCGCACCGGGCGAGGGCTCGGCATAGACGAAGGGCTGGAGCGCGTCCGGTGCGTCGGCTCGGCGCGTCGGCGCGGCCATCAGCATCGGCAGGCGCGGATCCTCGAGCTTGAGCGCACCCGACCCAGCCGGGACCGCCACGTAGATCGTGCCGGAGACGATGCTGTGCGGGTGGATATGGCCCGAATGGGTGCCGCCGCGCTTCATGACGTTGACCCAAAGGCTGTCGAGCCGGAGCGGACGTGCGAGATCGAAGGCGCAATCCTTGGCGAACGCCGCAACATGGCGGTTCAGCGTCTTGACCAGATCGCCGAAGACCGGATCGCGCTGCGGCAAATCGTCGAGCGAAGCGTAGGAGGTATAGCCCTTATAGCCATGCGCCTTCGACCATCCCTGGCCGGCGCGATCGTCGGCGGCGAGGGTGCGACAGCTATGGTCGAGTTCCTCCAGCAAGGCGGTATCGTCGAGCGCGCCTTGATAAAAAAGGGTCGCGAACAGGCTGCGGGTGGTCATGCGCGGGCGATAGAGTTTCACAGCCTGGTTGCCAATGAGGCGCCCTTCGGTTCGTCATGCTGAACTTGTTTCAGCATCCATCGCGGGGCAGATCCCTTGCCGAAATGGGCGCTGGAACGGGTCAGCGTGACACGCGGCCAGAGCTGATCGGCGTAGCCAGCAGCTTCGCCGTCTCGTCGTGCAGGATCGCGATCGTGTCGCCGAGATGGCGCAGGATCAGCCCCCGCTCCTCGTCCGAATAGCGTGCATTGAGCCTGTCCATCCGTTCGCTCAGCGACGCGAAGATCGGACCGAACAACGCCATCAGCTCGTCGCTGCGCCGTGCCTCGACGATCACGCTGCGCCGGTCGTTCGGATTGGCGACACGCGCGGCGAAACCGGCTCTGACCAGGCGGTCGACGATGCCGGTGATCGCGCCGGTGGTGAGACCCGTCGCCTGCGCGAGTTCGCCCGGGGTCATGCGTCCCCGTTCGGCAAGCAGGCCGGCGCATTTGCGTTCGGCGGCGGTCATCCCCGCAGCCCGGGCGACCGCCTCTTGAAAGCTCACCACCGCCGTCGCCAGGTCGCGATGCAGCCGGTTCGACTCCTCCGCCCCGGCACTCGCCCGATTCGACATTGAAATTATCTCACGACTAAGATACTTATCACTTACGCATCATAAGCGTGACCGGGGATTAGGCCAATGGCATCAATCGCACAGGCTCAGAGGGGCTTTGTCGCCCGGGTGGCGCCTGCCTTGCTGATGATGGTGCTCGCGCCCTGCTTCACCGAATTGCTGCTGGGCGGGACGCGGCTTTCGGCGCTGGTCGGCTTCCCGCCGATCATCGTGATGGAGATCATCGTCTGGGGCGGCGGCGCGGTCCTGCTGCGCGGGCTCGCGCGCAAGCTCGGGCTCGGCTGGGGCAGCCTGGTCCTGTTCGGCCTGGCGATCGCGATGGCCGAGGAATTCGTGATCCAACAGACCAGCTTCGCGCCGCTGGTGATCAAGCTGAAGGGCGTGGAATGGGCCCGCGTCGGCGGGATCAACTATGTCTATGCCTTGTGGGCTTTGGTCTATGAGGCGGTATGGGTCGTGCTGATGCCGACCCTCGTCACGGAGATGGTCTTCCCGGATCGGCGCCACCAACCCTGGCTCAGCCGCACCGGCGCCATCATCCTGCTGATCCTATTCCCGATCGGCAGCCTGATGGCCTGGTACGGCTGGACGCACATAGCGCGGGTCCAGACCTTCCACCTGCCGCTTTATAATCCGACGCCTGCCGAATTCATGGGTGCGCTGGCGGTGATTGCGGGTCTGTTCCTGTGGGCAATCAAATTCCCGCCGCGCGCGACCGGCACCGGCACCCCGCCCGCCCCTCTCCTGCTCGGCGTTGGCGGCGCAGTCTGGTCGGCTCTGTGGTTCGCGCTGGTGGTGCTGGCGTTCGGGCAGATGCCGGACCTGCCGGCACCGGTGATATTCGCGGGCTTCCTGATCCTGATGCTGGTCCTGCTCTTCGGCATGATGCGCTGGGGCGCGGATACAGGCTGGACCGTGCGCCACAGCTACGGTCTGTTCTTCGGCACGCTGACCGGCGCTATGATCGCGACCTTCGAAGGATTCCAGGGCGGACTGGCAATGGACATTACGTTCAAGGTCGTGACCAACCTGATCGCGCTGGTGCTGATGATCCTGCTCGGACGAAAGATCGCACGGACCTGAGCCGGCCGGGGCGGCGGTCGCCCGTGCGTCAAGGACCATCCCCGCATGCCCATCATCATGCGATAACGGTTCCGCAACCGATTGCAGGCCAAATCATTCGGGCATCATGACACCCTGGTCCAGCGACAGCAGCTTCGTCGCGCCTCTTTCACGCGGAATGGCGCGGCTTGCCCGGTTACCCGCGGCCATGGCCTGGATCGCCGGCGTCGCGAGCCTGCTGGCGGTGTTGTTGATGGATGGCGGGACGCGGGCCTGGGGACTGCGCCTGGTGCCGCTTTACGTGCCGGTCTTATGCATCGCCTGCTGGGCGCTGGGGCGTGGGTCGGCGGTGCTGTTCGCCGCGATTGCCGCGCTGGTCGCACTGCTGCCGGATGGGATCGGGGCCGCCAACCCCTTCAGCATGGCGATCGCGACCAACACCATCGTTCGGACCGGCTGCTACATCTTCCTGGCATTGGTTATCGCGGCCTATCGCCGCGCCTATGACGAGGCCGATTTCCGATCCATGTATGACGGGTTGACGGGGGTGCTCGCCAAAATGCCCTTTCAGGCGGCGATGGTGCGTCATCTTGCCGCGGCACGGCCTGCGCGGCAGACGCTGATCGTCGCCTGCGTCGACATGGACGGGTTCAAGCATATCAATGCGACTTACGGCTATTCCGCCGGCGACACCGCGCTGCGCGCCTTTTCGCGCGAGGCGATGAGCGCGATTCGCGGATCCGACCTGGTCGGGCGGCTAGGCGGGGACGAGTTCGGCTTCCTGGTGAGCACATCGAGCGGGACCAGCGCCGAGGCGCTGGTGCATGTGCTGCACCAGCGTCTGACGACCGCGCTGGAGAAGACCGGTTTGCCTCTATCATGCAGCATCGGTGCGCTGATCGTCCCCGCGGAGTCCGAGCTGACCGAGACCGCATTGATCGACCGGGCCGGAGCGCTCATGCGGCAGGCCAAGGCCGTGGGGAAGAGCACGGCCCTGACCGAAACCATCGAGGAACCACGCGCCCGCGCGGCCTGACGCCTCGCGCGGAAAGCGGGCACCGATTTTCCCAAAAAGCGGCGCGACAACAAAAGTTCAGAACGAATCAAACGCTATTCTCTCCGCGGGGCGCTCGCGGCACGTGATGCGATGGTGATCGCCTGGAACAATTTATCGAGAAAGATCGGCTTTTCGACGAACGCAACCGCGCCCGCGCCCTGGCAGAGCTCCTTCACGCCCTGGCTGAGATCGGCCGTCACGACGATGACCGGGATGCGCGCGCCGCGTCCGCCCGCGGCGCGAAGCTGCCTGATTGCCGTCAGCCCGTTGATGTCGGGCATGCGCAGATCCATCAATATCAGATCGAAATTGCCGTCGGCGATCAGCTTCAGCCCGGTCCGCGCATCCGCTGCCTCGGCCATCGAGAGGCCGCGCGTGGCCAGCATGTCGCGTACCAGGGCCCGGCTGGGCGCGTCATCGTCGACGTAGAGTATGTTCATCCTCGCGATCTCCAACCCGGAAGCGCCGCTCAAACGTATCGTTCTACGATAGGTTCTCAGGAGTTTCAGGTGAAGCGCAAACCGGCGTCAGGCAAGGCGCAGTGCGACCTCGTTCATGAAGCGGGCATCGTCCCCCGCTGCGAGCAGTGGCGCCTCGGCCGCGACCGCGCCGAGCATGTCGGCGAGATCGTCCATTTCCGCCTTGGCATAATTGCCGAGCACATAGCCCGTGACGCGATCCTTATGTCCGGGATGGCCGATGCCGAGGCGGACACGGCGATAATCCTGGCCGAGATGCGCGTCGATCGAGCGCAGGCCGTTATGGCCTGCGGCACCACCGCCGGTCTTCACCTTGACGCGGAAAGGATCGAGATCGAGTTCGTCATGGAAGGCGGTGAGCGCGGACAGATCGAGCTTGTAGAAGCGCAGGGCCTCACCGACCGAACGACCGCTTTCGTTCATATAGGTGGCGGGCTTCAGCAGGAGGACGCGACCCGCGCCGATCCGTCCGGACGAAACCCAGCCCTGGAAGCCCTTTTTCCATGGCTCGAAACCATGGACCTCCGCGATCGCGTCCACGGCCATGAATCCGACATTATGCCGGTTGAGCGCATAGTCCGCGCCCGGATTGCCGAGACCGACCCAGAGCTGCAAATTCCCTCTCCCCTAAGGGAAAAGGATGGGGAGCGGGCGCGAGCGGCGCAAGGCTGCCCTGCCCGCACGTCCACCCGGCTCCCCGTCTTCCGATCCTCTCCCTCGCATGAGGAAGAGGATTGGACGGCTTAGCCCTCGGAGGCCTCGCCTTCGGCCGCGGTCTCGTTGTCGCCCTCGGTCGACTTGAGCGCCGACGGAGCGACAATGGTGGCGATGGTGAAGTCGCGATCCTCGATCGCAGACTTGGC
>Ga0207698_10001211_pt1 | contig 15062 bp, 14 predicted proteins | sample KBSCornC22_FD_184298 | JGI IMG/M metagenome (GOLD analysis project Ga0207698, IMG submission 184298) | Corn rhizosphere microbial communities from Kellogg Biological Station, Michigan, USA - KBS Corn C2-2 (SPAdes) (version 2) | ecosystem: Host-associated > Plants > Roots > Rhizosphere > Soil ...
TCTTCCAATGTTTCGCCACCAACAAACTGGCTGAAGATGGTATTTCTTATTAAACCTTTTATAGGAAAATGCGCCTTTATAAGCAATGGGGTAATTTTTGTGCCAAGCTTTACCAGCCACGCTTTTGCCATTGATGAAAAAAGAAAGCGGGCTTTTTTTAATTCTTTATCACTCTTATATTCAAAAGCTATTTGCGTGTCTTCGAAAGAAATGTTTGTCATAAATGAAACCGAAATTCCAAAATCAAAAACTAATCACCAAATAAATAAGTTGGAAAGAATAGTTGTTTTTACATTAAATGCCCAAGATTTTTATTATTGTATTTATGTCCTTTTTTTCAAACAGCCTGATGATTTTTACAATTAATTTTAACAGGAAACCATGTGGTTTTGCAATACTAAAACCTAATTGACTAATACGCTCATCCCTTGTGCCAATGCAGTTTTCGTAATCAGTATTTTGCTTGCCGCTAAGTTCTTCAGCAAAGCTCCATGCACCGTCCCGGGCAGTTGAAATGCTGAATTCCACAAGCATTTCGTCGTATTTAAAAACATGAAGGTCAAGTAATCTCAGCAACGGATTTACTTTTGTAAGGCAATCCTCTATATTATCTACCATTGATCCCAAAATGCCATTTATAGTATTGAAATCATTATGAATTCCTTCCAGTAATTGCCCCTTCATAACGGAGCCGGTTGCAATAGCCAAATCAAGATTAATATGTGCATTCATACCCAGTAACAAATGCTGCATAACAAGCGTTGAATTATCAGCAAAGGCATCGAATGCAATCTTCCATGATTTCGATGTTGGCTTCCCATCAAGCCATGAGTAAAAAGCACTGAGATAGTAGTTTGCAAAAACCACATCCAGTTTTTCCATCCTTATACCATCCTCAAAATTTTTATTAGCAATACATTCTTTTACTTTACAAGTAACCTTATGATATAATACTGCAAAGTAACCAGCGCAGCTATTGTTGATTTCGCAGTAAGCGATAATTTTTTCAAGCTGAAAAATTACTTCGTCTATGGTACCTGGTAGTTTTAATAAGAGTAAGTCTTTTTTTGTAACTGGTTCCTGTAAAGCATCCATAACAATCGGCTTGAATTATTAAATAAATTTAATGTAAAAAATATCACCGCTGCAAACAAGTGTCATCCTGGGCTTTGTAGTATTATCTTTGCAAAAATTTTTAAAGATGATTTCAAAAAAAGCCTCAGAGAGTTTAGTAGTAATGACAGAAATAGTATTGCCGAATGATACCAATATTTTTGGAAATCTTATGGGAGGGCGATTAATGTATTGGATGGATATTGCTGCTGCTATCTCCGGAACCAAGCATTGCAATGCGCCTGTAGTTACAGCTTCCGTTGATAATATTTCTTTTACCAATCCTATAAAATTGGGTAATGTAGTTCATATCCAGGCAAAGGTTACAAGGGCTTTTAATACCAGCATGGAAGTACATTTAAATATTTGGGGCGAAGATATTATTCAGCAGTATAAATATAAAAGCAACGAAGCATATTATACATTTGTGGCTCTCGACCCTAACAGTAACCCAAGGCCTGTTCCCGGCCTGCAACCTGAAACAGAAGAAGAAAATTTACTTTTTGAGAGTGCACTACGCCGCAGGCAATTGAGATTAATCCTTGGAGGCAAAATGAAACCAGGCGATGCTTTAGAACTGAAAGCTTTATTTAAAGATTAATAAATACTGCCCCGGATAGACAGTTCAGAACAATGCTTTCTCTTACAAACTTTAGATAAAAAAAGTTTTTGCCTTATGTTGAATTTTCAACATATAGTAAAAAAAGTTTTTGCCCTATCCGAACTTTTCAGGACATAGTAAAAAAAGTTTTTTGCCCTATCCGAACTTTTCAGGATATAGTAAAAAAAGTTTTTTGCCCTATGTTGAGTTTTCAGTATATATGTAAAAAAATTTTCGGTTTAAGTTAAAACTTCATTGCACAAAAATTATCGGCGGGGGTGTCTTTAGTTATAATATCCGCAATTTCTTGTAATAATTGTGGATTCGGATGCCCTTCTTAATAGCGTAATCAACATTATTTTGTAAATTAAAATCAATTGACCTTGCTTTTTCATCACATATTAAGTGATGAAGTTGCTTTAAGGAATTTTCTCTATCATTTTCAACATGAGCATATTTATAAAACCATAATTCTGTTGCTAAATCAGCGTCATCACAATTTTCAAATGCTTTATTTAAATAATTTAATACCTCACTATTATTTCCGGTACTAAATAAAATTCCAGCATAATTGCCATTTATATTTGTGTTACCAGGATCGACCTCCAAAGTCTTTTTATAATATTTTTCCGCTTCATCATAATTCTTTCGGATGACATGCAAGAAGATTCCATAATTGCCATTATTATTTGCATTTTCAGGATCAATTTCTAAAGCCTTTTTATAATATATTTCTGCTTCGTCATAATTCTTCCGAATGGAATGTAAAAAATTTGCATAAATCCCATTATTAATTGCACTACCAGGATCAATTTCCAAAGCCTTTTTATAATATATTTCTGCTTCATCATAATTCTTCCGGATGTCACTTAAGAAGATTGCATAATCGCAATTGTTAATTGCATTTTCAGGATCAATTTCCAAAGCCTTTTTATAATATTTTTCCGCTTCATCATAATTCTTACGGATGTCTTTTAAAAAAATTGCATAATTGCCATTATTAATTGCATTGTTAGGATCTATTTCCAAAGCCCTTTTATAATATTTTTCCGCTTCATCGTAATTCTTACGGATGTCTTTTAAAAAGTTTGCATAATTGCCATTATTAATTGCATCGTTAGGATCTATTTCCAAAGCCCCTTTATAATATTTTTCCGCTTCATCATAATTCTTCCGAATAACACTTAAAAAGATTGCATAATTGCCATTATTAATTGCATTGTTAGGATCTACTTCCAAAGCCCTTTTATAATATTTCTCCGCTTCATCGTAATTCTTACGGATGTCTTTTAAAAAGTTTGCATAATTGCCATTATTTATTGCACTTTCAGGATTAATTTCCAAAGTTTTTTTATAATATTTTTCGGCTTCATCATAATTCTTTCGTTTGTCTTTTAAAAAGATTGCATAACTGGCATTGTTAATTTCATTATCTGGATCAATATCTAAAGCCTTTGTATAATATTTTTCCGCTTCGTTATAATTTTTATGGATGTCTTTTAAAAAGTATGCATAATTGCCATTTAGTTCAGGGCTATTAGGTAACCTTCCCAATCCTTCTTTATATATATTTTCTTTTTCATCCGTGGTTTTGGCTGCACCTGCCTTTAATTCCCATGACAACCAATCATTTTCATTAGCTTTTTCAACAATTCTTTCCGCAGCTTTCTGAACGTCTTTATCAAGGGATTTAGCTTGTTCGTTCCTAATCTTTACTACTGTATCCTGGTAAACTTTAGCTCTTGCTTGTGCAATCTCAACAATATTTTTATCTAATAATTTCAATTTCAGGCCATCCTGCAGCAAGAACATGATTTCATCAAATCCTTCAATCTCCACTAATTTTCCATCATTCTTTTCAAGTAAATTTTCCACCCGTTCAGAAACCTGCGATCCCTTTCTTTCACACCAAAACAAGTTGTTTATTGAGGTAATACTTTCCATATAACCCATCAGACTTCCATCATTTCCGCCATAGCCTATAAAAACAGGTGTGCTAAGGCTGAAAATTGTATTGAGTGCATTTATCCATAATTTATTTATTTGGGCAATTTCCGTTGGTTCGCTTTGAGGATTAAAATACCTGTCACGATGGATCTTTACAATTAATGGCCGCTTTAAACTAGGCTTTGCAAAAGAAGCAAGCGACTCGTGGCCGCAAATAACGGGCCGTTTGGAAGTGTATGTGTATAATGCTTCTTCGGTAAGGTTATCGAAATTAGTGGTGATAACAATATTGTGCTGCTTCTCTGCCATCATTTGTGCAAGTACTGAGTAGCCATAACCGGGATTGGCACGCTCCATTTCATTGCTTATAAAATCAAATCCTGTTCCGCGGTCAAACCTATAGCGCTCTCTATACAATTCCGGGTAATTCGCGCCAGGATATTCTGTATTGATATTCTTTTCTTCCACAAACTTTTCAAATCTTCCTTCTTCCTCACTCATCCGCTTTTGTATTTCACCAAGCCACAGCGCAGCAAGTTCTGCACCTGTTCTTATCCCTGAACTTTTTGAAGCTCCTGCCCCCAGCACAAAGCAAATGCGCCTGTCTGCTTCGTTCCATATTTCGCAAAGTGTATATACAAATTCCTTTGAAGTAATTTTTTCCATCTTTTAAAATTAAATCTTAAATCAAAAAATAATACTATTAAATTACTTATTTAAATTCTATCCGATTTTTACAGCAGTTTCCTGCCCTTCCAATTCTTTTCTCTATAAGGAGCCCCTTAGATAAAAAAATATTTTTTCTTTCTCACACCATAATCCCCTACCCCTTTCAGTTATATCTAAAGTTTTTCTCAAAAACTAAATTTTTAATCTAAAAAATTACCAAACTAAACCCTCAATCCACTATTATGTTTCAACCAATCAAATTCTTCGACAACATTTTTGAAAGCACAGAGATTACAGATTTGCGCATTACCAACTTTGCAGGCGACAGCCTCAACCGGCTTGCAGCCCAGCCTGTAAGCCCCGACTATACCAGTCTTATTAACCTGCTTACACCACCATACAATGCCATGCAGGAATTGCTGAGTACAGTGGACGTTGCCATCGGCATACAAAAAGGGAAAACATTTACTTTGAATGAATTTATAAACTTCTTCAAGAAAACGATGAGCGCACAGGAAGGCGTAATAGCTAATGCTGTGGGTGGCTTCGATACTCCTGCTTATATGGAGTTTTATCCCGCCGGTGTAAGTGAATACTCGGCAGCTTCAAAAACGAACCTGCCCGTACTTATAAACCGCATCAATGCCGCAGCAACAGCACACAGTGCCGAACTTGGCACATCGCTTACCGAGACTTTGCAATCGTTTGAAGAAAGCTGGGAACTGGTACGCAGCCAGCAAGTGAGGCAAAAAGGAAATGTGGACAGTAGTCGTACTGCACGCAGCCAGGCACGTGTAGATATTGAAATTGCACTGGTAACGGTGGTGCATACCATTGGTAGCATGTTTCCCGGCGATGCCGAAGCCTGCATGATGTTCTTCGATTTTACATTGCTGAAACGCAGCGCACAAAAAACGCAAAAAGAAATACTAACAGGCTCGGTAGCCAGCAACAATACCGTAGTAGCTGTTAACCGTGCATTTAATACAGAGGCAACAACAAAAATCACTAATAATTCAGCAAATGCATCTTTGTTTGTGTACCTCGCCCCTACTGCAGATGCAGTTATGGATAGCAAAGGCCAGGAAGTAAAAGCCGGCCGCAGCCGCAACTTTGCTATAGACAGGCTGGGAGATGTAAATGATACTTTTCTGTTGGTACATAACCTTAGCAGCGTAAACGATGCAGGTTACATACTGGAAATTAAAAATTAGTTCTCTGCTTTTTTTCATATAAATTGGAGCAGGCGAAAGCCTGCTTTTTTATTGCACGTAATAGAAGGGAATAAAAATAAGAGTTAACTGTTCTGCTACTGATAATTGTGCTGTAATATAACTGTTAGGCGTATGCGAAATATCGTTGCCGAAAACGAATGTCCTGAAACTTATAATTCTTTCCTGTTTTCACTTATCCATTACCGTTATTAAATGATGTTTGCTCTTCATCATAAATTTTTTGCTTTGCTCAATAGCGTCCATTACCTTTTCAAGAATGGCATCTATGCTTTCTTCATAAGTAAATTCCAATGGTTCTTTAAATTGAATATTGAGCAATGTTCCTTTCTTTTTGAACTTTAATCCTTTCTTATTAAAGGCACGCCAGAAGCCGTTTATCACCACCGGAATAACAACAGGCCTATAATTTTTTATGATAAAGGCCGTTCCTTTTCTGCCGGGTGCAAACGGTTTTGTAGTGCCCTGAGGAAAAGTTATTACCCAGTTATTTTCAAGCGCTCTACCTATTTTTCTTGTATCGCCGGGGTCAAGCCCGCGCCTTACTTCTTTGCCTTCTGCTCTCCATGTACGCTTCACAGTTATAGCTCCGGCCCATCGAAATATCCTGCTGATAAAGCTACTTTTCATCGTTTCTGCTGCAGCTACATAATATACACGGGTAAAGGGATTTAATAAATAAAATGGAATGCCAAGCTTATTTTGCTTTCTCCATTTTACAGCGCAAAAAATATGAAGAAACATAATTACATCTGCAAAATAGGTTTGGTGATTGCTTACAAATAAAACATTTCGTTTGGGAAGATCTTTGAAATGTTCTGTGCCGGTAATCTTTACCTTGTTTATAATTGCAAAGCCGGGGTAAGTAAATATGCCAACGAAAAAATAAACGATAGACTTAACAAGTCTTGTTTGCTTTAAACTATCAATCCATCGTTTCATCGCTATTTTTTAGTAAAAAATATAAATGCAATTTATGAAAAATCAGTTCTGTAAAATGATACTATTATCTTCAGTTTCATTTGTTGTCGCAGGCTTAAGAAGAAAACTCAATCACCGTTATCTCGGGCATTATGCCAACTCTACCGGGGTAACCAATAAAACCATAGCCCGGATTTACATATAATTTTTGTTTACCTTCTTCGTAAAGGCCATCCCATTCTTTATAAACATACTGCACCGGGCTCCATTTAAAGCCCGGAATATCCACACCAAACTGCATGCCGTGTGTGTGGCCACTTAGCGTAAGATCTATGTCGCCAAATTCGGGACGGATCTGCGCATCCCAATGGCTTGGGTCGTGGCTTACTAAAATTTTGAAGGGATATTTTTCAGCACCTGCATAAGCTTTGGGCAAGTTGCCATATTTTGGAAACCGTGCCTTAGCGCTCCAGTTTTGAACACCGATAAGTGCAATCTGTTCTCCATTCTTTTCAATTGGAATATGCTCATCCATCATTAAGCGCCATCCAAGTTCTGCATGAATATTTGCAAGATTTTTTAAATTCTGTTCTTTGGTAATGCCATCCTGCGGCCAGCTGACGTAATCGCCATAATCATGATTTCCAAACGTAGAGTACACACCCATCGGGGCTTTCACTTTGCTGAATACATCCATATAATCTTTCATTTCTGTAGCCTTATCATTAACAAGGTCACCGCTAAAAATAATAAGGTCAGCATTTTGCGCCATTATTTTTTCAACACCATGGATTACCGCCTTTTTATTAGTAAAGCTTCCTGAATGAACATCGCTGAAATGAACAATTTTAAATCCATTGAAAGAATGGGGAAGATTATCAAACTTCAGCGAGATTTTTTTTACTTTATAATTATATTTATTACTGTAGCCATAAATAAGGCTTCCGAATAAAGTGCCACCCGCCGCTAAACCAAGCCAGCTTAGGAACATAGACCTGCTGATAGCGTCTTCATTTATTACTTCGCCTTCTGTATTTTTAAAAAAAAGCTTCCCGGATGCCCATTGTATTACCCTCCGAACATCATCTACCAAAAAGAAAACAATGGCGATAAGCTCTGCAAAAAACAAACCCAATATGGTAGCAAAAAGATAAGTCCTTACTTTTTTATTTAAGAATTCAGGTCCTGTGAAAATAAAAATAAGAAACCCAAGAACGGCCAGAATTGAAACGGTCCAATAAATAGAAAAAATAATAGTTCGTGTTTTTGGAGAGGCTGAATGGCTTACTGTTTTTATGGCCTGGAAAACATAACTGTCCAATAAGATCATTAAGGCAATAAAAAGAAAAGCTCCTAGAGGTGTACGCATTTATGGTTAATTGGTTAAATTATTAATTCGTTTATGGGTTGATTAGTTGATTCGCCAGGTTTAATTTGTACAAGCCATCTTTAAAAATTTATAAAATCATCTAACTGTTCATTAATTACTTTAATGGTTTCATTGTTTAGCCTGCCTTGTGTATCCATCACTTTATCAATAACCGAAATGGGAAGCTTGTTATGATGTACATTCATTTTAAGATAATGCAAAGAAGCAGAAAGATGATCCATTCCTCTTAGGTTGCCAGCTCTGCCAGTTGATACTCCCGTGAGCAATGCTTTTTTATTGTACCATACTTTTTTTACATCGCTGTTGTCTATCATGGCTTTCAGCACACCAGGAAATGTTCCGTTATATTCAGGCAAAATAAAAATAAATTTTTCTGTAGGAATTAATATCTCAGTTTCAATTTTTAGAAATTCAGGAGTTCTTTTTAATACATCAACATTTTTTAAAGTAAGAATACCGGCATCTATATCTTTTTCTTTTAAAATACGCTGGTATTCGTTTGCAACTTTTTCCGTATGGCTTCCTTCCCTGTTTGTTCCGCTGATAATCGTATACATCTTATAATTTTATCTGCTTACGCTTCCTGTTAGTAAAAATTGTTTAAAAATGGTTGATTAATAAACGGTTTTTACGGTAAGAATGTTCCCTAATATTAAGCCTAATATTTAAATTTGCCAATCTGGCATTAAAAATAGTGAATAGGGAATGGTGGATGAAAAGTGGTAAACGTTTGAGGGTTACTTAAACAAAGCCAAAAGGACAATCGGATGTTGAGTGTTTAGTGTTACTTTTAAACGATTTATAACTTACTACTTATTATTTATTACTTATTATTCATAATAAAAATAATTTACACTTAGGAACTCATAATGGGCAAAACGATAGGAATAGCGAATCAAAAAGGCGGTGTTGGTAAAACAACTACCGCTATAAATCTTGCTGCAAGTCTTGCAGTACTTGAATATAAGACTTTACTTGTAGATGCCGACCCGCAGGCAAATAGTACAACCGGTGTTGGCTTTGATTTACATAATGTTACCACTGGCATATATGATTGTATGGTAAATGAAACACCAGCAAAAGATGTGATTTTAAAAACTGAAATTCCTCATCTCGATCTTATTCCTTCTCATATAGATTTGGTAGGTGCAGAAATTGAGATGATCAATTATCCTGATAGGGAAAGCGTTTTAAAAAATATTGTAAGAGATATTAAAGATCAATATGATTTTATTATAATTGATTGTTCACCTTCATTAGGTTTAATAACAGTAAATGCACTTACCGCCGCTGACAGCGTGTTAGTTCCCGTACAGGCTGAATTTTTTGCTTTGGAAGGTTTAGGAAAATTATTAAACACAATTAAGATTGTGCAAAACAGGCTAAACACTTCATTGGAAATTGAAGGCTTGTTAATGACAATGTATGATGGAAGGCTTCGGTTATGCAACCAGGTAGTAAATGAAGTAAGGCGGCATTTTGAAGATCTTGTATTTGCAAGCGTTATACATCGCAATACAAAACTAAGTGAAGCACCCAGCTTTGGAAAGCCTGCCATACTTTACGATGCTGAAAGTAAAGGAGCTATTAATTATTTAAACCTTGCAAAAGAGATACTTCAGCGTAATAATATGACAAAGATTTCCCAGCAGCAAAAAGTAATGGAGCATCCTATATGAAGCTGAAAAAATTTCTATAAAAAAATTGAATATGAGTATTCCAAATAAAAAAGATGCTTTAGGAAAAGGCATCAGGTCGTTATTACAAAATATTGATGCGGATTTATCAACAACCTCAACCAGTTTAAGAAAAGAGACTCCTGAAAAATTAAGTGTTCTAAATACGCGCATTCCATTACATCTTATTGAAGCAAATCCTGAACAGCCACGGCATGATTTTGACGAAGTTTCTCTAAGTGAACTTGCTGCATCAGTAAAGATGCACGATATTATTCAACCGCTCACTGTTTCAAAACTTAGTAATGGAAAATACAGAATTATTGCAGGCGAGCGCAGGTTTAGAGCCGCAAAAATTGCAGGACTTGCAGATGTGCCGGTATATATACGCGAAGTAAAAGATTCAAAGATTCTGGAGTTGGCATTGCTTGAAAATTTACAAAGGGAAGACCTTAATGCCATAGAAATTGCCCTTAGCTATAAACAACTGATGGACGAACTTGATTATACGCAGGAACAGCTTGCAGAGCGAATGGGTAAAGAAAGAAGCACAGTTACCAACTATTTGCGTTTACTAAAACTGCCTCCCGACATACAGGCCGCAGTAAGAAATGGAATTATAAGTATGGGCCACGCAAGAGCTCTCATTAATGTAGATGTTGTGGATAAGCAATTATTTATTTTTAATGAAATAAAAAACAAGGAACTTTCTGTAAGGCAAACTGAAGATCTTGTCAGAAAACTTTATACGCCTTCAAAAGACGGTGTTAATAATTCGGTAAAAGCAACACTACCTCCATCTTTAAAAAAAATTGAAGATAATTTAGCATCGCACTTTAGCACTAAAGTGAAAATGACGCAAAATAAAAAAGGTACCGGCAGCATTACGCTTGATTATTATTCAATGGAAGAATTAAATTCTATCTTAGAAAAGATGCAGGTGCCGGTGGATTAAGTTATGCTAAAACCCTTCTTACTTTTTACAATATTTTTTCTTCTTTTCATGATGCATGATGCAAAGGTATTTGCACAGCAAAAGCCGGACACCTTGCTATTAAAGGGTAATACAGTCGAAGATTCAAGCCACAAAAATCTCCTGGCTCAGGATACCGCAGTAAGAAAAAAAAAGTTTAATCCTAAAGTAGCAACTTTCCGCTCTGCTGTGTTACCTGGCTGGGGCCAGTTTTATAATAAAAAATATTGGAAAATTCCTATTGTTTATGGTGCACTGGGAACCAGTGCGGGCGTATTTTTTTTTAATATAAAAACCTACAAATTATTACGAAAGGCAGTAGTGTTAAGATCGGATAAAGACACCTCTAATGATAAAGAAGTAGACCCATCCGTAATTAATCTTAGTACCGAATCTATCAGGCAATACCGTAATGAATACAGACAAAATGTTGATTATTCTGTTTTATTTTTTCTGGTTATCTGGGGATTGAATGTGGTGGATGCTACGGTGGATGCGCATTTGAAAGCATTTGATGTAAGTCCGGATATCAGTATGAAAATACGGCCCGGGTTAAATACAAACAATAATGGCCCGGGAATTTCATTTGTATTCTTTTTTAGAGATACTCATTCAAAAATTTCATTGCCGCTTCCATAGGTTTTTTGTTATGTTAATTGCAACTAATTACACGAATTTTGCCAAACTATTTTTATTGTTGTCAATCTATATTTCTTACTGATATTTACATTTATGAACATTGCATTATTAGGTTATGGAAAAATGGGTAAAGCCATTGAAGAAATTGCCTTACAAAAGAATCACAAAATTGTTTTAAAGGTTAATGACGAAAATCTTGAAGAACTTACCAAAGAGAATTTACAAAGGGCTGACGTAGCTATTGAATTTACAAATCCACAAAGCGCTGCGGAAAATATTTTACTTTGTTTTGATGCAGGCGTTCCGGTCGTATGCGGAACAACAGGTTGGCTTGGCCAATTAGATGAAATACTGCAAAAATGCAAGGAAGTCAACGGCACCTTTTTATATGCCAGTAATTTCAGTGTTGGCGTAAATATTTTTTTTGAGCTGAACAAGAAATTGGCGACTCTTATGAGCAGGCAAACAAATTATAATGTGAGCATTGAGGAGATACATCATACGCAAAAGAAAGACGCACCAAGCGGAACGGCCATTACTCTTGCCGAAGAAATTATTAAGGCGTCTAAACAAAAAAATAAATGGATACTTCAAGAAGGACAAGATAAAGAACCAACGAAAAGTTCCAATGAACTTTTAATTACGAGCAAAAGAATAGACCCTGCAGCGGGAACACATTCCATAAAATATTCTTCAGATATAGATGATATAGAAATAATTCATACGGCGCATAACAGGAAAGGCTTTGCCGGTGGCGCATTGCTCGCTGCAGAATTCATTCATAACAAGAAAGGAATTTTTAGCATGAAAGATGTGCTGAATTTTTAAAGATTTTCACTTGATTAAACTTAAAATATAAATGGCCCCTATGAGGCCATTTATATTTTAGTAAAATTATTGATTGCTTAATAATATCCCACACTGTTTAATAATGCTAAAATTAGAGCCAAATATAGAACAACGAATATTCCAAAACCTATCCATGCCCATTTCACCCTGTTTCTCTTATAATCATCGTTAATGAGGTATGCAATTAAAACGCCTATCAACCCAACAAAAAAGCCTAATGCAAATCCACCCAAATGAAAACCGGTAGAGTGATCTCCCTGCTCAAGAAATTTGTTGAGCTTTTTGTTATCGATAGTGCCATCAGCCTTAATGCTGTTTCTTAATTTACGCTGCGACATTTTAAAACCTATTCGGTCTAAAAAACTTAGATGGCGACCAGACAGGCTTTCGAAATCTTTAATACCGATAGTTGATAAATTCAGCAACGAAATTTTTTGGCCCGTTGAGCCAACAGGAAGGTATACATCTGAAGCTTTTTTGGGTGCAAAAGAAACCGCAGAAAATGCGAACGTTGACACACTAACAGAAAATGCCAGAAAAATGAGTAACAATTTTTTCATAATGTAGTTTTGGTTTGAATAACGGCCTAAATGAAAAAAAATTGTATGATAAGAGTGCTTGTCGAAAAATATAATTAAGAATTAGTTCGCAAATACAAAAGATAAATAGATGTTTTAAAGTAGTTACAGTATGGTAACTAAATATCTTAAATTCGATAAAAAAACCTTACTAAATTAATAGTAAGGTTGCAAGAAAAATAATATAGAATTACACTAAATGAAAAACAGAAGGAGTAAAACGACCCAAACACCAAAGCCAATCCAGGCCCATTTAGTGAGACTTTGTTTATTTTCGCCGCCAATTAAATAAGCGATCAGCACACCAATTAAACCAAGGAAAAATCCAAGAGCAAAGCCACCAATATTAAATCCACCACTACCAGACTCTACCAGCTTTTTCAAACTTGCATTATCAACAGTTCCGTCTGCATTAAAAGAATTTCTAAGCTTTCGCTGAGAAGCTTTAAAACTCATGCGTTGAAAAAAATTCAAATGCTTGCCGGTTAATTGTTGAAAATCTTTAACGTTAATAACAGATAGATCCATCAAAGAAATTTGCATGTTCTTTCCTATCGGAACATAAATTTGACTGGCATTTTTCGAAGGCAATTTGTGTCCTGAAAAAGCGAAGGATAGATTTAAAGAACAGACAGCAACCAGGAGAAAGAATAATTTTTTCATATTAATTGTTTTAGTGTAAGTTAATAACACAAAATATAAAAAAACTCTGTAATTCCAAATAGCTATTTTATCATATTAGAATTATTTTTTCTCAAAAACTGTTGCATATTTTTTAGCATTTCCGTAGTCATCTTCTCAAGATTATAGGCAGGCTTCCACCCCCAATCTTTATTTGCAACGCTGTCATCAATGCTTTGTGGCCAGCTTTCAGCAATAGCCTGCCTGTAATCCGGTTCGTATATTATTTTAAATTCAGGAATGTGTTTTTTAATTTCTTCACCTATTTCCTTTGGCGAAAAGCTCATGCCTGCTATGTTGTATGAAGTACGAACAGAAATAGCAGAAGCATCAACTTCCATCAATTCAATTGTTGCCCTTATCGCATCTGACATATACATCATTGGCAGGTAAGTATCTTCTTTTAAAAAACACTGATATTTTTTTTCTGTCAGTGCATCATGAAATATTTCAACCGCATAGTCAGTAGTTCCACCGCCCGGCTCACTTTTATAACTTATCAATCCAGGATAGCGAAGGCTACGCACATCAAGGCCGTAACGATGGTTATAATAGTTACACCAAAATTCCCCTGCGTATTTGCTAATACCATACACAGTTATTGGTTCAATAATCGTTTGCTGCGGGCAATTTGTTTTAGGAGAAGTTGGACCAAAAACTGCTATGCTGCTGGGCCAGTAAACTTTTTGTATTTGTTCGTCCCGTGCTATTTCAAGAACATTCAAAAGGCTTTGTGTATTGAGGTGCCATGCAAGGTTAGGATTTTTTTCCCCGGTTGCAGATAAAATTGCGGCGAGCAAATATATCTGTGTAATATTTTGCCGTATCACCTGCACATGGAGCATTTCCTTATTCATTACATCAAGGCTTACATAAGGTCCTGTGCCCTTTAGCAATTCATTTTCTTCCCGAAGGTCAGACGCTACTACCTGCGAACCCCCATAAATTCGTCTAAGCTCTAACGTTAGTTCTACACCTATTTGCCCGCAGGCGCCTATTACCAATATTTTTTCCTTTATCATAAATAATTTTTTTGACAAACAAAGTAAATTAAAAAAGATAAGACCAAAATATGCAACGCAAGCTGGTGGCATTCTTTTTGATTTATCCATTAAACAATAGTAATAAAACCCGTACTAAGCAACCATATATGAAAACATTCTTCACAATTATATTTACAATTATTACAACTAACTAATAAACCGAAAGCATGTATTGTGTATGTTAAGTTTTGGATCACGGATTCTGTATTGCTATTGTAGATTTCATTTCACACTTAAAAAAAACACTTAAAAAAGTTTTATGAAAAGAAAATTATTATTAATTCTTTCCGGCATTTTTTTATTGTCGGTTTCTGCTTATTCTCAAATTCAAAAAGGAAATGTATTAGCAGGCGGTGATATTGCCAATTTTAATATTGGCTTAAGATCCGGCTCTGCCTTTCAAATGACTATTGACCCTAAGCTTGCTTTCTTTATACAAGATAATCTTGCTATAGGCGCTTACATCAACTTTGGATTAACCACGGTAGCGCATTCAACCGCTACCAGTTATGGCGTTGGAGGCTTAGCCCGTTATTATTTTAATGATAAAAAGAATATGACGCCTTTGAGGCATTCACGCTTTTTTATTGAAGGTAATGTTGGCATTAACGGAGAAAATGTTTCCGGGGGAAGCAGCACTAACGGACTAGGGCTTGGAATAGGGCCAGGTTATGCATATTTTATAACGCCAAATGTTGGGCTGGAAACTTTGTTAAAATACAATGGCATAGTTGGCTTTGGCAATGCAAC
>Ga0207698_10001212_pt1 | contig 15053 bp, 21 predicted proteins | sample KBSCornC22_FD_184298 | JGI IMG/M metagenome (GOLD analysis project Ga0207698, IMG submission 184298) | Corn rhizosphere microbial communities from Kellogg Biological Station, Michigan, USA - KBS Corn C2-2 (SPAdes) (version 2) | ecosystem: Host-associated > Plants > Roots > Rhizosphere > Soil ...
CGGCCATCCCCACTTCACGATCTTCCCGGGTGATGGGGTGGAGATCATGGAGTGCCTGCCCATTCCGCAGCGCGGGTGAGGTTGGCGCTACCGCGCGTTTAGGACAAGGACGCAGATGAACACAGATGAACACAGATAACCCCATGGATAGTTTTCCCGTCGCAACCATGGGCACGAACACGACACAGGGGTTTGGGGTTATCCGTGTTCATCCGTGTTCATCTGCGTTGCAGTCCTTTGCCGCACGAGGCACCAGCGGGGAAGCGCTATCATGCTGCCCGGATAACCCGTACTTCACCGCCCATGACCCAGGCCCTCATCATCGTCGACATCCAGAACGATTACTTTCCCGGCGGGAAGATGGAGCTCGTCGGCAGCGAGAAGGCCGCGGATGAAGCCGCGCGGCTGCTGCGCACCTTCCGCGAACGCGGCTCTCCCATCTTCCACATCCGGCACGTCTCGACGCGCCCCGGCGCGACCTTCTTCCTGCCGGACACGGAAGGCGCGAAGATCCACGAGAGCGTGGCGCCGCTCGCGCCCGAAGTGGTCATCACGAAGCACTTCCCGAACAGCTTCCGCGAGACGCCATTGCTCGAGGTCCTGCGTGCGGCCGGTATCGAGCGCCTCGCGATCGCGGGAATGATGACCCACATGTGCATCGACGCGACCACGCGTGCCGCCGCGGACCTGGGCTTCGAATGCCAGCTCGCGCACGACGCCTGCGCCACGCGCGACCTCTCGTTCGGCGGCTCGAAGGTCGCCGCCGGCGACGTCCACACGGCGTTCCTCGCCTCGCTCAACGGCGCGTTCGCCAAGGTACTCTCGGCAGCGGAAATCGCCGCTTAGCCCCTGTCACACCCGCGAAGGTGGGTGCCCAATCAAGGCTGTCACACCCGCGAAGGCGGGTGCCCAATCACCAAGGAGATCGCAATGGCAAAAGGCTACTGGATCAGTTTCTACCGCGCGGTCCACGACCAGGAGAAGCTCGCGGCCTATGCGAAGCTTGCAGGCCCGGCCATCCAGGCCGCGGGCGGCAAGTTTCTCGCGCGCGGGACCGCGGCGCACGCGTACGAGAGCGGCATGCTGCAAAGGACCGTGCTGGTGGAATTTCCCAGCGTGTCCAACGCCGTCGCCTGCCACGACGGGCCGGCGTACCAGGAAGCGCTGCGCGCGCTCGGCGAGGGTTCGGCCGATCGCGACTTTCGCATCGTCGAGGGCGTCGAGTAGGGTCATTGCGCGATTGCGCTCGCATCGATCGCGCGATTCAGGACGTTTCAGGACGCTCAAGGACTTTCCAAGGCTCGCGGCCGCACAGTCGATCCCGTCGACGTAGCGGGTCCCGGGCTCGTCGGCCGGATCCGCCGATGGCGATTCGTACCTCCGGCGGGACGATCGCTACTCGAGGAGAGCCTTGTGAATACGCAATCAAGAATCGCCGCACTGCTCGTTTCGGCCACGTTGACCGCCTTCGCCGTTCCCGCATTGGCCGGGCAGGCCGTCGTCACCGGTGCCGCGCCGGCCGCGGGCTTCCACCTGGCTTCGGCCGAAACCGGCTACGCGCCGCAAATCGTCGTGACGGAGACGCGCGGCAGCCAGGACCTGCTCATCACCGGCGCGGTGGTGGATGCCCTCTCGCAGGACGCACGGCTCGCCGGGCGCATCGGCGTCGAGACCCTCGATGGCGACGTCGAGCTCACCGGCATCGTCACCACCGCGGGCCAATCGCGCCAGGCTGAACGCGATGCGATGAGCGTGTCCGGCGTGCGTCACGTGCACAACCAGCTCGCGACTCGCATCGGCGGCGGCAAGTACTGAGACACACCCGAAGGATGGAAAGGGCCCGCGAGAGGCCCTTCCATCCGGCGCCCGCAACGCAACGCGGGCTTATCCCCACTGTGCCCCGGCGGCCACCTGGCCCGTCGCCGCGTTCAGCCGGTTGAAGAAATTCGAGAGCGCGATCCAGGTGACGAGGGCCGCGAGCGCCTTCTCGTCGTGATGCTTCGCCGCTTCGTTCCAGGTGTCGTCGGGGACGGCATCCTCCCGGTCGGCAAGGCGCGTCGCCGCTTCGGCGAGTGCCAGCGCCGCGCGCTCCGCATCGCTGTAGTACGGCGCGTGCCGCCAGGCGGCCACGTTGAAGAGACGCTCGTCCGATTCGCCGGCCTTCTTCGCGGTGCGCCAGCCGCTGTCGATGCACGGCGCGCAGCCGTTGACCTGGCTCACCCGCAGGTGGACCAGCTCGATCGTCGCGCGCGCGAGGCCGCTCTTGTACACGGTGCCGATCAGCGCCTGGATTCCCGGCCCCAGGTCGGGAAGTATCATGGCGGCGTTCTTCATGCGGGGTTGCAACGGGTTCATGCGGGCGGTCATGGAAGCCTCCTGTGTCACGTTGTTTGGGGGTGGTACGTCATGCCCATGACGAACCAGCCCAGGGGAACGGACGTGGCTGCGCCTGCAGCGCAGCGACATGGGTGCGGTGGACAACATCGGCGGCTGGCTGACCACCGTCGTCGCACGCATCTGCCTCGACATGCTGCGTTCGCGCGATACGCGTGCGGAAGAGCCGCTGGAGGAAGACAAGCGGGAAGCGCGTGCCGGCGGCATCGACCCGGCCGAGGAGCTCGCGCTCGCGCGCTCCGTGGGCCTCGCGCTGCTCGTCGTGCTCGAGGAGCTTTCGCCGCCGGAGCGCGTGGCGTTCGTGCTCCACGATCTCTTCGACCGCCCCTTCGCGGAGATCGGCGCGATCATCGGCAGGAGCAAGGAAGCGACGCGCCAGCTCGCGAGCCGTGCGCGCCGCCGTGTTCGTGGCGCCGAATCGCCGCCATCTCCCGATATCGCCGCGCAGTGCGAGCTGGTCGAGGCGTTCCTGGCCGCCTCACGCAACGGCGAGCTGGAGAAGCTGGTGGCCATGCTCGACCCCGATGTCGTGTTTCGCGCGGATTCCGCCGCCATGCGCGGGGCGCCGCCACGCGAGGTTCGCGGCTCCGATGCAGTCGCGAAGCTCTACTCGGGACGTGCGCAGGGTGCAGGCCTGGCACTCCTGGATGGCAGGCCCGGCATCGTCGTTTCGCCCAAGCCCGGCCAGGTCATGCTGTTGATCCGCCTTGCGTTCGCAAGCGGGCGGATCACCGGCATCGAGGTCACTGGAGACCCGGAGGCGGTGCGGGGGACGCGGATCGCGGTGCCGTAGAACGGCCCCCTCGGGCGCCTCGGCCGTGGCCCCTCACAGCCTGCCGTCGAACGCGAAAGCGGCCGGATAGCCGATCATCACCCGCGACGAGTCGGGGTGCTCCGGGTTGAGCAGCACACAGTGCTCTCCCGCGATCAGGACGGAGGGAACGAGCAATGCGACGGAGCGCATTTCCAGTTGCCATTCGGAGCCCACGTCCTGGGTGGCGGCCTGTGGGTCTGGCGTTCTCCAACCCGGCGGCATGGATGACTCGTCCACGCGCTTCATCAGCGGCGCGGGGATCTCGATCTCGAACATCACGAGCTCGATGTGACGCCCTGCGCCCTGGAAGTGGGCCAGCGCTTCCAGTGCGGCGAGCGCGCGGCTCTCGGCTGCGTACACCATCGGAATGCCGGGCCGGTTCCGGCGGCCACCGTAGGCCTTCGCCCCCTCGCCCGAAAATGCGCTGAGGACGTGCCTTTTCTTGACGATGCGGTAGGCCCGCATCAGCTATAGACACCGTGCTCCATCCTTCCGAGGAGCGCCTCGACTGCGCGTGCACCCACGTCGGCGCGCGCGAGGTGGAGGGGAATTGCGCCGGCGAGCGCCCTTTGCGGCGACTTGAGCCAGCGCGCCGCGGCATCCGGATCCTCGAGCACTTCGGTCGCAATGGACAAAAGCCGCGCGGACCGCAGCAGCCGGTCGCCGCTCACCGCATCCAGGCGCGACTTGCCCGGCTGCCAGCGGGCGAGCGTGCGGCTGCTGACGCCGAGCAGGGCAGCCAATTCCTCGTTGGTGAGCTCCAGCGCCTGCTTGAAGGCGAAGGCCGATGCTGCGGGCAGGCCGGACTCGATTTGCCGCACCCATTCGTACGGCGTCGCGGGCTCTCGCGCGATGACTCCCGGCCCGCCAAGGATTTCGCTCAGTTCGCGCACGGCTGTGCCTGTCGGACAAATATCAGCTCATCGTACGCCAAATGGCAGACCTTCGCACGTCGCCGCGCAACCGCCGGAACGGCAGCTTCGAGGGATCGATGACCACGTCCCCCGGCGCCTCGACGCAAAGGATGGCCTGCGAGATGGGCTCGAATTGCGCGCGGAAATGGACCGCGCTTTTCACGGCGACGATCCCAAATGAAGCGGGGTCGAGGCCCACGTGCGCGAAGGGTGCCGCATCCATGGCTTGCACGACGTTCGTCGAAAGGGCCACGTATACGCCGCCATGTCGAAGGCACGCCATAGGCCCCAGCGCGATGTTCGTGCCGCGCATGAGGGGTCCCGCGCATTGGATCTTCCCGTCGCCGAGCGCTTCCACCGTCCAGGCAGTCGCAACGGGCGCGCCGTCGTCCGGGCGGGACGTACCCAGCGCTCGCGTGATCGTGGCGCCCAGGCCGGCAGCATGCGCTTCGGCTGCAGCGGCCGGGTCTCGCAGGATGCCGAACGCGGCGCGACCAGGCTTCGCGCGAAGCAGCGCGTCGAGCACGCCCACGGTATCGCCTGCACCGCCCGCGCCCGGGTTGTCCTGGACGTCCGCGAGGAACACCGGCCTGGGGTCGCGCTGCGAGAGGTGCATCGCCTGCGCGACCGCGGCATCGGGGCTCCAGAGCTTTCCGGTGAAAAGCGCTTCGGCGGCGCACGCGCGATCGTGAAGCGCCTCCACAGCCTGGTCGACGCGCGACTTGTCCGGACCGTATCCCACGATTGCCGGTCCGCAGTGGAAGACGTCGGCAGCCGGAAAGCCGGAGACGAACGACAGCTCCGCGTCGTGAGCTTCGCCCAACGCCCTGGCATCCGCGCAGATCGAGCGCGCGGGCTCGATGGTCGTGCACTGCCACGGCAGCGGAATCAGGAACGGCAGTTGGCGGTATGCCTTCGCGAACGGCCGGCCGGCGGCAAGCATGCGCGTCAACAGCGCCGCTGCCCTGGCGCCGGTTTCGGCCATGTCGACGTGCGGATAAGTCTGGTAGGCGACGAGGCCGTCCGCGCATTCGAATGCGCCGCGCGACACGTTGGCATGCATGTCGAGGCTCGCCGTGATGAGCGCGTGCGGACCGGCCACCGCACGGATGCGGCGAAGCAGCTCGCCATCCCCATCGTCCACATGCTCGGCCACCATCGCGCCGTGGAGGCTCAGGCAAAGCCCGTCGAGCGGCAATGCGCGTTCGATGTCGTCGAGGAGCGTGCGCGAGATGGTCTCGTAGGCGTCCTGCGTCACGGGACCCGACGGCGTGGCCGCGCACCACAACAAGGGCAGCAGCGTGGCCTGGGCTTCCGCGAGCGCGTCGATCGCGCCGGCGATCGATGTGTTCATTCCCCGAAAGCGCGTGAGCAGAGGCTGGCCTCGCGTGAGCGGCGTGCGGTCCGCCGGCGACACGAAGTCCGCGAGCGCCGTTCGCCGCGCCTGGAACGTGTTGGTCTCGTGCATGAAGCCGCCGACCGCGATGCGCCGGCCGCGCGCCTGGTTTACAAACATAAGTCGCTCTGGCAAGGTGGAAAATCGCCGGCCCAGCATCGCACAAGGGGAAGAAAGATGCAGCGAAGAGATGTCCTGCGCGCGCTGGGCGTGAGCCTGGCGGCGGGTTCCCCGATGCTCAGGGCCCAGCAACCCTCGCAGAAGCCCACTCGCATCGTGGTGCCGTTTCCCGCGGGCGGCACGATGGATTTCGTGGTCCGCATCCTGGCGGACGATCTTTCGAAGCGGCTCTCGCAGGTCGTGGTGGTGGAGAACAAGCCTGGCGCGGGCACCGTCATCGGGGTGGACTACGTCGCCAAGTCGCCGCCCGATGGCCACTCGCTGGTCGCCATCGGCAACAGCTTCACCGTGAACCACACGCTGGTCGCGAACCTGCCCTATCGCTCGTTCGAGGACTTGCGGCCCGTTACGCTGCTCACGCGCACGCCCAATGTGCTGGTGGGGCGTCCCTCGCTGGCCCCACGGACCCTGCCGGAGCTCATCGCCGCGGCGAAGAAGGCACCGGCGCCCTTCACATACGCCTCCGTGGGCAACGGCTCGATCCAGCACCTCGCGGGCGAGATGCTCAAGTCCTCCGCCGGCATCGATCTCACGCACGTTCCGTACAAGGGCCAGGCGCCGGCGCTGACCGACCTCCTCGGCGGCCAGGTCGACCTCATGTTCGGCAACCTGCCCGAGCTCTTGCCGCTGGTGCAGTCGGGAAAGCTTCGCGCCTATGGTGTCAGCACGCTCGCGCGTACGCCACTCGCGCCGGAGATTCCCACGATCGCGGAGCAAGGCATCGACCGCTTCGAAACCGTCGCGTGGTTCGGCATGCTGGCGCCGGCCGGCGTCAGTGACGCCGTCGTCAACCGGCTGAGCGAGGAAACCGGTGCGTCACTCAAGAGCCCGGAGACCCTCAAGCGCCTCACGGAGCGCGGCCTCGAGCCGATTCCCTGCTCGCCCGCCGTTTTCGCGGATTTCCTGAGGTCGGAGATGACGCGCTACGCCGCGGTCATCAAGCAGGCGAACGTGCACATCGATTAGCCGGGCGCGGGTCGCCTTTGCGCCGCATGCTTCATCGTGGATCGTGGGAGATCAGGGTGCGGCGACCGGGGCCGCGGGACGCTTCGTGCGATAGAGCCACAGCGCGAGGGCGACCAGCGTGCCGCCCGGCATGAGCGCTTCGATCACCAGGTACGGGCCGTATTTCCTCAAAGCCGCTTTCACGTGTGCCACCGAAGCCTCCCGACGGGTGAGGCCCGGAATCGGGCCTCTCGCCGGTTAGTCGAATGCGCTCAGCAGGGATCGACGGCCCGCAGGCAAATCAATTTTCAGCGGTGGCTGTCGATTCCTGCCTCGCCTGATCGACGCGGGCCGGGTCGGTGCACCCGCCCAGCGCGCGGACTTCGCACTCGAGGTCCCACTCGTCACCGTGCACCGCGAGGAAGCGCTTCGTGAGCGCCACGGCTTCCTCCATCGACGCCGCCTCGAGCAGGGCGAAGCCGCCGATCACCTCCTTGGTTTCCGTGAACGGGCCGTCCGTCACCGAAATCGCGCCGTGACGCGAGCGCACGCGCTTGCCTTGGGAGGTGGGCGTAAGGCCCGCGGTGCTGACGAGATGGCCCGTGCGGGTCATCTCTTCCATCAGCTCGCCCATCTCGCGCATGAGCCGCTCGCTCGGCACCTGGGCCTTGGCCTCGTTGATACGGATCATCGACAGGAAACGCATGGTCTTCTCCTTGTGGTGGGGGTTCGTGCCTCGTAGTCGAACGGGGTGATGGGAAATCGACAGATGATCGACCGTTTTCCTTGACATGGAATACGCCTTACCATATAGTAAGGAAACACACAGGAGTAGGAAAAATGCCTCAAGCCACCCTCACCACCAAAGGCCAGATCACCATTCCGAAAGAAGTGCGCGAGCGTCTTGGTGTGGGCGCGGGCGACCGGCTGGATTTCGTCGAGCAGGAAAGGGGTGTCTACAAGGTCGTCGCGGCAACGCGGGACGTGCGGCTCCTGAAAGGCATGGTCGCGAAACCCGCCAAGCCAGTGACGGTTGAGGAGATGAAGGCGGCTGTGCGGAAGGCGGTATCACGCAAGTGATTGGCCTCGATACAAACGTCATCGTCCGTTACATCGTCCAGGACGATGCAAAGCAGGCGGCCGTGGCAACGAGGCTCTTCGAGGGCGTACTCACGGCGGAGCAACCCGGAGTGATCACGCTGGTCACGATTTGCGAAACCGCCTGGGTTCTTTCGCAATGCTATGACGCGGACAAAGCCCGCATTCACGACGTGATCGAGGCGCTGCTCGGTTCGCGCCAGCTTTTCGTCGAGCAATCGGAACTGGTGTGGAAGGCGCTCCGGGCGTGGGAGAGGAGCTCCGCCGACCTGAGCGATGCGTTGGTGGGGGAGATTCTCGCCGCGCAGGGGTGCGAAAAGGTCATGACTTTCGACAAGGCTGCCGCCAAGCTGTCCGGCTTTGAGTTGCTGAGCTGAGCGAGCTCGCGAGCCACGCTGATACCGGGCGATTTTGTCCCCGCCATCTAAAGCCATCAGGCCGCGAAAAGCCGTCCCGCCCCGGACCGGAGCTCCGCGATCACCCGCAGCGCCGCGGGCGAGAGGTAGCTGCCCTTCCGGTACCCCAGCGCGAACTCGCGCCGCATCGTCGTCTCCCGCAGCTCCACTTCGCGCAGCGGCCCGCGCGTGCGCAAGTGACGCCGTGACATGAAGGAGAGCAGCCCCGTCTGCTCGATGAGCGCGGGGAGCAGCAGCACCTGGTTGGTCTCGATGCGGACCACGGGAGGCGGCAGCCGGTGCTTGCGGAACGCCTGCTCCAGCCACTCGCGCGTGGCCAGGGTGGGGCTGCCGAGGAGCCAGCCGTACCGGGTGAGGTCCTTCATCGCCGCGCGCGCCCGGAAAACGGGATGCGTGCGGCGCGCGACCACGACGCACTCGTCGCGAAAGATCGCGTGGGAGGCGATCTCCGCGTCGATCGCGGCGGCGATGTTCACGGCAACGTCGATGTCCCCCGCCTTGAGAGAAGCGTGCAGCACGTCGTTGTTGGCGATCACGGTCTTGAACGCGAGGTCCGGGGAATCCGCCAGGAACTGCGCACACAGCCGCGGCATGAGGTAGCGAGCCGCCGTCGGCACCATGCCGAGGCGCACCACGCCCGCGCGTCCCCCACCGATGTCGGCCACCTCGCGCACGGCTTCCGTCGCGGCGATGCGCAGCGTTCGTGCCCGTGCGTGCAGCGCCTCGCCCGCGGCCGTGAGCCGGATGCCGCGTCCGGCGCGCTCGAAGAGGGCCGTGCCGAGCTTCGATTCCAGCCGCCGGATGGCGCCGGTGAGCGTCGGCTGGCTGCGATGCTGCAGCCGGGCCGCGCGGCCCACGTGCCCCGCGTCCGCGATCGCCTCGAAGTAGCGCAGGTCCCGCAGGTCCAATTCATCAGCCATGTCGATCGATCCCAAGGAAAAAGCAAGTAGTCGCGATCGATCATGCCACGGATAATGGATGCCACGAGAACATGGAGGAGAAGACGATGTTGCGCAGGATGCTCGCCACCGTAACGCTAGCGGCCGTCGCACTTGCCGCGGCCGCCCAGGATTACCCGACGAAGCCGATCAAGCTGATCGTGCCGTTCCCGCCCGCGGGTGGGACGGACATCCTCTCGCGCGTGGTGGCGCAGAAGGTCGGCGACACTTCCAAGTGGAACATCATCGTGGACAATCGCCCCGGCGCCGGCGGCAACATCGGCGTCGATGCCGCGGCCAAGTCGCCGGCCGATGGCTACACGCTGGTCATGGGCCAGACGAGCAACCTCGCCATCAACCCGACCCTCTTCAAGAGCCTGCCCTACGATCCGGTCAAGGATCTCGTTCCCGTGGTCCTCGTGGGCTCGAGCCCGATCGCGATCGCCGTGCGCAAGGAATCTCCGTACCGCACGCTGGCGGACCTCGTGAACGCGGGCAACGCGAAGCCGGGAACGATCACCATGGCGAGCCCCGGGAACGGGACGGTCGCGCATCTTTCCGGCGTGCGGCTCATGAAGGTCACGGGGGCCACCTTCGAGCACATTCCCTACAAGGGCGCGTCGGGCGCGGTGCCGGATCTTCTCGGCGGCAACGTCGATTTCTACATGGCCTCGGTGCCGAGCGTGCAGGCGCAGGTAGCCTCGGGCAAGCTGCGCCTCCTCGCGACCACGGGCGCGAAGCGCTCGCCGATCTTTCCCAACGTGCCCACGGTCGCGGAATCCTTTCCCGGCTTCCAGGCGGTCACGTGGTTCGGCATCCTCGCGCCCGCGGGAACGCCGCGGCCCATCGTGAACCGGCTCAACGCCGAGATCAACAAGGTCCTGCATGCTCCGGATGTGCGCAAGACCATCGAGCAGGACGGGGGCGAGGTGATGGGGGGCTCGCCCGAGCAGTTCGCGGCGCTCATCCGCTCGGAGATCGGCACGTGGTCGGCCGTCGTGCGCGAATCCGGCGCGAAGGTGGACTGATGGACGCCACCGTGCAGCGCAAATGGCGCGTCGCGCGCTTCGACATCCACATCGATCCGGCCTTCGACCGGCGCCTGCGCAGCGAACCCGGCATCGAGCTCGCCGTCTCTCCCGTCCCGCGCTCCGACGACGATGTCACCCGGGCGCTCGCCGGCGCCGACATCTACCACATCTCCTCCGCGCGCAACGAGATGGCGAAGTACTCGTTCGTGACCGCGGGCCTGCTCGAGCGTAATCCCCATCTCCTCGCCGTCTCGACCTATGGCGCGGGGTACGACTCGGTGGACGTCGAGGCGTGCACGAAGGCGGGTGTCATCGTGATGAACCAGGCGGGAGCGAATCGCGATTCCGTCGCCGAGCACGCGATCGCGCTGATCCTCGGGGTGGTGCATCGCCTCGTGGAAAGCGACCGGGCGCTGCGCACGCGCCGCGGCTTCACGCGCGAGGACCTGATGGGCCACGAGGTGAAGGGCATGACGCTCGGCCTCGTCGGCATCGGCCACGTGGGAACCGCGGTGGCGCGCCTGGCTTCGGTCTTCGGCATGGACGTCGTCGCGACCGATCCCTTCGTCGACGCGGCCGGCATCGAGCGCCGCGGCGCGCGGCCGGTGAGCTTCGAGGAGCTCATAAGCACCGCGGACGTCGTCTCCCTGCATTGCCCGCGCGATTCCACCACCGTGCGCATGATGGGTGCGGAGCAGTTCGCGCGCATGAAGCGGGGCTCGTACTTCATCACCACCGCTCGCGGCGGCATCCACGACGAGATGGCGCTTGCCAATGCCGTTGCGTCAGGGCATCTCGCCGGCGCCGGGCTCGACGTCTGGGACCCGGAGCCTCCGCCCCTCGACCATCCGCTCCTGCAGCTCCCCAATGTCTTCGCGACCTACCACACCGCGGGCGTGACGCACGAGGCGCGCCGCAACATCGCGATCCTGGGCTCCGACCAGATCGTGCGCCTGGTTCGCGGCGAGCGGCCGCCCCGGCTGGTGAATCCGCAGGCGTGGGAGGCGTTCCGGAAGAGGGCGTCCGAGGCGGCGGCCTACACCAGTTCCGGAAAACGCTGACGCACATCTCGCCCTATGCGGACAGCACGGGGCCAACGCTGCCGATAGTTTGCTGCGCCGCACGCACGGCATCTTGGACGCATGTGGATGTTCTACGTGTTCCTGACGCTTCTCTTGCTGCCCGCGGCCGCGGTCATCGCGCTTTATGCGTCGCGCATCCGCTTCTCGCGGCAGATCGTCGCGCGCACCGTGCCGATCCAGTCGTCGCCGGCCGCCTGCCGGCGCACGATCGTGGTCGCCGGTGACAGCACGGCGTTCGGCGTGGGCGCGCTGCCCGACGAATCCACGGGAGGCAGGCTGGCGGCGGCATTTCCGCACGCCCGGGTGATCAACGTGGCGCGCTCGGGCGCGCGCATCGGGCACGTCGTGGCCCAGCTCGCGCGCGTCGTGGAGCAGCTCGCGCGCGCCGGATGCCGCAAGGTCGACTTCGTCCTCATCCATGCCTGCGCCAACGACGTGCTCGAGTTCCGTTCCCCGCGCGCCGTCGAGGAGGACCTGCGCGCGGCCATCGCGATCGCCCGCGAGCTGAGCGACAACGTGGTGATCATGCCCGGGCAGAACTTCAGCGTGGCGCCGTTCTTCCTGCGCGGGCTCTCGCACATCATCACCCGCCACGCGGTGCGCATCCACGCGGTGGTGAAGCGGGTGACGGACGAGCTGGGCGTGACCTTCGTCGACCTCTTCCGCGATCCCGACGAGGATCCGTTCGTGAAGGAGCCGCACCGCTATTACTGCGCCGACGGCCTGCATCCTTCCGGCGAGGGGTACGGGCTGTGGTTCGCGGCCCTGATGGGCGCCGTGCCGCTCAAGAATTTCCTCGCGCCCGACCGGTAGGCCGTCCATGACCGGCGGGCGCGACCGCTCCGCCGCGCCTTATCCCGGCGCAGCAACCCATAGCCGCGCGGTATTCCGCGCCCACGCCGCTTCGATCTCCGATCGCAGCATCGCCCAGCCCGCGCAGTCGACGCGATAGACGGCGGGCCGGGCCGCGCCGGCACCGACCAGCCGTGCTTCTTCGAGGGCTCGCAGGTGCCGCGCGACGCAAACGCGGGGCAGGTCGAGCCGCGCGGCCAGCTCCACGGCGCCCGCCGGCCGCTGCGCGATGCTCTCGAAGATGGCGCGCCGCTGCGGGTCCGCCAGGCAGGAAATCGGGGCAAGGAGAGGGTCCATGCTGCCTAGACGAACGGCGTCGCGCGAAATCGACACGCGTGCAAAAATATTTCCGGCGCGCGGATGGACGTCCATAATGCCGTGATGAATCCACGAAACGCGAGCCGGATCATCCGGCCCGGCGAGCAAACCCCTGATGACCTGGCATGGAGGACCGCGACCCCGGCAGAGCGCATGAGCGCGGTCTGGGAGCTCACCCTTCAATGTCTTGCATGGCGAGGCGAGATTGAGCCCCGACTTCAGAGATCTGTTGTCTGCATTCAACGAGCACGGCGTTGACTACCTCGTCGTGGGGGCCCATGCCCTGGCTGCCCACGGTCACGTCAGGGCGACCGGCGATCTCGACGTCTGGGTGCGGGCCGAGCCTGCCAATGCCGAGCGAGTGATGGCGGCATTGAGCGCGTTTGGCGCACCGCTGAAAGATCTGTCGGCCGACGACCTCGTCACGCCCGGAACCATATTCCAGATCGGCGTCGCGCCGATTCGCATCGACGTGATGACCAGCATCGATGGTGTCGGCTTCGACGAAGCCTGGATAGAACGGCTCGTCGCTCGCTTTGCCGACATACCCGTCCCGGTTCTTTCCGCCACGCAGCTCATCAGGAACAAGCGCAGCGTGGGCCGCCCGCAGGACATGGCGGACGTGGATTGGCTGGAGAGGAATGCCGCGAAGTAGCGGCGTGACGGGCGGCGCGGAGCCCCGGAAGGGGGCCCCTCGACCTTATACCGGCATCAAATCGAGCCGCGCAGCATCGGATGGATCTCGTTGCGCACGTAGCGCACGCCCGTCACCCGGCCCGCATCGTCGGCCGCATGCCGCGCCTGGCCGGCGGTGATGGTGTAGCCCGATAGCGTCACCACCGCGTCACGCGCCTCGACCGCGATCCTGCCTGCGAGCCGTGGATTGTTCACCAGCACGTCCATCACCTCGGCCTGGATGCGCACGTCCTCGGGAAGGCGCTGCACCTCGACCGTGATCTTGGGCTCCTGCGTCGTCGTTACCGCGGCATGCATGGAGGAGGCGGCGGGCGACGAATCGCTCGTGGCCCACGCGGTTGCGGTGACGGTGGCGAGCGCGGCGACGAGCATGGCCTTGCGAACGTTCGGTTGGATCTTCATCCGTGGATCTCCTTGACGAGGACGTGGGGGGACGTTCCAGGTGCAGCCATTCAAGCATGGAAATTCGCCGATGCGTTGGCCCTGAAAGAAACCGTGACGTTATTTAAGGAGGACGAACGCTGGGTGATCGAATAGCGAGAACACGGGCGGCGCGTCGTCCGGGAGCGACGCGAAAGCTCGCGGGCCGGGGCTCGTGCAAAAAAACGGGTAATGTCTTGTCGTCATCCGTTACCAAGGGTCACGGGGAGCGATGAAGGACGTTGCCGAGCTCAGGCTGAAGGCGTGGAAGGACCTGCACGAGCTGGCGAGGCCCAACTGGATCTATCGCGGGCAGGTCGATGCGTCGTGGGACCTGAGCACCTCGCTCGAGCGTTGCTTCATCCGCGAGGGCATCGAGGGCCACGCCCGCGTAGAGCTGGAGAAGGAGCTGCTGCGCGAGTTCCGGCGCACCTATCACAACTACGCACCCCACATCCCCGCGCGCGAGCGGCTGCTCGAGTGGCTCTCGCTCATGCAGCACCACGGAGCGCCGACGCGGCTCCTCGACTTCACCTATTCGATCTACGTGGCCGCTTATTTCGCGGTCGAGGATGCCACCCGCGACGCCGCGATCTGGGCCTTCAACGCGGCGTGGACCATGAGCGAAGGCGTCGAGGCGATGGAGCGCGCCGGCAAGAAGCAGGCGCGGACCTGGTACGACCGCACCTCGGAGCGGCATGAGGTGGTGAGCGAGTCGCTGCTGCTGGAGGCGCCGGCCGTGCCTTCCGTCCTGGTGTTGAGCCCGTTCCGGCTGAACGAGCGGCTGCGCACGCAGAAGGCGACGTTCCTCGTCCCCGGTGACATCACGACCAGCTTCATGGAGAACCTGCTCAGCATGCCCGGCCACGGCAACCGCAAGAAACTGATGAAGATCGTCGTCCCCGCGAGCCTGCGCCGCGAAGCGGTCGAGGCGCTGCACTACATGAACATCACGCGCACGAGCCTCTTTCCGGGGCTCGACGGCTATGCGCAGTCGCTCGGCGTCTACCATCCGTCGTACCGGCCGGTCGAGTGGACCGACGAGTAACGGCCGGCGCGTGCCTGCCGCCTAAGGATGCCGCAGCAGGCTCAGCACGATCTCGGCCACGATCAGCAGCACGATGCTGATCTCCAGCAGCAAGAGCCGGTAATCGCGCGACATGTCGAGCACCAGCTCGAGCGCTTCCTGCACGCTGCGCAGCTTGTGCTCGAGGGAGAGGTAGCGGTCGGCGAGGTCGAATTCCGCGCGCAGCTCCTGGTAGATGCGGTCCGCGACGGCGTCTTCCCAGACGGCGTCGGGCTTGTCCAGCAGGTGCAGGACCGAGAGCACCTCGTTGCGCGTGCCGATCGCCGCGCCGATGAAACGGTGAAGGGGCCGCGTCATGAGAGGGGCGCGTCCCACGCGCTCGAGGCGGTCGACCAGGTGGTCGGTGCGCACGAACATCTCGTCGACGATGCGCTCGTAGTAGTCCATGGCCGCGCTTTGCGCGACGGTGAGCGCGATGACACTGGTGCGCTCGAAGTCGAGGCGGTCCACCACGAGCACGCCCTCGTGCATG
>Ga0207698_10001217_pt1 | contig 15027 bp, 9 predicted proteins | sample KBSCornC22_FD_184298 | JGI IMG/M metagenome (GOLD analysis project Ga0207698, IMG submission 184298) | Corn rhizosphere microbial communities from Kellogg Biological Station, Michigan, USA - KBS Corn C2-2 (SPAdes) (version 2) | ecosystem: Host-associated > Plants > Roots > Rhizosphere > Soil ...
GCCGATGCCGGTGGTACGCAGCGAAAGCGGCGCGCTCACGCGGATTCTCCGCGCCCGAACACCAGGCAGGCATTGTTGCCGCCGAAGCCGAACGAGTTGCTCAGCGCCACGTCGATGCGTTGTTCGGCCGGCTGCAGCACGAGCCACGGTGCGGCTTCCGCGATCGGTTCATCGCAACCCAGGTTCGGTGGCACGACGCCGTGTTCGATCGCGAGCAATGCGACCACCGCCTCCAGCGCGCCGGCCGCGCCCAGCGTGTGGCCGGTGAAGCCCTTGGTGGAACTTGCGCGGGTGCGCACGGGGAAGCGCGGCAGCACTTTCGCTTCGACTTCGTCGTTCTTGAACGTGGCGGTGCCGTGCAGGCTGATGTAATCGACAGCCTCCGCAGTGAGGCCGGCGCGCGCCAATGCGTCATCCAGCGCGGACAACGCGCCGCGGCCTTCCGGGTGCGGTGTCGACATGTGATGCGCGTCCGAGGATTCGCCATGGCCGAGCAGGCGCGGTGCACGGGACGCCGCCGTGGCGCGTTCCAGCAGCGCGAACGCAGCGGCCTCGCCGATCGAGATGCCGTCGCGCTGCACGTCGAACGGACGGCAGCCGCGCGGGGAAACCAGTTCCAGCGAATGGAACCCGAACAGCACGCTGTCGCACAAGGTATCGACGCCGCCGACCAGTGCGGCGTCGGCGAGGCCGAGCCGGATCAGGCGCTCGGCGGACGCGAAGACCTTGGCCGACGATGAACACGCGGTCGAAATCGTGAGCGCCGGGCCGGCAATACCGGTGGCCTCGGCGACGAATGCCGTGAGCGAATGCGGGGTGTGGATTTCCGGCCGCTGCAGGTCGGCGGGGAAGCGGCCGCCGGTTAGCCTTCGATACGCGTCCTCGGTGGAACCGATGCTGGCCGTCGAGGTGCCCAGCATCAGCGCCACGCGCGCGGCACCGTGCCGTGCGACCGCAGCCGCGGTGGCGTCGAGCAGGCCGTCCTGTTGCAGGCCGATCCATGCGAGGCGGTTGTTGCGGCAATCCCGGTGCGCAAGCGTGGCAGGCAGCGCGGTCTCCTCGATGCCTGCGACGCGACCGATACGGCATTCGAGCGGCGCGGAGGAGAAATCGTTGATGACCAGCCCCCCGCGCGCATCGCGCAAGGCTTCCAGGTGCGCCGCAAGTCCGCGGCCCAGCGCCGAGGTTGCGCTGTATGCAGTGACGGCCAGCGGTTCGATGCGTTCCGGCACCCGATGCATTCCGATCAAGAGGCAGACCAGTATAAGTGCGTGCCGGCAACGGCTGCGGTCGCCACGCGGTTACACTTCGCGGCGCGGCACGCCGCCGCGAACAGCTTGGGGGACAATCATGTTGCACATGCGTAGCAGGAAGCTCGGTTTGTCGTTGCTGCTGGTGCCGGCGCTGGTGTTGCTGATGGGATCGCGACAGGTGCCGCTGACCGACCCCGCGCCGATCGCCGTGCCGGCGAACGTCAGCCAGGACAAGGCCACGCAGATCATCGAGCAGGCGCTGTCGGCCCGCAACTGGCGCATCGTCAAGCATGTGCCGGGCGAGGTCGACGCGGTGTACGACTCGCGCGATTTCAGCGTCACCATCGCGGTGCATTACAGTCCGCAACAGATCCAGATCAACTACGTCACCAGCAGCAAGCTCAAATACGAGGAGCGCGACGGGGTGCGTTACATCCACAGGAATTACGAAAGCTGGATCAAGAACCTGGTCACCGATATCCAGAATGGTTTGATGATGGCGAAGTGATGGATACGGCGGGCGTCATGTGAACCGCCCGCCACTCTTGGGCAAGCAATGCAGACGAATCTGGAACGAGTCGATGCTTTCCTGCGCGATCTGCAGGATCGGATTTGTGGTGCGTTCGAGCGGATCGATGGCGGCACCCGCTTTGTCGAAGACGCATGGTCACGGCCGGCGGCCCTCACCCCACCGCTCGCTCCGCGAGCGGTCCCCTCCTCTCCTGCTGCGCGGGCGAGGAACGATGGCGGGCAGCCTCCGGTTGCCGGGTTGCCTTTCGGTGGTGGCCGAACCCGTGTGCTGAAAAATGGCAGGGTGTTCGAGCAGGCCGGCGTCAACTGGTCGCGCGTCACCGGGGACAAACTGCCGCCGTCCGCGACCGCGCACCGCCCGCAACTCGCGGGCCGGCAATGGACCGCGACCGGCGTATCGCTGGTGGTCCATCCGAACAACCCGTACGTGCCGACCTCGCACGCCAACGTGCGCTATTTCGAGGCTGACAGGGAAGGCGAGGAGCCGGTGTGGTGGTTCGGTGGTGGTTTCGACCTGACGCCTTTCTATCCGTTCGACGAGGATTGCGTGGACTGGCACACGGTCGCGCACGACCTGTGCGCGCCGTTCGGCGACGATGTCTATCCGAAATACAAGAAGTGGTGCGATGAGTATTTCTGGTTGAAGCACCGCAACGAGACGCGCGGCGTCGGCGGATTGTTCTTCGACGACTTGAGCGAAGGCGGCTTCGAGCGCTGCTTTGCGTTCATGCAGGCCGTCGGCAATGGCTACCTCGACGCCTACCTGCCGATCATCGAGCGCCGCAAAGACATGCCCTACGGCGAACGCGAACGCGAGTTCCAGTTGTATCGTCGCGGCCGCTATGTCGAATTCAACCTCGTGTACGACCGCGGCACCTTGTTCGGCCTGCAGTCCGGCGGGCGTGCCGAATCGATCCTGATGTCGTTGCCGCCGCGCGTGCGCTACGAATATGGCTATGCACCGGAACCCGGCAGCGCCGAAGCGCGGCTTGCGGATTACCTCAAGCCGCGCCAGTGGTTGTAGTGAATTCGACTTTGAGCTTGCGGCAGGTTGGGCTGGGCAATGCGAAGCCCAACGCTGCCATCGTTTGCGATGGTTGGGCTTCCGCCGACGGAGCCGTCGTCAGCCCGACCTGCGACGCCGACACCTAGGCCTTGCGCGAGTTCGCGTTGCCGCGCCACTTGCTGGGACGCCGCTTGTTGCTGGCAGCGTGTTCTTCCTTCCCGTGCTGCGCGTGCGGACGGCGTGCATGCGTAGGCTTGCCGGGTTTCGCATTGTTGCGCGGTGCGTTGCCGTGGTTGCGACCCTGCTTGCGCATCGCCGGCGCGGGGCTGTCCAGGCGCAGGTTCCAGGCGGGTTCGAAACCTTCGATCGCCTCGATCGCGATGTCCTGCTTCAGCAGGCGGCGGATGTCGCGCAGCAGCCCTTCTTCTTCACGGCTCACCAGCGACAGCGCCAGGCCTTCGGCGCCCGCGCGACCGGTACGTCCGATGCGGTGTATGTAATCCTGCGCGACCATCGGCAGGTCGTAGTTCACCACCGCCGGCAATTGCACGATGTCCAGGCCGCGTGCGGCGATGTCGGTGGCCACCAGCACCGTCGTCTTGCCCGCCTTGAAGTCGGCGAGTGCGCGGGTGCGTTGGCCCTGGCTTTTGTTGCCATGGATCGCGGCCACGCGGAAGCCGTGCTGGTCGAGGTATTTGCACAACTTGTCGGAACCATGCTTCGTACGCGCGAACACCAGCGTCTGCCGGCGGCTGTCGGCGGCCAGCACGTGCAACAGCAGGTCGCGCTTCTTGTCGGCGTCGACCGGGTGCACGCGATGGTGCACGCCGACGGCGACCGCGTTCGGCTGTGCCATCTGCACTTCGCGTGGGTCGTGCATGAACTGTGCCGCCAGCATCTTGATCTCCGGCGCGAAGGTGGCCGAGAACAGCAGCGTCTGGCGTTGTTGCTTCGGCAATGCGCCGAGGATTTTCTTCAGCGCCGGGGCAAAACCCATGTCGAGCATGCGGTCGGCCTCGTCCAGCACCAGCGTGTCGATGCACGACAGGTCGACGTTGCGGCGATCCATGTGATCGATCAGGCGGCCGGGCGTCGCGACGATGATGTCGAGGCTGCGGCGCAGGCTCATCACCTGGCCGCCCATGCCGACACCGCCGAACACCGCCGCGGTGTGGATGCGCAGGTGCTTGCCGTAGGCGCGCAGGCTGTCGTGCACCTGCGCGGCCAGCTCACGGGTGGGCGTCAGGATCAGCGCACGCGGCCTGCGCGGCTGCTTGTTGTTGTGGAAGACCTGATCCACGCCGAGCTTCTGCAGCAGCGGCAGCGCGAACGCGGCGGTCTTGCCGGTGCCGGTCTGTGCGCCGGCGAGCAGGTCGTGGCCAGCCAGCACCAGCGGGATCGCCGCGGCCTGGATCGGGGTGGGGGTGGTGTAACCCTGTTCGGACAGGGCACGCAGCAACGCGGGCGCCAGCCCGAGCGATTCGAACGTCATGAGAAAACTCCTGTTGTCCCGGAGCGTTCCCTATGACCGCGCTGCAGGTGGGTAAAACAATGTGCGGACGCCGCGATTGCGGTGTCCGTGTGTGCGCGACGGGCGAGTGGCTAGGGACCGGTGGCGCGGAGCGTTTCAGCTCTGCGGCAGCGGTGATCCAGCAGGGAAGTTCGGGGTGCGGCGCGTCAAACTGCGCGCAGTGTAGCGGGTTGTGCGATCCGAAGCCAGTTGCCTCAATCCCAGCGATTGGCGTTTTCGGCGAAACCGGAACGCTGCACGCGCACCACGCAGAAGCGCTGGCCGCTGGGCGCTTGCATCACCACCCAGCGATCGAGGCGCTTGAAGGTCGTCGCGCCGAGGTTCTGCAGGCGCGCAACTTCCGCCCCGATGTCATCGGTTTCGATGTCCAGGTGCACGCGGCTTTCGTGCTCGACGCGTTGCAACTGGATCATGGGTTGATCCGCCGGTGTTGCAAGTTGCCGGTAGTTGTCGCGGCTGCCGGGATGGTCCATATCCACGGGACAACCGAGCGCCGCGGCCCAGAAGCGGGCCGCGGCGTCGATGTCGTCAATCTTGCAGTCGATCTGCAGCGAACAAAGACGCGAGCGGTGCATCAGTGCGCCATCTCCTTCTCGCGTTTCGCGCGGAACTCGCTGTCCTTGTTCCACTTCGGCCATTCATCGCTGCCCGCGAGTTCGCGGCCCACTTCGTAGAGTGCCTGCGTGTCCTCGGCGACGCCCGAGAAATCCCACTTCGGATCGAAGTTGTCATACGGCGTGTGGTAGCGATGCGCGGTGTAGTCGTCGAGCGCCGCACGGCCCGCGGTGGTGCCGCCGTGCACCATGTCGTCGCCGGTCTGGGTCATCAGCGCGGGTACACCGGCCTTGGCGAAACTGAAATGATCGGAACGGAAGTAGAAGCCGTTCTGCGGTGTCGCATCGGGGCTGGCGTAGCGGCCCTGTTTCTTCAGAGCGGCTTTCAACATGTCTTCCAGTTGCGACTGGCCGCTGCCGATTATTTGAAGATTGCGGGTCGGACCGATCACGTCCATGGCATCCATGTTGATGTCGGCCACGGTCTTGTCCATCGGGAACACCGGATGCTTGGTGTAGTACAGCGAACCGAGCAGGCCGGATTCCTCCAGCGTCACGGCTGCGAACAGCACGCTGCGCTTGGGCGCGGGCTTCTGCGCCTTGAAGGCCTTGGCGATTTCAAGCAGCGCCGAAATACCGGTGCCGTTGTCGATCGCGCCGTTGTAGATCTTGTCGCCCTTGAGGCTGTCATCTTCACCAAGGTGATCCCAGTGCGCGGAATACACGACCACCTGGTCGGGATGCGTGGTGCCCTTGATCATGCCGAGCACGTTGTTGGCCGAACCGTGGCCGATCTTGCTGTCCAGCGTGATCGATGCGGTCGCCTTCAGCGGCACCGGTTTGAAGCCGCGATGGTCGGCGGCCGCCGCCAACTTGTCGAAGTTGAGGCCCGCTTTTGCGAACAGGCGCTGCGCGGCGCCGCGGGTGAGCCAGCCGGCGACCGGCAGGCGCGGCGCGGAATCTTCCGACGCAGGCAGCGCGAGCTGTGGTCCGCCCCAACTGTTCATCACCACCGACCACGGATAACCCGCCGCATCGTCGGAGGTGTGCACGATCAGGCACATCGCGGCGCCCTGGCGCGCGGCTTCCTCGTACTTGTAGGTCCAGCGGCCGTAGTAGGTCATCGCCTTGCCCTTGAACAGGCTCGCATCGTGGTCGCCGAAGCCAGGATCGTTGACCAGCACCACCACGGTCTTGCCCTTGACGTCGAGATTCTCGTAGTCGTTCCAGTTCCATTCGGGCGCGTCGACGCCGTAGCCGACGAACACGATGTCGGAATTCTTGATCGAAACGTGCGGCTTGGCTTGCAACGTCGATGCGACCAGGTCCTTGCCGAAGTCGAAAGTCTGGCTGCTGCCACCTTCACCGACGGTGAGCTTCACCTTGTCGGGATTTTCCAGCGCGGTGGAAACGGTGGGTACCTTCTGGAACCACGAACCGTGGTTGCCGGGTTGCAGGCCGAGCGCCTTGAACTGATCCACGATCCACGCGGTCGCGCGCTCGCCACCGGGCGTGCCGGGCTTGCGGCCATCCATGGTGTCCGAGGAAATCGCCTTGTCGTAGGCGCGGAAGCCTTGCGCGGTGATCGCGGTCGAGAACGGCTGTGATGCACTGGAAGCGTTTTCCGCGGGTGCGGCTTGTGCGGCGGCGCTGACACACAAGCCGGCGACGACGGCGAACAGGATGCTGCGACGCATGGCGAAACCCCTCTCGTGGACGAACAATCCGCGAGTGTACGCCGGGCGGCGTGTCCACGCATGCGAGGCATGACGAGTGTCATGCGCAAGTCCGTTACGTCATGCACATGCGGGCGGCGCAACGCGTCGGGAAAATGACAACCGCCGATCAGTCTTCCATTCCATCGGTTCGTTGAAGCGTTGTGGGATCGGCGCGTGGTCGCCCAGCGAGGGTGGGCGATCGCGCGCCGATCCCCACACCGCAAGCATGGCCGCTTGCATCGATGCGGCCGCCGCCACATGCTGCCCGCATGTCGACCACTCCGCATCTTGCACGCCTCGCGTCCGCTTGCGCGCTGGTCTGCGCGCTCGCGACACCGCTTGCCGCCGCCGCCGGCCGCACCTGGATCAATCCGCTCGACCTCGACTACCGCTACAACTACGAGCAGATGAACCAGGGCATTTCGTATCGCACCGGCGCGGACCCCGCGATCGTGCGCTACAAGGATGCGTACTATCTGTTCCTGACCTTGGCCGACGGCTACTGGCGTTCGACCGACCTGGTGCACTGGTCCTTCGTGAAACCGGACCGATGGCCTTTCGACGGGCCGGTCGCGCCGGCCACCCTGGTCGCCGGCGGCAAGCTGTTCCTGATGCAGGCCGCGATGGAGCCGCGGCCCTTGCTGTACTCCACGGATCCTGCGCACGGCCGCTGGGATTTCTGGACGCGCCTCCTCCCGCCGGTGCCGGGTGCGGTATGGCCTGGACACGAAGGCGCACTGAAACCGGGCGAGCTGCCGCCGGGTCCGTGGGACCCGGGGCTGTTCCGGGACGACGACGGGAAAATCTATCTGTACTGGGACTCGTCCAACGTCTATCCGATCTATGGCGCGCAACTCGATTTGGCGTTCGACGAGCAATCGCAAGGCGAAGGCAAGCGCGTCCGGTTTGTTACCAAACCACGGGCGCTGTTGCGCGCCGATCCCGCGCTGCACGGCTGGGAACGCTTCGGCAGGGACCACGGTGACACCAGCATCGCGCCGTACATCGAAGGCGCGTGGATGAACAGGCACGACGGCCGCTACTACCTGCAGTACGGGGCGCCGGGCACCGAATACAACGTCTACGCCACCGGCGTGTACGTCGGCAAGGGACCGCTCGGTCCGTTCACCTATGCCCCGTACAACCCGGTCGGCTACAAGCCCGGTGGCTTCGTGGTCGGTGCGGGCCACGGCTCCACCTTCCAGGACGCGTTCGGCAATTGGTGGAACAGCGGCACGATGTGGGTGGGTGTCAATTGGCGATTCGAGCGGCGCGTGGACCTGTTTCCCGCGGGCTTCACCAAAGATGGACAGATGTGGGTTGATACCCGCTTCGGCGATTTCCCGCAGCGCATGCCGGACCACAAGCTCAAGCCCGGCGAAAGCACCTTCACCGGCTGGATGCTGCTGTCGTACCGCAAGGCGGCGATGGCGTCCTCGCAGTTGCCGGGTTTCCCGCCTTCGAATGCCGCCGACGAGAACCCGCGCACCTTTTGGGTCGCGGCGAACGACAATCCCGGCCAGACGCTGACGCTCGACCTCGGCGGCCCGCGCACGGTGCGCGCGGTGCAGGTCAATTACGCCGATTACAAATCCGGACGCTACGGTGACGCGCCTGACATCGTCACGCAGTTCCGGCTCGAAGGTTCGCTCGACGGCAAGCGCTGGACGACGCTCGCCGACCTTTCGCACTCGAAGCAGGATCACGCCGATGCCTATGTCGAACTCGCGCGGCCGGCGCGCATCCGCTACCTGCGTTACGTGCATGTGCACGTCGGCGCGCATCATCTGGCGATCGCGGACTTGCGGGCGTTCGGAAACGCCGACGGGCCGCCGCCGTCCGCGCCGGAATTGGTGTCCGCGACCCGCCTGCGCGACGCGCGTGATGCCGAGATCGTGTGGAAGCCGGTGGCGGGCGCGGTGGGTTACAACGTGCGCTGGGGCATCGCGCCCGGCCGTCTGTACGAGACTTACCAGCGTTTCGCTGATAGGCCGACCAGGCTTACGCTGACAGCGCTCAACAAGGGCGTGCGTTACTTCGTCGCGGTCGAGGCCTTCGACGAGCGCGGCGTCTCGAAGCTTTCGCGCGTGCTGGTGCTTGAGCCCTGATCCGCCGCTGCCGCAGCGAATCAGGGCGCTCGAGGTTGTTACACCGTGATCGGGTTCGGCTTGTCCGGGTCGAGGCCCCAGGTCTTGATCGCGCGCTCGACATCCTGTGCGTTCATCACACCGTCCTCGGCCAGCGCCGCGATCGCGGCATGCGCGATCCAGTGCGCGTTGACTTCGAAGAAGTCGAGCAGGTGCGTGCGGGTATCGCTGCGGCCGTAGCCGTCGGTGCCCAGCGTGGTGAAACGCCGGCCGTGGGGAACGAACGCGCGGACCTGGTCGGACAGTGCACGCACGTAATCGGTGGCGGCGACGACCGGACCCTCGTGCTTTTCCAGGCATTCGGTGACGTACGCCTTGCGCTGTTCCTTCGGATTCGGGTGCAGGCGATTCCAGCGCTCGGTGTCGAAGCCGTCGCGGGACAACTCGGTGAAGCTCGGGCACGACCATACGTCGGCCTTCACGCCGAATTCCTTGTCCAGCAGCTCCGCGGCCTTCAGCGCTTCGCGCAGCACCACGCCACAGGCCAGCAGTTGCACGCGCGGCGTCTTGGCCTTGCCCTTCGGTTTGTCCGCTTCCTGGTACAGGTACATGCCCTTGATGATGCCTTCCTCGCAACCCTTCGGCATGTCGGGATGCGCGTAGTTTTCGTTCATCGCGGTGACGTAATAGAAGACGTCTTCCTGTTCGTGCAGCATGCGATGGATGCCGTCCTGCATGATCACCGCGACTTCGTACGAGAAGGTCGGGTCGTACGACTTGCAGTTGGGCACGGTTGCGGCCACCAGCATCGAATCGCCGTCGGCGTGCTGCAGCCCTTCGCCCGCGAAGCTGCGGCCTGCGGTGGCGCCCAAAAGAAATCCGCGCGCGCGCTGGTCGCCGGCGGCCCAGATCAGGTCGCCGATGCGGCGGAAGCCGAAGCACGAATAGAAGATGTAGAAAGGCAGCATCGGCTGGTCGGAAACCGAATAGCTGGTCGCCGCCGCGATCCACGCGGACACGCCGCCGGCCTCCGAGATGCCTTCCTGCAACACCTGGCCGTCTTCCGCCTCGCGGTAGTACAGCAGCTGGTTGGAATCCTGCGGCTTGTACTTCTGGCCGCCCGGTGCGTAGATGCCGATCTGGCGGAACATGCCTTCCATGCCGAAGGTGCGCGCCTCGTCGACCACGATCGGCACCACGTGCGGCGCGAGTTCCTTGTCGCGCAGCAGCAGGTTCATGCCGCGCACGATCGCCATGGTGGTGGAGATTTCGCGCTCGCCGGTGCCCTTGGTGATGGCCTCGAACGCGTCAAGGCCGGGAACCGCCAGCGACTTGCTGGCCTTGGCGCGGCGGTGCGGCAGGAAGCCGCCGAGTTGCTTGCGGCGTTCCAGCATGTATTGCACTTCCGGCGAATCCTTGCCGGGGTGGTAGTAGGGCACCGATTCCAGTTCCTCGCCTTCCAGCTGCTTGTCGTCGATCGGGATCTGGAAGCGGTCGCGGAACAGCCGGATCGCGTCGCCGTGCATCTTCTTGGCCTGGTGCGCGATGTTCATCGACTCGCCGGCCGCGCCCATGCCATAACCCTTCACCGTCTTTGCGAGGATCACCGTGGGCATACCCTCGGTGTGCACGGCCGCGTGGTACGCCGCGTACACCTTGTGCGGATCGTGGCCGCCGCGGTTGAGCCGCCAGATGTCATCGTCGGAGAGGTTGGCCACCATCGCCGCGGTTTCGGGGTATTTGCCGAAGAAATGTTCGCGCGTGTACGCGCCGCCCAGCGCCTTGCAGGCCTGGTATTCGCCGTCCACGGTTTCCATCATCAGCTTGCGCAGGATGCCGTCCTTGTCGCGCGCGAGCAGCGGATCCCAGTAGCTGCCCCAGACCAGCTTGATCACGTTCCAGTCGGCGCCGCGGAACACGCCTTCCAGTTCCTGGATGATCTTGCCGTTGCCGCGCACCGGGCCGTCGAGGCGCTGCAGGTTGCAGTTGATCACGAACACCAGGTTGTCCAGGCGTTCGCGGCCGGCGACCGAAATCGCGCCCAGCGACTCGGGTTCGTCGCACTCGCCGTCGCCGAGGAAGCACCACACCTTGCGGTCGGATTTCGGCATCAGGCCGCGCGCTTCCAGGTATTTCATGAATTGCGCCTGGTAGATCGCCTGGATGGGGCCGAGGCCCATCGACACGGTCGGCACCTGCCAGTAATGCGGCATCAGCCAGGGATGCGGATACGACGACAGCGCGGTGCCGCGCGGATTGACCGCCTCCATGCGGTAGTTGTCCAGTTGCTCGGCACTGATGTGCCCTTCAAGGAACGAACGCGCGTACAGGCCGGGGCTGGAGTGACCCTGGTAGCAGATCAGGTCGCCCGGATGCTCCTCGGACGGCGCGCGCCAGAAGTGGTTGAAGCCGACGTCGTACAGCGTCGCCGACGATGCGAAGCTGGCGATGTGGCCGCCCAGCGAACCCGGCTTGCGGTTGGCGCGCACCACCATCGCCATCGCGTTCCAGCGGACCAGGCAGCGGATGCGCCATTCCATCGCGGCATCGCCGGGCGACTTCGCTTCCAGTTGCGGCGGGATGGTGTTGATGTATTCGGTGGTGGGCGCGAAGGGCAGGTGGCCGCCTGCGCGGCGGGTTTCGTCGACCAGCTTTTCCAGGATCTGGTGCGCGCGGCCGGTGCCCTCGGCACCGATCACCGCCTCGATCGATTCGATCCATTCACGGGTCTCGCGCGGATCGGGGTCCTGGTCGAGGAAGGATTGGGCGAGTGCGTTCATGGTTTGCTCCTGCGCGCGGTGGTTCGCGCGGCTTGCTTGACGGTCTTGCGGGATTTGCTCGCGGCGCCGCTGCGTTGCGCCTTGACGCGCGCCTTGCGCTTGGCGTACCCGGGCTCCGCGCGGATCTGCGCCTCGACGCAGGCGATCGCGCTCATGTTGACGACGCGCCGCACGGTGGCTTGCGGGGTCAGGACGTGCGCGGGTTTGGCCACGCCCATCAGGATCGGGCCCAGTACCACGCCGTCGGACATCGAGCGGGTGATGTTGAAGGCGGCATTGGCCGAGGCGAGGTTGGGGAACACGAACACGTTGGCACGCCCGGTGAGGCGGGAATTCGGAAACAGGCGCGAGCGCAGCGCGGGATCCAGCGCGACGTCGGCCTGCATTTCGCCTTCGACCTCCAGATCGGGTTGGCGTTCACGCAGCAGCCTCAGCACTTCCTGCATCTTGCGCGCGGTCGGCGTGTTGCGGCTGCCGAAATTGGACCCGGCGATCAACGCGACGCGCGCTTCCACGCCCAGCATCTTGAGGCGCAGCGTGGCCTGCAGCGTGGATTCGGCAATCTGCTCCGGATTCGGGTCGTGCTGGGTGTGGGTGTCGAGGAAAAACGTCAGGCCCTTGTCGTTGGCGACCGCGGCCATCGACGACAGCGAATGCACGCCACGATCCAGCCCGATGATGTCGCGGATATACGCGACCTTGCGCTGGTGGCGGCCGACCACGCCGCAGATCAACGCGTCGGCTTCGCCGCGCTCCACCATCAACGCCGCGATCGCGGTGGTGCGCGAGCGCACGATGGCCTTGGCCGACGCGGGTGTGACGCCGCGCCGCTGCATCAGCGCGTAATACTGCTGCCAGTAGGCGTCGAAGCGCGGATCGGAGTGCACGTTGACCAGTTCGAAATCGCGGCCTTGCTTGAGGCGAAGCCCGATCCGCTCGATGCGTTGCTGGATGATTTCAGGGCGGCCGATCAGGATGGGCTTGACCATCTTCTCGTCGACCAGTGTCTGCACTGCACGCAGCACCACTTCTTCTTCACCCTCGGCGTAGGCGACGCGCATCGGGTGCGCACGTGCGCGCTCGAACACCGGCTTCATCGCCAGGCCGGTGCGGAACACGAACTGGGTGAGTTTTTCGGTGTAGGCATCAAGATCGGTGAGCGGGCGCGTGGCGACGCCGGATTCCATCGCGGCTTTCGCGACCGCGGGGGCCACTTGCACCAGCAGGCGCGGATCGAACGGACGCGGGATCAGGTAGTCCGCGCCGAAATGCGGCACCTTGCCGCCGTAGGCGCGCTGCGCGACATCGGACGCTTCGCGCCGCGCGAGTTGCGCGATCGCGTGCACGCAGGCGACGGTCATCGCGTCGTTGATGCCGGTGGCGCCGACATCCAGCGCGCCGCGGAAGATGTAGGGGAAACACAACGCGTTGTTGACCTGGTTCGGGTAATCCGAACGGCCGGTCGCGATCACCGCGTCGGGTTTCGCCGCGCGTGCTTCTTCCGGCGTGATCTCCGGCGTGGGATTGGCGAGCGCCAGGATCACCGGCCGCTTGGTCATCGTCGCGACCATCTCGCGTTTCAGCACGCCGCCCGCGGACACGCCGAGGAACACGTCGGCGCCCTTCACGATGTCGGCGAGCGTACGCGCTTTCGTCTTGCGCGCGTAGCGTTCGAGGCTGGGATCGAGGTCCGGACGGCCCTGGTACAGCACGCCATCCTTGTCGCTGACCAGGATGTTCTGCGGTTTCACACCCAGTCGCACCAGCATGTCGAGGCAGGCGATGCCCGCCGCGCCCGCGCCGGATGCGGCCACTTTCACTTCGCCGATCTTCTTGCCGACCACGATCAGCGCGTTGGTGAGCGCGGCGCCGACGATGATCGCGGTACCGTGCTGGTCGTCGTGGAACACCGGGATGTGCATGCGCTCGCGCAACTTGCGCTCGACGTAGAAGCATTCCGGCGCCTTGATGTCCTCGAGGTTGATGCCGCCGAAAGTTGGTTCCAGCGAGGCGATGATCTCGACCAGCTTGTCGGGATCGCGTTCGTCGATCTCGATGTCGAACACGTCGATGCCGGCGAACTTGCGGAACAGCACGCCCTTGCCTTCCATCACCGGCTTGCCGGCGAGCGGGCCGATGCTGCCCAGGCCCAACACGGCGGTACCGTTGGTGACCACGCCGACCAGGTTGCCGCGCGCGGTCAGCGCGTACGATTCCACCGGGTCCTGCACGATCGCCTCGCATGCGGCGGCGACGCCGGGCGAGTAGGCCAGCGAAAGATCGCGTGCCGTCAGCAGCGATTTCGTGGGGGTGATGCGGATTTTGCCGGCGGGTGCCTGCCGGTGGTATTCCAGCGCGGCTTGTTTGAGTTCTTCGGGTAGGCTGGACATGGCGACCGGGATGCACGCGCGGCTGAATTCGGACCTTTCATCCTAACACTTCGCCTGCCGCATTTTGATGGTTCCGGCTCTGCACCGCGCCCCTGAAAACCGGCTACATTCGGCACGAGGGCTACCGTATGCGAGGTCATGCGGGCATGGGTTGGCGTTGGTTTCGCCGGGGAATATTGGTTCTGTGCATGCCGTGCGCCGCGTGGGCGGGCGATGCTGTCGTGCGCGTCACGCCATTGCCAGCCGCGCCGGTGCTGGCGGGCGGGCACGCGCCGGCGCCGGCGAATGGTCAGGGCGACGTCCAATCGCGCATCTGGCTGCACGCCGAGCAAGCCCGCACCACGTGGTACCAACTGCGGCTTGCCGACGGCTGGCGCCAGGCCAGCCGGCCGCTGCTGACCATCCGCGGCAACACCCGGGCGCGTGTGACCGTCTACCTGCCGCCGGACTACCGTCCGCGCAGCGAGACCGTGTTCGATACCACGCTCGATCCCGGTTTCTCGCACCACGCGGTGGTGTACCTGCTGCCCTATGACCTGCGCGCCGACCAGCCGATCTACGTGGCGCTGGGCGATCCCGGCCAGACCCAGCCGATCCGCGTGGACATCACGGACGTGGCGAGCTATCGCGCGGGGGACCTGCGGCACGTCCGCGTGAGCACGTTCTTCGCCAGCGTGCAGTTGTCGATGGTGCTGGTGATCCTGTGTTTCTGGGCGGTGCTGCGCGACCGGATGTTCCTGTATTTCATCGTGTACGTGTGCGCCCAGGTGGTGTACGCCATGGCGGTGTCGGGCGAGTTGTACGCGTTGCCGGGCGCGGCGTTGCTGACGCCGCTCGGCTACCACACCGGTCAGAGCATGGCCGCGCTGGCGGCGGGTTTCTCGATCTGGTTCATCCTTGCCTTTGCCGACCTGCTCAAATACACGCCGCGCCTTGCGGTGGCCCTTGGTGCGCTGCGCTGGCCGTTTCTGGTGCTCGCTGCGGCCATATGGATGCCGTTCCTGCGGCCTGACGCGTGGTTGCCGAACACGGTCAATCTGCTGCTGGTCGCGAGCACCTTCCTCGCGCTGGCGTCGAGCTGGCTGGCGTGGCGGCGCGGCAATCGCCAGGCGGGATTTTTTCTTCTTTCGTGGGTGCCGCTGCTGGCGCTGACCATGGCGCGGGTGGTGCAGTTGAT
>Ga0207698_10001218_pt1 | contig 15026 bp, 14 predicted proteins | sample KBSCornC22_FD_184298 | JGI IMG/M metagenome (GOLD analysis project Ga0207698, IMG submission 184298) | Corn rhizosphere microbial communities from Kellogg Biological Station, Michigan, USA - KBS Corn C2-2 (SPAdes) (version 2) | ecosystem: Host-associated > Plants > Roots > Rhizosphere > Soil ...
GGCCCGCTCGCGGAATAGTTCCAATAGGGCAAGGTGAAATCATCGCGTTTGCTGACCGCGCGGATGATGTCCTCGAAGAACAGGACGAACATGCGATGCCACGGCAGGAACAGGTTTTCGTTCTGGCCGCTGTGCGCCTGGCAGGTATTCCACATGGCCTGCGCCAGCGCCTTGTGCGCGCTCGGCGTGGTGCCGAAGATGCGCTCGATCTCGGCGCTCTTGGTGGTCGACTTCTTGACGAAGTGGGTATACCACTGGAAGGTCCAGTTGCGCGGGTCGGTCGCGTCGAGATCCTGCATGGCCTTTACCGCGCCCGCATAGATCTTGAGCATCTCCTGGCCCTGCGCGCTGCGAGCGTCGTAGCGCACGCGCGGCTTCTGCGCGTAGCCGCGCTTGATCAGCCACAGCGACAGCGGAATGGCAGCGACGCCGCGAACGAAGTCGCGGCGGGAAATCGTGGACATGGCGTTCTCCCCTAGACAGTGAATACTGGTAAAACGCCACAGGTATACACCGCCCTGGCGACCGCATCAATACGGAGGCGGGCCCGCCTCCGCAAACCACATCCGGGTCATTGCAGCTGCAGCGAAATCTGGCCGATCCCGACGTCGGCGCCCGCGGCGGCGTGCGCGTCTGGCACGATGCGCACGGCGACGCTGCCCTGGGCCAGCAGCTCACGCAGCGGCGCGGTCACGACGAAGCTGCGCAAGCTCGTGGCGCCGCGCTCATGCGCGACGCCGAACACATTGAAGCTGCCGACGGTGCGAGCCTTGGGCGCCGACGCGCGGCCAGCCTGCAACGGGACCAGTTCGACCTGATACAGCGTGCCCGGATCAGCAATGACGCGCAGGCCGTCGATCACGAGATACGCCTCGCGATCAGGCGGCAGAGCGGCCAGCCGGTCTCGCAGGCGGGCCGCGGCATCGGCGGGGACGAGTTCGACGGTGACAATCGCGTCGCGCACCGAAACGGCCGCAGTCGTGGCGGCCAGCGTCTCGGCCGCGACCGGCGCGGATTCGGTCATGGCAGGCTCCTGCCCGGCGAGCGCCAGGTCCACGCGGGAAAGCGGAATGCAAAGAACCGCTGCGATCGGGTAGCGCAGGAGCCTGAGGCCAAGTCCGAACCGGTTCATGTCGGGTGCTCCTGTGTGATCGCCTCGGGTTCAGCGGCGGTCGAGTCCGCCATGCGTCGGGTCGGCCGCGCGCCGGGACATTTTTCCCGGCCACGGTCTGCGACCGCAATGGCCGCGCTGAAATTCATACGCGTGGACAAGCGGCCGTGCGCGCCGGTAAAAAGACCTCCGGCGTACCACGTTCCGCCGGGGAGGCGGACTTCATGATCTATCTGCTGTTTGTCGCCGTCGCGTTAGTCCTGATCAGCCTCGGCGTCTGGCTGGGTCAACGCCAGCCGCGCCCGTCGGCGACCCGGCGCATCGGCGGCAGCTTGGACGAGGTCGACGACGACCTGCGCAGCGTGTTCATCACCGAAGTGAAGTCCGAGATCGGCAATCTGCGCCGCAACCTCATGCTGTGGAAAGCCGCGCCGACCAACCTGGGCCGGCTGATGCCGCTGCGCCGGTCCTTTCATACGCTCAAGGGCAGCAGCCGCATGGTCGGTGCGACGACGCTCGGCGATTTCAACGCGCGCTTCGAGCGCCTGCTCGACCGCGTGATCGACAAATCGATGCTGCCCGATCCAGCCGTCGTGGCTGTCGTGGACCAGGCCGTCGGCGCGCTGCCCGACCTGCTGGCACAGTTCGAAGGCCAGCGCGCGCCGCGCGTGGATATCGCCGCCATCATGAAAACCGCGGATCGCCTGATCAAGAGCGAACGCGCCATCGTGCGAGCACCGCGTCCGGCCGACGCCGACGCACCGGCCGAAGGCATCGCCGCGGCTGGCGCTGCGGCGCAGGCCGTCCGCGCCGTGCGTACGGCCGTCGCGCGCAGTGACAGCGCGTATCCGTCTCCGCGACCGGAGGCGGGCAACACCGGCACGCAGGAACCAGATGATTCCGCGTCGCGCTGATGAGCGCGCGCCGGACGACAGCCCGCGAGCTCGTACGCTGTTGGGTTGCCGAAACCGGTCGCACCGCTGTGGAGTATCGCGCTCATGACGAATGCGCGATACCGCGCAGACAGGACTAACGCGGCCGTTTTTTTCGGCAACGCGCGAAAAAAGCGCCAGCGTCACTACGCCGCCTTGCCATGCCGTCACGGACGCAACGCGAGCAGGGGCCCGCCGCACGTCAGTACAATTTGTATAAATAGATGGTGACAGTCCCAGCATCGCATCCGGGGAAGACACATCCGTGATATCGCGTCCCTTCAGGCCTCTGACTGTCGCCACCGCCGAGACGGCCGCGTCATGAGAGTGCTCGTGACCGGCGCTGCCGGCCGCATAGGCCGCGCCGTGTACGTGCGCCTCGCGCGCGAGCACGAGGTCGTCGGCCTCGATCGCACGCCGGCATCGACCGTCCACCTTACCGGCGATGTCGGCGACCCGTTCCTGCTGCGGCGCGCCGTGCGGGACGTGGACGCGGTCATCCATACCGCCGCGCTGCACGCGCCGCATGTCGGAGTGAGTTCCGACGCCGAGTTCGAGCGCATCAATGTGCAGGCGACGACCCTGCTCGCACGGATCGCGATCGACGCCGGCGTGCGCCGGTTCGTATTCACTAGCACCACCGCGCTGTACGGCGCCTCGAGCCGGCACGCGACGCGCGCGGTCTGGGTGGACGAGTCGCTGGCGCCGCAACCGACCACGGTCTATCACCGCAGCAAGATCGCCGCCGAGCAGGCGCTGGCCCGGCTCTCGCGCGAAGGTCTGTGCGTCACCGCGCTGCGCATGTCGCGCTGCTTTCCCGAGCCGGCGCCGCTGATGGCCGCCTATCGTCTGCATCGCGGCGTGGACGCGCGCGATGTCGCCGACGCGCATGCGCTGGCGCTGCAGCGGGACACGCCAGGAATCGAGCGGTATATCGTTTCCGGCGCTACGCCGTTCGAGGCGGACGACCTGGAGGAATTGCTGCGCGACGCGCCGGCCGTGCTCCGGCGCCGAGCACCGGAACTGACGGCCGCCTTCGCGGCGCGCGATTGGCCGCTGCCACGTTCGATCGACCGCATCTACGCGCCGTTCGCGGCCATGCAATCGCTGGGATGGAAGCCGCGCTACGGCTATGCGGAGGTATTGCAGATGCTCGACGCGGAATCGTCGGAGGTGCTGCCGCCGAAGACGGCAGCACCTCGATTCGATGAGCGACAGCGCTGAGTAACAGCGCGGCGCGACGGCCGCGCGACGTCTTACTCGGCCGCGGCAGCCGCGGCGTCGGCCTTGCTGCGGCGCGGGCGGCGCGAACGGACGGGCTTTTCCGCAACGGCCTTGCGCGGCTTGCGGCCGCGGGCGGGACGCTCGGCCTCGGCGGCTGCGACGGCCTCGCCTTCCAGCTGCGCACGGACGGCTTTCTTGCCGAGGGAACGCAGCTGCGCGAGCTGCGTAAGCTGGGCCGCGCGCGGCGTCGATTTCTTTTGTTCCCAGTTATAGACCGACTGACCGGTCACGCCGAGAAGCTTGGCGAGTTCCGCGGCCGACAGACCCAGCCGTGTACGCAGCGACTTCAGTCCCTTGGCAACGAAGCGCGTCTGCTTTTCCGGCGCGGCTTCGGTCGACTCGGTCTTGGCCTTCGCGCCGCGCTTCGCCAGCGTGCCGAACCGGCGTTCAGATTCCTGCAGCTTGCGCTTCAGCGCGGCGATTTCCTTGCGGTAGCCCATTGAGGCTTTGCGCAAGGGTTCCAGCTGTTTGCGCATTTCTTTGCGGCAGACGCGGGAAATCTCGTCCTTGAAGGCGGTAGCGATATTCGGCATGACGGTCTCGCTTGGCAGTGGCGGATGGAAGCGACGGATAGTAAACGCCTGGATGCGTGAATGTCTTGCATGACGTGCCCGGAATTCCGCCGCGACGCCCAAACACATCAACTCGGCCAAACCGACCCATTGACATTTGACTTGGTTTTGGCCCGCCGCCACACATTCGGCGCGGCAAGCCGCGCAATCCATGGATTTCATCCGCTCGAAACGGCGATTAATGCCGGCATCGACTTTGGTCGAAACGCGACGCGGTTGTGCATTCTGACTGACACCCATGATGACGAACCATGAGCACCTTGCACGGAGCAATGCAAAACAGAGTCGAATCGAGCAAGAAGGTGGTGAACCTCTTCTTTCTCGCTCCAGCGGCAAATCAGCAACAGAATCATCAGCATTTGTTTATCTGTTTATTTTTACTTTCTCGTTGAGCATGCACCGAAAATCCCGCAGGAATACCCGCACAAGAACGATCCGAAGGTCCAGGTGCCGGAGCATCGCAACGGCCTCTATCACCCAATATCCGGGCACTGTGCGGGGCGTAGAGCGCCACACGAGGCGCCGCAAAAGGTGCGCGCATGCCAATGTGCTCAGGGCTCTGACGTCTGACAAGCGGACGGGGCTACGCGCGTTCGCTCACGCCCTGCAGTTCCCCCTGGCGTGCCGATCAGATCGCCTTGTCGAACACCGCGACCTCGGTTCCATCCTTCGCGACGATGCGCAGCAGTTGCCAGCCGTTTCGTCGCAGCAGCGAATTGGCCGTCGACGTCGCGCAGTAGATCCGCGCGAAACCCAGGCTACGCGCCTGTACCTCCAGCGCCGCAAGCAGCTGCGCGCCGATGCCCGACCGGCGCAGCGCTGGCTTGACCAGCCCGGCGCTCGCCCACGGGCTCAATGGATGCAGATCGGCAAAGGCCTCGGCCTTGAGCGCGGCCATGCCGCAAAGCTCGTCGCCGCGCAGCGCAACGAGCGCCAACGGCAGCCGGTCGGTCTGGGCAAACGTGGAGAGATCGGCAGCCGCGTTGCCGGGGCCGCCCGGACCGTAGTAGTCAGGCCACTCCGACTCGAACCACTCGCGCAGCTCGTTCGCGCACGATGGCATCTGCGCCAAGGGAACAATGCGCAGCATTGGGATGGGAGGCGCGTTTTCCACAGGGCGATCGCCAGCGAAGAGGAAGCTCACACCTTAACGCGGCGGCAATTTCGCTGCCGGCCGGCGTGTCGCCACCGCGACCGTGACGCGCGGCCGTACAACGTCACTACTACTGCGCCCCGAGCTCCCCTTGGCGCAGCCGCTCCAGCGTCTCGGCGAGCCGCCGCTGCTTTTCCTCGCCTTCGGCAAGCTGCTCGGGTGGCAGCGCCGCGGCCCGGCCGCGCTGCAGATCGCGCTGAAGATCGTTCAGCGCGATCACGGCCTCCTGTTCGAAGGCGCGATAGAGGCGGGCCTGCTGGCGCTGCTCGTAGCGACGGTAAGCGGACGGATCGACGAGTTCGGATGGAGTTGCGCGCTCGATAGCCGGCGCGTCGGGTGCGATCGGCGGACTGCGGTTATCCCCGTTGCGCAGGCCATCGGCGAGGCTCTGCGCCGCGTCCGGCGCGACCGTCGGCGGCTCGACCGCCGACGAACCGTTACTCATCGCCGATAATTCGCGCGAGCCGCTGAGTTGAGTGTCCATTGCACGAGCCGCTGCAGAGTCGCCGGGTCGCATCGCCGCGGCGGTCGAGCGTCGCTGTGCGTCCAGTACCGCGTCGGTCCTGGGCGCGCGTTGCGGTTGCAGAGAATCGGCCGAACCAGCTGAAAGCTTCCGTTGCGGCGGCGCCGGGCCGACTGCCAGCAAGACCAGCACGGCCACGGCGACCGATCCCGCAAGCAGCGCAAGCGTCCGTGTCGTCATGGCGAAACACCTTCGCTATTGGCGTGCCCTGCGGCGTCGACATAGTGCACGGGCGCCTCACGCCTGAGCCTTCCACGCAACGCGGCGAATGCTTCGCGCGCCTTGTGTTCGGCAATAGCCCGCGAGGCCAGATACCGCACGGTTTCCGAGTCGCGCGCGAAAAAACCGCTCTGCTGTTCGTCGACGCGCACGATTTCCCAGTGCGCCGCGACGTCGGCCGCGACGGGCTCACGCACCGGTGCGCCGTTGCGACCCGGCGGCTGCGCGAACACGAGTTCGGTGAACCAGTCCGCGTCGTCGCGGCGTGCGATCCAGCCGAGTTCACCGCCGCCGTCGCGGTCCGGTGCCATCGAATACTGACGCGCGAGTTCGCCGAAGTTGCTGCCGTCCTTGCGCAGCGCTGCGGCAACACGCGAAGCGACCGCTTCGTCGGCAAGACGAATATGCCGTGCACGCACGCGTTCGAGACGGCGGAACTGTTCGCGGTGCGCCGCGTACCACGTCGAAATTTCCGCCGGCGTGACGCGCTGGCGCAGGTCGTCGAGATAGGCATTGCTGTCGTGCATGTCGGCGCCGACACCGTAATGCTCGCTGAGCCCACGGGCGTATTCGCGATCGAGCAGGTTGCGCTGCAGCTCGGCGATGGCGGCGTCGCCGGCGGCGCGCCGCGACCAGTCCAGCACGAGCAGCGCGGCCAGCCGTGCGCGCGCCTGTTCACGCAGGAAGTCGAGGTCGAGCGCATGGAGGCTCATGCGGCCCTGCACGTTCTGGCGCGCGTAGACGTCGGCCAGGCTGATGCGCCCCTCGCCGCCTTCGGGCAGTCGATAGCGCAGCACGAGCAGCGCCTCGGCCTGACGCTGCGAGGACGCGTCGAGCGAATAGTCGAGACGGATCTGCGCCGGATCGCCGAGCACGGCGCGCAACTGCGTCGCCGTCACGGCCGGCGCTTCGACGATCGCCGCGTCGGGACTCAGGCGAGGTTCGGCGGCGAGCGCGGCCTCGAGCTGCGGCCGGTAGACCGCACGCAGCAGGCCGGTGAGTTTTTCCTCGGCGCTGGCCTCGGGCGTGAACGCGACGCGGCGGTCGGTGAAAAGCACTTCGCGTGCGAGATGTTTCTGCGCATGGCGTGCGAGCAGGCGCTGCTCGACGACCTCGTCGAGCACCTGCGCGACCGTGACCGTGTGGCCGTCGAGCTGCGCATAGCGCTGCAGCAGCGCCAGTCCGTTGCGGCCGATGCGCACGCCGTCCACGTCAGCCACGGTCGCATCGGTACCGAGCACGAGCGGCGGCAGCGATGGCGCCGCGGCCGTCACGCGCGGTGCAGCCACCGGCTCGTGCGCGAACGACGGCAGCACCGCACAGGCCAGCAGCAGCGCAAACCCACGCCGCGCGCGACGGCGCGGCGTGGGACGGTGCGAGGGACGAATCGGCGCGCTCAACGCGTCGCCACGCGCAGCGCGGCGCAGTCGAGTACGACGACGGCCATCGCGATCGCATGCGGCACGGTCTGCCGCGCGACGCGCACGCGATCCTCGTGCGCCTGCGACGACAGCACGACACCGCCGGTGCGGTACGAGTACGCGCCGCCCTGCGTGAGCACGCCGCGGATGTCGGTCGCAGCCGCGCTGCCGCACTTCGTGAACGTGCCGTCGTTGAGCGCCGTCGTGACGAGCGCCGGGCTGTTGAAGCCTTCGCTGTAGTAGTAGTCGTTCACCCAGGTTTCCCAGCCCGAGTGGTTGTTGCCGCTCGTGGTCCAGGTGTGGTGCGGCTGCAGCAGATCGGTCGCGTGCAGCACGTAGCCGACGGTCTGCGGCGTCGGGCTCGCGAGGAAGCGGCTCCACCAGTACTGGCCGAGATTGTCGATCGGCTGGAACGGAAAGTTCTGGTAGTCCTGGTACATGGTCGGCGACGACGTGCTGCCGATGCGGTAGTGCGCTTCGGTCAGGCCGTAGGTGTTGTACTTGGTGCCGTCGGAGAACCAGCCCTTCATGCCGCCGCTGCCGTCGTCGAGGTGGTCGTTCCAGAGCCAGCCGGCCGCGAGTTCGTCGACGTCGCCGGCCTGCGTCAGCTGGCTGTAGTTGTAGCCGCCGAAGTCGTTGCCGTGTGCATCGCGGCCGCGCGTGTGATTCTGGAAATGCCAGAACGAGGTGTAGTGCGCGAGCGAGTCCAGCGTCGACCATAGCGGCGCGCGCACGCAGTCGCCGGTGACCGCGCCGCAGATGTAGGTGTCGGCGAAATCGTCGACGTCGTAGGCCGACTGGCCGAGCACCTGGGCCAGCTGGTCGATGCTGATGTTGGCGCTCTGCGCCCACGCCGCGAGCTGCGCGTAGCGCGTGGTCGCCGGGTTGTTCTTCATGTATTGCACCGCGTCCAGCACGATGCGGCGATGCGTTTCCTGCGACCAGGCCTGGGCCTGGCCGGCGGCGGCGAGCGCAACGACGCCCGCGACCATCGTTCCGATGATGCGCATAGTGACTCCCTAGTTTTGTTCGGACTTCCCCCGCGGCCCGCAGCGCAGGCCGGGCGCGAAAGTAAAGCGCCGACGTTGCAATAGCGTTGCTTGCCGGCAGCCGATCCCCCGATCGGGCGGCGATCTTTTCCGATTCGACACTCAGGCTTCAGCGTCGCCGATCACAGTTCCGCGGCCAAGCAGCGGCGTTGCCGATGACACGCCGAAGAAAAGTGCCGGAATCCGCCAATGCGGAAAAGTATATTTTGCGCCGATGCGGCGGAATGCGATGCCCGGCTACGACCGGCGCGCAAGCGCCGGATGGAGAAGCTCAAGATTCGCGCGATCCGTGTGCGTCAGGACATCGTCGCGAACGCGTTGCCTTTCGCGGCGACGACCGCGTTGCGGCCGGCGTCCTTCGCGCGGTACAGCGCCTGGTCGCAGCGCTTGAGGCAATCCTCGAGCGACTCGCCGGGCTGGATTTCCGCCACGCCGAGGCTGACCGTGACGCGCAGGCCGCGCACCGGCATGGGCATGCGCTCGATGCGCGCGCGCAGTTCCTCGGCGCGACGGCAGGCTTCCATCAGCCCGGTGCTGGGCAGCAGCAGGAAGAATTCCTCACCGCCCCAGCGCGCCGCGTGTCGGTTGTCGCCCTGCACATGTTCGAGTTCAGTCGCGGCGGCCGCGAGCACCTGATCGCCGACGCCATGGCCGTGCATATCGTTGATGCGCTTGAAATGGTCGATGTCGGCCAGGACGACGCTGAAGCCACCCTGCCCGCGCGAGGCCATCAGCGCCTGCACGAGCATTTCGAGCATCGCGCGGCGGTTCAGCAGACCGGTCAGGCCGTCGGTCAGCGCGGCCTCGGCCAGCAGCGCCTCGACCTGCAAGCGGTTCTCGATCTCGCTCTTGAGCTGGTGCGTGGCTTCCTCGATCGCACGCGTGCGTTCTTCCACGCGGTTCTCGAGCTGCGCATTGGCCTGCGTCAGCGCCGTCAATGCGGCTTCGCGCTCCGCCGAGGCTTCGCGCAGGCGCTGCGCGGTCGCATCGAAATCGGCGATGACGCGATCGAATTCGTCGCCGATCGGTGCCTGACCCACCGGCTGCGGCTCGCCCGCGGCGAGCGCACGGCAGCGCTCGCCCAGCGAATGGATGCGGCGCAGCAGCCGCTCGGCGAGCAGGCGCGACAGCACGAGTGCCAGCAGCACACCGAACAGGATCGCGCCGAGCGTCGACAGACGCAGCAGATGCAGGCTGCGCTGCAGGCTCTCCGCATCGAGGCGTACGCCGACGACATAGTGCTGCGGCGCGCTACCGATGGGCGCAAGCGCCGACAGTTCGGCGCGCTGGCTCGCAGCGCTGCGGATATCGCTGACCACGGCCAGCCCCACCCCGTTGCGCAGCAGGCTCGTCTCTTCGTTGCTGAGGAAATCACCGCCGGCACGGCCGTCGCCGAGGCTGGTTGCGAGCACGCGCAGGGAATCGCCGCGCGGTTCCACGACGTAGGCGCTGGCCAGATTCACATTGAGGCCGACCGCGCGGCGCAGCCGTCCGGTCACACGTTCGCCTGCCGCAGAGTCGGCGCGATCGCCGAGCGCGCGGATATCGTCCACGTCCAGCGAGGACTCGATCAGCCGCACGTTGTCCAGCAGGCGCTGGCTGACCGCCTCCAGCATCTGGGTGGATACCGACCAGTACATGTAGGCGCCCAGCGCGCCGGCACCGAGCACGATGACCGCCAGATGGCTCAGCAACAACTGCCGCTTGATCGTTAGCACGCTTCCCCCGTCTGGCCCGGCCCCCGCCGCCAACCGCCCCCGAGTATAGGGCCAGCCGCCTTGCCTCGCCGTTCGGGCTTGAACTACGCTCGGCCAACTTGCGCGGCGGGGTTCCCCTGACCGCCTACTCGGGGTTGGGGAAAAATATGCTGGCTGCCCTTGGGCACATCCTGTTCGGCTTTTTCGGCCTGTTCGTGCTGGTCATGATTGCGTTCGCGTTCTCCAACAACCGCCGCTCGGTGGACTGGAAGCTCGTACTGACCGGCATTTCGCTGCAGATCCTGTTCGCCGCGTTCGTGCTCAAGGTGCCGTTCGGCGAGGCTATCTTCGACTGGCTCGGCCAGCGTTTCGTCGACCTGCTCGAATTCAACAAGGTCGGCTCGGAATTCATCTTCGGCAAGCTGCTCGACGTGAGCGCGTTCGGTTTCATCTTCGCATTCCAGGTGCTGCCGACCATCATCTTCTTCGCCGCGCTGATGGGCGTGCTGTATCACCTCGGCGTGATGCAGCAGATCGTCAAAGGCATGTCGTGGATCATCACCAAGGTGATGAATGTCTCCGGCGCGGAAACCACGTCGGTCTGCGCCAGCGTCTTCATCGGCCAGACGGAGGCGCCGCTGACGATCAAGCCGTATCTCGAACGCATGACCGAGTCGGAACTCATGACCGTCATGATCGGCGGCATGGCGCATATCGCCGGCGGCGTGCTCGCCGCTTACGTGGGCCTGCTCGGCCAGGGCGATCCGGTGCAGATGGCGATCTATGCAAAGCACCTGCTCGCCGCAAGCATCATGGCTGCGCCGGCCACGCTTGTGCTGGCCAAGATCCTGATTCCGGAAACACAGGAACCACTGACGCGCGGCAGCGTGCGCATCGAGGTCGAGCGGCACAGCGCCAATGTCATCGACGCCGCCGCGAGCGGCGCGGGCGAAGGCCTGAAGCTCGCACTGAATGTCGGCGCGATGCTGCTGGCGTTCATCGCGCTGATCGCGCTGCTGAATGCGCCGCTCAAGTCGCTGGGAACGGTGCTCTGGACCGGCTGGCGCCTGCCCGCGCTGGGCATCGTCGGCGTGCTGCTCGTCGCTGGAGCATTCCAGTACCGGCAGCGTGCGCGCCGCACGACGACGAGCGCGCTGGTCGCGGCCGACGGAACGCCGCTGCAGGCTCCGGCGCCGGTGTCGACGCATTTTCCGCTGTTCTGGCTACTGCTCGTGCTCGGCGTCGGCACACTGCTGCTCGCCATCGCGGCCGTGGCCGCGAACGGCACGACCATCAACGACTGGCTTTCCGCCGGCAAGAGCGTGCCGGTGTCGCTGAGCCTGCAGACCATCCTCGGCTACGTGCTGTCGCCGATCGCCTGGCTCATCGGCGTGCCCTGGCAGGACGCCGTGCTGGTCGGCGGCTTCATCGGCGAGAAGGTCGTGCTCAACGAATTCGTCGCCTATGTGGATTTGTCCAAGAACATGCATCTGCTGCAGGAGCACAGCCGCGTGGTCGCGGCGTATGCGCTGTGCGGCTTCGCCAACTTCTCGTCGATCGCGATCCAGATCGGCGGCATCGGCGGACTCGCGCCGGGCCGGCGCGCCGACCTCGCACGCTTCGGCCTGAGCGCGGTGCTCGGCGGTTCGCTCGCGACCTTCATGACCGCGACGATCGCCGGCGTGCTGAACCTGCTTTGACGATGGCCACGCATCACCTCGAGGACCGCATCAACGCCCTGTCCGACCAGGACTGGGCCTGGTGGCCGCTGCTCTCGCTGCGGCCACGGCGCGACGAGCCCTTGAGCGAGGCGCGCCTGTTCCTGATCGCGATCGTGTTCGGCGGCCTCTGCGCCGCCGCTTCCGTGGTGCTGCTCTGGCTGCTGTTCGGTCCGCCGCTACCGCTGGCGGCCGCTGCGATCGCCGCGGTCACGTTCGTGCTGTTCTACGTCGCCGCGCGATTTACGCTGTTCCGCAGCTGGAACCGGCGCGCGGCGCGCCTTGGTGCAGCGCGGCGGCACGCTGCGGAATGAATGGACGGCGCACCGTCCGCAACACCGCCACTCTTCCATTTTTCGAGATTGCCTCATGCCTGTCGTCGTCGTCGGCTCCTACAACCAGGATCATGTCTGGCGTATCGACCGCTTTCCGCAGCCCGGTGAAACGCGGCGGGGCCTCGGATTCTCGACCGGACCCGGCGGCAAGGGCTTCAATCAGGCGGTAGCGAGCGCGCGCCAGCAGGCCGCGACGGCTTTCGTCGGCGCGCTTGGCGAAGACGCACTGGGCCGCGTCGCGCGCGAACTCGCGCTGGCCGAACGCATCGACGCGCGCTGGCAGGTGTGCACCGATACCTCGACCGGCTCGTGCGGCATCGTCGTCGCGGCGGACGGACAGAACCAGATCGTGCTCGATCTCGCCGCGAACGAGCGGCTGTCCGCAGACTTCGTGCGCGACCAGTCGGACCTGTTCGCGACCGCGCGCGTCGTGCTCGTGCAGATGGAAACCGGCATCGCGGCAATCCGTGCAGCGCTGCAGGCCGCGCCGCAGGGCTGCGTGCGGCTGCTGAATCCGGCGCCGGTGCATGCGGACATCGACGCAAGTCTGCTCGCGCTGGCCGACCTCGTGACGCCGAACGAAACCGAATTCGCCGACCTGCTCGCGCGCTGCGCGGATACCACCGTCGATGCCGCCACGCTCGCGGCGAGCAGCGACGACGAACTGCATGCGCTGTGCCGCCGCCTCGGCAACGCGAGCGTGATCGTGACCCTCGGCGCGCGCGGCTGCTTTGTGTCGCATGCGGATGCAGCGCGCTGGCACGACACGTCCGACCGCTACCGCCTCGCCGCGGAGCGCGTGCAGGTGCGCGACACCACCGGCGCGGGCGATGCGTTCAACGGCGCGCTCGCGGCGCAGATCGCCAATCATCCACAGCAGGCGCTGCGCGCTTGCGTGATCCACGCCGGCCGCGTCGCCGGGCTCAGCACCGAACAGGCCGGCGCTGCGACGGCCATGCCGACGCTCGATCTGGTGCGGCAGCGCTTCGGTTGAATCCGTGACGGGAATCGTTCCGTCCGAAGCCGCAATTGACGTGACCCAGGCGACGCAAACCAGGCGACGCAAACCAGCCAGGCCAGGGACACCGCGCCACGCGCTCCGTACAATCCGCGCCCATGCATATCGGCCCGTACCTGATCTCTCCACCGCTGATCCTCGCGCCGATGGCCGGGGTCACGGACAAGCCATTCCGCCAGCTGTGCAAGCGCCTCGGCGCCGGCCTCGCGGTATCGGAGATGACGACCAGCGATCCGCGCCTGTGGCAGACGCGCAAGTCGCTCGCGCGCATGGATCACGTCGGCGAGCCCGCACCGGTCAGTGTGCAGATCGCCGGCTACGATCCGGCCATGCTGGCCGACGCGGCGCGCTACAACGTCGCGCACGGCGCGCAGATCATCGACATCAACATGGGCTGTCCGGCGAAGAAGGTCTGCAACGTCTACGCCGGTTCGGCGCTGCTGCAGGACGAACCGCTGGTCGCGCGCATCGTCGAGGCCGTGGTCAAGGCCGTCGACGTTCCGGTCACGCTGAAGATCCGGACGGGCTGGAATCGCGACAACCGCAACGGCCTGCGCATCGCGCGCATCGCCGAGGCGGCCGGCATCGCCGCGCTGGCCGTGCACGGACGCACCCGCGCCGATCTCTATAACGGCGAAGCCGAATACGACACCATCGCCGCGATCAAGCAGGCCGTGCGCATTCCGGTGATGGCCAACGGCGATATCGATTCGCCGCACAAGGCGCGCGAGGTACTGCGTCTGACCGGTGCCGACGGCCTGCTGATCGGCCGCGCCGCGCAGGGCCGGCCGTGGATCTTCCGCGAGCTCGCGCATTTCCTCGCTCATGGCGAGGTGTTGGCCCCACCCACGATCGAGGAAGTCGGCGAGATCCTGCTCGGCCATCTGCGTGCGCTGCATGCGTTCTACGGCGAAGTGCAGGGCGTGCGCATCGCGCGCAAGCACCTGGGCTGGTACGCCAAGGACCGGCCGGAAAACGCCGCGTTCCGTGCCGTGGTCAATCGCGCCGAAAGTGCCGAGGCGCAGCTGCGCCTGGCACGCGAGTATTTCGACACGCTCGCCGCGGGCGCGACCGCGCTGTCCCACGCGGCCTGAGAGACGCGCGCGGCTTGACGCCATCGCGCCCAGTCGCTATTGAACCGGCGACCCCGACGCAGCGAGCCGCCATGACCGACACGGAACCGTCCGCCGCCGACAACCGGCGTCCCATCGCCGCGCGCGGCAATCCGTTGATCCGGCGCTTCGCGGCGATGCTCGTGCGCAGCGGCATCTCGCCGAACGCAATTTCGGTCATCAGCATCATCTTCGCCGCCGCGGGCGCGTATGCATTGCTGCGACTGCCCGCTCCGTGGAACACATGGCTCTGCGCCGCGGCGATCGTGCTGCGACTGCTCTGCAATCTGTTCGACGGCATGGTCGCCGTCGAAGGCGGCCGCCAGACGGTGACCGGCGCGCTCTACAACGAAGTGCCGGATCGCATCGCCGACACGCTGTTCATCGTCGCCCTCGGAATCGCCGCAGGCCAGCCGTGGCTGGGCTGGCTCGGAGCACTGCTCGCGGCGTTCACGGCCTACATCCGCACGCTCGGCGGCGCGCTCGGCCTCGCGCAGGATTTCCGCGGACCCATGGCCAAGCCGCATCGCATGTGGGTGATGGTGCTCGCCTGCCTGATCGCGCCGCTGGAGTGGTGGTTCCTGCAGAGCGGCTACGCGCTGCTCGTTGCCGCGGCGGTCATCGCCGCGGGCTCGGCGCTGACCTGCGCCACGCGCCTGGCCGCGATCACGCGCCAGCTGGAGCAGCGCGCATGATGGAGCGCACCGCGGCGGCGGGACTCGTCAGCCTCACGCGCCTGCTCGTCGGCGCGCGCGCGCAATGGCGCACCGAGCCGGGCGATGGCCAGTGCCTGTACTTCGCGAACCATTGCAGTCATCTCGACACGCTCGCGATCTGGAGCGCGCTCACGCCGGCTCAACGCGCCGTCACGCGGCCGGTCGC
>Ga0207698_10001219_pt1 | contig 15026 bp, 22 predicted proteins | sample KBSCornC22_FD_184298 | JGI IMG/M metagenome (GOLD analysis project Ga0207698, IMG submission 184298) | Corn rhizosphere microbial communities from Kellogg Biological Station, Michigan, USA - KBS Corn C2-2 (SPAdes) (version 2) | ecosystem: Host-associated > Plants > Roots > Rhizosphere > Soil ...
CCCGCCGCCCGGTGCGCCCCGCCCCCGGCCCCCCGCCCCCCGCCCCCGCGCCGTCGCCCTGCGTGGTCGGTCGGTGGCTGTGGGTGGTCGAGCTACGCATATTGGGGACTTGCCAAGTTCGGCGGCCCTAGTTATCAACACATGATGTAAGGCCCATGGTTCGATTCCCGTGGAACAATGGCGGCATGCGCTGTGAGATACTCCGGGGGGGTGGTACACCCCAGGTATGCAGAGAGTGAGCACGTTCGAGTGCGAGGATTGTAGAACCCTGACAACACGACGTTTACGGGCCGATCGTCCGCGCGTATGCTTCAAGTGCGGGGTAGCGCGATCCGTTGACTACCAGCAGAAATTGTATCAAGTGCTTGTGGACCGCTGGGGGGAAGAGCTAGCGGCTGAACTGATGGAATGCCGTTATCTGACCTCTGATTTAGAGGAGTGATCCATGGCCCAGCGTGACCCGAACGTGATCGCCCAGAACTGGGCGGCCCGGCTCGGACAATCCACCACCAAGATCTCCAGCGGCGTCGCCGGCGTGTCCGTCGCGCCGGGTGCCGCCGCGGCCCGCCAGGCGGACGTGTGGGCGGCGAACGTGGCCGCGGCCAAGTCCAAGTGGCAGCGCAACGTCGGCTCGGTCAGCCTCCAGGACTGGCAGAGCGCGATGACCACCAAGGGCATCCCGCGCATCGCTGCCGGCGCGACCGCGGCCGAGCCCAAGTTCGCCTCGTTCATGGGGCAGCTGCTGCCGCACATCCAGACCGGTCTGTCCAAGCTGCCGCCGCGCGGCAACTTTGACCAGAACGTGGCCCGCATGACCCAGTGGGCCAACCACATGCACTCTTTCCGCATGTCCGGCTCCTGATACCGCTGCGTAGGGAGTGAACCGACATGGGAGTAGCGATCGACACCGTGCTGGGTGCCGCACACAACCCCAGCACCACCCCCACGGCCCTGACCATGGCCACGGGCGACAGCCTGACCGTGCGCAACTTCTTCCCGCCGGCCGCCGCGTGGCTGGAGAAGGTCATGCGCTCGGGCGCCGCCACCAGCACCATCCAGATCAAGAGCCCGACCATGCACGACAACGTGGAAGGGCTCCAGTACATCAGCTCCGAGTCGCCCAGCCAGTTCTTCTTTCCGAAGCAGGCGGCCCAGCCCATGCGGGCCCAGGACAACCTGACGGTGACCACCACCGGCGGGACCGCGGAGTATGACCTGGTGGGGCTGTCGCTGTACTACACGGATCTGCCCGGGATCCAGGCGCGGCTGCGGATGCCGGCGGACGTGCTGCCGCACGCGAAGCAGTACAAGGTCATTCAGGTGGCCTGCACGTCCGCGGCCACCCCGGGCACCTGGGTGGACACGGTGTGCACGACCACGGAGGACTTGCTGGTGGCCAACACCGACTACGCGGTGCTGGGGTACCTGACCGACGTGGCGTGCGGCCTGGTGGGGGTCAAGGGGATCGACACCGGCAACCTGCGTGTCTGCGGGCCCGGGACCGCCTCGTCGCGCGACACGACGAACTTCTTCCTGGAGTGGTCCGAGCGCGAGGGCCGGCCGCACGTGCCGATCTTCAACAGTGCCAACAAGAACGGGTTCTACGTCTCGGTGGCGGACACCGGCGTCTCGACCGCGGTCAAGGCTCAGCTGATCGTGGCCGAGATGGACCAGCCCATGGGCTCCTGACCCGTGTACGGCGGGTCGTACGACCAGCGGCCCGGCGTCCCGGTGGACGCCGTGCTGCTGGGCGCCGCGATGCACTTGGACACCGGGCCGCTGGCCGCGGGCAAGCTGGTGTACTCGCGCGGCTGCGTGCTGCTGGGGTGGAGCTTCCGCGAGCGCGCCGGCACCCCCGCACTGGCCCAGGCGGACCTGCTCGACGGGGGGTCCGCGGGCGGTGAACTGGTGGTGCCGTTCAGCATCGCGGCGTCGGGCACTCAGGAGGCGCCGGCCAGCTGGCCGGGCATCCAGGTCAAATCAGGGCTGTACCTGAACGTGATCGCGGGCACGCTGGGCGGGGTGCTGTTCATCGTTCCCGAGCAGTAGTGCGAAAACCACCCCGGGGAGGGTACGCGGTGCGTATAGTCTGCGCCAGCACCACGACACCACATAGAGCCGTCTGTGCCGCACGCGCCCCGCGTGTCCGTACCCTGCCGCAGGGGTACGCGGGAGCCCCCCCCGTGCGCACAGCAGCCGGCCGTGGTGACGGGGGCGCCCGGGGGGAGGGCCGACCGCCTACATGCCGAGGCGGTCAGGCTCCCCGGGCGGTGGGGTCGGCGACGACCCCCCCAGCCGCACACTGGGGGGGTCGCCGTGCCGGCGCCCGATAGCCCCGACTGGACCACGAACATAGCGCGCCCCAGCCTGCAATTGGTCGGTTCGCCCTGGGCGTATCCCAGCGGAGTGCACACGCTGAGCTTCGCGATACAGGCGGACTGCCACGCGATCGCGGTCCTGGTCCCGGACCACCTCAATGTGAACAGCGTGCTGGTGACCGGCGACCAGACCGGTACGCAGTACTTCAACAGCGCGCTGGTGGGCGGCAGCCCGAACGCCGTGATCTTCGCTCAGGTGGTCGGTGCGCTGGACACGTCCGTGAGCGTGCGGATCGACGCGGTGGCGGGCAACACCGCCTACCTCGCGCAGATCTTCGACCCCCAGGTAGTGACCGCGGATATCTACCCGTCCACGGTGAACGTGGAGATCCTGGGCGTGAGTGGCCTGATCACGTTTAACACCAGCCTGCTGGGTTCGCTCACTCCGCCGTGGCTCTCGGCGAATCAGACCCCGCTCACGATCAGCATCACGAACCTGGCCAACAACGGTGTCTCTGCGATCCTGCCGGCGATCGTGGGCCGCAAATACTATCTCCATACCTTGTATCTCACCCCCACCGGCGCGGGGTTCGGGTGGTCGCTCCAGGACACCAGCGGCAACGAAATCGGCCGGTCCGACTACGGCCAGGTGGGCACCGCGACGAACGCGGTCCTGCCGTCATCCCCCCCGATCGACCTGCACGGCGCGCCCATGGCCACCGGGGTGGGGGTGTCGCTGAAAAACATCAGCGGTGCGACGGCGACGTGGTGGGGGATGCTGTGCTACAGCTTCTGACGGGGGCCGGCGGTGTCGCGGGAGGTCTATGACTTCGCGGTGACCATACCGGCGGGTACGGCGAAATCCGCCGGTTTCACCTCCGCGCTGGCCATGCCGCCGCGCACGGTGACCCAGATCGACGTGCGGGTGCCGCCCGGGCCCAACGGCGCCATGTCGTTCGGGATCGGGGCGGCCGGCTCCACCGTGCTGCCGCACGGCGGCCCCGCGTACTTCACCATGAGTGACCAGTATCGTGAGTTCCCGCTCGAAGAGCAGATCACCAGCGGCGCGTGGGTGCTGTTCGGCTACAACACCGGCGTGTTCGACCACACGGTCTACGTGACGTTCCACTGCGAGCTGCCCTATGACGACGGCTCGTCCGGCAGTACCGGCACGGTCCCGATTGGCGATCTGGGCCCGGGCGGCGGCACCACGGGCACCGACACCGGGGGCACCACACCCCCGGCCGAGCCCCCGCCCGTCATCGCCCCGCCGACGATCCCCCCGCCGGTGATCGGGGCGCCGGGCGGCACCAGCCCGCCGCTGGTGCTGCCGCCGGCCCTGCCCGCGCTGCCCGGGCAGGGTCCGGCCGGCCCACCGGCGGAGGTGGACCAGCTGCTGATCGGCGCGGGCACCAGCGGCACCGTGTGGCTGGTCTCGGACGGCGGGTACAGCCAGATCGCGGACCAGGACAGCCTCAATGCGCTGACCGCATCCGGGGTGCCGTCCGCGCAGCTGTCCGACGCGGCCCACGGCGCGCTGCTGGCCGCGGCGTTCCACCAGGTGACCGTGACGCTCGGATCGGAGACGCTGACCGGCACCCTGCTGCCGCCCGCGCCGCCCGTTACCGGGCACTGACCAGCGGGAATCGTGATCGTATGAAGACCGAGCAACTGGTGCACCTGCTGATCGCCTGTCTGATCATATTCGGGGTGTTCGCGATGCTGATCATCAGTCAGATCACGCGCAACCCGCTGCCCGCCGAAACGCTCACCATCCTGTCCGGCTCGCTCGGATCCGCGATCGGGTGGTTCTTCGGCGCCCGCGGCGCGATCGCCGGCGGACAGGCCACCGGCGAGGCCGTCACCGCGAACACGCAAGCGGTGGTTAACAGCGCCATGATGGAGCACAACAGCGCCCCCTCACTGGTCGAGGGACAGGCGCCCACCGCAACCCCCTAGGGAGGGACCGTGACCGATCCGCAACCTACGCCCGGCACCGGGTGGAGCGTGATCACCACCGTGCCGCGCACCCTGCCCGACGCGGCCGGCGTGCTGACCGCCGGTCAGGAGATCACGTTTGTGACCGGCCGCGGGCAGACCGGAACCGTGTTCGTCCCCCAGCGGCAGATGACCGCCGACTACGCCAAGAGCCAGATCCAGGCCCAGGCGACACTGCTGGACTCGATCATGGACCTGAAAGGGTAGGCGGTGTTCAGGATCCGCCGGCGCACCCGGCGCGAGCAGTACCCGCCCGACACCTGCACACGGGATGTCTACAACGCCGTGCCGTGGGTGCCGCTCGGCTGGGGTGATGCGCATCAGTGGGCCGACTCGGCCAAGCGCAGCGGCCTGACGCTGACCAACATCCCCAGCGACGGCGCCGTGGCGGTGTTCAGCGACACGTCCACCTGGGGTGAGCACGGGCACGTGGCGCTGGTCTACACCGTGCTCCCAAGCGGCGACTGGATCATGCAGGTGGACGATCCGCCCCAGCTGATGCAGGTGGAGGCGGACCGGTCGCCGGCGCCCAACAGCGTGTCGTTCATCCTGCCGCCGCCCGACACGCGCCGCCGGCTGCCGCGCGGAGACCTGCACAACGGCCAGGGCGCCGCGGTGGACGTGATCGTGCAGGTGATGCAGGCCTATGACGATTTCCGCAACTACTGGAATCTGCGCGTGGGCCTGCAACACGACGTGCTCCAGATCGTGAACGACAACCTAGGCCAGTACACCTAGCCCCCGGGGGGTTCCATGCCGCTCGTCGCCCTGCCCGTGGTCGTGATCGCGGTGGCGTTCCTGCTGATCTGGTTCGCCGGCAGCCAGCTGCACCTGCCGGCGTTCCAAGCGCTGGCGCACAACGTGCCCGTGGTCGGCGAGCTGCTGCTCAAAGGGTTCACCTATGCGATCGACTGGGCGATAGCCCAGGCCAAGGCCGCGGTCGACGGCGCCGTGAACGGTGTTTTGGGCCTGATCCAGCTGCCGGTGAAATGGTATGAGTCGCACGTCGACCTGGTGATCAACTCGTTCTACCGCACCGGCCTGGGGTTCGCGCGGCTGATCAGCCACACCATCCCCTCGGCCATGTCCACCGTGCTGTCCATCACCGCCGGTGAGATCAACGGCGTCTACACCTGGGCCGAGGGCCAGTTCACCGGCGTCTACCGGTACGTCAACACAGAGATATCCCTCGCGGAGGGATACGCCCAGAAGCTGTTCGCCGCCGGCGAGGCCTACTCCCAACAGCTGTTCGCCGCGGCCCAGGCGTACACCGCCGCCGGATTGGCCGCGGACGCGAAATACGCCCAGGGCCTGTATCAGAACGCAATCGGGTACATCGACACCCAGATAGGCGCCACCCAGAAATGGGTGGAAGGGGAGATAGGGCAGGTCACCACCTGGACGGGTCAGGAGATCAACGCCCTGTCCACGACGCTGACCGCTGATTTCGCCGCGTCGATCGCCTATGCCCAGGCCCTGGCCGCGCCGATCGCGCTGGACCTGGCACGCCTCAAAGCCGACTGCACGGACAACCTGTGCGCCAACCTCGGCGGGCTGGCCAACGTGCTCGGCGCCCTGGCCGGCGACCTCGGATTGGCCGGGCTGGTCGCGCTTGCCGGGGAGATGGCGCACGATCCCAAGGGCACCGCCACCACCGTGCGCCAGATCTTCGGCGGGACCGCGACCGCGGCCGGCGACGCGATGAAAGCCGCGGCAGGGTTCTGATGGGCATCGACCTGGGCGCCCTGTTCGGGGAGGAGTCCGCATTCCGCCAGCTGCTGATCTGGAATGTGGGCGGGCAGATCATCGAAGCGCTGATGGGGCCCGGGCTGGCGGAGATCACCCAGCAGATCAACCAGCTGGCCCCCACCACCCCGCTGACGCCGGAGCTGTGCGCGGACCTGGTGGTGCGCGGGTTCCTGACCCAGGGCGCCGGCGCCGCCACCGCGCTGCGCTCCGGGGTGTCGGGGGACGACTTCGCGCTGATGACCAAGGGGGCCGGCGACGCGCCGGGCACCACGGACCTGGTCACCGCGTACCGGCGCAAGGTCATCCCCCTTAACTCGGGCGACCCGGACGTGCCCAGCCTGGTGACCGGCATCCAAGAGGGCCGGCTGGCCAACAAGTGGGCGCCGATGATCGAGGCCTTGGGCGATGTGCCGATCGGGGTCGCGGACGCGGTCGACGCGGTGGTCGAGTCGCAGATCAGCATGCAGGAGGGCCAGGCGATCGCCTACCAGAACGGGCTGAGCGCGGAGAACTTCACAATCCTTTTCAACACCCGGGGCAACCCGCCGTCGCCGACCCAGCTCACGGAGATGGTGCACCGCGGAGTGATCGCCGTGTCCGGCACCGGCCCGGACGCGACCACCTTCGAGCAGGGGATTGCTGAGGGGGCGACCAAGAACAAGTGGACCCCCCTGTACGAGGCGATCATGGAGGTTCTGCCGCCGGCGCGCACCGTGACCGCGCTCCAGCGCGCCGGCACCATCACCGGAGACCAGGCCTTGGCGTACTACCGGCAGCTTGGCCTGGGGCAGGACACCGCCGCGGCCTACGTCAAAGACGCCTCGATGGGCAAGACAGCCACGGTGCGCCACCTGGCGGTGGGCACGATCACCAAGCTCTACACCGACCAGGTGATCACCCGGGACACCGCCGCGGCCATGATGGCGGCCCTGGGGTATGAGGCGCACGAGACGGATCTCGAGCTCGAGCTCACCGACCTGCACACGGTCCTGGCCGCGGAGGCAAAAGCCGTCTCGAAGATCAGCACCCTGTATATCGGCCGCAAGATCTCCCGCGCGTCCGCGGTCACGGACCTGGACGCGCTGGGGGTGCCCGGGCCGGCGCGCGACCAGATGCTGAAAACCTGGGACCTGGAGCGCGCGGCCGCCGTGCGGATCCTGACCCCCGCCGAGGTGGAATCCGCGTTCGAATACCAGGTCATGAGCCAGGACGAGGCCACGGCGGAGCTGGTCGCGATGGGATACACCCCCTATGACGCCTGGGTGAAACTGTCGATCAAGAACAAGGGCAAGCTGGGCGGCCAGCCCGCCGGCGCCCCGAGCCCGGAGGACCGCTCATGACACAGCCCACGCCCGTGCCCCAGACCCCGCACGCACGCGTCGCGCACCACCTGGCCCAGGTGGTGCGCCACGCCGCGCACGCGCACCACCACGCGCACCACCGCGCCGCCGCGGCCTATGCTGAAGGGGCCGCGCCCCCCGAACCTGCTGGTCTCTCTTCCCGTGACGCTGCTCCGACGGGGGGCGCGGCATGAGGCACGGGGTCGACGTCGCCGACGCGTCCAAAGCCCCGGGGGGTTTCGACATCTACCTGGGGTACATCGACGGCAAGTACCAGTCCTACAACGGGTTGCGCTCGCGGTTCCCGGGCAAGCTGATCGTCCCCATCGCGGTCTACACCAGTACGAACGCGGGTCTGGTGTTCGACGGGCCGCCGGACAACGGCACGTGGCCCGGGGTGGTGTCGTGGGTGCGCATGCGCCGCGCGGCGGGGGTGGATCCGACCGTCTACACGGACGGCGATCAGTGGCCGGTGGGCCAGGCCGCGTTCAAGTCGGCGGGGGTCGCCGAGCCGCATTGGTGGATCGCGTCGTGGAACGGGATCCAGACCATTCCGGCGGGGGCGATCGGGCACCAGTACGCCAATACGGACCCGTACGACCTGAGTGTGTTCGCGGACTACTGGCCCGGGGTGGATCCGGCGCAGGGGTCCGGCACAGGTGGATCGACCAAGCCCGCGCCGGCGCCGCCGCCGCGCCTGACAGATAAGGATGTTGATGTGTCGTTCCTCATCATGGTGACACCGGCGGTCACCTCGGCCCCGACGAACAACGGTGTCGACTATTTCCTGGTCAGCGGGCCGCTGATCGCGCACCTGCCCGACTACACCAGTGCGGTGAACCTGGCCCTGGTGCTGGGCAACGCGATCGCCGTCTCGCCGGCGACCTACCAGTCCATGGCCGCGGCGTCCGCGGCCCTGAAGGGCACCCTGGCCGGCTCCCTGGGCGTGTCCGGATCCCTGACCGTGAGCTAGGATCGGCGCCGCGACTGTGCCCGCGCACAGGCAAGAGCCCCGCCCGGTATCTGGACCGGACGGGGCTCTTGTCGCTCTAGCGGGAGTTGCGTTTCTGCACGTCCTCAATCAGCTTGTCCACCGCCTTGACCCCTTCGACCGCGGGCATACCCAGCTTGTAGATGTTGCCGCTGGACACCAGGTCGTCAAGCATCGCCTCGAGTTTCGCGCTGGTGTCGTTGAACTCGTTGCGGATCTCGATTTGGGCGGCGTGGCAGGCGTCGACCACGTCGCGGCGCAGCTGCTCGAGCACCGGCAACACGTCGGCGGTGATCTGCTCGCGGGCCAGGCCCTGCACGACGGGGCGTGCCGCGGCCAGGGCGGCGTTCATGTCCTTGAGCACTCCGGCCGCTTCCGCGGTGGCCTCGCGCAGTTCGCCCAGGATGCGTTCGGCGCGCTCCAGGCGGTCCGGGGCGGGGGTCACTGGGCGGTCCAGGCGGTCAGCTGGTGGGCCAGCTTGCCGGACAGGACGCTGACGTCGATCAGCTCGCGGGCCACGGCGACGCCGGACGAGGTGAACTGGCCGGTGCGCTCCGCGTAGAGGCTGGGGTATTTGAGCATAGCGCCGGCAATGTCCGAGAGCCGCTCGACCATGAACACGGTGGGCACCTGGATTTCGCGGGCCAGCTGATCGGCCAGTTCGGTCAACGGGGTGAGCATGGGATTCCTCCGAGAAACGCCGGTGTGTGACGACGCGTCAACACTACCGGAACGCACTGCGTATGTGTAGTGTGTGCGGGGAAGGATCACCACCCGGACACAGGAGGAAAACCAGGCATGACGCTGATGACCGTAGCGCCCCAGCGCAGCGGCACCGAAACCCCCCAGGACCCTGTCATCGTGTGCTGCCACATCCCCGGCATGCTGCACGAAGAGACCCACGACCGCGTCCTGACCAGCGGCATAGACTTCCGCTTCCCCGAAATCGACCCCGTAGACCCCTACGCCTACGCGCGCACCTTCCGCCAGTGGTGGGACGGGCAGGGCACCCTGCTCTGGGTCGAACAGGACATTGTGCCGCCCCCCGGCGCCTTCCAGGCCATGCTGGACTGCGCCGAGCCGTGGTGCTCGTACGAATACCACTGCAACACCGCCACCCCCGCGTGGGGCCTGGGCCTGTGCAAGTTCGTCGACTGGATGCAGATCGACACCCCCACCCTGGGCGAGCAGGCCAGCCGTGACTACCGCGGTTTTCAGGACCGGATGCACTACGCCGCGCTCAACGAGCGCATCCAGCAGCTGGCGGACCACATGGGCTACAAGGTCCACCTGCACGAACCGCGCGCGGAGCACCTGCACGACTACGGGAGGGCCGATGCCGGGCATCCCCAACCCTGAGGGCAAGGCGATCGGGGCACTGCTGCGCGTCCACCGCGAGCTGCTGGGGGTGTCCGACGACGACATGATCCGCCACGGCGGGCTGGGCGCGTGGTGGGACCTGAAGTGGACCCAGAACGCCGCCGCGCCCAGCGAGCTGCGGGTGCGCCACTACTACACGGTGGTGCGCGAGGCGATCGAGCACGCCGCAGCGCCCCTGACGGTGCCCACCTGCCAGGCGGAACAGTGGTACTCCACCGACCGCGACACCGCGCTGTGCGAGAAGGTGTGGGCCACCGGGCGCCGCGTGGCCTGGTGGTGGGGGATTAGGCGCACCTCCCGCGGCGCGGGGGCCGAGTGCTACGTCTGCAACACCCTGATCCACGCGTACGACATCACGCGCGGCATGACCCACCCCGCCCGGGTGTCGGTGATGCACCACCGCGCCGACCACGTCAGCGAACTGATCCAAGCGGCCAAGCGGCCGGGAGAGAACAAGGTGACCAAGTGAGCACAGACGTCGAACCGCGGGGCAACGGCCAGATCGCCACGCTCGAGCACGTCAACGCGGAGCTCACGCGCCGCCTGGAGGCGGTGCCCGACGCGCCGGACGACGGCGGCGCGTCGCTGTTCATGGCGCTGCTGAACGTCACCAGCTGGAAGGACCTGGACACCCCGTGGAGCGCGAAGGGGCTGGGCAAGTTCAAGGACCTGCTGGTGGTGATCACCGCCGTGCACAAGATGCCGAGCGACCTGCCGGACGGCCCGGGCTGGTACCTGGTGGCCCACGGCGCGACCGAGGCGACGGGGGAGGAGTGCACGTTCACCACGTCGTCGGTGGCGATCATGATTCAGCTGATCATCGCCCAGACCAACGGGTGGCTGCCGCTGACCGTCATCCCCAGGGTGGCCGAGAAGCCCACCAAGCGCGGGTTCTACCCCCAGCACCTGGAGATTGTGGCCGGGCCCAAGTCGACGATGGCGAACGCCCGATGACGATCACCGCGGACGGCGTGCTGGGCCACGCCGAGATGGACCGACTGATCGCGCTGTCGGAGGCCCGGCGGGTGTTGTGGGTGTACCCGTGGACCACCGACCGGCCGCTGAACTGCGCAGTCGGCGCGTCCCTGCTGGTGATCATGCCCGGGGCGGTGGAGGCGTACAACGACCACGACCCCACCGCGGCGGCAGAGCAGCTCTACGTGATCGAGAAGGGCGGGCGGGCCGGCGACACGATGATGCTGGCCGGCGACCACATGCGGGTGCTGGCCATGCTCGCCCCCGGCCAGTTCGACCTGGTGGTGCTGGACTGGTGCGAACCGGATCGGTGGGACGAGGGGTCGATCGTGATGGCGTCGCTGCTGGCGATGCGGGTCGCGGTGGTCGGCGCGTACAGCCCGGAGCGCGCGGCCGGCGTGCGCAGCATGATCCAGGGCAGCAGCTGGCACTGCTCGCAGGGCGGGAACGTGTGGGTGCTGCGCTCTCCCGCGCTGGACTGGACCGACCCCAAGGAGGCGTGCTGATGGCCCAGCCGCTGCGGTGTGACGAGCACGACGATACGGCCGGGATCATGCTGTTTCAGAACCTGGTCGAAGGTGAGATCAAGGTCGCCTGCGCGCAGTGCATACCGGCCGCCGTGCGGGCCCTGGCGGACGGGATCGGGATCACCACCGAGATCTGGCAGGAGGCCCAGGCCGCGCTGATCGCCGAGGTGGAGGCGCAGCAGGCCACGCCCAAGGGGCGCAGGGCCGCGGCCAAGAAGGGCGCCGCGGCGCCGGCTGAGCCCACCGACGCGGCCCCCGCCCCGGTCGACGCGGCGCAGGCGTAGAAACCGATCATGTTCTGGGTGTTGCTTGCGGTGACCGTCTGGGGCTGTGTCATGGCCTGGGGCGGCAGACGCAAACGACACTGAAGTGACGACAGGCCACCCAGGGCGCTACCTGGGTGGCCTGTTTAGCGATATCCCTACCGCAGAGTCATCACACAAAGGGGAGGTTACCCCATGCCCCCACGGGATTTGCCCCCGGAAGCGGCACAGTACTGGGGTGTGATCCGATCGGCCGCGGCCAATCGCCTGACCACCGCACAGCTGTGGGACAAGATCAGGGAATTCGAGGCGAACCGGCAGGTCCAGCGCCCCGCCGGACTGCTCAGCTACATAAACACCATGCGTTCCATGGCGACCCAGGCGCGCACCGCCAGCGAGAAGCTGACCAAGGCCGGGCCGGACACCGTGATCCAGGCCGAGCACATCGGACCGGAGCTGCACGCCCGCACTTTCCAGCAGCAGGCCCTGAACCCCAAGTACGTCGCGAGGTTCAAGGCCACGGTGGTCACAGCCACCGGCACCGCCAGCAGGTGGCTGTCCTTCATCTTCCACAACGCGCTGCCCACCACCAAGAGCGATCTGATGGCGTTCCTGCACCTGAACGCGCCCAGTATCGGGATCGGGTCGGAAGAGCTGGTGACCGGGATCACCGGTGACGTGGAACTGGCGGCGATCTGACCCATGCGACGGCCCAACATCCACAACCTGTCGGGGAACGCGCGAGAGGACTCCCCGCACGAGGTGATCGTGATCGATACCGAGACACTGCCGCTGATCAGCGCAGACGACGAGATCCACCGGCTGAGGGTGTGGTGCGCGAGCCTGGAGCGGCGCCATGGGCGCAACCCCAGCCGGCCGCGCACGGTCGACGGCCGGGGCACCACCGTGGCCCAGCTGGTGGACTGGATCGAATCCCAGGCCAAGACGGATCCGCCGCTGTGGATCTACACCCACAACCTCAGCTTCGACCTTGGAGTCACCAGGCTCCCGTTGGAGTTGATCGCGCGCGGCTGGACCCTGGGGCAGCACAACCTGGCCAGCGACGCGCCGTGGGCGAACCTGCGCAAGGGCGGGCGGAGCCTGAAGCTGTGCGACTCCCACAGTGTGCTGCCCTACAGCGCGGAGCACATCGGGGCGCACATCGGGCTGGGCAAGCCGCAGCTTCCCGAGTGGGAAGACACGGATGAGGCGTGGTACGAGCGGTGCACCGCGGACGTGGCGATCATCATGGTGGCGCTGCTCCAGGCGATGGACTGGTGGGATGAGAACAAGCTGGGCCACTGGTCGACGACGGGCCCGCGCACCGGGTGGAACGGCATGCGCCACATGTGCGTGCGCCGGCCCGGGCAGCCGCAGATCGACTACCGCGGCCCGGGCGGCGGGATGTGGGTCCAGCACGGCGACGGGCACGTGGTCATCAGCCCCGACCCGGACGCCAGGGCGTTCGAACGCGCGGCTCTGTACCAGGGGCGCCGCGAGGTGTGGAAGACAGGCGAGCTAGAGCCGGGAGCCTATTGTGAGATCGATTTCAGGCACGCCTACCTGTCAGTGGCCGCAGAACTCCGTCTGCCGTGCCGCCGCGGCCTTCCCTTCGAATCGCTGCCGGTTGATACGCCTTATCTGGCGCATGACAACGTGGGCATCATCGCCGAATGTGTCGTGTCCACTGCACTGCCCCGTTACCCGTACCGCGCCCGGTTCGGGATCCTCTACCCGACCGGCACGTTCCGCACCACGCTGGCCGGGCCGGAGATAGCCGAGGCCCGTGCCCGCGGTGAGCTGGTCAAGATCGGGCGCGGGTACTACTACCGGCTCAGCTACCACATGCAGCCGTGGGCGCTGTGGCTGGCCGGGATCCTGGACGGGACCACGGACGCGGCGCCGGCGGGGGCCAAGCTGATGATGAAGGCGCAGAGCAGGACCGTTTTCGGGAAGTGGGCGGCGCGCACCTCGCACGTGATCGCCGAGGGGTCGACGCCGGTGCGCGGGTGGATGGCGGAGCACGCGATCGACACCCAGACCGGGGGGCCGGCCACGATCCTGCACATGGCCGGGCACTGGTCGATGATCCGCCGCGACCTCGAGGCGGACGACTCGTTTCCGGCGGTGCTGGCCTGGGTGCAATCGCACGTCAGGCTGGGGCTGGCCGCGGTGATCGAGCAGCTGCCGGACCAGGCCATTGTGTCCTGCTCGACAGACAGCGTCCTGGTGGACCTGCTGGAGCTGTACGGGGCGGATCTGCTGGAGTGTGAGCAGCTGGGCGGGCACCGCACCATCGGGCAGCTCGCGAAGGGCCTGTGCGGGTCGCTGCGTCCGTTCGTGTTCCCGTTCGAGCTCGCGCCCAAGGGGCAGTACACGCTGGTGACCGTGCTCAGTGCGCAGCACCTGAAGCTGGACGGCGCGCTGAGGATGGCGGGCATCCCCAAGGACGCCAAGGTCGACGACAAGGGGCGGTACGTGTTTCGCACGTGGCCGGCCCTGGGGCGCCAGATCGCGCTGGACGAGCCGCGCGGGTTCGTACGGGAGAAGCGGCGGGTGGATCTGGGTGGGCTGACCGTGAACCGGTGGGCCGCCACAGACGGCTGCACGGCGCCGCCGGCGGCGCGGCTGGGTGAGGATGGCGCCACGGTGCTGCTGGGCGCTCCAGTGGGCGGATGCGCGGCGCATGGGGCGCCCTGGGCCGAGCGCCAGTGGCCTAGTTTGCCGGTGTGAGGTCCGAAGCGGCCCCCGCCCTGACCGGGGCGGGGGCCGTTCGCGTCGTGTTCGGCGCGTCGGCGGTCAACCGGCCCGGGCCGGTATGAGCGACCCGGGTGTTACGTGCCGCCGGCGGGATCGGGTGCGCGCATATCAGTAAAGAACGTCACCCGCCGGCCACGGCGACTACGCAGTGAGTCTAGCCACACGAGCGCGCCCCCCGGCCTCTATTCCGGGGGGCGCGCGGCGTAGCGGCAGTCAGAGGGCCGCTACAGGGCCCCGCCCGGTGGGGGTGGTGAGGGCGGGGCCGGGCCGGTCCGCGGGGCGCGCTCGCCGGCCCTCCTGAACTGGGGTCAGGCTACCTGCTCCGCCGGCGGTAGCGCAGCGGAATCGGCGACCTGGGCCGTGTGCGGGGCGATGGAGATGGACAGGGTGGGGGCGGACGGGTCGTGGTGCCCGGATCCGCTGATGGACAACCCGTTGGGGAAGTCGTGGGCTGAGACATGGGCTGCTATGAATGCCTTGACTGCTCCACGCAGCGCATCGACCTCTGGCTCAGCCAGTGATTCCAAGTACTGGATAACCTCGCCCTTGGTACCTGCGGTAGCGAAGTGGAATGGCATGGTTCAAGCATACCCCCGGGGGGTTAAGTCAGGACCCTCCCATACTACGCTTGCTCGCGTGACCCACAGCCACCGACCGACCACGCAGGGCGACGGCGCGGGGGCGGGGGGCGGGGAGCCACGGGCGGGGCGTACCGGGCGGCGGGG
>Ga0207698_10001220_pt1 | contig 15021 bp, 11 predicted proteins | sample KBSCornC22_FD_184298 | JGI IMG/M metagenome (GOLD analysis project Ga0207698, IMG submission 184298) | Corn rhizosphere microbial communities from Kellogg Biological Station, Michigan, USA - KBS Corn C2-2 (SPAdes) (version 2) | ecosystem: Host-associated > Plants > Roots > Rhizosphere > Soil ...
CTTCGCGGCGGCCGACATGGTCGGGCTGCGAAATGATCTGGGCCTTCTCCATCCGCTCGATCAGGCGCGCCGCGCCATTATAGCCGACGCGGAGCTGGCGCTGGAGCCACGAGGTCGATGCCTTGCGGTTCTCGACCACCAACTGCACCGCCTTGCGATAAAGCTGGGTCTCGGGATCGTCGGGGCCGGTCGGCGCGCCTTCGATCTCCCACGCGCCTTCGAGCGGCTCTTCGGTGACGGCCGAGATATAATCGGGGCGGCGCTGCGCCTTCCAATGTTCGGCGACACCGCGCACTTCTTCGTCCGAAACGAAGGGGCCGTGAACGCGGACGATCTGCTTGCCGCCGGGCACGTAGAGCATGTCGCCCTTGCCCAGGAGCTGTTCAGCGCCTTGCTCATTCAAAATCGTGCGGCTGTCGATCTTCGACGCGACCTGGAAGCTGATCCGGGTCGGCAGATTGGCCTTGATCACGCCGGTGATGACGTCGACCGACGGGCGCTGGGTGGCCATGATCAGATGGATTCCGGCGGCGCGTGCCTTTTGCGCGAGGCGCTGGATCAGGAATTCGACTTCCTTGCCCGCGGTCATCATCAAATCGGCGAGCTCGTCGACGACAACGACTATCGTCGGCAGCGGCTCGTAATCGAGCTTCTCTTCTTCGTAGAGCGGCTGGCCGGTTTCGGCGTCGTAGCCGGTCTGGACGCGGCGGCCGAGCGGCTGGCCCTTGGCCTTCGCCTGGCGGACCTTGTCATTATAGCTCGCGAGGCTTCGCACCTGGATCGTCGCCATCATCCGATAGCGCTCCTCCATCTGCTCGACCGTCCATTTGAGCGCGCGGATCGCCTTCGCCGGTTCGGTCACGACCGGCGCGTAAAGGTGCGGAATATCGTCATAGACGCTCAGTTCGAGCATCTTGGGATCGATCATGATCATCCGGCACTGGTCGGGATTGAGCCGGTAGAGCAGGGACAGGATCATCGCATTGAGACCGACCGACTTGCCCGAGCCGGTGGTGCCCGCGACGAGCAAATGCGGCATCGGCGCGAGATCGGCGATGACCGGATCGCCGCCGATATCCTTGCCGAGCACCAAAGCGAGATTGCCCGGACCCTGATTTTCGAACCTTTCATGTTCGAGCAGTTCGCGCAGCGAGATCATCTCGCGCTTCTGGTTGGGCAGCTCGATGCCGATCACGGTGCGGCCCGGAATGGTCGCGACGCGCGCGGACAATGCCGACATGTTACGCGCAATGTCGTCGGCGAGCGCAACCACCCGGCTGGCCTTGACGCCGGCCGCCGGCTCCAGTTCGTACATGGTCACGACCGGGCCCGGACGGACGCCGGTGATGTTGCCCTGGACCTTGAAATCCTCGAGCACGGTCTCGAGCAAGCGCGCATTGCGTTCGAGCGCATTCTTGTCGAGCTTCTCGGTCGAGGGCGGCGGCGGCGGCGAGAGCAGGTCGAGCGTCGGCAGCGCCCAGGTGTCGCCCAGATCGAGCTTGGCCTGGCGTTCGCGCTGGGTCCGCGCGCTCGGCGCCGCCGGCTTGGGTTGCGCCGGCGTGGTGATGGTCGGGCGGATCGGCTCGGGCTCGGGCGCGTCGTCCTCATCGTCGGCGACGATGGCTTTAGGCGCGCGCGTGAGCACCTGCTTGAGCGGGCGCGTGACCGAGATACGCTCGGTGCGCGGACTCTTCTCGCGCCGATGGAACAAGGCTGCGCGCTCCTCGGCGTCCAGGCCGAGCGACCAGAGCGCCATGGTAATGCCGAAGATGCCGAGCAGCAGCACGCTCGCGATGCGGATCCCGATCGCCCATCCGGGCTGGAGCCGGGCGAGGCCGCTGTCGATCAGATTGGCGGTGCCGAGCCCGATCGCGCCGCCCGCACCCGCGGGAAGCGCGCTCGACAGGCCAAGATGGACCAGCGCCATCGCAACGTCGCACAGCAGCATCGCCACGATCGTGATCGGAAGCGCGCGCTTCCACTGGCCGGGATGCACGCCGCGCCATAGCCGCAGCGCGACCACCACCAAAGGCGGGATCAGCAAGACCGCCGGCAGGCCGAAGAAGGTGAGCAGCAGGTCCGCGCTCCACGCGCCGGCGGGACCAAGCACGTTGCGGACCGGGCCGCCCGCTGCGGTCATCATCGCCGGGTCGGTCGAGCTGTAGGAGGCAAGCGCGAAGCCGATCATCAATGCGAAGCCGAGCACCGCCAGCGCGGCCAGCATCGCCCCCGCGCGGCGGCTCACCTGCTGCACCTGGCCGCGCCAATTGCCCGTTCCCGCGATCCGCGTCGCCATCAGTGGAAGCCCCTCGTCACTTGTAGATTGTGCCCCAAATGTTCCGCCAGGGCAAACGCCGGCCGGCGCATTATGCGGTCATCCGCTTGAAAGCCCGGATGCGCGGAGCCTCCGCGGATTCCCCCGAAGCGGACACATCTCGCGCAGCATGGTCTTTGGAAGCCTGATATGGCGATCCGCTCGAAACAGATCGTAATCCGCTTCTCGTATCCCGTGTCCTGACGGAGGTTCGCATGGTTGGACGGTTGATCATTTCCACAGCACTCGCCGCTGCGCTTTCGGTGCCGGCCTGGGCGGCTGGCAAGCCGCACGACGTCAGCTGGGGTAAGCCAGACGTCTCTTTCGCCCGCTACAATCAGGATGCGCAGCAATGTGCCAATCGCGCCTTCGGCATCAAGGCGGGGATGCTCCCTGAAACCGCGGAGGCACTCGGCGCAATCCAGGCCATGAACCTCTATTCCTTCTTCACCGAATGGGAAGCGCGCGATCATGGCGGCCGTGCCAATGCCGCGGCCGCTGTGCGGCCCGATCGGGTGCCGTTCCGGAACACCACTTATACCGGCATGTACACTCACGCCGCTTATGTCGACGTCGTCACGCAGCTTCAGGCGGCGGTCGACCAGTGCCTGGTCGAGCGGGGCTATCATAAATTCCGGCTGACCAACGCGCAGCTCGACCAGCTACGTCGTCTCCGGCTTGGGACGGCCGAACGCGAACATTATCTCCACAGCCTTGGGTCGAACGCGTCCGTGCTGGCGGCGCAGGAGATCTGACGAGCGGCAGGCCCGGCCGCCCCGCGGCTGATCGGCGCGAACAGACCGTCAGGACAGGGTGAGGCCAGCGCGGGCGACGTTGTAACCCGCTTGGCTGCGGGGCCACCGCGCGTGGTCCCATTTCTGCGCTCTCATTGCAGCGCCTTCACATTCCGCCGGTGGGAGCGTGGACGCGATCAATGCGCGCCCGCCCGAACCGGGGTGTTGACTCTAAAATAGCCATATGGCTATATAGCGATATGGCTATACAAGAAATCCAGACCGATCGGCTCGACATGATCTTCTCGGCGATGAGCGATCCGACGCGCCGCGCGATCCTCGGCCGGCTGATGCGCGGTGAGGCGAGCGTTGCCGAATTGTCCCAGCCCTTCTCCTTCAGCCAGCCGACCATCTCGCGCCACCTCAAGGTGCTCGAACAGGCCGGGCTGATCGAGGGCGGGCGCGATGCGCAGCGCCGCCCGCGCCGCCTGCGGCTCGATGCGATGAAACAGGCGGCCGACTTCATCGAGCCCTTCCGCCGCGAGTGGGAGCAGCGCTTCGACAATCTTTCCGCCCACCTTGCCACCATGAAACCAGGAGAAGAATGACATGCCCCCAGCCTTCCAGACAGCGACCGATTGCCTGATCGATCGCATGACCCACACGATCCGCTTCGTCCGCGACCTCGATGCTCCGCCCGCGCAGGTGTTCGAGGCCTGGACCAGGCCCGAACATGTCGCCTCCTGGTGGGATGCGGGCGGCGCGCGCCTCGAGCGCTGCGAGATCGACCTGCGACCCGGCGGCAACTTCCTGTTTGTCTCCCCGAGCAGGCCCGACCATCCTTTTTCCGGAACCTATCGCGAGATCGCGCCGCCTGACCGGCTGATCTTTGACGCCAATGGCGCCGAGGGCCGCGTGCTGCTCGACGGCCAAGGGCAGGGGACGCGGATGACGGTCGAGATCGTCTGCAATTCGGCCGAGCATCTCGATCATTATCTCGAGGTCGGCGTCCAGATCGGCACCGGCCAGACGCTCGCCAATCTCGCCGCTTATCTGGACGAGCAGACCGTCACGGCGGACTAAGCCGGGCGCGGGTGACCTCGCGACCCGCTTCGCAGCGGGTCGCGCCGGCGCCCGCCGCCCAGGCGATCCCGTCTTCCATCACCTGCACATAATGCGGTTCGGAATAGCTTTCCGGGCGATGGCCGATCGCTGAGAAGAAGGATCGGCCAGCGCCGATGCAGCGCGTCCAGGCGATTGGATGCTCCCCCATCCGCAGATCCCTCTCGCCCCATCTCGGCGAATAGCTCGCCTCGTCAAGCGCGAGCAGCACATGCGCGCCGGTGGTGCGGGGATTGGAGGCGAAGGAATACCATTCGTCGCGCATCGTCCACCCCGGCGCCTGGGCTGCGACGATCGGGCTGGCGGGATCCGTCACGATCACGCGCGCATCCTGGAATTGCGGCGCCATCGGATGGCCGATGAAGCGTGCGCCGATCAACGTATCGACATACCAGGCCCAGAAATAAGACGGGTCGCCGCCCGCGCCGTGCAGGCCGACGAAACCGCCGCCATGCTCGACATAGGATCGGAACACGCGCCGCTGCGCCACGGTCAGCGCATCGCCGCTGACATTATTCCAGATCACCACGTCGAAATGACGCAGATTGGCGGGCGTGATCGCGCCGCCGCGATCGGTGGTGACGATCGCCCACCCCTTGCGCTTGGCGATCGCGACCAGTGCGGCATGCGCGGCATCGACCGACGGCGCATCGAGAAAGCCGGTCATCTTCTCGAAGATCAGAATGGCCGGATGATGCGAGGGTGCCGACAGCAATGTCCGGTCGTTATCATAGCGCGTGCACCGCGCCTGCCGGTCGCGGCTGGTGACTGCCAGGCGCGCCAGGTCGCGGTCGATCGCCGCCCACTTGTCGTCGGACAGCTTGCGGCCTTCGGCCGCCTTGCGCAGCGTGACGATCGAGCCGAAACTCGGCACGGTCGTGCTCTTGAGCCCCGCCCAGAAGCTGTCGATCAGGCCGGGTGCATCGCGATTGATCACCGCGGCGGCTTCCGGCTTGAGCAGAAGGTCGATCAACGGCGATTGCGAGGAATAAGGCTGGTCACGCAGCGGGCAGTCGATCGCCCCAGCGGCGTGTGCCGTCGCAGATGTACCTGCCGCGACCAGAGTCAGAATTTCGACGATCAGCCCGACGATGCGCACCGCTCCCCTCCCCGAGCCGATTGTTTCGGCGAGAGGAGACTAGGTCAGCGGCCGGATCGGGACAATCGCCCCGCCATCCGACTTTGGTCGTACGGATCAGTGACGGAAGTGGCGCATGCCCGTGAACAGCATCGCCAGGCCGGCCTCGTCGGCGGCGGCGATCACCTCGGCATCGCGCATCGATCCGCCCGGCTGGATCACCGCGGTGGCGCCGGCCTCGACCGCCGCCAGCAGCCCGTCGGCAAAGGGGAAGAAGGCGTCCGACGCGACCGCCGATCCGATCGTGCGCGGCTGGTCCCAGCCCGCTTTCTCGGCGGCGTCCTTGGCCTTCCACGCAGCGATGCGCGCGCTTTCCAGCCGGTTCATCTGGCCCGCGCCGATGCCCGCGGTGGCGCCGTCTTTGGCATAGACGATCGCGTTCGACTTGACGTGCTTGGCGACGGTCCAGGCGAAGCGGCAATCGGCCAGCTCCTGTAGCGTCGGCGCGCGCTTGGTCACGACCTTGAGGTCGCCTTCGACCACCTGGCCGTTGTCGCGGCTCTGGACCAGCATGCCGCCCGCGATCGACTTCAGCATCAGCCCCGGCCGCTTGGGATCGGGCAGCTCGCCGGTGATCAGCAGGCGCAGATTCTTCTTCCGCGCGAACACCGCGCGCGCGTCCTCGTCCGCCGCCGGCGCGGCGACGACTTCGGTGAAGATGCCGGTCATCGCCTCGGCGGTCGGCCCATCGAGCGGGCGGTTGACCGCGATGATGCCGCCGAAGGCCGACACGCTGTCGCACGCCAAAGCGGCCTGATAGGCTTCGATCAGCGTGTCGCCGGTGGCGACGCCGCACGGATTGGCATGCTTGACGATCACCACGGTCGGCGGTCCGTCGCGGAATTCGCTCACCAGCTCGAGCGCGGCGTCGGCGTCATTGTAATTATTGTAGCTGAGTTCCTTGCCCTGCAGCTGCTCCGCCTGGGCGATGCCGCGTGCGGACGGGCCGATCGGCAGATAGAGCGCCGCCGATTGATGCGGGTTCTCGCCGTAGCGCAGCTCCGCGCCTTTCTTGAGCGGAACGGACAAAGTGTCGGGAAAGGCCTGGCCCTGGTCGGCGAAGGCGAACCAGGATGAGATCATCGCGTCATAGGCTGCGGTCGCGGCGAAGGCCTTGGCGGCGAACAGGCGGCGCTGCTCGAGCGTGGTCGAGCCTTGCGCGACCGCCTCATAGTCGGCCGGATCGGTGACGATCGCGACATAGTCATGGTTCTTGGCGGCGGAGCGCACCATCGACGGACCGCCGATATCGATATTCTCGATGATCTCGTCGCGCGCCGCGCCCTTCGCCACCGTCTGCGCGAAGGGGTAGAGATTGACCACGACCAGGTCGATCGCGCCGATCTCATGCTCGGCCATCGAGGCGGCATGTTCCGGATTGTCCCGCACCGCGAGCAGGCCGCCATGGACCTTCGGATGCAAGGTCTTGACGCGTCCATCCATCATCTCGGGGAAGCCGGTCAGGTCGGAAATGTCCTTCACCGTCAGCCCGGCGTCGCGCAGCGCCTTGGCGGTGCCGCCGGTCGAGACCAGCTCCACCCCTTTGGCGGCGAGCGCCTTGCCGAGTTCGGCGAGGCCGGTCTTGTCGGAAACGGAAAGGAGCGCGCGCTTGATCGGGATGCTGGTCATGCGCGCGCCTTTAGCGGCACTGGCGCGGAAGGCGAGTCCCTAAAGCTCGCTCGGGTGAACCGTGGAATGCAGAAGCCGCGCCATCAGCCACACCCTGATCGCGCTCGCCAGGTTCACCGGCTCCGGATCCGCGATCCGATCGGCGTCGATCCGCGCCACCAGCGCACTGATCGGCAGGCTTTCCTCTTCCGCCGCGCGCTTCAGGGCTTCCCAGAAGATGGGTTCGAGGCTGACCGACGTGGAATGGCCGGCGATCATCACCGAACGTTTGATCGGGCCGGCCATGGTTCAACCGTCCGTCATCCCCGCGAACGCGGGGATCCAGCTGCCTTTGTGCTGATGAGAAAGCTGGACTCCCGCTTTCGCGGGAGTGACGGCAGAAGGGCAGTTCTCCGCCATCAATACATATGCTGGCCGCCGTTGATCGACAGTGTCGACCCGGTGATGAAGGCGGCATCGTCCGAGCAGAGGAAGGCCACGCCGCGCGCGATTTCGTGCGCCTGGCCGAGCCGGCCGACCGGGATCTTGGCGACGATCTTCTGCAGCACTTCCGCCGGCACCGCCGCGACCATGTCGGTGTCGATATAGCCCGGCGCGATCGCGTTGACGGTGATGCCGAAGCGCGCGCCCTCCTGCGCTAGCGCCTTGGTGAAACCGTGGATGCCCGACTTGGCCGCGGCATAATTGACCTGACCATATTGGCCCGCCTGGCCGTTGATCGATCCGATATTCACGAATCGGCCCCATTTGCGGTCCTTCATGCCCGTGAAGGTCGCCTTGGCCATGTTGAAGCAACCGCCGAGATTGGTGTCGATCACCTGCTTCCAATCGTCATAGCTCATCTTGAGCAAGGTCGCGTCGCGGGTGATGCCGGCATTGTTGACGACGATATCGACCGGGCCGAGCTGCTTCTCCACCTCGGACACGCCCGCCAGGCAGGCCTCATGGCTCGACACGTCCCATTTGAAGGCGGCGATGCCGGTGCGGTCGCTGAATTCCTTCGCGCGCTCGTCATTGCCGGCATAATTGGCGGCGACGCTGACGCCATGCTCCTTGAGCGCAAGGCTGATCGCCTCGCCGATGCCACGGGTTCCGCCAGTCACGATCGCAACGCGCGCCATCCTCACTCTCCTTGGTGCCTTTGGGGGTGTTTAGGGTTCGGTTCGCTCGAAGGTCTAGGAAGGCGAGCTCCAGCCCGCAAGCTCCCGCTGCAGCAAATGGTGCAGCATGTCGACGCCAGGTTGGTCCGCGTTGAGGCAGGGCAGGTAGGCGAAGTCGGTCCCGCCGGCTGCCAGGAAGGTTTCGCGCCCGCGGATCGCCAGTTCCTCCAGCGTCTCCAAGCAATCGGCCGAGAAGCCCGGCGCGACCAGGGCGATCCGCTTCACGCCTTGGCCGGGCAGCGCCACGAGCGTCGCGTCGGTGGCGGGCTCAAGCCATTTGGCGCGACCGAAGCGCGACTGGAAGCTGACGGTCAGCTCACGGTCCAACGCCTCGCCCAGCAGCCGCGCCGTCTTCTGGCAATGGCAATGATAGGGATCGCCAAGCGCAAGCGTACGCGCGGGCATGCCGTGGAAGCTGGCGATGATCGCCTGCGGCTCGAACGGAAGCGTCGCGAGCGAGGCCTCGACGCTCGTCTTGAGCGCGGCGATATAGGCCGGATCGTCATGATAAGGCGGCAGGGTCCGGATCGCCGGCTGCCAGCGCATGCCGGCCAGCACCGCGAAGGCGGCGTCGTTGGCGGTCGCGGTCGTGGCGGCGCAATATTGCGGATAGAGCGGCGCGATCAGGATCCGCTCGCACCCGGCCGCTTTCATCGCGGTCAGTTTGTCGCCGATCGCGGGACGGCCATAGCGCATCGCATGCTCGACCATCACGTCGTTGCCGAAGCGGCCGCGCAAGGCATCGGCCTGCGCCGCGGTGATTGCCGCGAGCGGCGATCCGTCCTCGCGCCACACCTGGGCATAAGCATGCGCGGACTTCTTCGGCCGCGTTCGCAGGATGATTCCGCGCAAGATCGGCTGCCACAGAATCGGCGGGATTTCGACCACGCGTCGGTCCGACAGGAATTCCTTGAGATAGCGCCGCACCGCCCCCGCCTCGGCGGCGTCGGGCGTGCCGAGATTGACGATCAGCACACCGATTTTGGGTGCAGGGATCGCGGGATGATCGGCCGGCCTGTTCATGCGAGTGCGAGCGGAAGGCTGCGCAGCCTTTTGCCGGTGGCGGAGGCGAGGGCATTGGCGATGGCCGGTGCGGCGACCGGCACCGCCAGTTCGCTGACCCCGCCTGGCGCCTCGGCCGACGATATGATTTCGACCTGGATTTCGGGTGCGTTCTTGAGGCGTGGCAGAGCGAGCGCGTCGAAATTGGCCTGATCGGGCAGACCATGCGTGAAGCTGACGCGGTCGCCCAACGCAGAAGCCAGACCCCAGATCAGCCCGCTCTCGATCTGCTGGCGGACGAGATCGGGGTTGATCAGACGTCCGGCATCGACCGCCGCCACCATCCGCGCGACCTTGATCTGTCCTTCTTCGTCCGACGCCTCGACATAGAGGCCGATATGGCTGCCGAAGGCCGAATGGCAGGCAAGGCCTTCGCCCGACTGCGCCTGCCCGCTCCATCCGCCCGCTTCGGCCGCACGGCTGAGGCAGCGCGCGAGCCGCGGCTGGCCGGCGAGCATGCCGATGCGGAAGGCGAGCGCGTCCTGGCCGGCGGCGGCGGCGAGCTCGTCGGCGAAGCTTTCGGTGAAGAAGGCGGTATAGGCATGCGCCGCCGCGCGCCAGATGCCCGTCTCGATCCCGATCTCCGCCGGCACATGCTCGATCGCCAAAGCGGGAATGGCGTAAGGCGGCTGCGCGCCTTCCACCGCCGCAGCCTCGGCGCCCTGATGCCCGTGCGATCCGACCAGCCGCGCCACCGCGGTCCCGGTCGCGGCGGGCGCCGCGATCCGCGTGCGCCAGGCGGCGATCTGGCCTTGTGCGTTGAGCCGCGCGGTCAGTCGCGCCTTGGCGGGCGGGCCATGGCGGCCACGCCGCATTTCCTCGGCCCGGCTCCACATCAATTGGACGGGCTTTTTCGCCCGCAGCGCCAGGATCGCCGCCTGCACGGCCGCGTCATTCTCCAGCTTCCGACCGAAGCCGCCGCCGACCAGGGTCGGATAGAGAATGATCCGGCCTTCGGACAGGCCGGTCGCACGGGCGATCGCGGCGCGCGACAGGCCGGGCGCCTGCGTCGGCATCCAGATTTCCAGGCCGTCGCCATCGGGCCGCGCGGTCGCGACCAGAGGTTCGATCGTAGCATGGGCCTGTAGCGGCACCTCGTAGGTCGCTTCGATCACCCCCGGTCCCGAGAGCAGGGGCTCCGGTTTGCCGATCGCCAGCATCGGCTTGGCCTCGCCGCTCAATGCGACGTCGAGGGCATGCGCCACGCCGGTACTGTCGGGCAGCGCGCCCGAGGTCGCGAAACGCGGACGCAGCACATCGAGCGCATGGTCGGCTGCCCACCAATTGTTGGCGATGGCGGCGATCCAGTCCGGGCCGCGCACCACGCCATGCACGCCCCAGACGCGATCCGCCGCGGCCATGTCCTGGCTCGCCAGTTTCGTATCGCCGAGGGGACCGTGCCGGACGCTGGCATACAACATGCCCGGCAGGCGCACGTCGCCGGCGAAGCGCGCGGTGCCGTCGACCTTGGACGGCACGTCGATCCGCGGCATCGGCTTGCCCGAGATATTGCCCTCACCCGGCTTGCGCAAAGGCGGCTGGGCCGGCGGCTTGAATCCCGCCGCCTCGCCGGCAAGCTCGCCGAAACGGAAGCGATCGTCGCCGCGCACGACGAAGCCGCTCTCGGTGTCGCACGCCTGCCAGTCGGCACCGAGCCGCTTGCCCGCCGCCATGCACAGCAGAGCGCGGGCGAAGGCGCCGGCCTCTCGAAACGGCTGCTCGAAGGCGCGGACCGAGGTCGATCCGGCGGTGATCATCAAGGCATGGTCGGTCGCCCAGCGCGCCGCCGCCCAGCGCCCCAGCTCGCGCAGGACATGCGGGGCCTGCGCCTCTTCATAATCGGCCGCGATCAAGCGGTTGGCATAGAGAGGGTTGATAGGAGCCGGCTCGACCGCGATCTGGCGCCAGTCCGCGCCGAGTTCGTCGGCAAGCGCCTGGGGCAAAGCCGTCCAGATGCCCTGGCCGGTCTCCGCCTGAGGCACGATCGCGGTGACGCGGCCGGCCGTGTCGATCTTGAGGAAGGCGTTGAGCAAAGTCTCGCCGGGCGCGGTGGCAACGTTAGGCTTATAGGTGCGCGGCCACAATTCCCAGCCGAGCAGCAGGCCGACCCCGACGCCGCCGCCGATCAGGAGCGTGCGCCGATCAACGCCTCTTCCGGTCTTTTCCGCGGCCGCCATGCCCGCCTGATAGGGCGGTCGGTCGGTCGCGTCACGTCGGTTATAGCGGCAAGCTTCGGCGGATGCCGAAGCGCACTATAAATAAGACAGCCACCAGTCGCGCCGCCGCCGCTTCACGCCCGCGAACCAGAAGGACAGCGGGGTCAGCAGGATCAGCACGAGCAGCCACACCGCATAGACGACGGGCAGACCGAAGCCCCAGCCATAGTCCATCACCTTGGTCGAGATGACCGCGTCGGTCGCAACCGCGACCGGGAAACCGAGCGCGAGCACTGCCGCCAGCATGATCAGATGCAGGATGTAGATGTGGCAGATGTAAGTGAAGAGCGGGGTGCGGCCATAAGCGAGCAATACACGCGCAAGCGGCCCGCGCAATTTGTCCAGGGCCAGAAACAGCAGGATCGAAACGCCCAACGTGGCGAAGGCGTAATCGGGCGACGGGGGATATTTGGACAGGTTCATGAACGACATGAACGTTCGCGCCCCCGTCGCCTGATGGGTCCAGGGCGATGGGTCGCCATAGCCGTCGAGCAGCCGCAGCAGCACGAAGGCGGCGAGCAGGCCGATCGCGATCGGCATCAGCCGCCGGCTGCGCTCGGCCTGGTCGAGCCGATAGATCGGCCCCAGCCCGAAGCCGAGGCACATGATCGAGAGCCAGGGGATGAAGGCGTAATAAGCCAGGATGTGCGGGCCGAGCATGCCCGGCGCCAGCGACACGGTGCGGATCACGTCGAGCAGGTCGGTCGCGCCCGCGCTTCCCGCACGGGTCGCGTCAACCGTGGCGTGCGCCGTCGCCGCCAGCGCGAACGGATAGAGGAGCAGGATCGCCAGGCCCAGCCCCAGCACCCAACGCGCGGGCAGGCGGGAGATCAGGCTCATGCAGATCATGCTCGCGCCGATCGCCCAGATCACCTGCAGGAAGAGGAAAGGCTCGCCAAAGTTGAAGCCGAAGCTGATCACCGTGAATTCCAGCAGGATCAGCCACAGACCGCGCTTGACCAGGAACGTGCCCAGCCCGGCCTTGCCATTGGCCTTCTGGAAATAGATCGACACGCCGGCAAGGAAGACGAAGGTCGCCGCGCAGAGATGCGTCACCCAGCGCGTCGCGAACAGCAACGGCCAGCTCTTGGCCGGGTCGGTCGGATCGAACCGCAGCGCATAATAATGGAAATAGTCACGGGTATGATCGAGCACCATGATCGCGATCACCAGCCCGCGCAGCATGTCGATCGCATCGAGCCGTGCCGCGCCGCTACGGGTCAGGCCCTTGGGCGTGGGTTCGACCAGAAGGTCCCCACCCGGTACCGCTACCGTTGCCATGACATGTCTCCCCTCTTCCCCCGCGCCCGTTTACCATCGCGACAGGGTAGGCGAAAGCGGTTGGAGGGGAGAGGTGCGTCTCGCCCCTCCATCGTCGCCCCAGCGAAAGCTGGGGCCCATCTCCCGCGCGGCGGTCTTGGCCCAACCGTCAGGAGATGGATGCCAGCCTACGCTGGCATGACGGTGAGTGTTTTGCCCCTACTTCACCGGCACCGACGGCGGCTCGGCGGGATCCATCAGCTTGCGCGTGAAATAGGTCATCTCCAGCGCGATCGCACGGGCCGACTGCTTGAGATTGGCGCCGGCGGCGTGGCCGCCTTCGGTATTCTCCCAGAAGAGATAGGGCAGGCCAAATTCCTTCATCCGCGCCGCGAATTTGCGTGCCTGGACCGGGCCGACGCGATCATCCTTGGTCGTGGTCCAGATGAAGGGCTCGGGGTAAGCCTTGTCGCGGCGCAGCGCCTGGTAAGGCGAGGTCTTTTCCCAGAAAGCGCGTTCCTCGGGCACGCTCATGCTGCCATATTCGCCGACCCAGGACGAGCCCGCCGACAAATGCTCGTAGCGCAGCATGTCGAGCAGCGGGATCTCGATCGCGACCGCATGCCACAGGTCCGGGCGCTGCGTCATCTCGACCCCCATCAGCAACCCGCCGTTCGAGCCGCCATAGATGCCGAGCCGGCGGGGCGAGGTGATGCCGCGCCTGACCAGATCCTCGCCGACCGCGGCGAAATCGTCATAGATGACCTGGCGTTTAGTCTTGAGCCCAGCCTCGTGCCAGGCCGGGCCGAACTCGCCGCCGCCGCGGATGTTGGCGAGCACATAGGCGCCGCCTTTCTCGAGCCACAATTTGCCGCGCGTCGCCTGGTAATAAGGCGTCTCGGAGATCTGGAAGCCGCCATAAGCGGTCATGATCGCGGGCGTGCTGCCATCGTGCGGGATATCGGCGCGATGGACCACGAAATAGGGGATTTTCGTCCCGTCCTTCGATGTCGCCTCGAACTGTTCGGTGACGAGACCTTTCGCATCGAAGCGTGCCGGCATCGCCTTGGCCTCCTGCACCGAACCGGTGGCGGCATTCACGTGCCACAGCGTGGTCGGCACAGTGAAGCTCTGCACCGTCAGGAACGCCTCGTCGGTCAGCCGGTCCGCGCTGGTCAGGTCGACCGAGCTGTTGTCGGGCAAGGGCAAGCGCTTCGCGGTCCAGCCCTTCGGCCCGGGCGTGAAGCTCCACGCCTGCCCCCGCACATTGTCGTAGATGGCGGCGAGGACATGGCCGCGCGTCGCGAGCACGCCGTCGATCGACTGGCGGGGACCCGGCGCGAACAGCACATGGGTGGCGACGACGTTGCCGCCCGCAATCTCGAACCCGGCGAGCGAACCGGCTTTCACATTTTGCCAATCCTGGTCCACACGCAGCAGCAACTGGCTCGCGGCAAAACCCTGGATCCGGAACTTGCGCGGCAGATCGAGCTTGTGAACCCCGCCCGCGTCGACCGCGAACAGCTCGCTTTCGAAGAAGGTAATGTTGCGTTCGAGGATGGTGAGGCGGTGCCCCTGGCCATCGACCATGCTGGCGGGCGAAACACCGACATCACTCGCCTGGCCGCGATAGAGCTCCACCGCCTGGTCGAGCGTCTGGCCGCGCTTCAGTCTTTTGACGACGAAGGGATAGCCCGAGGTCGTCATCGTCCCGTCACCCCAGTCGCGCGCGACCAGCAGGCTGTCGGCCGATTCCCAGGTCGTATCCTGCTTGGACGTGGGCAGGTTGAAGCCGCCCGCCACGAATTGGCCGGTGCGGAGGTCGAATTCGCGCTGCGTGGTCGCGTCCTCGCCGCCGTTCGACAGGTTGATCAGGCACAGCCGTTCGGCGACGGGTTCGCAATCCGCACCCTTCCAGACCCAGCTCGTCTTGTCGGCCGCGCTCAGCGCGTCGAGGTCGAGCAACGTACGCCATTGCGGCTGCGCGGTGAGATAATCGGCCGGCGAGGTGGTGCGCCACAGTCCGTGGACATGGGTCGCATCCTGCCAGAAATTGGTGATCTGCCCATTGATCTGATTGGGCATCGGGATGCGATCGGTCGCCTCCAGGATGCGGAGCGCATCGGCGTTGAGCTGCGCAAAGCGCGGATCGCTTTCGAGCAGCCCGAGCGTGCGCTTGTTCTCGGTCTCGACCCAGGCTTGCGACTGGGGCGAGGAGACCTGTTCCAGCCAGATATAGGGATCGTCGGCCGGGTCGGCGGCATGGCCTATCACGGGCAAAGAGGCGAGCAGGGCTGCGAGCAGCAGCCGGCGGGGAGAGGAAGGCATGGAAATTCCCTGGTCATTGCGTGGTGCGAGAGAAGCCGCGGGCGGCGGCAGGGTCAAG
>Ga0207698_10001221_pt1 | contig 15012 bp, 12 predicted proteins | sample KBSCornC22_FD_184298 | JGI IMG/M metagenome (GOLD analysis project Ga0207698, IMG submission 184298) | Corn rhizosphere microbial communities from Kellogg Biological Station, Michigan, USA - KBS Corn C2-2 (SPAdes) (version 2) | ecosystem: Host-associated > Plants > Roots > Rhizosphere > Soil ...
CCGTTTGCCGGCGTGCCCGACCATCCAGGCGACTTCCTGCTCGAGAAAGCGATTGAGCGCTTCATGTTCGCGTTCTCGCCGAAAGCGAGGAGTCTAGGGGTGAGCCCTCCAGGGTGCTGCCTGGCACTCAGCTGTTTGCCGGATGGTGTCGCCTCGCTCTTTGAGGCTGCCTTCCTACGCGGGTCTGAGCAGCCGAACGCACGCCCAAGGGCAGAACAGTGGGTGCGAGCCCTGGGGACGTTGGAGGCTAGTCTTTCAACCTGTTCACGTGATCCTGCCCACCGCTACCCAAACCACCTGAAGGGGTGTCCTTGGTGCGCGATCAAGAACGGTGGTGGCCCCGACTTCTTCGTTTCCGTCAACATCAGCGCCAAAGTCACGGTAGGGGCGAGCAATGGCACGCTGTGGGGCTCCATTCAAGCGGTAATCCCGGTCACTTTCACTCCCAAGACAAGGACGGACTTTGTCGCGAATCCAGCCCAAGGCACTCCCCTCCCACCGGGTGCGGGAGAGTTTCGTGTCACCTTCATCCTCGGCGTTTGTATATTCGCTGTATCCGCTGTGCTAGTGCTCGCTGGGCTTCCCATTGGGTGGGTCGGAGGCGTAATCGCCTGGGCCCTTTTGGCCCGGGGCAAAGAGACAGCAGCCCTTCAAGCCGAACGAGAGGCGCGTGAGAAAGCGCTCACCGCCCTCGATGCAGAAATTACCAAGATTGAGCAGGAATTGCAGGACATTCCACCCGCTTACCAAGCGGAGTTTCAGAAACTCAAGCAAACGCTCCAGAACAAGTCCGAGCGCTACATGAAGCTGGATCAGGAGAAGGCGCGGGAACTCCAGATCCTGCAGGCAAACGTAGCAGAGTCGCAAAAGCGTGATTTCCTAGACCGGCAGCTGATCTCCCGGGCATCAATCGAGGGGATTGGCCCAGCGCGAAAGGCAAGCCTCGCCGCGTACGGGATTGAGTCGGCCCTGGACATTCAGCCGACTGTACGGGTTCCCGGGATTGGGGCAACGTACATGCACCGACTAATCGCGTGGCGCCGGCGTGTCGAGGCGACGTTCCGCTTCGATCCAAGATTGGGAGTGCCCAAGCAGGAACTCCATCAGCTTGATGTCAAGATTCTGGATCTGCGACGAACACTGGAAGCAGAACTCAGGCAGGGTCAACAGGCTCTCACCGCTCTAGGCGTGAATGGATTGACTCGGGCGCGACAAATTGAGAATCGACTCGGCGCCCTGGTACAACAATATGCGAAGGCGAAAGCTGACGTAGAGATGCTTCCCTAGTCTATATGGGGTTCTTCCGATTCCGCCGGAGTTTCAAACTTATGCCTGGGGTCCGCTGGAACCTCGGTAAGCGCGGTTCATCGCTTTCCTTCGGGGTCAAAGGGTTGCGCACTACTTTCGGCCGCGGTCGGAGAACTACCACCGTCTCGCTTCCCGGCACGGGTCTTTCCTACACTTCAATTAAAGGCAAACGACCGCGAACGCCCCCCTCCACCCCACCTCGTATGGCAAAAAACAAACAAGCTGGGTGCGGCGCATGGTTCGCCATTGTTTTTGGTGTCCTCTTCGTGTGCTCGCTCCTCAACAGAAAGTCGGGCTCCCCATCCCCCTCGTCGTACGCCACCCCCGCATCCACGTACACGGGGACGCCGCCTGTTCCGATCCCGGGAGCCTCGCTGGCAATTCCCGCAACCCCGGCTCCTGCTCCCGCTCACGTCGCCGGAGCCGCAACCCCCCTGTCGGTGCCGACGTTCGACGCGACTCTACCGGTCTCAACACCTCTGCCAGCTTCTTCGTTGGGAGGGTCAACAACCGGCCGTGCCCTGTCATTTCGGCCAAAAACAGTCAGATTGGTGCAGGCAGTAGACTTGCCCATCGTCGACAAGGGAACCGTCGTCGGTTCACAGCACGTAGCGGCAGGAGCAGTCGTTCGTCTCAGTTCCATCAAAAGGGACAAAGTAGTCATCGAACTCAACGGCGGTTCCAAGGAGATTCCAGCCACATCGACCGATCTCGTTGAGCAAATGGTGGAGGCTGCGGGGCAATAAAGGCAGACAGCCTGGAAAATCAACGCATCCGCGCGTTACAGGGTGAACGGCCTCAAATGAGCGCTGTAGCGCAACGGAGCCGAAGCGAAGAACCCAGCGCACGAGTCCTTCCGCACACATGGTTCGCAGACCGGTAGGTAGATGTTTTTCCAGTCACTGATGGACTGCCGGGTCTGCTTCCATACTCGTTCCGGCACCAAGCAGAGCGGCAGGTTGTAGATTGAGGTTCGAATGTGCGCAAAAGAGAGCTCTTCCACTGCTTCCGCCAGCGTTTCCCCGTATTTGTGAGGATCGACCCAGAGCGCTTCCAGATTGCCCTTCGTGAAACCCATCATCTCCAGCCCCATGAAGGCAACCTGGCTGACAAACGGCAAATTGCGGGCGATGAAACGAGCCGTCTCCACCATACGCCCGACCGTCTGCTGATGAATGACAAACCGGATCTCTGTCCGCACTCCGACGCGGGCGAGGTTCATCAATCCGCGGATCGTCTGGTCGAAGGCTCCCTTGGCTTGCACCACAAAGTCGTGGCGGTTCGCAACGTCCGCGTAGAGGGGAATGCCGACCATGAAATCCTCCAGGCCGACGGAGGCCACGGCTTGGGCATTCGCGAGATATGCGAAGAGGCGCCCATTGGAGAGCATATGGAGGCTCGTTTCCGGCAGGAATCGCTGGACACACCGAAGAACCTCCAGGAGGCGAGGCCCCAAAAGCATCGGCTCCCCACCGGTGATGCAGAGCTCGCGGGTCGCTGGATCCATGAGTGGTATTGCCTCCAAGATCTCGTCGATAAGGTACCCGTCATCGATCTCCCGGGGCGGCTGGGAGCACATCAAGCAGCGGCTGTTACAACGCTCGGTGAAAAAGAGAACGTTGTGATTGGAGGCTCGACGATACAGGACCCGTATTTCGCCGCCCTCAAGATTCAGGCGCACAATGTCGCCATCTTGTAGGTACTGCAAGGAGATGGGGATCGCGATCTCGCCGGCACGAAGCCCGTCACCGACGCGGAGAACCGCTTCGAATCCCTCGGAAGCGTAGGCCCGATCGTCTCTGAGCAGGAGCAACTCATCCCCCCGCAAGGGGATCGGGAGCTCGGGGTCGGTCGTGATTCGAGCGACTGCCGGTGCACGCCCGGGGACTCTTTCAATGCGTCCGACCAATTGCATACTTCAGAGCCAGCTTTTTAGCACTCTTGCCGACTTCGGGTCGTCTTCGAGGAGCTGAATAATGTGCCGCATCAGAGACATATTGCGCTTGCAGAAGGCACTGGTGGGGCGGTGGCCAACAGGGTCGCCCTGCGTACGGTGGTGAAAGATGGGATCGCTTCCACAATACGGTTGAAAAGCGCAGTCGACACAACCCGGCAATCCTTCAGTCATGGTCTCGTGAACCATCGGCAGCAAAGGGCTCTCCAAAAAGAGTTTCTCGTAGGTATCGTCCACATGCCCCAAGCGGAACGTCTGATCCCCCATCTCTGCGAGCATCCGCCCTTCGTCCGCAGCGTAGACGCCGCCATCGTAGTTGTAGACGATCCCTGCGATACCCATCCCTGCGGGTGACTGGAGATCCACGTAGCCGGTCGGGTAGGGACTAAGAATCCTCTCCAAAAGCAATTGCGTGTACGTCTCCCGCAAAGGCGTGCCCTCCAGATTCAGCCGGATGATGTACTTCAAGCCGCGTTTGAAGAATTCGATGAACTCCTCTGTTTCGTAGCCGATTCGGCTTCTGGTTTTGACCGCAAACCCATACGGACTGATGTACCGCAGGAAAATCGAGCGAAAGCCCCGGGCGACGTACTCGTCTATAATCGCCTCCGGCTGGCGAAGGCTTTCGGCCGTGGACGTCATGAGCGCAGCCACTGCATCGGGTCCCAGACGCGCTCGGATGCGTTCAATGCTCTCGATGACCCTGGCGTGGCTGTCCCGGCCGGGCCGCGGCCGATTGGCGTTGTGCAAAGCGGCGGGCCCGTCAAGGGAAGTGGAGAAGAGAATGCCGTGATGCCCGGCAAAATCGATCATCTCGTCGGTGAGGTTCGCGAGGTTCGTTGTGATCACGAAAGCGACCTGACGAGCCCCTATTCTTCGCTCCACTTCGTTCACGACATATTTGACCAACTCGAAATTGAGGAGGGACTCTCCGCCTTGGAACTCGACCTTCAAGGTAGGCGACGGGCTTTGCAGCATCAGATCGATAGCGCGATCAGCCACCGCCGGAGTCATGTCGAAACTGGCCCGGTCTTCCGAAACTCGCGACACCTGGCAATATTGGCAGGTGTGGTCGCAACGCAGGGTTACGACGAACATGTGTAATGCCGTCCAAGCAGGTAGTCGCGCCTGCTTGGTCCGGTACTTGGCCGCCAGCAAATCCCGGTACACCTGAGAGTCTCCATCGGCGATCAGATGCTTCCCCTTTAGATCTTCGTAGAGCTTCGAGCCAGGGCACAATTCATGTCCGACCAGTGCACGAAGATCGGAACGCTCCAAAACCGCGTAGTCGCCCGCCAATCCTGTAACCACGTACCTCGCCTCATCCAGCGACAAAAATCGGAGTGGCAAAAGGCGGTAGCCCCCAGCAGCCGTATACTCCTCTGGCGGCGAAAAGCTTCGACCGAGCCCATTCATCGCAACTTGTCGGGTACGCTGATCCCCTCGGGATCGCTGAAGGGAGGGGTTCCTTCAAAGAACCGATCCAAAATGGGGTGCCGGGAAAGCGCGTGCGCCAAAATCAGGTTCCGCTCGGCTTCCGTCTCCTTCGCAATCACGGCTCGCAAGGTATGATCCAGCAGTTCATTGCAGAATTCCCGCGCCAACATGTCAAGGTCGCCGACAAAGCCCTCTTTCGAGCGAATTCGCACCTCGACGATCCGTTCACTCCGGTACTGAAGGTGTACGTAGCAACGCCCAGTAAAAAGGTAGGCTGTCTTCTGCACCGCAGCGACACTGTAGATTCCGAGATCGACTACGACCAGCAAGCCATCTCCGTCACGCTGGATAAAATCTACGTTCATGTCGAAGGGGTAGCGATCTCCCGGAATCCGAGGCTCGTCAATGAGCCATGTTGGAGCATTCCAAATCGGAAAGAAATCACTTTGATACGGCCCTTTGAGCCGCTAGGCTCTCGACTGAGGCTCCCATGAACGTACGCGAATTGCTGCAAAAGGTTTCTTCCGTCGGCGCTGCGGCCGCAGCGCTTTTAGGTTCTTCCCATTCCGAAGCCCGTCCTCCGACGAATTTGACTGATACTTTCAAAGATGCTTCGGGCGATCCGCCGGTCGAACCGCTGCTTCTCGAGCGCGCTCCCATCAAAGAAGAGCCTCTACTGCTCGCGGGGCACAGCTCGCATAGTTCCCATTCATCCCACTATTCCAGCAGCGGCGGAGGAAGCGTGGGCGGTCACGCTTCGCATACCTCTCACACTTCGCACTATTCGAGCTCAACCGGCGGCGGATATGCCCCAGCATATCCGGGGACCGGAACGTACACGCCTCCTGCGGTGGCGCCCAAGACGTACACTCCTCCTCGCCCATACACCCCAACCGAACCCACAGTGGCGGCAACCCCGGCGCCCGTTGAGATGCGGAAGGCTACTCCGGTCAATCCTGTCACGCATCTCGAATTTAACAACGGACTTGTCCTATACGGGTTCGTCCTCGCGAAATCCGAGGAAGGAATTTCGTTTCGGACCCTCGACAACGCCAAAACCTATAAATTCAAAAAGGGCCTTCTCACACCCGCCACTTTGGCCGCCCTTGGCTTCGGGGCCTCGACTGCACAACGCTAGCGCTAATGGATCGGAACACTTGGACTGTAGCGTGGTTGATTCTGTCACTCGCCCTTTCCACATTCGGTGCTGATGCGCCCCCTACCGCAGACGAGTTCGCAAGACTCAAAAAGGAAAACAGCAGCCTCAAAGCTGAAAACCAGCGTTTGCGCCGTCTGCTGGCGGACTCAGAGGGGCCTAGAACAACGGTCGCCACCACGCAGGCGCCTTCCGCGCCCGCGAAGCCCAGTGCTGCAGGGGGCGAGAGAACAGGTGCTGCGGCCCCTGCGTTCTGGCTTTCCAGCACGGGGAAACGGCACAACCCAAGCTGCCGGTATTTTCAGAGCGCGGCAGGAAGGCCCTGCACGGCGGGGGAGGGCGTTGCTTGTAAGCTATGTGGCGGTTAACCGTCCGACTAGGGCTCTGTTTCCTCTGTCTCGCGACCTCGGCCGCGGCCGGTGAACTGAAGATCACCACCTGGAACCTTGAATGGTTCCCAAACGGGTCGCCAAGGGTCGCTCCGGCGAACGAACAGACCCGCAGAATTGCCGAGGCGGCCCGGGTAATCCGCCAGATCGACCCGGATGTCCTCCTCCTGCAGGAGATTCAGGACTACCGCACCTGCGAGCGGCTGATCGCCGCGATCGGCGACAAATCGTACGACATCGCCGTTTGCTCGGCCTTTCGCGAAGCTACGGGCGCTCTCGCCGCCCAGCAGGTCGCTATCTTGTCAAAGGCACCCGCTTATGCCGCCTGGTCAGAACCCTGGCGACGGCTCGGGAAGGTCGATCCCCCCCGCGGATTTGCTTTCGCCTGGATGAAACTCGGGCTCTTAGACGTTTGCATCTACTGCGTTCATCTGAAGTCCAACCTCGTACGGACTGGAAATGATCGGGAGGTGCAGACCAACATCCTCAAGAGAGAGCTTGCGAGTGAACAGTTGCTTCAACACTTGCAGGCCCAAACAAGAGAAACAATTCCCGGGCTAAAGACAGTGCTGATCGGGGGCGATTTCAATACGAACATGGACCAAGAGATGTTTGTGTCTGAAAAGACCCTCACCGCCCTCGCAGAAGCCGGCTTTACCAGCTGCTGGGAAGGAGTGCCCTTAAAGAGTCGCATCACGCATCCGGGTCGAGGACGATATCCCGACGCCACATTCGATTTTGTCTTTAGCAAAGGGGCAAAGGTTCAGGTTGCAGAACCCGTCCCGAATACCGTATCGGACCACTTCCCTGTTACTGTGACGATCGCATTGGGAGAGTGAAAGCTGATGGTCCAGTTGTCCCGCCGCCCACTTTTCGATTTATCCGCCGTCCATTGCTGAAAACACCGAGTCGCCGCCCTGCCCCGGCTCATCGGCTCATCCACATCGTCGCTCGGGCCCAGCTGCTCGTGTGCGACGATTTGAGTTTTAGCGGCGGAGTTAGATTCGCGCGCAGGCATACTCGTTTCGTCGAGCGGGATCTGCCGCAAATCATTGAACGCGCCCTTGGAAAGCTTGTTGATCTCTGGCAGTACCAAGGATCAGCGGATCGCCACGTACAAGTCAGCGCCGCTCACGGACTCGGAGACGCACGATTTTTTTGTCCGGCCGACTGACGCCGGAGTATTCAGCTTTGCAGCCTCTAATCGGATTCGAAGCGCCACTCCTACAGGTTGGTCAATTCGTACCTGATCACCTCTTTACTTCTGAGAGCTGACTCGTCGGGCCTCGCGGTGCAACCAGGCACCCCAGTCCTTTCTCTCGATGATCGCATGCAAGGCTGTACGGCCATCCCTACGTCAATTGGCGAAATGCTGCAGCGCCAGCTCCGTCTTTGAGGAGGGGTCGAATCGGATGTGTTCCTCGTCCAGGAATGCTGAGAGCTTCGCGGCGAAGGCGGCGGCCTTGGCAGCATCCATTTTGTCCGAAAACTCAAGGACCGGGCGGGAGCCAACCTGCCAGAGCTCCGCGGTAAGCTCGTGCGGAAACTTTCCCTTTGGAAGGTTCCACGTTTGCGACGGCACCGGTCCGCACGGCGAAACGTCTTCGAGCGTGGCGCCCGGCACGAAACGAGTAATGAGGCTCTGTTGCTCGGCCGAAAACAAGGTGCGCACCAGTGCAGCGCCTCCCGCCACCTTTAAAATTGCTTCATCGCTGTTGTGGGCAACGGTTAACGAGTACGATGGGCGCGCGGTCCCCGTGCCCGCCTGATCACCCTCGAACTTCGTGTCAGCTGACAGGTGCATGTCCGACTCCTGAAGGTTCGCCACCTGCGGGCCCCGCAGTTTGAAGGTAACGTCCGAGGGCTTGTCGCCGCTCCGAGTAACCCGAGCGCGGAGGATGACGCCTTGCCGAAAGAGATCCAGGGCCGAAGTGTCGAAAAACCAGATCGATCGTTCCACATCCGAAGGGGGATCGAGCTCGAACAGGTGCCTGCCGATCGCTTCATCACCCTCCAAAACTAGATACTTAACTTCGGTTTTTACGAATGCCAGCGGCTGCGTTTGCTCGGACATGAAATTAGTGATCGAAGTCTACGTCGAATGGGAGGTAAATCGTTGGCTTAGACCGGGATAAGGATTCGGAAATCAACATCTTTCTCGCCGTCGGTTCCGAGGAACCGATCGAGGGCGAAAGTAAGATCGATGTGCGCAGGCTGCGATTCGCCGGGTCCGATATCCACTAAGGGCACGCAAGCGTAACGCCGCGTTTCCGCGAGATAAATTTCCACTAGCGCGCCCAAACGTTTCGGGTTGCTGTCGTACTTGAGCCCAAATACGGCAACCAGCCGGCTCTTCTTCACGGAAGCGCCGAAAACATCGCTATTCGTCTGGGCAATCCCGAAAACCTCCGAACCGGTTCCTTCATCGATCGGGTCAAATTTTCCGAACTGCGTCGATTTGTGATTCTCGATCTTCGTAGCGGTGAAACCAGCGGGCGCCTTTTTGGGAATGCCGTCGGAGTCCTCGACCAGAATTGCATGAGGCAAGGAGCGTGAACCCCACGTATGCTCTGGCTGCTCGACGGTCATGGCTTTGCCTTGCCGGACCTGCTTCCAACCAACGTCTTTTGGGCCGAAGCCGTTTCCGTTGCGAACTGCCGTGAGTGTCTCGGCGCCCGCCTTGACGATCGTGCCATCGCTGTACTGTTGCGACGATCCGCTGAGCCCGGTGGTCTTAGACGAGTTCCCGTTGAAGGTCCCCTTGGAAGGATTCGTCGAAAAGGCAGCAGGAGTCCCGGTCGCGGTGGCGCCGGCAGCCGGAGATAGCGGAGTGCCACCAGGTTCAGGAACTCCACTCGCCGTGAGAATTGGACTGGTTCGCGTCTCAAGCAAAACCAAATCCTCATCAAGAGCGATAATCGTCCCGGACCCAACTACACCGTCCGCGCCGAGCCCATGAGTTCCTTGGAAGGCCCGAACGGCAGTTTCAGTTTTGGCGCCGAAATAGCCCTGATAAGCGCCCGTTGCGATCGCAAACTCGGGATGCCCGTCCGCGGAGAGGGCGTTGAGGCCATCCTGCACGTAGGCGATTCCATCCACCGGCGAACCCGTTTTGCGCAGGACACTTCGGCTGGCGGCGACCTCCTCTAGCGAGCGGTGCGCGTTCAGAATGCTCGATTTCAGCACGAACCTCTGCGGGTCGATCGGATCGTCCTCGGAGAAGGGAGGCGGCAGAGGGACGTCGCCCAAACCGCTGCGTCGGCTCAGGAAATGAGCGAGCAGCTGACCCATCCAGCGAAGCCGCGGCTTCATCCACTGAGCCTGCCGAAGTGAACCGAGATCCCCTAGTTCGATCAGGAATTCTGCGTCTGTTGTAATCGTATAGTTAAATCCGTAGTAAAAATGTTCGTCGTCCGTATAGTTGTCGCTGTGCCACGTCTCATTGAACGGCCAATACTCGCTGTAGAGCGCTTTCCACTCTGTCGCCGCCGGACGGTCGCTATCGTGCGGGTAGCCGACAGACGGGCCGCTTTCGCCAGCGTCGGGGTCGTCGAAGTGCACAAAAGTGGCAAGTTTGCATTGGTAAAGCCGACCGCTGTGCTTGATCGAAGCGTCTTCCTTAACCGCATCCACTCCGTGCGACCGTAGCAAGGCCACCGCTTCGTTGGCGACGATCGGCGTCCAGTCGATCTCGTTGCCGAGTGGACCTTCCCCACCCGTGGCTCCATCCGGTGTGTTTTCGTGTCCCGCCTGAATGAGAATGTCACAAGTCTTGCTTGGCATATGGTGCTCTTTCCGATTTCGTTTTTTGGGGTTCGTCCGCCAGCGAATATCTCGCTATACTTGCCGACCGAGCTGCGAGGCGTGAATGATGCGCCTTTTAGCTGGAGCGAATTCCGTCGTATACAACAACGGGCGACCAGCCACTCAAGACTGCCGCTCCACACATCAGCATTTTCATCAAAGGTCCTCCGGGTTCAACTGCTAGAACGCCGTCGACCTCAACCTAGTTCACTGCCATATGCAAGGAAAATCTTTTGCCCGTGAACGGATCGGCGTGGAGGGGGCTTACTTTGGCACCTATTTGGGCCGTACTGAACCAATTGCAGCGTCACGCCTCGGTCGCCCTTTTCCCCGATCAGACCACCCGCCTATCTAAGGTTCGTATCCGCTCGGGTGCCGCAGTGATATTCTACGCGCATCTCGTCCCAAAGAGTGCAGAATTCCCAGTTCTCCCAGTGCTTTGACATCGTGCATTTTCGGGCATTGCTGATAATGCCAGCCGCTTGGGCGAGGCGGCTGGATTTCGGGGTTTTGAATCCGTCTTGCTGCGGTTCGCAAATTCCGCGTAAATGTGCGACCGGTAATCTGAAGATTCCGAAACTAGACGATCGAGTTATCCCGGCTGGCGATCCGAAGACAGGTTCTCTATAAGCACCACACTTTCTGATACGGCCGACCGGTTGCGACGACCTTACAAAACGGAGCAACGAGTGGGTGAGTCACAAGCCAAACTGGAAAGTCGGGCGAAGGCGCGCCTCAGCCGTAAGCGCTTCGATCATTGAATACTTGCAAGCGCATCGCTTGCGGCAAACCTAATGGGCAAAAGATCCACTATGCGCCCCCGCAGTGCCATTGGCTGCTCGCGCACGATGACAACGCCGAGCTGGAGATCGACAATAAACTAGTTGGAAATGGGATCTACCGACGGGCGGTCGGCAAGAAGTACTAACCTTTCTTAGCGAGGCGGACGCCGGATATTCCGCCGCCATCATCGACACAACAGTCCAGCCGAGAGCACGGCGTCGATCCGTACGAATACCAGCGCGATATTTCAAGGCCGATTGCCGAGCGCAACAAGATCAGGTGAAGGCACTCACGCCTGCGGCTGGGGCTGCCGCCCGTCGCAGCGTGGATCTCCAACGCGCAACGTAGAGCTGATAGCCATTCGCCTATGATGTTTATATGCGGTAAACCACCCTTCACGTGCCGCTGTCAAGACGGGTCCGGTTGACGCCTGCCATGTATTGCCGGCGAACAGAAAAGCTTGCGAGCTCGCCAGATGCGGAGTTGCGGCGACCGACTTCAATCAAATCATTTGATCGTCGAAATGATTTGAACGGGAGAGTTGTCCATGGAAGGGACCCACTAAGCAAGCTACCACGTGTGGGGTAATTTCCACCTCTACGCAGACAGCCCGCCTCTGCTTCTGTGGAATACATTAGGACACGCAGACCGTGTAAGCAATCCACACATGGTACATATTCGCTTCCGCAGCTGCAGATCAAGGATCCAATCAGATGCGTGGAAAGATGGGTCATCGAAGGGAAATTCCTTATTAGGCTCAAGCCGACGCCCCCGGAATTGCCCCCACCTACGCGCCAGGTAAATCCCAGTCAATCTTTGCGCGCGCCGTATAAGTTGTCGCTGAGCAACGTCGCAAGTTTTCAGCGTCCTGCTGCCCATATGATGAACGCCATTAGACGCCCCATTGCTGACGTTGCAACGCGAGACGTTCAAAGCCGCAGCTCTTATCGACATTTCTTGATCTTCATGGTAAGCAGGATAGAAATTTTCATCGAACCATCCAAGCGTAGCTGTGAACCTCTCGTTGACATAAAAGCAGGCGCTTGCCAGAATGTGCTGCAAAACACATTCCCGCCGTCGCTCTAAATCAGACACGATTTGCTCCAGCGCATTAGGTCTAAACGTGATGTCATTGTTCGCAATTATACATCCGCCCCCAAAGTGATCGATTATTGCGTTCCAACTTCCAGCAACCCCTAGATTTCCGGGAACACGTTTCACCGTGACCGTCAACGCACGGAAATCTGTTGTCTTAACTTCGATCAACGCCTCTCGAACGCTCGGCTCAATCCCTCCGATGCAATTCACCACTATGTAGACCTCTGCAGGAACGTCGATGCTGCGCAAGAGCTTTATCAACAATCCACCTCCGTTCAACACAGGTATTCCAATTCTAAGCATTTTGATTCGTTCTTTGCCATGTCTCAACCACCAGAGGAAGCAGCGGCTTTTCCATAATTCGAGCTCTGCGATGACGTTCGGAACTCATTCCAGAGTTCGCGCTTAACCACACCCCTCCATCGTCACAACGCCATTTGCCGACGCTAGTAAGACATCCCGAGACTTTACAAGGTTGATAAGCTCGGATACTTCAGATCGCATCGTGCTCCTGTACCCTACATTCAGCGTAATGGCGAGACTTTTGTCCATCATTGTGTCCCGTTCTCTGTGGAATTCGCTTGGATGGGAGGGGGTGGGGCGCTAACGTGGGCGGAATGGACCGGCAATCGACCACTTTCGCCGTTGTCACCCTTTCGACCGCCAACATTTTCGAATTCGCGCACACAACGGAAAGCACGAAACGAAGATACGCACGCCGACACGGATACCAGTTCCTACCATATAGAGAGAAACTCGACGAACGCCATCCCGCCTGGAGTAAAGTCTTAGCCCTCCTTGACGCTTTCGACCAAAAAGGGGCATGTTGGTACTTTTGGGTAGATGCAGACGCCATGATTCTTAATCACGAGATCAAACTTGAATCGATGGTTTCCCCGCATACCGATCTTGTCATTTCCGAGGACAAGTGCGGATTAAATTCTGGATCGTTTCTCATTAAGCGCAATCCGCGAACCAGAAAGTTTCTACAGACGGTTTATCAAAGCACCGAATTCATCGATCACGGTTGGTGGGACCAAGCTGCAATCCGCGACGTAATCAGGAGGGGTGCTGCCGACATCAGCATGCGGTTTGTACCTCAGCGTGCGCTCAATTCTTATTTCGAAGGCTCGCAATCGTCACGCTATACTGCTGGTGACTTTGTTCTTCATTTGGCAGGTCTTCCACCGGATCATCGTGTCAAACATGCGAATTTTTTCTGCATGGGTTTCGACTTTAAATCGGAGGCTCAGTTTGGAAGGATCGTAAGGACATTCTGCCCGGGAAGACGCATCGCACTGTGCGTGAGCGACGCTCCAGTTCTTGAATTGCCAAATCCCATCTTTTCTTACCCTATACGGAAGGGATATATTCTACGGTTAGGCCGGGCGATCCGAAGCAGTCGGTCTGAACGCCGCCACGATGTCGAACCGGTCGATCAATTTTCTTCGGATCCAATCAGCGCCTTCAAAAAAACGGAGTTGCTGCTCGGGATCAACGCATTGAAGCGCCTTCCGGAGAATAGCATCGACGTTGCGTACATTGACCTTTCTTATTCCAGCGCAGCGCGGCTTTTGCCCTTGATTTATGCGAAGGTGCGTTCAGGTGGTATTCTGACGGGTAGCGGCCTAAGCGCGGATCTGCTGTGCGACGGTCGCGCAGGAGCACGAGAAGCGATTCGCCATTTTCTACAACGTGAAGAGATAGACTTCCTGTTTGCTACTACTGATGGCCCGTCCCGCTGGTTCACAGTTAAAGAGAATGTTTTTCCGCTGCCGATCCAACATCCTGCCGATCAGGTTTGCGGCATTGCAGAATCGGTGAAGGTGGAAGTGCCAGCGCAAAGGGTTCAAGGCGATACTTCTACTGAAGCTGATCAACGGTTCACTCATGTTTTGGAATATGGTGGCGGGCTGGGCGACGTCCTCTGTCAATGTTTTGGCCACGGTTCTTATGGCGTGCTAGACTGCTTGGAACCAAAAGAAACGGCGTGTGTCAACATAATCAGTCACAATCCCTTCGCTAGAGAGCTATTCGATTATCACCCCAAAATTCGTCAAATCTCCGTCAGGACATTTCCGTACTGGACGCCTGAACAAGACCCGGTAATGCGGCATAAATACCGGGTTTTAAAATGTTCAGGACTGCCCGAGCGTTGCCCCTTTGGAGCTTATGCGCCCAGCTTCCATTGCGCTCCTTCGGATTTAGAGCAAATCAATGCGCTCAAAACCGACCGATACGCAGCGATTGCAATATCGGCCGGCCTCCCTGAACGCGATCTGCCAATTGAGTTTGTTAAATATGCAGCGGAAGTTCTCGTAAAAAATGGGTTCACACCCGTTTACCTGGGACGAACATATGAACGCCTCGGGCGCGCCGAAATCAGCCCGAGGCAATTTCCAGGTCTAAATTTGCTCGACAAGTTGACGGTACCCGGAACGGGTATGTTCGTGCAGAAGTGCGCTTGCGTGATAAGTGCACATAGCGCTGTCGGGATGCTCGCTTGGCTAATGCGCCGACCCAACTTTCAAGTGTATCCGGCTTCTGTTCGCGACACACATCTAAAAAACCATGACCAGTGGGCCTTTGGCTTCGACTACTCAGAATGCTTTCATTGTTGTTCACTCGACCCGTACGCATTCGCCCTATTCGACGGGTTTGTAGCCTACCTGCGGTCACTTCATCCTACCATCTATTCGGGCGATGCGACCTAGCCCGGATATTTCATCCGCGGATTTGGAGCGCGCCCGATTGGGGCTTGGCCGAGGAAAATGTCACCACTGACGTACTTTACCGCGCTTTTTGGGTTCGACCGTGACGTTCGGCGACACTTCCCCCAACCCCCATCGAACGTGCGGCGCCGGGGCAGCGCCTGATTTACGTCAGGTTCGCCTCAACGCCGTGCAGGCGTGCCGGAAGAGGCTTTGGTGTGGGTAGCCGCTGCTGAAGAAGAGCCGGATCCGCCGCGTATTGCGCACGATCACGGTCCCGAGCTTTAAGAGCTTCAGACGGATCGTTGTCACCTGCGCCCGCGCCAACTCCGTCCCGGTGAGGCCGACGCGGCGAATCGTCTCCAAGAGCAC
>Ga0207698_10001225_pt1 | contig 14990 bp, 14 predicted proteins | sample KBSCornC22_FD_184298 | JGI IMG/M metagenome (GOLD analysis project Ga0207698, IMG submission 184298) | Corn rhizosphere microbial communities from Kellogg Biological Station, Michigan, USA - KBS Corn C2-2 (SPAdes) (version 2) | ecosystem: Host-associated > Plants > Roots > Rhizosphere > Soil ...
GGAGACCATGATCCACTTCACGGCATCGCCCTGCTTGATGGTGATGTCGGCCGGTTCGAAGCGATAGCCCTTCGCGTCGCCGATCATCTTGACCTCATGCGTCGTGCCGGTGGCCGGAGCCGCCGCCACTGCGCCAGCCGCACCCGCGGCGGGCGCGCCCGCTTCCGGGGTGGTAGTCGCTGTCGTGGTCGCCGCACCCGTGGTGGTCGCCGTCGTATCGGCCACAGGCTGCTTCTCGCCGCCACATGCACCAAGGACCGCCGCGCCCGCCAGCACTGCAATACCATAGAACCGCATTTCTGAAGACCTCCAAAATCCTGGATCGTGAAAGTACTCGCCGACGGGGCCCCGTCGGTTTTTGTGAATTTATTCACAAGACGAACGACACGCAATTCAGCCCGCGTACCGCTCGTCCGGCGTCGTTGCACAGCGCGCGCCGCGGCGTTGACGAACGACGAAGTCACTCGCTAGCTTCACATCATGTCCGCCTTCCGCACGCATCATCGCCATCACCACCACGGCCCGACGGGTCAGGGCGACGCGCGCGTGCACGGATAGGCAGACTGAGATTCTCGTCTCCCGGCACGGACTGCCGGTCGACTCGTGGCCCGTCCTTTGGACGGGCCATTTTTGTTTCCGTCGATGCTGCTCGCGTCGCCGGCTACCGTACCTTCTGAGGCCGCAACGGCCATTCACATGCTTCGCATCGCCTTACCCAACAAGGGTCGCCTCGCCGATGACGCGCGCGAGTTGTTCACCGACGCCGGTCTCGAGGTGCGCGCTGCCGGTCCGCGCGCCCTCACCGCTTCTCTCGGCGGCGAGTTCCAGGCACTGTTCGTTCGCGCACGTGACATCCCCGAGTTCGTCGCCGACGGCGCCGCCGACGCCGGGATCACGGGATTCGATCTCGTACGCGAATCCGGACGTGCACTCGACGAGCTTGCCGATCTCGAGTTCGGTCGTTGTCATCTTGCCGTCGCGGCCACCGAGGAAACGGGGATCGCCACCCTCGCCGATCTCGCCTCCGGCACGAGGGTAGCCACCGTCTTTCCGCGATTGACGCGCGAGTTCTTCGATCAACGCAGCCTGGACGTAGAGGTCGTCCCGGTCTCGGGCGCCGCGGAAATCGCACCGCACATCGGCATCGCGGATGTCATCGTCGATCTGGTGTCCACCGGGTCCACGCTTCGCGTGAATGGCCTGCGCGAGATCGCGACAGTGCTCGAGTCATCCACGCGACTCGTCGCCGCACCCGGCATCCGTCGCGACGTCGCACGTGCTCGCTCGCTGGACGAGCTGGTCGCCGCACTCACCAGCGTCATCGCGGCACGTGGCCGGCGCTACGTGATGGCCAACGTGCCACGCGCTCGGCTCGACGCCGTGCGGCAGGTGGTGCCCGGCCTCAACGGCCCCACCGTCATCGACATCATGAATGGCGGCGAACACGTCGCCGTGCACGCCGTCGTCTCCGCAGCGACCATCTATCGCACGGTGGCCGACCTCAAGGCGCTCGGCGCCGAGGGCATCCTCGTCACGCGCATCGAACGGTTGATGGCATGAGCGTTCGCACCAGCACTTCGGGGGTCGTGCGCTGGCACGGCCGATACGATGAACTTTCCGCCGCGGACCGTCGAGCGCTGCTCGACCGGTCGGCAGGCGCGGATGATTCGATTCGCGAACGCACGGCGGAGGTTGTTGGCCGGGTGCGGACGAATGGTGACGACGCGCTCCGCGCCCTGGCACTCACCTTCGATGGCGTGTCGCTCAATTCGCTCGAGGTGCCACGCGAGGCCTGGCAGCGCGCCCTCGACGCATTGACGCCGGCGCTGCGCCGAAGCATGGAGCGTTCGGCCGCCAACCTCGAGCGCGTGCACCGTGCATTCCTGCCGACGGCGCAGGAGACGGAGAGCGAGCCGGGCATCATCATCGGCCGGCGACCCGACCCGCTCGTACGCGTCGGCGTGTACGCGCCCGGCGGACGCGCCGCGTACCCGAGCAGCGTGCTGATGGGAGTGATACCGGCACGCGTGGCGGGAGTGGGCGAAGTCATTCTCTGTTCGCCGCCAGACCGTGTCACCGGCCAGCCATCGGCCGTAGTGCTCGCCGCGGCGGCGCTTGCCGGTGCCGATCGCGTGTTCGCGCTCGGCGGCGCGGGCGCCATCGCCGCCATGGCGTTCGGTACCGCGACCGTGCCTCGGGTGGACCGTATCGTCGGTCCCGGCAACGCATATGTAGCGGAAGCCAAGCTGCAGGTGTCGAGTGCCGTCGCCATCGATTCTCCAGCTGGCCCGAGCGAGTTGCTGGTGCTCTGCGATGCATCGGCGGACGCCGCGGTCGTCGCCCGCGAGATGCTGGCGCAGGCGGAACATGACCCGCTTGCTGCGGTGGTTGCGGTTGTGACCGATGAGTCGCTGGCGCAGGGCGTGCTTGCCGAGTTGTCGCGCCGATTGCCGGAGCAGCCACGCGCCGAAATCGCCGCGGCCGCGCTGGCGGGGCAGGGTGCCGTGCTCGTCGTGAAAGACGTCGGCGAGGCGATCGCTGTCGCCAATGCCTACGCCGCCGAACACCTGCTGCTGCTCGTCGCGAGGTCGGACGAGGTGCTCGCGAGCCTTCGGGGCGCGGGGACGGTGTTCGTCGGCGCGAGCAGTTCGGTCGCCTTCGGCGACTACATGACGGGAGCAAACCATGTGCTTCCGACCGGCGGGCTCGCGCGCTCCTACTCCGGGCTGTCCACTCTCGACTTCGTGCGGTGGACGACCTATCAGTGTGTGAGTCCGTCTGCAGCTGCACGGCTCGCCGAGGACGTCGGCGCCTTTGCCGACGCCGAAGGCCTGCCCGGTCATGCTGCCGCTGCACGAGCGTGGTGCGTGAGGGGTGCGGCATGATCGGGGCGACTCGTGATCTGGCCTCGCTCGCGCGGGATGCGGTCCGCGCGCTGCCACTCTACGCGCCGGAGAGCGCCGACGGCGCGCTGGACCTGAGTGACAGCGTCAACGCGTGGGGCGCGCCGCCGGCCGCGCTGCGCGCGCTCGCGGAGCCATCGGCCGCGTCGGTGTCGCGTTATCCGTCGCCGCGCTCGGAGTCCCTCGTGCCGGCGCTCCTTCGTTATCTCGGACTCGAGAGCACGGGCGATGTGCGCATCGTGACAGGGTGTGGTTCCGATGACGTGCTCGATGCCGCCATGCGCGCCTTCGGGTCGCCGGGGGATCGCATCGCCTTCTCGTCGCCGACATTCTCGATGATTCCGCTCTTCGCGCGGCTGAATGGTCTCGAGCCGGTACCCGTGCCGTTTGCCGGGACCTTCGATCTCGATGCGGAGCGTCTCGTCGATGCCGGCGCGAAGATCACGTACCTCTGCGCGCCGAACAATCCGACGGCTACACCGGTCTCGCGCGCCGCGGTGGAGTTCGTCGCCACTCGCGCATCGGGTATCGTCGTCCTCGACGAGGCGTACGCGGAGTTCGCGCCTGAGAGCTACGCCGATCTGGTTGGCCGGTGCGAGCGGCTGCTCGTCGTGCGGACCTTCAGCAAGGCGTTCGGTCTCGCTGGTCTGCGTGTCGGCTACGCCGCCGGGACGGCAAGCGTGGTGAACATGGTCGAACGCGCACGCGGACCGTACAAGGTCAGCGTGCTCGGGGAGCGCGCCGCGCATGCAGCGCTTGCCGACGCGGACGACGCGCTTGGGTGGGTGCGTCGCCACGCACGCCTCGCCGTCGAGATTCGTGAGCGCGTGGCGACCGCGCTCACGACGATTGGTCTTGCACCGCTGCCTTCGGCAGCGAACTTCCTTTGCATCCCTGCGTCGAATGCGTCGGTCCTCGCCGCGCAACTGCGCGCGCGGAACGTGCTCGTACGGTGCTTCACTGGATTGCCGCGCGAGCCACGCGCGCTCGCCGATGCCCAGGGCTCCGCGCTCCGCGTGGGGATGGCCTCCTGGGACGCGATGCAGCGTTTCCTCGACGCGCTCGCCGAGGTGCGCGCATGCGAGTGAGCATCTTCGACTACGGCGCAGGCAACATGCACTCGCTGGCCAAGGCGCTCGGTGCACCGGGGAGCGAGTTGGTGATCGAGCCCGATCCCGTTCGCGCTATCGACACCGACCTGCTCATCCTGCCAGGGGTCGGTGCGTTCGGTGCCGCGGCGGATCGCCTCGGCGCCGGACGAAACACCATGCGTGAAGCCATCCGTCGTGGCCTGCCCACGATCGGCATCTGCCTCGGCATGCAGCTGCTGTTCGAGGCGAGCGAGGAAGGAGCAGGAGAAGGACTGGGCGTGATCGCCGGGCGAGTCGAGCGGCTTTGCGCAGCCCAGGTGCCGCACATCGGATGGAATTCCGTCGAACCGTCGGACCGGACGTCGCTGTCGGTCGCGACGCCAGCGACGGTGTATTACGCCAACAGTTTCGTCTGCCGCCCCACCGACGAATCGGTGGTGGCGGCGTGGACCACGCACGAGTCCGATCGCTTTCCAGCCGTTGTCCGCGCGGGGACAGCGGTCGGCGTGCAGTTTCATCCGGAGAAGAGTTCCACGCCTGGCGTGCGCTTTCTTCGGGAGCTGATAGCTGCCTCACCCGCCTGGAGGAGAACGACGTGATCGCGATTCCGGCCGTGGACCTGCGCGAGGGCGCGTGTGTCCAGCTCGTAGGCGGCTCATTTCAGCAGGAGCGTGTTCGGCTCGACGACCCGGTCGAGGTCGCCGCGTCGTGGACGCGCTACGGATTCTCATGGCTGCACGTCGTGGATCTCGATGCGGCCACCGAGCGTGGCTCCAACCTGCCGATCGTGCGTGAGATCCTCGCCGAGACTACGGTGCCCGTCCAGGTGGGCGGCGGCGTCCGTTCCGGCGAGCAGGTGGACGAACTGCTCGACGCCGGCGCCAGTCGGATCATCGTCGGCACGCGCGCGCTCGAGGAGGAAGACTGGATCGCCGAGCTCGCGGGCCGTCATCCCGGCGCCATCGTCGTCGCCTGTGACGTGCGCGAGCGCCGCGTCACGACGCGCGGCTGGGTCCGTACGCTTCCACTCGACATCATCGACGCGGTGGAGACGCTCAACGCCTATCCGCTCGGCGGCATCCTCGTCACCGCCGTGCATCGCGAAGGGCGGTTGCAGGGCACCGACCTGCCGCTGATGGAAGACGTTGCCGAAGCGTCGCATTTCCCGGTGTACGCGGCCGGTGGCGTGTCGTCGATGCAGGACCTTCGCTCGCTCGAGCATCGCGGCATTGCTGGCGTGGTGATCGGCATGGCGCTCTACACGGGAGCGCTCGACCCCGTGGTCGTCGCCGGCGAGTTCGGGCAGTGAGCCGGCACATCCCCTCATTCGGATGAATTCATGACCGTCATCGTGCGGGAAACGAAGGAGACGACAATTCGCTGCGAGCTGGCGGCCGGCAGCGGCGTAGCCACCGTGAGTACCGGGCAGCCCTTCCTCGACCACATGCTCGTCACTTTCGCTCGCTATTCAGCCCTCGACCTCACGCTGCAGGCGACTGGCGACCTGCCGCATCATCTGATCGAGGACGTGGCCATCTGCGTCGGTGCGGCGCTCGCCGCTCTGCTGCCCGCGACGGCGGCGCGCTACGGCGACCGGACCATCCCGATGGACGACGCGCTGGTGCACTGCGCCCTCGATCTCGGCGGACGTCCGTATTACCAGGGCCCCCTTCCGAGCACGTTGTACGATCATTGGATGCGTTCGTTCAGCGATCACGCGCGGGCCACGCTGCACCTCCGCGTGCTCCGTGGCCACGATCGGCACCATGTCGTCGAGGCGGCGTTCAAGGCGCTTGGCCTCGCCGTTCGTGACGCGCTTGCCGACTCCGGCGCCGTCTTCAGCACCAAGGGCAGCGTGGCGCTTCGAACCGAGGGTGCCTGAACGATGCTCTCGCGACGCATCATTGTATGTCTTGACGTGCGCGCCGGACGGGTCGTGAAGGGCACGAGCTTCGTGAACCTGCGCGACGTCGGCGATCCGGTGGAGTTGGCGACGCAGTACGAGCAGGAGGGAGCCGACGAAATCGTGTTTCTTGACATCGCAGCGAGCGCCGAGGAACGCGCGACGCTGTTCGACGTCGCGCGTGAGACGGCCGAGCAGCTGTTCGTGCCGCTCACGATCGGTGGTGGCATTCGCTCAGCCACCGACGTCGGGCTCGCGTTGCGGGCCGGTGCCGACAAGGTCAGCATCAACTCTGCGGCCGTGCGCGCGCCGACCGTGCTGACCGAGTCGGCCGAGCGCTTCGGCGCGCAGTGCGTGGTGGCCAGCATCGATGCAAAGCGCGAGGGTGAAGGGTGGCGCGTGTACGTGAAGGGAGGTCGTGAGCGCACGGAACTCGACGCGGTCGCGTGGGCGGAGGAGTGCGTGGCGCGCGGCGCGGGCGAGATCCTGCTCACCAGTATCGACCGTGACGGCGCGCGCTCCGGCTATGATGTGGAGCTGGTTCGCGCCGTGTCGCGTGCGGTGAGCGCTCCCGTCATCGCGTCCGGCGGCGCTGGTTCGGCAACCCACGTTCGTGAGGCGCTCGACGCAGGCGCTGACGCGGCGCTTCTTGCCGGCATCCTGCACGACGGCGTGACGACGGTGGGCGCGGTAAAGCACGCTGTTGCGGAGGCGGGGCTTCCGATCCGCATCGCATGACCAGCGTCCCGTCATCGAGTGTGCTTCTCGAGGCCGCCGAGGAGCTGGCGCGTCTCACAGGTGGTGTCGCGTTGACGTACTACCGCTCCTCGCTCGACGTCGAGCGGAAAGTCGACGGCTCGCCGGTGACCGCTGCCGATCGCGCAGCCGAGCAGGCGGCGCGCGACTGGGTTCGACGTCGCTTCCCGAACGACGGCATACTGGGCGAAGAGTTCGGGGAGGAGCGTGTCGGTGCTCGGCGCCGATGGATAGTCGACCCGATTGATGGCACCAAGTCGTTCGTGCGTGGCGTGCCACTGTGGGGCTCGCTCGTTGCGCTGTGCGAGGGGGAAACGGTGCTCGCCGGCGCGGCGTTCTTCCCGGCGGTGGACGAGCTCGTGGTCGCCGCGCCGGGCGCCGGCTGCTGGTGGAACGGAGACCGTTGCTCGGTCTCGGCGGTGAATGAGCTTGCCGCGTCCACCGCTGTCACCACGGACGAGCGGTTCCGTCATCATGCGGCCCGCCGTTCGGCGTGGGAGCGATTGGGCGCGCGCGTCGACGTCGCGCGTTCGTGGGGCGACTGCTTTGGCTACCTGCTCGTCGCCACCGGGCGCGCCGAGATCATGTGCGATCCGGAGCTGTCACCGTGGGATGCGGCGGCGCTGCAACCGATCGTCGTCGAGGCCGGCGGGGTCTTCACCGACTGGAGTGGTGTGCCGACCGCTTTCGGCGACAGTGCGATCGCCACGAATGGATTCCTCGGCGATGAAGCGCGCGCCGTCCTTGCCGAACGTGAAGAGGGGTAAAGATGCTCGATCTGGATGCGCTGGACTTCGACAAGGGGCAGGGGCTCGTCACCGTCGTCGCGCAGGATGCCCGCACGGGTATCGTGCTCATGGTGGCCCACGCGGATCGCGAAGCGCTCGAGCGCACCCTCGCCACCGGCGAGATGCACTATCGCTCCCGCACGCGTGGCCTGTGGCACAAGGGAGAAACGAGCGGCAACACCCAGCGCGTCGTTTCCCTTTCGCACGACTGCGACAGCGACGCAGTCCTCGCGCGCGTGGTCCCCGCCGGTCCGGCCTGTCACACGGGTGCGATTTCCTGTTTTGGCGATGATGCGCTCCTTGCTGACGAACTGTCGGCGCTCGACGCTACCATCGCTGCGCGACAACAGCCCGCATCCGCGAGCGACAATGAAAGCTACACACGTCGCCTGCTCGCGGACCGCAACCTTCGCCTCAAGAAGCTGGGCGAAGAAGCCGCGGAGCTGGTGACGGCGTGTGCGGATGCGGACCCGGCTCGCGCCGCCGAGGAGGCAGCGGATCTCGTCTATCACGCCCTCGTCGCACTTCGTGCAGCAGGCGGTTCTCTCGGTGACGTGCGCGACGTGCTCGCTGCACGTGCCGGTCGACCGGCCAGCCGACCGATACGCAACTGAGTGATGCGTGATCGATGGATCAGAAGCGAGCGAGCAGTCCCCGGTCCACCTTGGTCGTGTCGCCAACGTACGCGAACCGGAAGTCGACGAGGTACTTCCTGGCAGCCCGCTGCACGTCGGCGGGCGTTACCTGGCGCAGCTCCTCCATGAATCGGTCAGCGTTCCGGTAATCGCCTTCGTACAGCTCCGCCCGTGCCAGCTCGTTGGCCTGGTCGGCGTTCGTCTCGTTCTTCAGGTAGTACTCCGTGATGAACTGCTGCTCGAGACGCGCGAGCCCTTCCGGCTCGACCTGGCCGTTCTGCAATGCGTCCAGTTCGTCCCGCATGATCGTGAGCACGGCGTTCGGATCGACCGTCGTCACGTACAGTCCGCCCACGCCGTAGGCGCGCTCGAGGAAGGGCGATTCGACGGCGTAGCTGAGATTGCGCCGAGAGCGTACCTCGGTAAACAGGCGTCCCGACAGCACCGCCGTGGCGACACGCAACGCCGTGTAGTCGGGGTTCGTCGCCGCCGGGCCGGGCGCATAGCCAAGCAGGTAGTTCGTCGGCAGGGATCGATCGTCGAAGGCGACGGCGCGTGCCCCCGCCGGCGGCGGTGGCGGCGGTGTCCACTGATAGGTTCCACGGGGAAGCCGGGCCAGCGTGCCGTGTATGAGTTGCTCCACGTGCGGCCGGTCCACGTTCCCCACGACCACCAGCAGCATGCGCGACGTCACGAACTGCTGGTCGTGGTAGCGCTTGAGCTGCGGCACGGTGATCGTCGCGAGCGAGGCGGCCGTGCCGGTTGTCGGAATCGAGTATGGATGTCCAAGGTACAGCAGGCTGTCTGCGAGCTGCGTCGCCTCGTCGTCGGGCTGCTCGCCGCGCTGGCGCGCCGCGGTGATCATCTGCTCGCGTACGAGCTCCACCTCGGCGGAGTCGAGGGTCGGTGCCATGACCCGGTCGGCGAGGATGGACCATGTGGAATCGAACCCGCTGCGAATGGCATGGAGTCCGATCTGGCTCCAGTCGTCGTTCGCCTCGAGCGTGATCGAGCTGCCGATGCGGGCGAGCTTCTGTCGCACCGTGGCGCCCGGGTACTTCCTGGTGCCACGCTCGCTGGCAATGAGCAACATTGCCTCGATGCCTGCCGTCTGCGGCGTGAGCTGGCGGGTACCGCCCAGCAGATAGAGGTTTGCGGCCACGACGTCGTTCGACGTGTTGCGGCGCAGAATTACCGGAATTCCATCCACGACGAATCGCGTCGTCGTCGCGGTGTCGGGAGCGATGATCGTGGCCGCCATCGCTCGCGGCGCCGCGATGGGCGGCACGGCGGTGCTCAGCGTGGCCACGAGAACCAGCAGCGAGGCGCGCGCGATCATGGGGTGCCTCCGGTCAGTTCGGCTTCGGTAAGCCCGATCGCCTTTCGCGTCTCCGGGGAGAGGAGCACCCCCGTACGTGGCTTGCCCAGGATGTACCGAGTCGCGTAGCGGCGGAGGTCGTCCGGTGTCTGCTTCGCCATCGTGTCGTTGTATCCGAAGAAGTAGTCCATCCCGGTCACCGCCCACCAGAACCCGAGCTCGTGCGCGAAACCGCTGGCGCGCTCGAGACTCTCCATCGTGCCGACGATGCGCGTCTGCTTCACGCTGTTCACCGCATCGGTGCTGATGTAGCCCGGCTTCACCACCTCGCCGAGCTCGCGATCCAGTGCGGCGATCGCCTCACGTAGCTTGTCCGGTGCCACTTCTCCGCTGATGGTGATTGGACCCACCTGGTTCAGCGTGTAGTAGTTGACGAGCAGCGACTGCCACAGCCCGCTGTCCACCAGCGCGCGCTGGAAGCGCGAGCCAGGCTGGTTGAGCACGTCGGAGAAGACGTCGGCGGCGTAGGTCGCCGCAGGATCCGCGTGCGCGCCCGGCCCCTGCCATTGCAGCATTACGAGCACGGTGCTCACCGGTTGCTCGACGATCACCGCCTTGTTCGTCGTCAGCGGTGGCACCGGTGGAATCGGATCGACGACGAAGGGATCGGCGGCACGCGGCCAGTCGTCGAAGAGCCGGTGCGCCATGGCGAAGATGGTATCCGGCACCACGTCGCCCGTAACGATGAGCGCCACGTTGTTGGGCACGTAATACTTGTGCTGGATCGTGCGCATCTGCTCCGGCGTCGTTCGCAGGATGACGGCACGCTCGCCGAGCGGATTCTTGCGGCTCCATGCCGAACTCCAGAGCGCCTTGCCCGTCGCCGTCGTGAGCGCGTAGAACGGGTTCGATTCGGCGCGATCGTATTCGCCGATCACCACGGCGCGCTCGCGTTCCAGCTCGTCCGGGCGGAAGAGCGGCGTCCGGAGCGCGGCTGCGAGAAATGCAAGTCCTGGCTTGGTGCTGTCGGAGGGCAGCGTGATGTAGTAGTTGACGCGCTCTTCGGTGGTCGTGCCGTTGAACACGGCGCCCAGCTCGGACGCCCGCGCCACGAACTGCTCGGGTTCCGGGTAGCTGGCGTTCGCCTTGAAGAACATGTGCTCGTACAGGTGCGAAAGCCCTTCGTACGTCGGCGATTGCGTGAAGGAGCCGTTGCGCGCGTCGATCTCCAGCGTGGCCAGCGGCACGCCGTGGTTTTCCACGACGATGATCTCCATCCCGTTGGCGAGAGTATCCCGTCGGATGCGGCGCTCCAGCTCGGCGCGCTGCGCGTGAAGTACCGGTGCCAGCGTCAGCGTGGCGAACGCGGCGAGCAGAAGGTGGCGCATGGGACGCGGTGGCGATTGCAGGGCTCTCATGATTTCTTTCCGTGACTCATGTCCAGACTTCCTTCTTCCACGCCGGCGCCGCCGATCGACCGCGCGGCCCTCGAGCAGGTGGCGGCCACGCTGGCCGGCCCACAGCTGCGGCGCGATGTGCCGCTCGCTCCGTACACGACCTTCAAGATCGGCGGGCCAGCGGACCTCCTCTTCGAGGCCGAAACCGCCGATGCGCTCGCCAATGCCATCCTAACCGCGCGCACGGCGCAGGTTCCGTACTTCGTGCTCGGACTTGGCGCGAACGTGCTGATCGGGGATCGTGGCGTGCGCGGCCTCGTCATCAGGAACGTCGCCACCCACCGGGTCTTTCACGACGATGGCCAGCTCTGGGTGGAGAGTGGTGCCGTGATGGCGCGCCTGATCCCGGAAGCCGTGCGACGTGGCTGGTCGGGACTCGAACACTACGTCGGCATCCCGAGCACCGTTGGCGGCGCGATCTGGCAGAACCTGCACTTCCTCTCGCCGGCGCCCGAGCGCGAGCGTACGATGTTCATCGCCGAGATCTTCCGTTCGGCCGATCTCCTCACCGAGGAGAACGAGCGGAAGACGGTGGACGCCGACTACATGAAGTTCGGCTACGACGACACCATCCTGCACCACCGCCGGGATGTGGTCCTCGCCGCCACGTTTCAGCTCGAGAAGGGCGACCCGTTCGTGATGCATCGCATCATGCAGGAGAACCTGAGCTGGCGTGGTGGCCGCCACCCGTGGCTCGAGTGGCACCCGAGCGCGGGCTCCATCTTCAAGAAGATCGAAGGCGTGGGTGCCGGTCGTCTGGTGGATCAGTGCGGCCTCAAGGGGTATCGCGTTGGCGACGCGCAGATCTCGCACATCCATGCGAACATCATGGTCAACCTCGGCCAGGCCACCAGCGCCGACGTGATCGGACTCATCAAGCACGCACAGCTGTGCGTGAAGGACCGCCTCGGGTACGAGCTCGAGCCGGAGATCAACTTCGTCGGCGAGTTCTACTGATCCTCTCCGGCGATCGGTCAGCTGATCGGCTTGCGATCGTCGGGCGGGACGAAGTTGGAGAGGAAGAGACGCTCCTGCGGCGTGAGGCTGGCGATCCCCGACTTGCTGATCTTGTCGAGGATCCGGTCCACCTCCTCGCGATTGATGGCGTGGATGCGAGTGCGGTCCACCTTCCGCCAGTCGCCAACGAGTGCATCCTTCGTCTGCGGCACCGCGGTCGCCTGCTTGCGGAACCGCTTCGCGCCCTGATGCCGCTGCATGTAGAGCAGGCAGAGGAAGCCGCCGACGAAGCCACCCAGGTGCGCGAAGTGCGCCGTCCCCGACGCGCCGCCACCGAAGCCCCACCAGAGAGAAAGCACGGTGTAGCCGATCACCAGCCATCGCGCTTCGATCGGCAGCACACCCCAGATGTAGATCCGGTCCCGTGGCCAGAAGCGCGCGTAGGCGAGCATCACACCGAAGATCGCTCCTGAGGCGCCAACGATCGGTGCCGCGGGTGCGAACACGAAGGAGAGCAGACCGCCCGTGATGCCGCTGATCATGTACAGCGAGAAGAACCGCTCCGAGCCGATGCGCTGTTCCACTCGCGGCCCGAAGAAGTACAGGGCGATCATGTTGAACAGGATGTGCGTCAGACCGGCGTGCACGAACATGTAGGTGACGATCGTCCACGGCCGCGCCAGGATCAGCGACGGAATGAAGGCAAGCTGCACCTCCAGTCCCGGCACCGTCTGCTGCAGGAAGAACACGAGGACGTTCGCGATCAGTAATCGCTGGACCCATGGGGTCACGGTCGTACCTCCATCAGGAAACCGTCGTGCGCTCGAGCGCTTCGAGCGTGGCAGTCTCCTCTTCCCACGCTGCCAGCGCCTTGTCGAGCTGCATTCGTAAGCTATCCAGCCGACCACCGAGCCGGTGCGCTTCCCGTACTCCGTCTGGCCTCGTATAGAGCGTCGGGTCATCCAGGGTGCGCGTCAACTCGGCCACTTCGCTCTCGAGTGTCGCCACCTCCTGCTCGGTGCGTTCCGTACGCGTTCGTGCGTCGCGAAGTTGCCGACGCGGGTCGGGCGCGTTCGCCGTCTCTCGGCGTGTCGTGCGCTTCTTCTCTTCCACTCGCCTGAGCGCCTGATCCTCCGATGCCCGCACCGCCGCCGCATGCTCGCGCTCGGCGCTCGCCACCTCCCACTCTGCAAACGGTCCATCGAACGGCGTCACGTGCCGGTCGTGCAGCACCCAGACGCGATTTGCCAGCGCACGGAGCATTGCCCGGTCGTGGCTCACGAGGATTACCGTTCCCTCATAACCCTCGATCGCGTCTTCCAGTACTTCGATCGTTTCGACGTCCAGATGGTTCGTCGGCTCGTCGAGCACCAGCAGGTTGGCACGGGTGAGCATGAGCATCGCCAGCGCGACCCGCGCTCGCTCGCCGCCCGATAGCGTTGCCGCGCGACGCTGCACCTCGTCGCCGGAGAAACCGAACCGGCCCAGGTGTCCCTGGATCAGTCGCCGCTCCCACTGCGGACGCAGATTGTGGATCGCGTCATACAACGTCTCCTCGAGCGGCACCTGTGCCAGCTGCTGGTCGTAGTACGCCACGCGAATCGAGTTACCGACGCGAAGTTCGCCGTCGTCGGGCGCCCGCTCGCCAACGAGCGTCTTGAGCAGCGTGGATTTTCCCGAGCCGTTCGGCCCGATGATGCCGAGTCGATCGCCGCGCATGATGCGTCCGGTGAAGTCGTCGATCAGCACGCGATCGCCGACCGCGATGCTGAGGTGCTCCGCGACCGCTACCTGGTCCCCGCCGCGTTCGCTCACTTCCAGTCGCAGCGCCATGGTGCCTTCGGCACCCACCGGAGCGCTCAACCGCGGCAGTCGATCGAGCAGCTTGCGGCGTCCTTTGGCCTGCTTGCTGTTCTGGCCGGCGATGTTGCGCGCGATGTAATCCGCCTGCGACGCAATCACCTTCTGCTGCTTGTCGAAGGCGCGCTGCTGCGTGAGCCGCCGTTCCTGACGCTGCTGCACGAACGACTCGTAGCTCCCCGCGTAGGCCGACGCCGAATCGCCTTCGAAGTGCAGCACGTGATCGACGACGGCGGCGAGAAAGGCGCGGTCGTGGCTGACGAGGATCACGGTACGGTCGGTCTCCTGCAGGTACTGCTCGAGCCAGCGTGTGGTCTCGAGATCCAGATGGTTGGTCGGCTCGTCGAGAAGGAGCACATCGGAGGGCGCGACCAGCTGGCGCGCCAGACCGACGCGGCCGCGCTCGCCCCCACTCAATTGTTCGAGCGGACGCGTGCGTGCCTGGGCGGCATCGAAGCCGAGTCCCTGAAGGACGGCGTCCACGCGCGGCGCGACGGTATATCCGCCCTCGCGCTCGAAACGCTCGAGGTCGCGACCGTAGCGTCCGAGCGCTGCTTCGTCGTGCGTCGTGGCGAGCGCGTGCGCCTGTTCGGCCAGGGAGCGCTCCAGCGCCAGAAGATCCGCGAACGGACCGGCAGCTGCCTCCCATACAGTGGCCGCCTCGCCGTAGTCCCGATGCTGGCCAAGTAGCGAGATGGTGAGGCCTGACTGGCGCGTTACTGTGCCATGTGTTGGCTCCAGTGCTCCGGTAATCAGCCTGAACAGTGTGGTTTTGCCAGTCCCGTTGCGGCCAACGATCCCCCAGCGCTCCCCGGCGCCGACGGTGAAGGTGATATCGCGAAACAGGGTCGTCGCGCCAAAGTCGACTCCCGCGCCACCCACCGAGATCTGGGTCATGCTGCTTCTCTCCCCTTCGGCCCGCGCGTCATGGGGCGAGCCAACCCTTCCACGTGTCCTCCGCCGCTCCGACCGTGAGGGCATTGCCATGGCGCACCAGCGGCATCTTGAGCAGGAGCGGTTCGTCCACCAGGATGGCCAGCCATCGCTCGTCGCCGTAGCGCGCTTGCCGCAAGCCTAGCTCGGTGTATCGTCTCGAGCTCTCGTCAATCAGCGCTGACACGCCGAACTTTTGCGCGAAACGCATCAGTTCGCCCCGCGCCGCTGCACGTTCGGCCAGATCCACGAAGTGCGTACGGACTCGACGCTCGGCAAAGAAGCGCAGCGCCTTTCGCGTATCCGCGCTCTTCTTCGTGCCGAACACCTGGACGTCCATGCGTGCGGAATTGATATAATGAAATGGCGCGGACAGGCCGCGCCTCCGT
>Ga0207698_10001227_pt1 | contig 14984 bp, 10 predicted proteins | sample KBSCornC22_FD_184298 | JGI IMG/M metagenome (GOLD analysis project Ga0207698, IMG submission 184298) | Corn rhizosphere microbial communities from Kellogg Biological Station, Michigan, USA - KBS Corn C2-2 (SPAdes) (version 2) | ecosystem: Host-associated > Plants > Roots > Rhizosphere > Soil ...
TCAACGGGTGCAAGCAGGCGATCGTCGAAACGGGCATCCGGGTGCCGATCTTCGTCGAGGTGACCGTCGAGACCACCGGGACCATGCTGATGGGCAGCGAGATCGGCGCCGCGCTCACGACGCTCGAGCCGCTCGGCATCGACATGATCGGCCTGAACTGCGCGACCGGGCCGACCGAGATGAGCGAGCACCTGCGGCACCTGTCGAAGTTCGCGCACATCCCCGTGATGTGCATGCCCAACGCGGGACTGCCGGTGCTCGGCGCGAACGGGGCCAGCTATCCCCTCACGCCTGACGAACTGGCGACCGCGCACGAGCAGTTCGTCAAGGAGTTCGGGCTGGGCCTGGTCGGCGGATGCTGCGGCACCACGCCCGCGCACCTCAAGGCGGTCGTCGACCGCATCGGCGGGACGCGGGCGCTGACGCGCACCATCGACGAGGATCCGGGCGTCGCCAGCCTCTACCAGCACGTCGGATTCAACCAGGACTCCTCGTACCTCGCGATCGGCGAGCGCACCAACGCCAACGGCTCGCTGGCGTTCCGTCAGGCGATGCTCGAGGAGCGCTGGGACGACTGCGTGGACATCGCCCGCAGCCAGGTGCGTGAGGGCGCCCATCTGCTCGACGTCTGCGTCGACTACGTGGGGCGCGACGGTGTCGCCGACATCCAGGCGGCGGTCTCCCGCCTGGCCAGCGCCTCGACCCTCCCGCTCGTCGTCGACTCCACCGAGCCCCCCGTCCTCCAGGCAGGCATGGAACTGATCGGGGGGCGCCCGGTCGTCAACTCGGTCAATTTCGAGGACGGAGACGGCCCCGAGTCCCGCTTCGGACGGATCATGCCGCTGGTCAAGGAGCACGGGGCCGCCGTCATCGCCCTGACGATCGACGAGGAAGGGCAGGCCCGCACCGCCGACAACAAGGTGCGCATCGCCAGCCGGCTGGTCGACACCCTGGTGAACGACTGGGGGATGCGGGTCGACGACATCGTCGTCGACGCCCTGACCTTCCCGATCGCGACCGGGCAGGAGGAGACCAGACGCGACGCGATCGAGACGATCGAGGCGATCCGGCGGATCACCTCCAAGTATCCCGGCATCCACACCACGCTCGGTGTCTCGAATGTCTCGTTCGGCCTCAACCCGGCAGCCCGCTCGGTGTTGAACTCCGTGTTCCTGCACGAGGCGGTCGAGGCCGGCCTGGATTCCGCGATCGTCAACGCCGCGAAGATCGTTCCCCTGGCCTCGGTTCCCGACGACCGCCGCAAGGTCGCGCTCGACCTGGTCTGGGACCGCCGCGAGTACGACGCCGACGGCAACCTGACCTACGACCCGCTGGCCGCGATGCTCGACCTGTTCGCCGGAGTCGACTCGGCCGCCCTCAAGGATGCGCGCGCTGCCGAACTCGCCGCGCTGCCGGTCGGCGAGCGCCTGGAGCGCCGCATCATCGACGGCGAGGCGAAAGGACTCGAGGCGGATCTGCACCTCGCGATGGACGGCGGGCTCAGCGCGCTCGACATCGTCAACGTGCACCTGCTCGCGGGGATGCAGATCGTCGGCGAACGGTTCGGCAGCGGAGAGATGCAGCTGCCGTTCGTGCTGCAGTCCGCCGAGGTGATGAAGGCCGCGGTCGCGCTCCTCGAGCCGTACATGGAGAAGTCCGAGGCCGTGGGCAAGGGCACCATGGTGATCGGAACGGTGCGAGGCGACGTCCACGACATCGGCAAGAACCTGGTCGACATCATCCTGAGCAACAACGGCTACGAGGTCATCAACATCGGGATCAAGCAGCCGCTGAGCGCCTTCGTCGAGGCGGCCGAGGCGCACAACGCCGATGTCATCGGGATGAGCGGTTTGCTGGTCAAGTCGACGGTCGTGATGAAAGAGAACCTGCTCGAACTCCAGTCGCGCGGCCTGGCCACCAGGTGGCCGGTGCTGCTGGGTGGAGCGGCGCTGACGCGTGCCTACGTCGAGGACGACCTCGCGTCGATGTTCGACGGGCAGGTCCGCTACGCCCGCGACGCCTTCGAGGGCCTCGCGCTGATGGAGCCCCTGGTGGCGATCGCGCGCGGCGCCGACCCGGACTCGGTCGGCCTCCCTCCGCTGAAGAAGCGCATCCATGCCCGCAACGTGGTGGAGGTCACCGAGCCCGAAGACATGCCCGCGCGGTCGGATGTCGTCAGCGACAATCCGATCCCGGCTCCGCCGTTCTGGGGCACCAGGATCGTGCGGGGGGTCGCCCTCGGCGACTATGCGGCGTTCCTCGATGAGCGCGCGACCTTCATGGGGCAGTGGGGCCTGAAACCCAGCCGCGCGGATGACGGCGCCAGCTACGACGAGCTGGTCGAGACCGAGGGGCGGCCGCGCCTGCGGTACTGGCTCGACCGCATCCTGGCCGAGGGGATGCTCGACGCCTCCGTCGCCTATGGCTACTTCCCGGTCTATTCCGAGGGCGACGACATGGTCGTGCTGCACCACGGGGACGATCCGAGCGGCGTGCTGGGCGTTGCCGGGCTGCTCGCCCCGGACGGCGGATCCGGCGGCCCCCTCGGCACGGAGCGGATGCGCTTCACCTTCCCGCGGCAGCGCCGCGACCGCCACCTCTGCCTCGCCGACTACGTGCGATCGAAGGAGAGCGCCGAGGTGCCGGGCGGCACGGTGGACGTGGTGGGCATCCAGCTGGTGACGGCCGGTGCCACGGTCGACGCGTTCACGGCGAAGATGTTCGCCGAGAACAAGTACCGCGACTACCTCGAGCTCAACGGACTCACCATGCAGCTCACGGAGGCCCTGGCCGAGTACTGGCACTCGCGCATCCGCGCCGATCTCGGGTTCGCCGGCGAGGACCCGGACGACATCGAGGGCATGTTCAAGCTGCGCTACCGCGGGGCCCGCTTCTCGCTCGGCTACCCGGCATGCCCGAACATGGAGGACCGCCGCAAGGTGGTCGAGTTGCTCAAGCCCGAACGGATGGGGGTGGAGCTGTCGGAGGAGCTGCAGCTGCATCCTGAACAGTCGACGGACGCATTCGTGTTCCATCACCCCGAGGCGCGCTACTTCTCGGTATAGGCGCGGCGCGCCCCCGTTCGGCCCGCCCCAGCTTGGCCCGCCGCAGCGCGGGCAGGACCGCCGGGCCGGCCAGCAGGATTCCGACCACGGTCGTGATGGCGCGCACGGTATCCCAGGTGAGCGTCGAGGTGACGAGCGAATAGAGCCCGAACGCGGCGAGGTTCTCGGGAAGCGGCGCGCCCGCGATGTACGAGAGCCCCGATCCGGATCCGATGGCGAACGGCCAGAACCAGAGGTTCATGACGAGGCCGAACGCGTAGGCGGCTGCGACGCCGTAGAGCGCGAGCATGCCGAGTTCGAGAGCGCTCGCCAGGCGCGGCGAACGGATGCGGATATGCGGGAGCAGTCCGGCGCCCGCGCCGACCCAGCCGCACGCGAAGGCCTGGAACGGCGTCCACGGACCGATCCCACCCCACAGCACCGACGACAGCGCGATGGTCGAGATCCCCAGCAGCAGGCCGAAACGAGCGCCCCAGGCGCGACCCGCCAGGATGAGCACGATGAAGACCGCCTCCACCCCGGCGACACCGGTTCCCGCGATGCGCACGGCCGCGCCGACCGCGGTCAGCACCCCGAGCATCGCCACGGTCCGCGCGGTGTACATCTCGCGGTCCAGCGTGAGCGCGACCGCCACCACCAGCGCCGGCATGAGCGCCACGGACAGGACCGGGACCGCGGCCTGAGCCTGCGCGGGGACCGCGGCCGCGAGCAGGGGCCAGCCGAATCCGGCCGCAGCCGCGACACTGGCCGCGACGAGCAGCCACGTGGACCAGGGGAAGCGGGAGCGTCCGATCATCGCGGGCTCGCGTTCGCCCGCTCGGTGATGCGACCACGATCCATCCGGATGCTGCGGGTCGCGTAGTCCGCGGCGAAGTCCGCGTCGTGGGTCGCGAATATCACCGCCGTGCCGTCGGCCGCGATGGCCCGAAGCGCGGCACCCACCAGCGCGCGCGATGCCGGGTCGAGCCCGCGGGTCGGCTCGTCGACCAGCAGGACGCGCGGTCGAGCCGACAACTGGATGGCGATGACCAGGCACAGCCGCTGGCCGGCGGAGAGGTCACGCGGGTGGCGTCCGAGCAGTTCGGCGAAGGCGGCGGAGCGGGAACCGTCGGAGCCGTCGGAGCCGTGAACCCCGTCGAAGCCGAGCAGGGCGAGGAAGGCAGCGGCCGTGCCCGGCGCGACGGCCCGCCGATCGGCCCGCGCGCATTCTGCTGCCACCGAGGTCGCGAACAACATGTCATCGAACTCCTCCGGAACCAGCGCGACGGAACGCCGGCGCCCCCGGGGGGACCTGTTCGCGACGTCGGTCCCGTCGACCAGAACGGTGTTCCGGGCGTGCGGGCGCGCCAGCTCCAGCAGCAGGCTGCTCTTGCCGGCTCCGTTCGGTCCGGTGAGCGCCGCGATGACGCCGGACGACACCTCGAGATCCACGGCCTCGACCGCGACGGTCGCTCCGTGGCGTGCGGTGACGGCCCGCGCCCGGAGGATCGGCCGTGACGTGTCCATCTGCTGCGGGCTGACGGTCGTGCCGGGCCGCAACGGCTCGGTGGGCGCCTCGGGGCTCGCCGCGCGGAGCACGATCCGGCGGTCAGGGGACGATCCCCAGTGATGCGGAGAGTGCTCCGTCACGACGACGCACACGCCGCGCTCGTGAGAAAGCCGCGCGAGCACCTCGACCACGCGATCCCGGGCTGTGGTGTCGAGGTCGGCCAGCGGTTCGTCCAGGATCAGCAGCCCCGGATCGGACGCCAGCGCCCCGCCGATCGCGACCAGGCAGGCCTCCCCCGCCGAGAGCTCCGTGATCGGGCGCTCCAGCAGGTGCGTGATCCCGAGCTGTTGCGCCACCTCCGCGACACGTCGCCGGACGTCGTCGGCCGCGCGATCCTGCGTGGCGAGCGCGAACCCGAGCTCCTCCGATACGGTCGCCGCGACGAACGACCAGCGCACCGCCTGCGGCACGACGCCGACGAACCCCGCGGTCTCACGCGGTGGGGTGCGATCCCGATCGACGCCTCCGACCAGGATGGTGCCCTCTTGTCGGCCTTCGGACAGATGCTGGAAGAGCCCACTGATCGCGTCGAGGAGGGTGGTCTTGCCAGACCCGGTCGAACCGGTCACCAGGGTCAGCGTGCCCGGCGCCAACGTCAGATCGACGTGATCCAGGATCCATGCCGTGCCGCCCCCCGCGCGGTATCGAGCGCCGTATCCCGCGTCGTAGCCCAGCGCCGCATCGTCGATGACGACGGGACGGGATCGATCGACCTCGGGATGCCGGGTCGCCGCGAACCCGCGCACCTCCATCGAGGCGCCCAGGGCTATCGCCCGCTCGATCGTCTGCTCGAGCACCGGGACCAGGAGCGACGCCAGCGACCGCTCCGCGCGCAACTGACGGGCGATGCGCACCCGTGCCACCGCCGCGCGCAGCGCCGGAAACGTGGAGAGCGCGATCACCAGGGCGCGCGAGACCGTCCGGAGCGGTCCGCGGGTGGACCCTCGAACGAGAAGTGCTCGCAGGTCGACGACGACCCCGATCAGCCCCACGAGGAGGATCAGGGCCGCGAACGGCACCGCACTGAGCGCCGCGGTCGCGATGCCGCCCGTGGTGATCGGACCGAACAGGAAGATGCCCGCGAAGGGACCTCCCATGGGCACTCGCGGCGGATCGGCGAGGATGATCCCCGCCCCGGAGCCGCCGCCGAAGATGACGCGGTACACCACCCGCAGCACGACGAATCCCACGGCGACGAGGGCCGCGGTCCGCAGTGCGATCAGGCGGTCGCGGCGCATCAGCCCTGCGGCTGCGTCGTGTCCGTGCCCGTGGTGTACACGAGACCGAGGTACTCCCCTGCGGTCAGCTTCTGGGTCTGCACCCCCTCCTGGGCGTAATCCCATTTCCCGTCGGCGCTGGGCTTGACCCACATGGCCCAGTACGCCGCCGCGGGCAGCTTGGCGCAGGACTCCGACGCGGGCGACGGCAGCTCGTCGACGCGGCAGATGACGGAGTCGCCGTAGTCGGCGGTCCCCGCGGTTGGGATGTGCGCGGCCTTCAACACCTCGGCCGCCGTTCCGGCCCGCGCGCAGGTCTTGATGGCGTCGTGCTGCAGCGTGCCGAAGTCCACGATCACCGTGACATCCGTGCACGGCTCGGGGGCCGCGGTGGCCGGAGCCTTGGGAGTCGACGACGACGACGGGGCCTGCACGGCGCATCCGCTCAGACCGATGAGCAGCACGAGGGGAGCCAGGACTGCCAGAACGGAACGGGGACGGGTGGATGATGCGGTCACGCGGGGATCTCCCTGGAGGTGAGGAGGCCCACATCGTCGAGGATGGCGAGCGGTGCCTCTGAGCGGTTCGAGGTGTAGATGTGGATGCCCGGCGCGCCGCCGGCGAGAACGTCGCGAGCGAGCGCGGCCGCGTGCGCGATCCCGACCGCGGACGGCTCGGATGCGGCTCGGAGCTCGTCGAGGAGTCGGTGCGGCATCGGGACCCGGGTCAGTTCGAGGATCCGGTGGAGGCTGCTCTCGCTGAGCACCGGCTGGATGCCCGGCAGGATCGGCATGGTGACACCGGCAGCGCGGGCGGCGTCGACCAGCCGCAGGTAGTCGTCGGCCTCGAAGAAGAGCTGGGTGATGGCGAGGTTGGCGCCCGCGGCTTCCTTGGCGAGCAGGGCATCCATGTCCTGCGTCCGCGAGCGCGAGAGCGGATGACCGCTGGGGAATGCCGCAACGGCGATCGTGACGCTTCGACCCGTTCCCAGACGTTTCGCGGCCGGGAAACCGGGCACCTCGTGCGTGACGAACGGCTCGCGCTCCCGCTGGACGCCGTGGATCAGCTGCACCAGTTCGCTCGCGGTCTTGAAGTCGCCGAGCTCCGCCTGATCGTCCGGCACCCCTCGAGGAGGATCGCCGCGCAGCGCCAGAAACCTCGTGATACCGGCGTCGAGGAATTCGCGAACCGATTGGGAGGCCTGTGCGAACGACGAGCCCACGGCGGTGAAATGCGCCATCGGCGGCACGTCGGTGTTCTCGATCAGGTGGCGAAGCAGTCCGAGTGAGACATCGCGGTTCGATCCGTTCGCCCCGTAGGTCACCGAGATGAAGTCGGGGCGCGCCGCGACGAGACGAGCGAGGTGGACATGCAGCGCCTCTTCCGCAGCGGGCGAGCGGGGCGGATACAACTCGAACGAGTACGTCGGCGTTCGCGTGGTTTCGGGCACGTCTGATTCGCTCGGGGCATCCCCGATCTCGTGTCCAGCCATTTGCCCTCCACCGGTGGCGCACGTGCGCTTCCTCCGTGGGGCGGGTGCCGGGCTCGGCTGTCGCTCCTCGCCGCACACGAAGCGCGACACTCGAACAGCTTAAGCCGTCGGAGCGGGCTGGCCGCCCTTCCGCATTGCGCTGTGTTACGCCGTCGCCGTGGCGCCGGCCGTCACCGCGGCCTTGAGTTGCTCGGCGACGCGCTGGGTCGCCATCAGCGTCAGCCAGGTTCCGCGTTCGTCGTACCGCGTCTCGATCACCCGGGCCCTGGCGTGGGCAAGCGCGACGAGGTCGCCCCGGTCGTATGGCACCAGCAGCTCCAACTCGACGTCGGGGTGCGGCAGCGCCGCCGCGATGCTGTCGAGCAGCTGGTCGATGCCCTCACCGGTTCGGGCGCTGACGAAGATCGCGTCGGGCTCCAGGCCGCGCAGCAGCAGCCGCTGGTCGTCGTCCACCAGATCGCTCTTGTTGAACACCACGATCTCCGGAAGGTCCCGTGCGCCGACTTCCCCGATCACGTCGCGCACCGTGGCGAGCTGCGCGGCAGGATCAGGATGCGCCGCGTCGACCACGTGCACGATGACGTCGGAGTTGCCGAGCTCCTCGAGCGTCGACCGGAATGCCTCTACCAGCTGGTGCGGCAGGTTGCGGACGAATCCCACGGTGTCCGCCAGCGTGTACACCTGCCCGTCGGGGGTCTCGGTGCGGCGAACGGTCGGGTCGAGCGTGGCGAAGAGCTGGTTCTGCACCAGGACTCCGGCACGCGTCAGCCGGTTGAGCAGGCTCGACTTGCCCGCGTTGGTGTAGCCCACGATCGCGGCGCTGGGCACCTCGAAGCGGTCGCGGTTGGCACGCTTGGCCTCACGGGCCGGGGCGAAGCCCTTGATCTGCTTGCGCAGTCGGGCCATGCGGGTGTGGATGCGGCGACGATCGAGCTCGATCTTGGTCTCACCCGGTCCGCGGCTGCCCATTCCCGCTCCGGCGCCACCGACCTGGCCGCCGGCCTGGCGCGACATCGACTCACCCCAGCCACGCAATCGCGGCAGCAGGTATTCGAGCTGCGCCAGTTCGACCTGGGCTTTGCCCTCGCGGCTCTTGGCGTGCTGGCTGAAGATGTCGAGGATCACCGCGGTGCGGTCGATGACCTTCACCTTCACGGCGTCTTCGAGCGCGCGACGCTGGCTTGGGGCGAGCTCGGTGTCGGCCACGACCGTATCGGCGCCGAGCGTCTGGACGACGGAGGCCAGCTCCTCGACCTTGCCGCGTCCGAGGTACGTGGCGGGATCGGGATGCGGCCGCCGCTGGAGCAGCCCGTCGAGCACGACCGCCCCCGCGGTCTCGGCGAGCGCGGCCAGCTCGCGCAGCGAGTTCTCGGCATCCTCGAGCCCCTGGCCGGAGTAGACGCCGATCAGCACGACGTTCTCGAGCCGCAGCTGGCGGTACTCGACCTCGGTGACGTCTTCGAGCTCGGTGCTCAGACCGCCGACGCGCCGCAGCGAGGCACGGGCGTCGCGGTCGAACTGCTCGCCGTCGATGTCGGCCGGGATGCCGAAGTCGTCGACATCGACGTCGAGTCCCTCGGTCTGCAGCGCCTGCGCGCGTCCCAGCGCGCCGTCGGCGCCGAAACGGCTCACGCCGCTCGCTCTCGCGTCGTCGCTGGCGAGCACGCGGTCGAGCATCTGATCGTCGTTCGCGCTCATGATCGCTTAACCCTAGTTCCTCGTTTTCGATAGGTTCTCTGCATGGCGCCCCCGGACCACTACTTCTCGGCGAGTCCGGGAGGAGCGATGGTCCCCCGCACCATCTCCGTTCAGTTGGCGGGCCGCCGGCTCGACCTCACCACCGCGAACGGGATCTTCAGCCCCGAGCGGGTGGATACCGGAACTCAGGTGCTGCTCGGCAATGTCCCTGCACCGCCGCCTGGCGGCAATCTGCTCGACCTCGGCTGCGGCTGGGGGCCCATCGCCCTCACCCTCGCGCTCGAATCCCCCCACGCAACCGTGTGGGCCGTCGACGTCAACGAGCGAGCCCTCGAACTGGTGCGCCGCAACGCGGAGTCGCTCGGCCTCGACAACGTCAACGCCGTGGCACCCGCCGATGTTCCCGCCGACGTTCGATTCATGTCCATCTGGTCGAACCCGCCGATCCGGGTCGGCAAGAACGAGTTGCACGCCATGATGCTGAGCTGGCTGCCGCGCCTCGAACCGGGGACGGATGCCTGGCTCGTCGTGCAACGCAATCTCGGCTCAGATTCATTGCATCGCTGGCTTCAGGCGGAGCTCCCGCATGACTTCGTGGTCACCCGAGCCGCCACCAACAAGGGGTACCGCGTGCTGCGCGCGCGCCGCCGCAGCGGCACCGGGATGACGCAAGAGATCACGCTCCCTCAGGTGTGAACCCTAGATCGTGAGGTCGCCGCTGTAGACCAGCTCCGCCGGTCCGCTCAGGGCGACATGCTGCCCGTCGCCCTTCTCGAGGACCCGAACGCCGACCACTCCGCCCGGCACCTCGACCCGCCAGACGTCGGGAGCGTTCGCTCCCGCCCAGTAGCGGATCGCGAGGGCCGCCGCCGCGGCACCCGTGCCGCAGGAGAGGGTCTCGCCGCTGCCGCGCTCGTGCACGCGCATCCTGATGCGTCCGATCCCGTCGACCACCAGCGGCTCCGAGGGGACGACGAACTCGACGTTCGCGCCCTCTGGCGGTGTCGGCGTGACAACCGGGGCCTCGCTCAGGTCGAGGGCGTCGAGTTCGTCGTCATCGGCGAGAGCGACCACGACATGGGGGTTGCCGACGCCCACCGGAAGGCCGGGACGGTCCACCGCGAGGTTCTTCGCCGACACGATCGCCTCGGCGTCGAGCACGACGAAGGGGCCGAGGTCGGTCTCGAAGCCGTCCGCCGTGCGGGTCAGGGTGCGCACTCCCCCGCGCGTTCCCACGACCATCGACGCGCCAACGGGCAGCTTCACCAGGCGGTTCTCGATGAGGAAGAGACCGAAGACGCGGATGCCGTTTCCGCACATCTCGGCCGGACTGCCGTCGGCATTGTGGTAATCCATGAACCACTCGGCGTCAGGATTCTCGGCCAGCGCCTCGGCTCCGACGTCGAGCTTCGACGACTTGACCGCGCGGATGACCCCATCGGCCCCCACGCCGAAGTGGCGGTCGGCGATGCCGGCGAGCGCGTCGGCATCCAGGACGATCGTGCCGTCGGGGTCGGCGAACAGCACGAAATCGTTGCCGGTGCCGTGACCCTTGGTGAAGTGGAGTGCCGTGCTCACGGCTTCAGGCTATCGTCGCCCGCACCCGAGGCGCTCACCAGCAGCGATCGCGCCTGCGCAAGACGATCGGGAGCGTCGGAGCGGATCCAGTGGGTCGAGGCGTACCGCCCGAACCACCCGACCTGACGCCGTGCGTACCGCCGGGTGAGCGACGCGGCCTGCTCGATCGCCTGTGCCTCGGTCAGGATGCCGTCGAGCTGAGCGACCGCTTGCGCGTAGCCGATCGCGCGGGCCGCCGTGATCCCCAATCCCGCAGGACGCAGCGCCGCGACCTCCTCGACCAGCCCGTCGCGCCACATCCTGGCGACGCGGGCGTCGAGTCGCTGGATCAGGGCATCGCGGTCAGACCGCAATCCGATGGTCACGGTCGGGCGCCACAGCTCGTCCTCACCCGGAAGACCGGCGCCGAATGGTTCTCCGGTGATCGTCACCACCTCCAGGGCGCGCACCAGCCGCCGCCCGTTGTGCGGGCCGATCGCGTCGGCGGCAACCGGGTCGACCGCCTGCAGCCTGCGGTGCAGCATGCCCGGACCGTCGGCACGGAGCTCGGCCTCCAACTGCTCGCGCACCGCGGCATCGGTTCCCGGGAATCGGAAGGGGTAGAGCACGCTCGACACGTAGAGCCCGCTGCCGCCCACCAGGATCGGGGTCGCTCCGCGGTTCAGGATGTCGTCGATCGCGGCGCGCGCCTGCGCCTGATAGGCGGCAACGCTCGCCTCTTCTCGCGGCTCGAGCACGTCGAGCAGGTGGTGCGGGATGCCGCGGCGCTCGCCGGGGCGGAGCTTGGCGGTGCCGATGTCCATCCCGCGGTAGAGCTGCATCGCATCGGCGTTGACGATCTCCGCTTGCCGACCGTCCGCCTGCAGCGACTCAGCCAGGTCGAGCGCGAGTTCGGACTTTCCGGTGCCGGTCGCTCCCACGATCGCGACGAGCGGAGTTGCCGACACGCCGTTGTCCAGCGCCCTACCGTTCCACCGCGGGCCGAAGGCTTGGCAGCCCGATGTTGACCGCGCCGCGCGGGGCATCCGCTCCGGTCGCCGAACCGTGCGCCGGCACGGCGCATGATTCGGCCTCTGCACGGTCGAAGGCGTCGCCGGCTCGCGTGCGGCGGACCGGCAGGGTGTCGCCGGCGGGGGCGGCGATCAAGAAGTGCGGCGCGCTCCTGGTCACGACGACGCTCACCACATCGCCGGGACGCGGGATCTCGCTGCCCGCCGGTACGTCGAAGTGCACGAGGCGCCCGTCTTCCGACCGTCCGGACATGCGCGCGGTCGCGCCGTCGCGACGGCCCTCGCCCGCAGCCACGAGCACCTCGACGGCGCTGCCGACCAGCTTGGCGTTCTCTTCGGCTGAGATCCGCTCCTGGAGTTCGGTCAGCCGCTCGTACCGTTCCTGCACGACCTCTTTCGGCACCTGGTCGGGCAGGGTCGCGGCCGGGGTGCCCGGGCGGATCGAGTACTGGAAGGTGAAAGCCGACACGAAGCGGGCCTGCTCGACGACGCGCAGCGTCTCGGCGAAATCCTCTTCAGTCTCGCCCGGGAATCCGACGATGATGTCGGTCGTGATGGCGGCGTTCGGGATGCGCGCGCGCACCCGGTCGAGGATGCCGAGGAACTTCTCGGAGCGGTAGGACCGTCGCATGAGCCGCAGGATCCGGTCGGAGCCCGACTGGAGCGGCATGTGCAGCTGCGGCATCACGTTGGGCGTCTCGGCCATCGCGTCGATCACGTCGTCGGTGAAGGCCGCGGGATGCGGGCTGGTGAAGCGGACGCGCTCGAGCCCCTCGATCTGGCCGGCCGCGCGCAGCAGCTTGCCGAAGGCGAGCCGGTCGCCGAACTCGACGCCGTAGGAGTTCACGTTCTGACCGAGCAGGGTGACCTCGATCGCTCCGTCATCCACCAGCAGCTCGATCTCGCTCAGGATGTCGCCAGGGCGCCGATCCTTCTCCTTGCCGCGGAGCGAGGGCACGATGCAGAAGGTGCAGGTGTTGTTGCACCCCACCGAGATGGACACCCAGCCGCTGTATGTCGACTCCCGGTGCGCGGGAAGGGTAGACGGGAACACCTCGAGCGACTCGAGGATCTCGAGCTGCGCCTCGCCGTTGTGGCGGGCGCGCTCGAGCAGCGTCGGTAGCGACCCCATGTTGTGTGTGCCGAACACCACGTCGACCCACGGGGCCTTGTCGAGGATGACCGACTTGTCTTTCTGGGCCAGGCACCCCCCGACCGCGATCTGCATGCCCTCGTGCTCGCGTTTGGTGCTCGCGAGGTGACCGAGGGTTCCGTAGAGCTTGTTGTCCGCGTTCTCACGCACCGCGCACGTGTTGATGACCACGACGTCGGCCGGCGCGCCGTCGGCGCGGACGTAGCCGGCCGCCTCGAGCGAACCGCTCAGGCGCTCGGAGTCGTGCACGTTCATCTGGCACCCGAAGGTGCGCACCTCGTACGTCCGCGGGCGCGCGGAGCCGTTCGGTGCGGACGACGTCTCAAGCAATGTCATGGTGCGCTCAAGCCTACGTCCGTGCGGGCCCCGGATGCGCTCAGCGGCGTGCGCCTCAGCGGAAGCGGACGGTCGATCCCGCGCTCGGCGAGACAGGCAGCGCGTGCTCGACGGCCGCGCGAACCGCGCTGCCCGAATAGCCGCGTCGCATGAGGAACCCGCTCAACCTTCTGACGGCGGTCTCGTGGTCGTAGGAACGCAACTGGGATGCGCGTTTGACGGCCAGTTCGCGCGCGCGGCCGAGCTCATCGCCGGTGTCGACCAGTTCGAGTGCGTACTCGATGGCGGCGGGTGCGAGCAGGCGGCGGGTGAGTTCGGCGGCGATCGCCGAACGGCCGAGGCCTTTGCGCTCTTGGAGGATGCCGACCAGGTTCTGCGCGAGCGCCATGTCATCGATCAGGCCGACGCCCGCCAACCGTTCGAGCTCCGCGGCGACGGTGTCGTCGTCGAGGTCGCGGGCTCGCAGGCTGCGCTCGACCTCGCGCTGAGACATGCCCCGACGCGTCAGAGCATTCATGCTGATGCGCTCGGCCTTGCCCGCAGCGCGCGCCGCGGCACGCGCCTCGGCGCGGCCCTCGGTCGACGCGGCGCGCTCGTCGGCCGCGCGTCGCTCGGCCAGCTGCGCCTCGATCTCGATCTCCAACTCGCCGAATACCGAGGCCAGGCTCGGCAGCTCGCGGACGACGGGAGCGGCAGGATGATCCGACGGGCGGACTCCCGCATCGACCGCTGGCCCGTCGGCCGAGAGCTCGTCGACCGGGGGCTGCACCTGTGCCGACCGAACGCCGGGGAGGTACGTGACCGGCGCCAAGCCGTGCTGTCGTGCGGGGCGTCGCGCCGCGTCGGATCGCTCCATGGTGGGTCTCGCCGACTTCTCGGCGACTACTCGCCCACGGCCATGCGGGCCACGAGCTCGTCGTCGATCGATTCCGGGAAGGACTCTTCGGTGGGCGCCTTCACGAGCGGCGCCTTGTCGAGCGGCGCCTTCGCCGGCGCAGCCTTGGCGGCGGGTGCAGCAGCCGCAGCGAGCTCCGCCGCAGCGGCAGCCGTTGCGGCTGCCTTGCCGACCTCGCCGATGCCGAGCTTGACCAGGATCTTGTTCTCGATCTCGGCCGCCGTGTCGGGGTTCTCGATGAGGAAGTTGCGCGCGTTCTCTTTGCCCTGGCCGAGCTGATCGCCGTCGTAGGTGTACCAGGCGCCCGACTTGCGGACGATCTCGTGCTCCACGCCGTAGTCGATCAGGCTGCCCTCGCGCGAGATGCCGACGCCGTACAGGATGTCGAACTCCGCCTGCTTGAAGGGCGGCGCCATCTTGTTCTTGACGACCTTGACCCGGGTGCGGTTGCCCACGGCATCCGTTCCGTCTTTCAGGGTCTCGATACGGCGGATGTCGAGTCGGACCGAGGCGTAGAACTTGAGCGCCTTGCCGCCCGAGGTGGTCTCGGGGCTGCCGAAGAACACGCCGATCTTCTCGCGGAGCTGGTTGATGAAGATCATGGTGGTGCCGGTCTGGCTGAGCCCACCGGTGAGCTTGCGGAGCGCCTGGGACATCAGGCGGGCCTGGAGGCCGACGTGCGAGTCGCCCATCTCGCCCTCGATCTCGGCGCGGGGCACGAGTGCTGCGACGGAGTCGACCACGATCAGGTCGATCGAGCCGGAGCGGACGAGCATGTCGGCGATCTCGAGCGCCTGCTCGCCCGTGTCGGGCTGCGAGACGAGCAGCGAGTCGATGTCGACGCCGAGCTTCTTCGCGTATTCCGGGTCGAGCGCGTGCTCTGCGTCGATGAAGGCCGCGATGCCGCCGTTCTTCTGCGCGTTCGCGATGGCGTGCAGCGTGAGCGTGGTCTTGCCCGAGGACTCCGGGCCGTAGATCTCGACGATGCGGC
>Ga0207698_10001232_pt1 | contig 14969 bp, 8 predicted proteins | sample KBSCornC22_FD_184298 | JGI IMG/M metagenome (GOLD analysis project Ga0207698, IMG submission 184298) | Corn rhizosphere microbial communities from Kellogg Biological Station, Michigan, USA - KBS Corn C2-2 (SPAdes) (version 2) | ecosystem: Host-associated > Plants > Roots > Rhizosphere > Soil ...
TTTGTACATGCGCGATTCCAGTTTCTTGATCAGCGCCGCGGCGGCGTGCGCGTCGAGCACGGAATAATCCGCGGTTTCCTCGGCGACCTTGCGCGCGGGTTCCGCCAGGCCCTTGCCACGACCACGGCCGCGTCCACGCGACGATGGCTCCTCGCGCGCGCCTTCCATCACGTCGGCGATGTTGCGCACGATGGTGGTGGGCGTGATGCCGTGTTCGAGGTTGTATTCGACCTGCTTGGCGCGGCGGCGATCGGTTTCATCGATCGCGGCCTGCATCGATTTGGTGGTGGTGTCGGCGTACAGGATGGCCTTGCCACGCAGGTTGCGCGCGCAGCGGCCGATGGTCTGGATCAGCGAGCCGGTCGAACGCAGGAAACCTTCCTTGTCGGCGTCGAGGATCGCGACCAGCGACACTTCGGGCATGTCGAGCCCTTCGCGCAACAAGTTGATGCCGACCAGCACGTCGAACTTGCCGAGCCGCAGGTCGCGGATGATTTCCACGCGCTCGACCGTTTCGATGTCCGAATGCAGGTAGCGCACGCGCACGTCCTGCTCCGCCAGGAAGTCGGTGAGGTTTTCGGCCATGCGCTTGGTCAGCGTCGTGATCAGCACCCGATCGCCCATTTTTACGCGTTCGCGGATTTCGCCCAGCACGTCGTCCACCTGCAAGCGCACCGGCCGCACCTCCACTTCCGGATCGACCAGTCCGGTCGGGCGCACCACCAGCTCGACCACGCTCCCGCCGGATTTTTGCATCTCATAATCGCGCGGTGTCGCCGACACGAAGATGGTGCGCGGTTCGCGCTGTTCCCATTCCTCGAATTTCAGCGGGCGGTTGTCGAGCGCGCTCGGCAAACGGAAACCGAACTCCACCAGCGTTTCCTTGCGCGAGCGGTCGCCCTTGTACATCGCGCCCAACTGCGGAATGGTGACGTGCGATTCGTCGACCACGAGCAGCGCGTCGGACGGCAGGTAATCGAACAGCGTGGGCGGCGGCTGGCCGGGCAGGCGTCGCGTCAAGTGCCGCGAGTAGTTTTCGATGCCCTGGCAATAGCCGACCTCGTGCATCATTTCCATGTCATACATGGTGCGTTGCTCCAACCGCTGTGCTTCCAGCAGCTTGCCGGCACCGCGCAAGACTTCCAGCCGTTCCTTCAATTCCTCCTTGATGGTGTCGATCGCGTTGAGCACGCTTTCGCGCGTGGAGGCGTAGTGCGTGGCCGGATACACCACGCAGCGCGGCAGCTTGCGCAGCATGTCGCCGGTGAGCGGGTCGAACATCGAAATCTTCTCGACCTCGCCATCGAACATCTCGATCCGTAGCGCCTCGGTTTCGCTCTCCGCCGGGAAGATGTCGAGGATTTCGCCGCGCACACGATAGGTACCGCGGCGCAGTTCCATCTCGTTGCGGGTGTATTGCAGTTCGGTCAGTTGGCGGAGCAATGCGCGCTGGTCGACGCGGTCCCCGATCGACAGGATCAGCCGCAAGCTCAAATAATCTTCGGGATCGCCCAAGCCGTAGATCGCCGAAACCGTACCGACGATCAGCGCGTCGCGCCGCGACAGCAAGGCTTTGGTCGCGGCCAGCCGCATCTGTTCGATGTGGTCGTTGATTGACGCGTCTTTCTCGATGTACGTGTCGGACGACGGGACGTAGGCCTCAGGCTGGTAGTAGTCGTAGTAGCTGACGAAATACTCGACCGCGTTGTGCGGGAAGAACTGCCTGAACTCGCCGTACAACTGCGCCGCCAGGGTCTTGTTGGGCGCCAGCACCAAGGTCGGGCGCTGCACCGCCTGCACCACGTTGGCGATCGTGAACGTCTTGCCGGAACCGGTGACGCCCAGCAGCGTCTGCGCCGCAAGCCCCGCATCGAAACCTTCGATCAGCTTCGCGATCGCCTGCGGCTGGTCGCCCGCCGGCTGGTAGGGCGCGACCAGTTCGAAACGTTCGTCGTCGTGTTGCGGGGCACGGCTTGCATCCATCCCGACATTATACGTTTGCGCTGCTGACAACCCTCGTCAGCAGGGCTCCTGGCAGGCGCAAGCCACGCAACGCAGTTAGGAGTAAGCTCCGCCGGTCATTCAGGGGATTACCCGCATGTCGATGCTGCCCGCTGCCACCGATTCCGTGCGGTCCTTCGACGAGGACGCCTGGGACGATCTCCTCAACTACATCGAGGAGCACCGGGTCATCCCGATCATCGGGCCTGACCTGCTGCGGGTGCAGACCGAGCGTGGCCTGCAGCCTTTGTACGAAGTGTTGGCGGAAAAACTCGCGGCGCGCCTGTCGGTCGACGCAAGTGAATTGCCGCAGCCGCTGACCCTCAACGACGTCGTGTGCAGTTACCTCGGCCAGCACGGCCGCCGCGAGGAAGCCTACACGCGGCTGCGCTCGATCATGCGCGAAGTCCAGTTCGAGCCGCCCGAAGCCCTGAAGCAGCTCGCTCGGATTACCGACTTCAACCTCTACGTCACCACCACGTTCGACCCGCTGCTGGAAAGCGCGGTCAACGCCGAACGTTATGGCGGCCAACCCGGTGCCGAGGTGATTGCCTACACGCCCAACCGCGTTGCCGACCTGCCGGCGGAACTTGCGGACCTGAAGCGCACCGTGGTCTACCACCTGCTTGGCCGGCTCTCGGCCTCGCCCACCTACGTGATCTCCGACGAAGACATGCTGGAATTCATCTGCGCGCTGCAGTCGGAACACCTGACCCCGGAAAAACTCTTCTACGAACTCGAACACAACCACCTGCTGGTGATCGGCAGCGATTTTTCCAACTGGATGGCGCGACTGTTCCTGCGCATGGCCAAGCGCAAACGCCTGTCCGATCCACGCGACTTCACCGAAATCTTTGCCGACGACCACACCGCCAAGGACACGCGGCTGGTCGCGTTCCTGCAACAGGTCAGCGTGCGCACCCGCGTGTATGGCGGCGCCGCGCCCTTCGTCGATGAACTCTACAAGCGCTGGAGCGCTCGCCAGCAACCCGCGCCCACGGCCGACGGCAATGCACCGCAGCGTTTCATGCCGCCCGCGCGCGAGATGCCCGAGAACGCCGTGTTCATCAGCTATGCGCGCGAAGACCTGCCGGCGGTGCAACGCCTGAAAGCCGGGATGGACGCGGCGGCCCTGACGACCTGGTTCGACCTCGACCGCCTTGAAAGCGGCGATGACTACGACCGCAAGATCCGCAACAACATCGCCCGCTGCAGCTACTTCGTCCCGATCATTTCCGCGACCACCGAGCGCCGCCACGAAGCCTACTTCCGGCGCGAATGGAGTTACGCGGTGGACCGGATGCGCAGCATGGCGGGCGGCGCGGTGTTCATCCTGCCGGTGCGCATCGACGACACCGCCGAGGCCACCGCGCTGGTGCCCGACCAGTTCAAGGCAGTGCACATGGTGCACTTGGCCGGGGGCAAACCGACGCCCGAGTTCGTGAAGCGCCTGCAAGAGCTGTTCAGCGGGAGCAACCCATGAACCTCCACGCCGTCACCACCAACCACCAGACCACCAGCGACCACCAAGTCGTGCTCGATCCGGAAAACCCATGGCTTGGGCTGTTTTCCTACACCGAGGAAACCCGCGCGTTCTTCCACGGCCGCGATGAGGAAACCGCCGAGCTCGCGCGCCGCGTCCAGCACAAGATTCTGACGGTACTGTTTGGCCAGTCGGGCCTCGGCAAGACGTCCTTGTTGCGCGCGGGCCTGGTGCCGCGCCTGCGCAAGGAAAACTACTGCCCGGTGTACGTACGCATCGACTACGCCGACGGGTCCCCGGCGCCGGCCGAGCAGATCAAGCGTGCCGTGTTCCGCGCCACTGCCGCAGCTGGGCATTGGACGCGGCCGGGTGCGTCGATCGAGGGCGAATCGCTGTGGGAGTTCCTGCATCACCGCGGCGATCTTTTGCGCGATGCCGACGGCCACACCCTGATGCCGCTGCTGATCTTCGACCAGTTCGAGGAAATCTTCACCCTCGGGCAGGCCGACGATGCCGGCAAGTTGCACGCGCACCGGTTTCTCGAAGACCTGGCCGACCTCGTCGAAAACCGCGCCCCGACGACGTTGGAAGCGCGGATGGAACAGGACGACAACGCCGGCGAGGATTTCGACTTCGCTCGTGCCGACTACCGCGTCCTGATCGCGCTGCGCGAGGATTACCTCGCGCATCTGGAAGGCATCAAGGACAGCATGCCCTCGATCACCCAGAACCGCATGCGCCTGGCGCGGATGAGCGGCGAGCAGGCCTTGAGCGCGGTGCTGAAGCCCGGCGCCAAACTGGTGACCCCGGAAGTCGCCGAAGCGATCGTGCGCTTCGTGGCCGGCGGTGCGGAGCTGAAGAACGCCGAGATCGAACCCTCGTTGCTGAGCCTCGTCTGCCGCGAGCTCAACACCATTCGCCAATCCCAACACCGCAAGGACATCTCGACCGACCTGCTGGCGGGTTCGCGCGACACCATCCTCAGCGAATTCTACGAACGCGCGCTGGCCGACCAACCGGAAGGCGTCCGGCGGGTAATCGAGGACGAGCTGCTGACCGAGTCCGGCTACCGCGAGAGTCTCGCCGAGGAACGCGTGCTCAAGGCGCTCGCAGCGGTTGGCGCGGGACGGGACGCACTGGCCGCGCTGGTCAACCGGCGTCTGCTGCGGATCGAGGAACGCCTCGACATGCGCCGGGTGGAGCTGACCCACGACGTGTTGTGCAGCGTGGTGCTGGCCAGCCGCAACCGGCGCCACGAGCGCGAGGTCAGCGAGGCCGCCGAGCGCCAGCTCGCCGCGCAACGCGAACGCGAGGCCGCCACCCACCGCGCGCTGCGCCGTACGCGCGCGATCGCGACGGTGTGCCTGGTGCTGATGCTGATCGCGATCGCCGGCGCGCTGTTCGGCTGGTACAGCATGCAGCGCGCCCGTACTGCAGGGGCCATGGCGCAGGCCTCGCGCACCAACGCCGAGAACTTGGTGAGCTTTCTGATCGAGGATTTTTACAACCAACTGGCACCGACCGGACGGCTGGAAACCTTGGGTACACTCGCGCAAAAGACTGTCGCCTACTACGACAGCCTGCCGCCGGAGCTGGTGACCAAACAAACACAAATCAACCGCGCAATGGCGCTGGTGCGTCTGGGTTCGGCCCAGGATGCCAGCGGCGACCAAAAGACCGCGACTAAGAACTTCGGCGAAGCCGAGGCGGTTTTCAAGAAGCTGCGCGCGGCGGGCGATGATGGCGAACCCGTGATCTATGGCCTCGCCTCGATTTTGTACAACGCAAATCTTGGATCCGCCACAGGCGGCGGGAGTACGGCGCCGATGGACCAAACCGCCGCCCTGCTGAAGCCGCTGGTCACGGGTGCAAATCCATCGCGCCGGGCGCGGCAACTTTACGCCGATACCTTGAACATCATTTGCCTGAACCAACGGCCGCAACAAGCTTTGGCAACCTGCGACGAAGCACTCAAGATGCTTGCAGGGCTTGGTGCACTGGATCTGTCGGACCTGAATGCCGCGGCTTCCTGGGCCGATACTGCCGACACCAAGTCGGGGGAGCTGCAGGCACTCGGCCGCAATGACGAGGCGCAAAAGCTGGAGCAGCAGGTGTTCGCGATGACCGAAAAGGTCCTGGCCCGCCGTCCCGGCGATCTGCATTCGCTGGAGGATCGCTTCTTTGCCGTGAAGCGGCTCGGCGACCTTGCTGCGGGTCGACACGACACGGCAGCCGCCGCGGCTTACGCCAACCAGACCGTGCAGGCCGCCCAGGATTGGGTGCGATTCAACCCTTCCAGTCTCGGTGCCTGGGCCAGGTGGGCACAGGCTCTGGTCCAGGTTGCGACGTTCCAGTATGAGCGTGGCGAGGTGTCTGCTTCCATCGCCACTGCGCACACCGCACTGGCGCTGGCCCAGGATCCGCACAGCCCCAAACGCCTTGCCGCCGCGACTTGGTACATTCGATTCAACCTGGCAAGAGCTCTTGCGGAAAGTGGCGAGGCGGCCGCGGAGCAGTCAGCGCAGACCGCCGTGCAAGAGCTGCAATCGCTGGTTGCGGATCGGCCATCCGATTCTCCCCAGCGCCGGCTTGCAGCGACAAACCTGCCGCTTGCACTCGGGGATATCAAACTGGCCCAGGGTGCGCCGCAACCCGCGCTGGCCGAGGCCATCGCGGCGCGTGCCGCAATCGAGCTGATCCAGGTGCCCGCGACGGACGCCGGTGCAATCCACTGGAAGAACCAGAACATGGCGGACAGCCTCAACGTCGCCACGCGGGCGGCCATGCAACTCGGGCGCTATGCACAAGCGGAAACCCTGGCGCGCAAGTGGTTGGCGATCATCCCGAATTCGGTGGCGGTGCAAACCAACCCGAAACCGCTCGAATCACGCGCCCGATACATCCTCGCACAAGCCATCGCGATGCAGGACCGCAATAACGAAGCACAGGCAATCCTGCAACCAGCAATGGCCTGGTACCAGCAAGAGCAACAAGCCGGCGCCGGCGGCATCACCTTCCGCCACGACTACGCCTATGCGTTGTACGTCAGCGCGATTTCGCAGCCAGACGACGCGAACGGCCGCAAGCAGCGCGACGCCGATCTCGACCTGGCCGCCAAGCTGATCGCGGGCGCCTCGCCGGAAGCGCAACGACTCAACTCGATGCGCCACGTTTCGGAACTGATCGCGAAAGCCCGTTCGGCCACGCACGCCTGAAAGTCAGGACCCTTCTCCCCGCGGGAAAGGGAAAAGGAATGCGCGTCGCCCCATCACCTTCGGAGGAACCTCGCTTACACGCCCCGTAGGCAACCGCCGACCATGTCAAGCGGTATGCGCTGCTGCCGCCCTCTCCACTTCCCGGTCAATCTGTTTCCACCCGATGGAGGAAATGGACATGGCCCATCTCGCAGGCGGAGACCGCGGTTTCACCCTGACGGAATTGCTGATCACGCTGGCCATCGCCGGAATCCTGGCGATGATCGGCGCGCCGGCCATGAGCCACCTGTTGGCGCGCACGCAAAGTGCCACCGCGGAAGCATTGGTCGCCGGCAACCTGCGGCATGCGCGCACGGCGGCGATCATGAGCAACACCCGCGTCCTGATGTGCCCGAGTACCGATGGACATCACTGCCGACCCGACGATGACTGGCAGCACGGCTGGATACTCGCGCGAGATGCCGATCACGATGGGCAACCCGACGCCGATGCGCCGATCATCACTTCGCAAGCTGCCATGCATGCAGGAACCCGAATCGTCACGAGCATCGGTCGCGAAAGGGTCGTGTTTCATCCGAACGGGAGCGCGGCCGGAAGCAATACGCGCTTCACGATCTGCCATGCGCGCGAACGCACCGGCAAGGCGGTGATCGTTGCCAACTCCGGACGCGTACGGCTGGCGAACGCGGACGCCGCGCACCTGCAGACGTGTCTCGCGGGGCTTCAGTGAGGGCAGGCCGCGGAGGACTCCGGAGGCCGCAAGAATTTTTCTGGCGTCATTCCGGCGAAAGCCGGAATCCAATTTGATTTGTGAAGCAAAGAAGCCGTATCCAGGGCTCCGCCGGGATGACTGCAAACCCGAACTGTCGCAGGACGCTTGCCGGAAACATCACGGCCGTCCGAGATACTTGTAATACGCGACGCCGCAATCGTGGAACGCGTGCTCGTTGCGCGTACCGATGCGTTCGATGACCACGCCCGAGTTGCTGGCCTGTACGCCATCTTGCGCGGCGCTGTCGTGCAACGCGATGTATCCGGCCTCATCGAGATCCACCGCGCCCGCCAAGGCATCGTGGAAGCGCATGGCACGTGCCGCCTCGCGCCAGCCGGGCGCCACCCGCGCCGGAATCGCCTCGGCCGCGTCACCGCTGCCGTAACCCAGCACCAGCAAATCGTGCCCGTCCAGTTCGACATCGTGCGTGGCGGCATCGTCCAGGCCCGCGGCGAGCCACGCCGGCAGCGCGGCGGTGTAGAGGTTGCCGAATTCCATCATCGCATCGGAACCTGTTTGCAAGCTGGCCTCCACCACACGCTCGTAAGCAGCGCTCTTGCGAAAAACCTTGAGTAACGCCGACGCGGCCGGATACGCATCCGCAGGCAGCGCATCGCCCTCGCACCCGTCGATGCCATGTTGCCACTCGTGCATCACGCCATCGCGCGACACGCCCGCTGCCGCGCAATAATCGTCCAGTTCCCGCGCCGCGTCGCCGTCGCCCCGCGCCGCGTCGTGGCCCAGTGCCGCCAGATACGCCATCGCCCAGGCGTTGCGCGGCATGCGGTGATACGGCCGGTGCATGAACGTGACGGCCAATCCACGCAGGTACGCCGTGCGTGGACCGCCACGCCGCACGAACATTGCATCCAGCGCGCGCAGCGTCGCATCGGTGTAGCAGTCGGTCGAATACTTGCCGTTGAAGACCGGCAGGTCGCTCAAATGTCCGTGCATGCCGGGGGTCTGGCCTGCGAAGCGCAGGAACGGCTTGCGGAAATCGAGCCCGCGATATTCGGATGCGCTGCCCGCCATCGCGAGATCCAGTTCCAGCAAACGCGGAGACGCTTCCAGCAGCATCGCCACGGCACCGGCGCCCTGGGTCGGCTCTCCGCTGCTGCCGCGCGCGTACTCGGCAATGTCGGCGCTCACCACGATCGCCTGGCGATCGCGGCCATCGCAGGCGAGGTAACGCAACCCGCCCTTCAGCGCATACACGCCACCGAGGCAGGCGTGCTTGAATTCCGGTACCTCGCAATCGCGCGCCAGCGTCGGCCTGCGCTCCGCCACCAGCGCGGCATCCACCAGCCCGCGCACGATCACCGCGCCCGCCGCATTGTCGATGCTGGATTCGGTGCCGAGCGCGAGATAGCCGACGCGTTGCGGATCGATGTCGTATTGCGCGATCAGCCGCAACACCGCGTTCGCCGCCAGCGTGTAGACATTCTGGTCGGAACCCGGCATCCGGAACGCGTGGCCCACCACCGCGCGCGTCTTGGCCGGATCGTTGCCCGTCCATTCGCACCAGCGTTCCAGATCGACCCGGAACGGAGGCATATAGACGGCCATTCCGCTGATGCCGACCGGCGGATTCGATGCAAACGGAACTGGAGCCACGGGGATTCCTGCGTCTGGACACGAAACGCGCGAGTATGCGGGAGAACCGCGTCCATGTGACGTCAACGACGTCGCAAACAAAAAAGGCCGACGCAATGCGTCGGCCTTGTGTACTGGCGCCCGAACTTGGACTCGAACCAAGGACCCCCAGATTAACAGTCTAGTGCTCTAACCAGCTGAGCTATTCGGGCAAGTTTTCAGGTTATAGCTTCGCATCCATCCATGGAGCGCACTCCAGTCGGCATCCCTGCCTCCTCCTCGCATTCGTCGCGACAGTCCACTGGACTGTCGCAAACGCCGAACGCTCGACCAGCTGAGCTATTCGGGCAAGTTTTCAGGTTATAGCTTCGCATCCATCCATGGAGCGCACTCCAGTCGGCATCCCTGCCTCCTCCTCGCATTCGTCGCGACAGTCCACTGGACTGTCGCAAACGCCGAACGCTCGACCAGCTGAGCTATTCGGGCAAGTTTTCAGGTTATAGCTTCGCATCCATCCATGGAGCGCACTCCAGTCGGCATCCCTGCCTCCTCCTCGCATTCGTCGCGACAGTCCACTGGACTGTCGCAAACGCCGAACGCTCGACCAGCTGAGCTATTCGGGCAGCGAGCCGCGCATTATCGTTGCAGCGTTTACCGCTGTCAAAAGAGCAGCCGCCGCACGCCTCGGGCGAGGTGGCCTCCACGAAGCCGAAGCAACCACACGCAGCCGCGCGCCGGGAGACGCAGCGATCATGGACGATCGCACAACTCAAGAATTGGGAATCAGCAACACCTGCCCCACCTGGATGCCGCCGCCCGCCTGGATCTTGCTGGAATTCACCGAACGCAAGGAACCCGTGCTGACGCCGTATTGGCGGGCGATTCCGGACAGCGTTTCGCCACGCGAAACCTTGTGCATGTCCTGGAACGGATCATTTGAACCCGGCGCCTTGCCGACGGAAGCCAATTGCGGCGGGTCCGCGCTGACCGCCTTGGCGCCCTTCGCCGTGTCAGCGGCGGTGGCAACTTCGGTCGCGGCACTGGCGGTCAGGCGCAGACGCTTGTTGCGCTCCATCGCGAACCACGTGCCCGGCGGTGGCGTGGTTTCGAAATACTGCTGGACGCCTGTGAGGATGCCTTGGGCCAATCGCTGGCGATCCTTGCTGCTGTCGAGGCGTTTTTCATCCTGGCGGCTGCTGATGAAGGCCGTTTCGACCAGGATCGAGGGCACGTCCGGCGAGCGCAGCACCACGAAATTCGCACCTTGCACCGTGTTGCGGTACAGCGGACCGATCTTGCCCAGCGCGGCAAGCACGTCGCCGCCGACTTCGCCCGCCGCGTGCATGCTGGCACCCTGCGACAGATCGAGCAGCACCGAGGCAAGCATGTGGCTCTTGTCGTCCAGCGACACGCCGCCGATGAGGTCGGACGCGTTTTCGCTCTTCGCCAGCCACTTGCCGGCTTCGCTCTGCTTGCCGTGGGTGGATAGCACCCACACCGAGGCGCCGCGCGCATCGCAGTAGTCAGGGCAAGAGTTGGCGTGGATCGACACGAACAGGTCGGCCTTGTGTTCGCGCGCGATCTGGAAACGCTGCTTGAGCGGCACGAAATAATCGCCGCTGCGGGTCAGCACCGCGTGCATCCCGGGCTGCGCATCGATCAACTTGGCCAGGTCCCTGGCGATCTCCAGGGTCACGATCTTTTCCAGCGTGCCGCCCTTGCCCCGCGCACCGGGATCATCGCCGCCATGGCCCGCATCGACCGCGATCACCACCGGGCGCGGCTTGCCTTCCGCAATATCGCTGTCGATGGTCTTGACGATCTTCGAGGGCTTGTTGTCGGGCGTGCCGAGTTCCACCACCAGCCGGTAGCCGTACTGGGCGGTGGGGTTCAACAGGAAACTTTTGGGATGCGCCGCCTTGTCGAGGTCGAGCACGATGCGCGCCTTGCCCTGGAAGCGGCCGATGCGCATGTCCTTCACCGCGCCCTTGCCGGGCTTGGCGCCGACGCCGTTGCCGAAGACACCGTTGTCCAGGTCCAGCACCACCCGGTCGGGGTTGCTCAACTGGAACAGCCGATAGTCCACCGGGCCGGACAATTCGAAGATCACGCGCGTCGAATCGGGGCCACCCCAAATCCGCACCGCCTTGACGGTACTGGACGCGCTTGCGGACGCCGCGGGCGCGCCTGCCGCGCAGGCCAGCGCCCCGCAGGCGAACAAGAAAAACGACAGCAGTGGACGCAGGCTCCCCCTCATGGGGATGAATTCAACCGCAAGCCGGGCCCGATTGCAAGTATTTTTTCCTTTGTTATCCGATGGCTGCGACAGTTTTATCGAGGTCGGTTGATGAAGTTGCGCCAAGTGCCGGTTATTTTCCGACCCGACCCGCCGCGGCTTCGATGCCGCAGATCCAGTGGCTACCGCGTGGGGAGGCAACGCTGAGGCAGGCACTGCGCCCCTGCCCTTCATGCTCCAGCGTGATTTCCAGGTCGGGCCTCGGCAAGGCGCCACGACCGCGTTCGGGCCATTCGACCAGCACGATCGTCTCCGGCGCGTCCAGTTCGTCCAGGCCCAACCATTCCAGTTCGCCCGCGCTGGCGATCCGGTACAGGTCGAGATGGAACGCGTCGCGGCCATTCACCATGTAGCGTTCCAGCAGGCTGTAGGTCGGACTTTTGACCCGTTCGCCCACGCCCATCGCCTGCAGCAACGCGCGCGCAAGGGTCGTCTTGCCGGCGCCGAGTTCACCGCGCAGGTACACCACGCCGCCCTCCAGCAGCGCCGGCGCCAGGCTCTGCGCCAGCACGATCGTCGCGGCCTCGTTCGGCAACGCCATCGCAAAGGTTTGAACGGACTCAGGCACGGCCATTCACCAACGCACGCAGGTACGGGAAAAGATCGGACGCCAGCAAGCCGCGTTCGCCCGCGCGCGCGGCCAGATCGCCCGCGCGGGCATGCAGGCCGACACCGAGGCAGGCCGCATCCCAGGCACCAAGACCCTGCGCGAGCAATCCCGCGATCACGCCGGTGAGCACGTCGCCCATGCCGCCGGAGGCCATGCCGGGATTGCCCCACGGACACACGGTCATCTGGCCATCGGGTCCGGCAATCAGGCTTCCCGCGCCCTTAAGCACCACCACCGCGCGATATTTTTGCGCAAGCGCGCGGGCTGCCTTGAATCGATCGGCCTGGATTTCCGCAGTGGCGATTCCCAGCAGACGCGCGGCTTCACCCGGATGCGGTGTCAACACGCACGCCGAGGGCAGCGCGCGCGGCGCCGCCGCCGCAAGCATATTCAACCCGTCGGCATCCAGGACCAACGGTTTGCCGGCGTCCAGTGCGGCATTCCACAGGCCACGGCCCCATTCGTCCTGACCCAGTCCCGGTCCGACCGCGAGCACGCTCGCGCGCGCCAGCAAAGGCTCCAGGTTGCGCGGCACGTGCACGCCCTGCGGCATCAATTCCGGACGCGCGGAAAGGATCGCGCCGACATTGGCTTCGCGGGTGGCGATGCTGACCAGACCTGCGCCGACGCGCGCCGCGGCCTCGCCGCACAGGCGCGCTGCGCCACCGGCACCCAGGTCGCCGCCGATCGCCAGCACATGACCTTGGCGGCCCTTGTGGTTGTCGCGTGGACGCGGCGGCAACGCGCGCGGCGCAAGCAGGGTGGCGTCTGGCTGGGCCTGCGCGTATGCATGCGCGGGAATTTCCAGGGTGGCAAGACTGCGTTCGCCACACTGGTCGGCGCCCTGGGCCGTGAACAACCCGCGCTTCCAGCCGACGAAACATACGGTTGCCGCCGCACGCACGCAGGGATCGAACGCGACCCCCGTGTCGGAATCCAGTCCGCTTGGCACGTCCAATGCCAGCACGGGACGCGACTGCGCGTTCAACGCCGCGATCAGTTTCGCCGCGTCGCCGGACGGTGCGCGATTCAGGCCGGACCCGAACAGCGCATCCACGTACACATCGGCATCCGGCAGCGACGCGGACGCGTGCACCACTTGCCCGCCTTCGCGCACGCAAAGTTCACGCGCGAGCGCGGCATCACCCGTCGAATGTTCACCCGTGGCGATGACGTGCGCCCGCATGCCCGCCATGCACGCCAACGCCGCCAGCAGAAACCCGTCCCCGCCGTTGTTGCCGGGGCCGCAGACGACGCACAACGTCTGCGCCTGCGGCCAGCGGCGGCGCAATACATCGAGTGCCGCATGCGCCGCGCGTTCCATCAATTCGATGCCGGCCATGCCTCCGGCGATGGCGGCCTGGTCGAGCGCGCGCACCTGGGCGGTGGCGTAGAGGGCGGTCTGCGGATCGGGGCTCGGCATCGCATGATCCTACAATGCGCTCATGCAAACGGGCAGTGAACCCATCGTCGGCGATATCGATTTCGCCGCACTCGCGAAACGCATCAAGGTGTGGGGCGCGGAACTCGGCTTCGCCAAGGTAGGGATCACTGGCGTCGATTTGCGCGAGGACGAAGCGCGCCTGCAGGAATGGTTGCGCCAGGGCCACCACGGCACGATGGATTACATGCAGCGCCATGGCACCAGGCGCAGCCGTCCTCAGGAGTTGCAACCCGGCACCGTGCGGGTGATTTCCGTGCGCATGAATTACCTGCCGGCCGGCGTGGACGCGACCGCGGCATGGCGCACGCTGGGCGACGGCGAACGTGCCTACATTTCGCGTTACGCGTTGGGCCGCGACTATCACAAGCTGATCCGCAACCGCCTGCAGAAACTCGCGGACCGCATCGCGAGCGAAACCGGCCCGTTCGGCTACCGCGCCTTCACCGATTCAGCGCCGGTGCTGGAGAAGGCGCTGGCGCGCAACGCGGGGCTCGGCTGGATAGGCAAGCACACGCTGGCGCTGGACCGCGACGCGGGTTCATGGTTTTTCCTGGGCGAGCTTTACACCGACCTGCCGCTGCCGGTCGATGCGCCTTCCAGCGCGCATTGCGGCACCTGCACCCGCTGCATCGACGTATGTCCGACGCAAGCCATCACCGGCCCGTACCAGCTCGACGCGCGCCGCTGCATTTCCTACCTCACCATCGAATCGAAGGAAGCGATTCCCGAGGAACTGCGCCCGCTGATGGGCAACCGCGTGTTCGGCTGCGACGATTGCCAGTTGGTGTGTCCGTGGAACAAATTCGCGCAACCCACGCACGAGGAAGATTTCGCGCCACGCCACGGGCTGGACCGCGCGAAGCTGGCCGAACTGTTCGCATGGACCGAAGCCGAATTCCTGAAACGTACCGAAGGCATGCCGATCCGCCGCGCGGGTTACGAAGGTTTTTCGCGCAACGTCGCGGTGGCGCTCGGCAACGCGCCGCATGCATCCGAAGTGATGGAAGCGCTGAAGGCGCGTGCCGGCGACCCGTCGCCGCTGGTGCGCGAGCACGTGGCGTGGGCGCTGGCGCAACAAACCGCAAAAGCAGACGCGGCATGAGCCAGGAACCGGATCTCGCGACACTGCCGCATCTGCCAAGGGGAACGGCTCACCCGGCGGAGCACGATCTGGCAGCGCGCGGACGGTGACGGGAAGATCGTGTTCCATCAGGGCACCGTCGTGGCACCGACAGGCCAAGCGCAAGGGCGCGGGGAAAGCCCTGCTGCGTTGCCGGCCGTCCCTGGCCTAGTTTGAAGCAAGAGCATGCCACAATTTGCTTCGTGCTGCCACGCACACAGACCAAATCGGCAGGACTGCTGCCGATTTGAACTCCGCAGGCGACCCGAAGGGCGAGCCACATGGATGTGGCGAGTCATGTGCGCCAACCGGGGCCCCTCGAACGCGGCGAGCGGACGATGGAAAAGTCCGAAGGATGGCCCGCAGACTGAATCGGCAGGATTGCCGATTTGAATGCCGCAGGCGGCACGAAGGGCGAGTCACATGGATGTGGCG
>Ga0207698_10001235_pt1 | contig 14933 bp, 11 predicted proteins | sample KBSCornC22_FD_184298 | JGI IMG/M metagenome (GOLD analysis project Ga0207698, IMG submission 184298) | Corn rhizosphere microbial communities from Kellogg Biological Station, Michigan, USA - KBS Corn C2-2 (SPAdes) (version 2) | ecosystem: Host-associated > Plants > Roots > Rhizosphere > Soil ...
TCGCGACGACGCGCGCGATCATCTCGACGAGCTGGCCCTGCCGGACCGGCAGGCGGAAATCCACTTGTTCCGAACGAGCCGTGACCACGGTGCGGCGCGCATAGCGCGTCGCAACGACGAAGGCGGCCTTGTCCATCCACGCCAGCGCCTGGCCGCCGAACAAGGTGCCCAGGTGATTCGTGTGATCCGGAAACACGATCTCGATCAGGCGCGCTTCGGTCACACCGGCCGGACTGATCTCGAGTGCGGTATTCATCCTGCGCTCGCGGCCCACTCAGAACGCAACGTCGAACGCCACTTCGCCTTCCACGCCGACCTGGTAGGACGACACGCGGCGCTCGAAGAAGTTGGTCAGTTCCTGCACGTCCTGCAGGTCCATGAACGCGAACGGATTGCGTGCGTGATAGCGCTTGGGCATGCCGAGCTGCGCAAGTCGCTGGTCCGCGACGTATTCGAGATACTGACGCATGTCGCGCAGCGAAAGGCCGGCGACGCCACCGGACAGCACGTCTTCGGCGAAATGCTGCTCGCAGGCGATGGCCTCGTCGAGCATCTGCGCGATATCGGCCTGCAACGCGTCGTCGAACAGTTCCGGTTCTTCCTCGCGCGCGACGCGGATCACTTCGAACGCGAACGCCATGTGGCCCGACTCGTCGCGGAACACCCAGTTGGTGCCGGCGGCCAGACCGTGCAGCAGGCCGCGCGAACGCAGGTAATACACGTAAGCGAACGCGGCGAAGAAGAACAGCCCTTCGATGCAGGCCGCAAAGCAGATCAGGTTGAGCAGGAACTGGCGGCGCTGCTCGCGCGTCTCGATGCGGTCGAGCTTGCCGATCGAGTCCATCCACTTGAAGCAGAAGTCGGCCTTGTGCCGGATCGCCGGGATGTTCTCGATCGCATCGAACGCCTTCGCGCGCGCCTCGGGTTCGGGCAGATAGGTGTCGAGCAACGTCAGATAGAACTGCACATGCAGCGCTTCCTCGTACAGCTGGCGCGACAGATACATGCGCGCCTCGGGCGCGTTGATGTGCTTGTACAGGTTCAGCACGAGGTTGTTCGCAACGATGGAATCGCCGGTCGCGAAGAACGCAACGAGACGCTCGATCAGGTGCCGCTCGGCCGGCCCGAACTTGTTGCGCAGGTCGTTGACGTCGAGCGAAAAATCCACTTCTTCAACCGTCCACGTGTTGCGGATCGCATCGCGGTACATGTCGTAGAACTGCGGGTAGCGCATGGGACGCAGGGTGAGGTTGAAGCCTGGGTCGAGAAGGCGAGTAACTAGGGAGGAGTTGTCAGTAACTAGAGGGGAATTCATCGGCATCTCTCTTCGGCCGCCAGCTTCGCAGGCGGTCGATGGTTGAACAGACTCCAGACGCTAGCGGATGCGGCCGGGTACGAATACATAATTTCAAAACACGCATACAACGGCGGGAGCGTTCGATGAGCTATCGCGACACCATCGTTTGGGCAAAGAGCCTCGAAATGGCGGTCCTCGTGTACCAGCTAGCGTCTGCACTTCCACGCGAGGAGATCTTCGGCATCCGTTCTCAGATCACACGCGCCGCGTCTTCCGTGCCTTGCAACATCGCAGAAGGATGGTGCAGAGCAACACCCCGCGATAAGGCTCATTTCATGACCATTGCACACGGATCGCTGGCCGAACTGGAAACCCTCATCACGATTTGCGAGCGCATGGGATGGTTCTCGTTGGACTCTACCGCGCCAGTACGATTGCTACTCGACGAGACAGGACGCATGGTGACCGCCCTGCGCCGTCGCTTCCGCGACGGCGCAGCAACCAAGCGACTCAGGAGAAACAGCACCAAGCCATGACGGTTTCGGCCAAGACCGATTCCGCAATCAGTCGCCAACCCTAACCGCCTGCTAGTTCCTACCTACTACTCCCTAGTTCCTACCCCACCTACTGACACGCCTCGCAATACTCCGGATTCTCCAGCGAACAGAACACCGCGGCCTCCGCCTGCTGCTGCGATACGACCGGCGCGGCAGGTGCCGGCGCAGGCGCGGTAGCCGTCGCCGCCACGGTTGTCTTCTGGATCTTCGTCGCGGGGCGCGAACGCATGTAGTACGTGGTCTTCAGGCCCGCTTTCCACGCGTACATGTACATCGACGACAGCTGGCCGATGTTCGGGCTTTCCATGAACAGATTGAGCGATGCGGACTGGTCGATGTACGCGCCGCGCGCGGCCATCATGTCGACGAGCGAGCGCATCGGGATTTCCCAGGCGGTGCGGTAGATCTGGCGCAGGCGCTCGGGGATTTCCTTGATGTCCTGCACCGAGCCTTCGGCAAGCTTGATGCGGTCGCGGATTTCCGGGGTCCACTGGCCGAGCTGCTTGAGTTCTTCGACGAGGTATTTGTTGACCTGCAGGAAGTCGCCCGACAGCGTCTCGCGCTTGAACAGGTTGGACACCATCGGCTCGATGCACTCGTAGCAGCCCGCGATCGACGCGATCGTTGCGGTCGGCGCGATCGCGATCAGCAGCGAGTTGCGCAGGCCGCCGGTGCGGATGTTCTCGCGCAAGGCATTCCAGCGCGTCGTATCGGGCGGAGTGATGTTCCAGGCGTCGAACTGCAGTTCGCCCTGTGCCGCGCGCGTGTCGGCGAACGCGGGATGCGCGCCGCGTTCGAGCGCGAGCTCGTGCGAAGCGACCAGCGCGTTGTAGTAGATCTCCTCGGCGATGCGCGTGGACAGCGTGCGCGCTTCCTCGGAGTCGAACGGCAGGCGCAGCTTGAAGAACACATCTTGCAGGCCCATCACGCCGAGGCCGACCGGGCGCCACTTGAGGTTGGAGCTGCGCGTGGATTCGATCGGATAGAAATTCAGGTCGATGACGCGGTCGAGCTGGCGCACGGCCACGCGCACGGTCTCGGCGAGCTTGCCGTAGTCGAAACCGTCGGCGTTCATGTGCTGGCCGAGGTTGATCGAACCGAGGTTGCACACGGCGGTTTCGCCGAGCGAGCTGACCTCGATGATCTCCGTGCACAGATTGGACAAGTGGACGACGTTGCCTTCCTTCGCGGTCTGGTTGCAGGCGCGGTTGGACTTGTCCTTGAACGTCATCCAGCCGTTGCCGGTCTGCGCGAGCGTACGCATCATGCGGGCGTAGAGGTCGCGCGCCTTGACCTGCTTGTGCGCCAGTCCGGCAGCTTCGGCCTGCTCGTACGCGGCGTCGAACGCGGCGCCCCAGCGGTCGACGAGGTGCGGCACGGCCTTCGGATCGAACAGCGACCACATCGCGTCGCTTTCGACGCGGCGCATGAAGATGTCGGGAATCCAGTTGGCGAGGTTGAGGTTGTGCGTGCGGCGCGCTTCGTCGCCGGTGTTGTCGCGCAGCTCGAGGAATTCCTCGACGTCCGCATGCCACGGTTCGAGATAGACGCAGGCCGCGCCCTTGCGCTTGCCGCCCTGGTTCACCGCGGACACCGACGCGTCGAGCGTCTTGAGCCACGGCACGATGCCGTTGGACAGGCCATTCGTCGACTTGATCAGCGAACCGCGTGCACGCACGCGCGTGTAGGCCAGGCCGATGCCGCCGGAGAACTTCGACAGCATCGCCACGTCGGCGTAGCGCTTGTAGATCGACTCGAGCGAATCGTCGGGCGAGTCGAGCAGGAAGCACGAGGACAGCTGTTCGTGCGTGGTGCCGGAGTTGAACAGCGTGGGCGAGCTCGGCAGATAGTCGAGGCTGCCCATGAGGCGATACAGCTCGAGCGATTCGCCGACGTCTTCGCACAGCGCGCAGGCGATGCGCAGGAAGAACTGCTGCGGCGTCTCGATGACCTTGCGCGTTTTCGGATGACGCAACAGATAGCGGTCATACACCGTGCGCAGGCCGAAGTAATCGAAGCGGCGGTCGAGTTCCACATCGAGCGCGCTGTTGAGCTTGCGCGCATTGGCCTGCACGAAGGACAGCAGGCGTTCGTTGATGAGGCCGAGCTCGTGGCCGCGCGTGACGGATTGCGAGAACGCGTGGATTTCCTGGCCCGAGACTTCCTTCGCGATGTAGTCCGACAGCAGGCGCGCGGCGAGGCGGCCGTACTCGGGTTCTTCGGCCGTGAGCATCGCGGCCGTGCGGATCGACAGTTCGTCGAGTTCCCACGTGGTCGCGCCGTCGTAGAGGCCGGAAATCGTGCGCGTGGCGACGCGCATCGGATCGATGGAATACAGACCGTCGGCAGCGCGCGTCACGGCGCGAACGATCTTGTTCAGATCGACCGGCTCGCGCTTGCCGTTGCGCTTGGTCACGGCCATCGCGCCGGTGGAGTGCGGCGGGGTCAGCGCGAACTGCGGCGCGCGGGAATCGGTGGGCACAGCGCTGCTGCGAGCAGTGGCGCTGGCGATTTCGTGTTCTGTGGTGCTCATGGGCTCCCTCCGGTGGTGTGGAGCACGGCTGCCGTCCTGTCCCGGGGACGGCAAATCGAAGGGACGGCGACGCCGCGGTTCAGGCCGCGGTCGTAGCCACGCCCCCTCGGGCGTGCGGAGTGGCGGAATTCGGGGGTCGTGTCGCCAGGGCCGAATGGCCGGCGACTACGGTTGACCCGTCTCCCCGCGGAGACTCCTGGCCGTTACCACGCGGTGTGCGACGCGCGGTTGCCGGCAGGTATTCGGACTTGCGGACACGAACCCGGAACCCCGGATCCACCTACTGGCCCTCGCTTCCCAACCCCTGCGGGCCAGTGCTCATGAGGACGTTCGTTTCCGCTTACCGCTGCGGGGCAGCTCCGGAATTGCACCGGATTCCCGTTTAATCCCGGTCGTGACCGGGAACCGACGGAACACAACATATAGAGGTTGACAGGCTGGGGTCAACACAATTGGCTGTGAATTCGTGGGTCGTTCGTGTTTCAGATTCGTGAAGGAAATCACGCAGAAGGGCTTGCAATTGGCCTGGGGGCTGGGTCGCGCGCCCTCGCGGCAGCGATCCATGAAACCAACGGCTCATTGGCGCAGCCTGCCGCCACGGCGAGTGTCGCCGGACTCGGCGCGACGCGCACTCACTGCGCGACAGATCCAGCCGGCGAGCGCACTCAAAGGCCACCCGGCGACCACGCAAACCAAGGCTAGCTGGAAAAAGAATTGGGCCATCCACCGGTCGGGAATCCACGAGCGCCAATACGGTTCCGGCCAAGGCCATTTCCAATCATCCGCAACCACATCGTCCGCGCTGCCGTAGACGCCGTCCCTGCCGACGGCACGCACCTCAAACCGGCGGCCATCGGGTGAGCGCCAGTAGACGAACCAATTGCCCCAGGGATCCTTGAGCTGCGACAGCTGTGAGACCGCGGCGCTAGCGCAGTTTTCCTGATTCACCACGCCGACGAGCTCGTCGAGCGCATTCGGCAACCGCCCGCACTCGAGTCGGAACAGTTCGACCGACATTTCCAGCCGGACCAGATAAGCGCGCGCTACCCTCTCGCGCCCTCGGGTGAAATCGCAGCGCAGTCCGCCCATCATCACCGCCAGCATCAGCAGCATGGGCATCAGCGGCAGCAACGCGACGGACTTGCAGAGCGATGGACGCATCATCGGATTTCCCGCACGCACACGCACACCGACGGCGGATGGCATCCGTCGTCGATGAGGCTTGCGAGTCGAAGGGCAGTACGCGCGAACGGCGCGGAGGAAGCCCTATCGACCCGAAGTCTTCGCAGCGAGTTCCGTCGAAGCGAGCAACGCGCGCAGCGAAGTGAGAGGCGAACAGAAGCGGCGAAACGCCTCGCGTCGCGCGTTTCTCACTCCTCTACCCTCTCACTCGTTCTCAGGGCGTACCGCCCAGAAAATCCACCGCCACCTGCAACATCGAGCGCGTGCCGACATCGAGCGCCTTTTCGTCGAGGAAGAACTTCGGCGAATGATTCGGCGCAGCCTTCGCGAGATCCTGGCCCGGCGGCACGACGCCCACGAAGAAGTAGAGGCCGGGCACTTCGTCGGCGAAGTAGGAGAAATCCTCCGCAACCATGTTCGGCGGTACTTCGATGACGTTCTCCGCGCCGACGGCTTTCTCGAGGCTCGGGCGCAGACGCTTCGTCAGCGCTGCGTCGTTGCGCGTGACCGGGTTGTGCACGCCGGGCATCGGCGCTTCGAGCTCGACGCGCGCGCCCTGCGCTTCGGCCACGCCCTCGGCGGTGCGGCGCAGGCGGTTGAACAGGTCTTCACGCATGCCCGCGTCGAAGGTACGCACGGTGCCTTCGAGCTCGACCTTCTCCGGGATGATGTTGTAGCGCACGCCGCCCTGGAACATGCCGAAGGTGAGCACCGCCGGCAATTTGGAAATATCCAGTTGTCGACTCACGATGGTCTGCGCCTGGCCGACGATCGCGGCCGCCGTAACAATAGGATCCACGCCGCGCCACGGCTGCGCACCATGCGTCTGCGTGCCGAATACACGGATCTTGAAGCGATCGGATCCGGCGAGTAGCGGGCCTTCGCGCACGCCGACCTGGCCGGCATGCAGCGTGTAGAAGACATGCAGGCCGAGCACCGCGTCGGGTTTCCAGTCGCGGAACAGACCTTCCTTGAGCATGAGCTTCGCGCCGCCCTCCTCGCCCGGCGGCGAGCCCTCCTCGGCGGGCTGGAAGATGAACATGACTTCGCCGGGCAAGTCCTTCTTCATGCCGGCCAGCGCGGTCGCGACACCGAGCAGGATCGCCGTGTGCGCATCGTGGCCGCAGGCGTGCATGACGCCGACGTCCTGTCCACCGTAGGTGCTGCGCACCTTGCTCGCGAACGGCAGATCGACTTCCTCGGTCACTGGCAATGCATCGATGTCGGCGCGGATCGCGAGGCGCGGTCCGGGCTTGCCGCCCTTGAGCCACGCGATGACGCCGGTATGCGCGACGCCCGTTTTCACTTCAAGGCCGAGCTTCTTCAGATGATCGGCGACGAGCTTGGCCGTGCGCGTCTCGCGGTTGCCGAGCTCCGGATGCTGGTGAATGTCGCGGCGCCACTGGATCACCTTTTCGCCGACGGCTGCCGCCGCCTGTTGCGTATCCGCCGCGGCGAACGCGGGCGCCGCGGTCATTGCGGCAAGCAGGGCGAGACAGATTCGGCGCATGGGAGGCTCTCCGCGAAAAGCCCGATGGTAGGGCAAGCGAGGGCGCGTTGGCGCTGGACTTTGGTCATTGCCTTATGCCGCGCTCACCGCCAACCTACGGCAAATGCTCGCGCGCGAGATAGTCCTCGCTCTGCATCTCGATCAGACGCGATTCGGTGCGGCTGAATTCGGCGCGCAGGCGGTCGCCGTCGTAGAGGTCGATGATGGGCACGGCAGCCGAGAGGATCAGCTTGATGTGGCGGTCGTAGAACTCGTCGACCATTTCGATGAAGCGGCGCGCGGCGTCTTCCATCATCGGCGTGAACTGCGGCACGCCGGACACGATGACGGTGCCGTAAGCCTTGCCGATCTCGATGTAGTCGGCGACGGCGCGCGGGCCTTCGCAGATCGCCTCGAAGTCGAACCAGACCACGTCCTCGCCGAGCCGCCGCGCGGGAATCTCGCGGTCGTGTACGTCGATCTGTGTCTCGGCGCGCGCAACGCCGTGGCTGATGCGCTGGAAGCAGTCGTTGAGCGCGCGTTCCGCATCCGGTCCGAGTGGCGCATGGAACACGCGCGCCTGGGTCAGCGCGCGCAGGCGCCAGTCCTGTGCCGAGACGATCTCGACGACGGCGCATTGCTGCTGGATCAGCGCGATGGCCGGCAGGAAGCGCTCACGCTGCAAGCCGTTCGCGTAGAGGTTTGCCGGCGCCGTGTTGGACGTGGTCACGAGACTCACGCCGCGCGCGAACAGCTGGCGCAGCAGGCCGCCGAGAATCATCGCGTCGCCGATGTCGCTGACGAAGAATTCGTCGAGGCACAGCACGCGCGTGTCGGCGGCGATGTCCTCCGCGACATCGGACAGTGGATCTTCGCGCCCCTGCAGCGCGGTGAGTTTGGCCTGCACCTGGCGCATGAAGCGGTGGTAATGCACGCGGCGCTTCTGCGCGATCGGCAGGTGTTCGAAGAACAGGTCGATCAGGAAGGTCTTGCCGCGGCCGACGCCGCCCCAGAGATACAAGCCGCGCACCGGCTCGGGCGCGGAAAAGCGTGCGCGCAGACGCGCGAACAGGCCGGCAGGTTCGCGTTCCTGCAACGCCGCGGCGATGCGATCGAGTTCGACCAGCACGGCGCGCTGCGCGGCATCGTCCTGCCAATCGCCGCGCTGCACGCCGGCGAGGTAATGCGCCGTCACGCTCACGTCAGCCGTTCCGCAGTGGCGGCAGGTTGTCGCGTACGCCGTTCTTGATCGCGCCGCGCAGGTCCATGAGGCGCCGATGGAAGAAATGACTCGTCTCGGGCATGCGCACGAGCTGCGGCGGTTTGGAGAGGCTCGCGACCCACGCGAACACTGCGGCCGGATCGACGACTTCGTCGGCTTCCCCCTGCACCACGAGCCACGGGCAGTCCGGCAGATCGATCGCATCGAAGGCCCAGCGGCCTACCGGCGGCGCGACCTGGATCAGCTGCTGCGGCGCCAGCGACTGCGCCGCACGCAGCGCGACATAGCTGCCAAACGAAAAACCCGCGAGCCAGAGCGCATCGCCGGGACGCTCGCGGCGCAGCCAGTCGGCGATCGTGCGCAGGTCCTCGGTTTCGCCAATGCCGTCGTCGTATTCGCCCTGCGAATTGCCGACGCCGCGGAAGTTGAAGCGCACCGTCGACAGGCCCAGCTCGACGAGCGAGCGCGACACCATCGTGACGACCTTGTTGTGCATGGTGCCGCCGTGCAGCGGATGCGGGTGGCAGATGATCGCGGTGCCGCTGCGCTCGTCCTGTTCCGGGAGTTCGATCAGGCATTCGAGGAGACCGGCCGGACCGGGCAGGTTCAACGGGCCGGACGATGCGGGAAAGCGCACGGAGGTATCGGTGGATTCAGTCATCGGCCGATTGTAGCCAAAGGCTCCGGCGGCACGGCAGCGCCACAGGCACGCGGTGATCCGTCATCCGGCCGTGTGTGCTCAATTGATCCTGCGGCTTGCCTTGCGTGCGCGTGCCGATGCGCCGGTGAACCGCGCGTCCTGTGCGCTGGATGGCGAAATCCTTCGCCGGCCTGTGAGACAACCCGGCCCTGTCGTGCGCCTTGGCCAGACGCGCGCGCGTTGCTTCCGCCGCACGGCGGATGCGCCGTTCGCCAGCCGATTGCACAGTCCAAGACCCGTGACCGATTTCCCCGCAGGAGACGCCTGATGCTGCGCAACCCTATCGCCCGCCTGTTCCTGGCGTTGCTGCTCGGCGCTTCCGCGGGCCAGGCCATTGCCGCCGGACTCTGGGCCGACGCCAGCGCGCCGGTCGCGTTGAACGCACGCGGACCGCTGCCGCACCACTATCGCAGCCTCGCGCTCGACGTCGCCGCGGCGCGCACGGCGCTGCGCGATGCTGTAGCCCATGGCACGCCGTTTCTGTTGCCGCGGCCCGACGGCAGCTACGCCGGATTCGTGCTGGAAGATTCGGGCACGATGCCGCCCGAACTCGCCGCGCGCTATCCGCAGATCGTAAGCCTGCGCGGCCGCGACGAAGCCGGCAACGCGGTGCGACTGGATCTCTCCGATCTCGGCCTGCAGGCGCTCGTGTTCGATCGCGACGGCAGCTGGATCGTGCAGCCGAACGTGCTCGGCAGCGGCAGCGCGTACATCAGCTTCCGCCGCAGCGACAGCGCGAGCGGCGAGCGCTTCCATTGCGACGTACACGGTGTCGACGAAACTCCCGACGAGCACCTCAGCGTTGCTCCCGTTGCCAACACCGTCACGGGCGCCAATCGCCGCGTGCTGCGCACGGCGGTTGCCGCGACCGGCGAGTACACCGCCGTGTTCGGCGGCACCGTGCCGCTCGGTCTTGCCGCGGTCGTCACGGCGATGAATCGCGTCAACGAGGTCTACGGCAACGAGTTCAGCGTGACCATGCAGCTCGTCGCCAACAACAACGTGCTGATCTTCACCGACGCCATCACCGACCCGTACACCAACAACAGCGGCTCGACGATGCTGGGCCAGAACCAGACCACGCTGACCAACGTGATCGGTGCGGCCAACTACGATGTCGGCCACGTCTTCAGCACGGGCGGCGGCGGCGTGGCCACGCTCAATGCCATCTGCAGCGACAGCATCAAGGCGCGCGGTGTCACGGGCCGCAGCAATCCGCAGGGCGACGCGTTCTGGATCGACTACGTCGCCCACGAGATCGGCCATCAGTACGGCGGCGCGCACACGTTCAACAGCGTGGCCGGCGCCTGCAATGGCAATCGCACCGCGAGCGCCGCGTACGAAACCGGCAGCGGTTCGACGATCCAGGCCTATGCGGGCATCTGCGGCGCGGACGACCTGCAGCCGAACTCGGATCCGTACTTCCACGCGAAGAGCCTTGAGCAGATGCAGGCGCGCCTCGATGCTGTGCCGGGCTGCGGCAGCAGCTCGACGGCGAACCCGAGCAGCGCGCCCGTCATTCCGGCGATGACGACGACCTACGCGATCCCGGTGGGTACGCCGTTCGAACTGCTCGCGCCGATCGTCGCGGACGCCGATGGCGACGCGCTGAGCTACACCTGGGAGGAATACGACCTCGGTGCGTCGACCGCGATCAACGTTGACAACGGCGCCAGTCCGATCATGCGTTCGTGGAATCCGGCGCCGGTTCGCGGGCGCACGATTCCGCGCCTGTCGAACCTGCTCGCGAACACGACGGCTCCGGGCGAAATCCTGCCGACCATGGATCGCGCCTCGATGAAATTTCGCCTGACCGTGCGCGACAACCATGCCGGCGGCGGCCGCACCAGCAGCGCCGACATGCCCGGCATCCAGGTCGTCGGCAGCGCCGGTCCGTTCGTCATCACTGCACCGAATACCGCAGCAACCTGGGAGACCGGCCTGCCGCAAACCGTGACCTGGAATGTCGCCGGCACGACCGCCGCGCCGATCTCCTGCGCCAACGTCGACATCGACTACTCGCGCAACGGCGGCACGTTCTGGTCGCGCCTGGTGACGGCGACGCCAAACGACGGCAGCGCCAGCATCGTGATCGCGTCCGGCAGCGTGACCACGCAGGGCCGCATCCGCGTGCGCTGCAGCAACAATCTTTTCTTTGATATTTCCAATGTGAACTTTACCGTCGTGCAGGGCGATACGATTTTCCGCAACGGCTTTGAGTGAGTTCGAATACGCGTGTGCAGGAACTAGTCGTGAGTGGGCAGGAAGCAGCCAGCGCCTGCTCGCTGGTTCCTGCCCGCTTTTCGCCAGTCAATTGACCCGCCCCATCGGTTCTTTGCGTCAGCGCGCTCACGCCGTGCGCGTGCCGCCGCAGGCTATGCTCGGCGCATGAACCATCTTGCGCATGCCGTGCTGGCCGGACCCGACGACGATCTGATTCTCGGCGGCCTGCTAGGCGATTTCGTGCACGGGCCGGTACCGACGGGCCTGCGTCGCGGTGTCGAGCGTGGCATACGACTGCATCGCGCGATCGACGTCTATACGGATGGCCATCCTGTCGTGGTCGAACTGCGCCGCCTGTTCGACCCGCCATTCCGGCGCTACGCGGGCATTCTGCTGGATATCTGGTTCGATCATCTGCTCGCGCGCGACTTCGCGCGCTGGAGCAACACGCCGCTGGCCACGTACTCAGAAGCGCTGCTCGCGCTGTTGCGGCGTCACGCGACCGAACTGCCGGCCGACATGCGCGGTTTCGTCGCGTATATGCAGCGCAACGACCTTCCGGCCGCCTATGCGGATGCCGCGATGATCGGCCGCGCCTTGGCCGGCGTCGGCACGCGCCTGAGCCGCGCCAATCCGCTGCACGAAGCTTTGCCGCTGCTGTTGGAGCGCGACGCCGCGTTGCGCGAAGGGTTCGAGGCGTTCTTCCCGCAGCTGCAAACCTTTGCTCGCGCGTGGCTGGCCGACATGGCCGCGCGGGACTAGAAACGACGACACCGCCCGGAGGCGGTGTCGTGTGAGGAGCTCATGATCAGCCGTTGAAACCGATGAGATGCGCTTCAACGCATCTCGATGAATCACCGGACCTGTATCACTTGGCCTGTTCGATCATCCACAGCACCGACGCCTTGACCTGCTCGTCGTTGAGCGACGGGTTGCCGCCGCGCGCCGGCATGACACCGTTCTTGCCGGTGAAACCTTCGGTCGCATGCTTGATCAGCGTCTCGGCGCCCTGCGCGATGCGCGGCGCCCAGGCCGCCTTGTCGGTGATCATCGGCGCGCCACCTGCACCGGACTTGTGGCAGGCACCGCAGAGCTGTTCGTAGATCGCCTTGCCATCCGTCGTGCCGCCATAGGCGACGCGGCTGGCGGCTTCCTTCCTGCGGGCTTCCTCCGCAGCGAGCATCGCAGCGCGGCCCGTTTCACCGGCGTAGGAGTCGCCGACCGGAGCCAGACGATCCGCCACCACCTTGTCCGCGGCCGGACTCACAGCGGCGGGATGTTTCGTATAGATGTAGTGCGCGAGCAGGATGAAGGCCAGGGCCATCAGCGCCAGCACGCCGATCAGCATCGAGAAGCGCTTCAGGAATTCCAGGTCGGTCTTGGTAATCGGGCTGCTCACAGAACACCTTTCCTAGCGGCGGCTTGGGCCGGAGAGGCACCCGGCACGGAAAAAAGACGGGCAAGTATAACGGCCGCCCCCCTGCCACGGAAGCGCGGGGCTAGCCCGGCGGCCGGGCGGGCAGCTATGATGCGCGCCGGTCCATGCTACGCGGTTGATGGCCTTGTCGGCCTCGGCGACATCCCGGTCCGCCAGACCCGTAACCCGCGCCGCCGGCGCATGATCCGCATCCGCGGTGCAAGACCGCAGGCAACGCATCACCACGCGCCCGTAGCTCAGCTGGATAGAGTACCGCCCTCCGAAGGCGGTGGTCGGGGGTTCGAATCCCTCCGGGCGCGCCATCTGATCGACGACTTGCTCGCATTCGTGACCGGCTTGCCGCCAAACGCACGCTGCGAAACCGCTCTTCGGTGCCGTGCGCGGAAAGCATGCACGCCGGCATCAGTTGGCGATTTTGCTACATGTGGACAACAGCACGAGCGACCAGGAAGATCTCGCTGAAAGCTTGCGCTGCAGGGTTGTAGCGTATCGATCCTGAGTGTCCATTGGCCGTAGCGGTTCGGCACGACGTGCCATCGCGGCCGCCGTTGCCCACGCGCTCCATCGGCTTCGAGCCAGGCGAACGCGCTGCACGTTGAACTGCACCCCAAGCCCCCGCACTATTGCGTACCCCGCCGCATTCCCGCCGCGCGGCCCGCCTGGACCGTCGATGACTCACACCGTACACACTGCCGCCGCGCCGGCGGCCGCCATCGCCGCCGATGTCGCCAGCATTTCGCGCATCGACGCGGTGGCGCTGATTCTGCGGTCGCTGGCGGAGATCACCGGCATGCGTTACTCAGCGGTCGCGCGGGTGACAGAGACGTCGTGGACGGCGTGTGCGGCGCTGGACCAGCTGGGTTTTGGCGTCGGGCCCGGCGACGAACTGGCGATCGATCTGACCCTGTGCAAGGAAGTGCGGGAGCAGCGCCGCCTGATCGTGTTCAACCAGGCCAGCACGCATCCGCTCTACCGCGATCATCCGGTGCCGCGGCATTACGGTTTCGAGTCGTATGTCGCGGTGCCGATCGTGCGCGCGTCGGGTGAGTTCTTCGGCACGCTGTGCGCGATCGATCCGGAACCCAGCACGGTCGAGAACCCGCAGATCGTGCGCACGCTGGAGCTGTATGCCCAACTGATCAGCGCGCAATTGGATTTGCAGGAACGACTGCAGTCGAGCGAGCTGACGCGCACCGTGCTCGGCGATCGCCTGGGCCGCAGCGAGACCGCGCTGCTCGACGAAAAGGCGACCGGCCGTCTGCGCGACCAGTTCATCGCGGTGCTCGGGCACGATCTGCGCAGTCCGCTGCAATCGGTGATGCTCGGCACCTATGTGCTCGGCCGCATGGCGCTGCCGCCGGCCGCGACGCCGGTGCTGCAGAACCTCACGCGCGGCGGGGCGCGCATGAAGGAACTCATCGACAACATTCTCGATTTCGCGCGCGGACAGCTCGGCGGCGGCATTCCGCTCTCGCTGCAGACGGAACCTCAGCTGGCCAGCCTGATCGGACAGTGGGTCGCTGACATCGGTGCATCGCACCGGCGTGCCGTGGCGCTGCATACCGATCTCACGACCGCGGTGTACTGCGATGCGAACCGCCTGTCGCAGCTGCTGACCAACCTGCTGACCAACGCGCTGCAGCATGGCGCACCCGACGCTCCGGTGCGCGTCGATGCCGTGATGGCCGGTGGCGAATTCGTGCTCTCGGTCGAGAACGGCGGTGAGCCGATTCCGCCGGAGAAACAGCAGAATCTGTTCCAGCCGTTCTCGCGCACGCCGGGCGGAGCGGCATCGCCGGGGCTCGGCCTGGGGCTCTACATCGCCGCGGAAATCGCCAAGGCCCATGGCGGCATGATCAGCGTGGCATCGACGGCTGAGAAAACCCGCTTCGAGGTGCGCCTGCCACAGCCGTGAGGCGGACTCAAGCGCCTAGCAGGCGCAACAGTTCTGCCGGTTCGGCGGGCTTGGTGCAGTGGGCGTGGAACCCGGCGACGCGCGAGCGTTCGCGATCTTCCGGCGAGGCGCGACCGCTCAGTGCAATCAACCGTGCAGGACAGATTGCTCCGACGGCGTTCAGTGCCGTGGCGACCTCCCAGCCCGTAAGGCCCGGCATGTCGATGTCGAGCAGTACCGAGTCGGGAGTCTTTGCACGGCACATCGCCAGTGCCTCGATGCCGTCGTGGGCGGTGTGGACCGTGTGTCCGCACAGGCGCAACAACTGCGCGAGCGAAGTCAGCAAGGGTTCGTCGTCATCCGCTACCACGATCGTCAGGGATTTCATCACCGGGTCC
>Ga0207698_10001241_pt1 | contig 14903 bp, 13 predicted proteins | sample KBSCornC22_FD_184298 | JGI IMG/M metagenome (GOLD analysis project Ga0207698, IMG submission 184298) | Corn rhizosphere microbial communities from Kellogg Biological Station, Michigan, USA - KBS Corn C2-2 (SPAdes) (version 2) | ecosystem: Host-associated > Plants > Roots > Rhizosphere > Soil ...
GTAACCCAGACAAGAGTTGCTGTCGACCAAAGAGATCTTGATCATAGCCCAGCTCTTTCGCCAACCACATCTGTTTTCCAGTACTGAGACTGCCCAAACCGGATGTCAAAGACTGTACTGCGTCATTCGCCATTCGACCAGCAGCTTCGTGTGTGAACCCTAGCTCTTGGTACCTTTTCTTAAGAGCGATTAGGGCAGATGCAGTTTCCTCTATATTCCCACCAAGAGTCCTGACATTACCAGTGGCTTGGAGTGTCCAGTTAATGTAATTGCTTACTCCTATCCCAGCCTTTTTAGCAGAGAACTCTAATCCTGCTATCTGATTTACTGCAGTGTCTAATGTCTCTCCATAATTACGAACTAGAGTCACAGCATTCTTAGACGCAAACCCCGAACCATTCTCGAAAAACTTGTCTAGCCCAATTGACATGGTTAGAGCATTAGACCCAACTTCCCCTAACCCCTTCCCCTCAAACTTAAAGATGGCGTCGAACGACTGACCTGCATCGACAAACGTTTTCAACGAAGATTGAATCTCAGACCGTGAAATGGCGTAGTAATGCTGAGCTTGCTCTTGAAATGCAGCTAAACGGGAGAGTTGTTCTGAGGATCCACCACCGGCAGCTGATGCTAAGTTAGCAATCTCACCATACTGTTGTGTTAGACGATTTTTTTCTGTGTAACCAAACATCATAGCCCCAAAAAGGGCCATGCCACCACCTACAACCCCCGCTTCAGCCAAACCAGACCCACCAAATGATAACAGTGGCATTGGGTTACCAAAAATCTGCCCAAGCCGTTTGCCTGCACCCTCAGTAAGAGACGACAGCCCATCTAAAACAGATGTTTCGGTTCCTGCATTCTCTAATGCAGCATCAATCTTTCCACCATCACCATGAGCTCTGTTAGCCGCCTTCACTAATTCTTTACGAAGGGTCTTGACACTCTCTAATTCTTCAGTTGAGGAGATTAGCCCTTGTTTAGATGCGTCAGCTATCGAAAGAATCGATTCTTGGATTTTGGTTAAGTTACGTATCTCTGATTGGGTCACACCAGCTGCTTGTAACTCATTAGCAAAATCACGAATCTTCTGGGATCTAGTTTGCTGGTCTAGTAAACGTGGATCAACAGTCTCAGGCTCACTATGCGATGGCTTAACACGAGGTTTGTGTCTATCTAGGATTGTGGTACTGTACGACTCCAGTTGCTGGCTTAGAAGAGTCAGAGCCTTACCTAAATCAGTAAAGCTAACCGACTCAAAATTTAGATCGACTTCTTTCTCAATCATCCAGACTTGAAGTTAGCTGAAGTTTGGGCTCTTCTGTCAGAATTCTCTAGTTCTTGAGTCTGCTCATTAGCTAGTGCTACTGTGTTCGCAAAGGAAGCATCTGCCCCTGTCAAAATAGAGGTCAGATAACTCGTAATCTCAGTTAGGTTTGGACTGGTCTTTTGAACTGTAAACCCAAATGACCACTCTACTAACCATGGTTGTTCAGCTACTTCTGCAAACTCCAAAACCTGGTTGAAGTGTCCAGAAAATCTGATTGGTCGGGGAAACAAAGGAGATCTGTAAAGAATGTGAGACAGAACCCTAGATCTTCTCGTGTTGCCTGAATTACCTACAGGAAGGAAATCTAACACAGGGGCACTGGTCAATTGGTACAGTCTGGCCCACGTGAATAACTTTGCTTGACCTTGATTAGGCGTTGGACCTTGCCCTGGCGAATTAGCAGACACAAAGTTTGCCAGATTCTGTAATGCGTCTCCCACAAAGCTAGTTTGATTTGGTGCATCCTTCTTTGTGTTGATGTTGCCAGTTCTTCCCTTAAACGCCAAATCTAGAATGTCGTTGTTACTACCCTTAGCATCAGACCAGTGGATGTAAACTGTCCCCGCTTGGGTGTTCTTCTTTGTGATGCGTTTTGGCTGTCTAAACTGAACTGCGTGAGGATTCACCTTTAATGCGATGGGTGGTTCACCTCTAGCCACTGTAGCATCAGAGTAGAACATCATTGGGATTCTTGCCCCAATGTTCCCATCTCCACGATTGAGTTGGTTAGCTAGGTTGAGAGCTGCTGCTAAAGAAGGTGCTGTGTTAGCCATAGATCAATGCCCGTCCATAACGGCTCGAGTTGAGGGTCTTACCTTTTGCCCAGGATGGGCAGCTTCGACTGTGATAACTACGCTCTTCTTCTCTGCTCCAGAGTGAGCTTCAGCCCAGGCTTCATCTGCCTTTTTCTTGGCTACTTCCACTGGGTCTGTCCCTGTACCTTGGAATGAGTGATATTGCTTACTGAACCAATTTGCTAAGGAATCTTCCATCTTAGCAGCTTGAAGGTTTACTGCAGCAGCTGCTATCTTGGCTGTATCTGCTACACCACGATCTGAGTGCTCTCTATACCATTCAAGATCATGTTCCGCTTTAGCTTTCATCGATCCAGTAAATGTATTCTGCTTATACGCTTCTACTGCTGCTTTTTCTGCTGTTTGATAGTCGACATTCTTAAGATCAAGTGATTTGACAGCTTCAGTAACTTTGTCAGTAGACATTGGGTTCCACTCAATAGCATCTGTGATTGGTTTAGCAATCGGTGCTAAGAGACCACCCATCCCTGTTAAAATGCCATTGAAACCACCAGTCTTTTCATCTTTTCCACCCCACATCTGCATAGCACCTGACTTCATCCCTTTGTAAAACTCGTCAAGTTGCTCTTTTACCCTCTTTTTGTCATCATCAGTCCCAGTTGCTAGTGTAAGCATGGACTTAAAGAAGACGATCGACATCCCTACAAAGTTCGTGATAATCTTTAGCAAGCCTTGACCAATATCCGACATGCCTTGAAGGATACGGTAGGTGTCTTTTTGAATCTCACCTTGCTTTTGACCTTCTGTCATAAACGCAGACTTCAAAGCTTGCTGTTCTTTAATGGATAATGATTCGAGAGTCTGACCCTTCTCGAGTTTCTCTCCAATCGCCATTATCCCCTTAGCACCCTCAAAGCCAAATCCCTGCTGTTCGAGGAAGTATCTTGCTTGCGTAGTATCCCCACCTGTGGCTTCAACAGCTACCTGTCTAGCTTGCTTAATGAAGTCTGACAAGAAAGAATTGTCTGCCCCACCCTTTGAAAGTCGCTCCATCCCTTCCCTGAAGTGCATTCGACCCTCAAGACCTGTCCCCATTCCCATCCTCTCAGCCATGTAGCCCTGCATTGAGGCACTGAGGTTGGCCATCCCACCTGAAATTTGTCCAAGTGATACCCCTGCTTGGGTCCCAGCTAGAGCTTTTGGCATCCCCATAGACTCGTACTGATCTTGCAACTTCGTCAGTACTACAGCAGTATTCTCAACTGAGACTCCGTACTGTCGTAAGGTAGACGTACCTTGTTGAACGTACCCTAGGAAATTCCCAACCCCTATCCCTGATCTTGACCCTGCAAAAGCCATTTTCTCATAAAGGTCCCCCGCACTCTTGATTGACATGCCAAAGTCGTTGGTAAATGACACCACAGACCTGGCAGCTGTACCTCCTGCCATCTCAAAGTGCTTATCAATAGCCAAAGTCATTGTCAGGATGTTAGTCCCAACCTCACCCAATGATTTATTCTGCTTAGCTAGCACTTCTTCAATCTTGTACCCACCGTCTTTGAAAGTGGTAACCAAACCCTGTAATTCGGATTTGTTGATGGCGTAATAGTGTTGCGCCTTTTCTTGAAAACTGGTTAGCCAAGCTGCTCCAGAAGAGCTAAGAGATCCAGCAGTCGCTTGTGCAATGTTGAGAATCTCACCAGCTTCTCTATTCAGTCGATCTTGGTTGACAATGCCATACATCATCAACCCAAAAAGACCACCAGCTATAGGGAGGCTGGAAACCAACCCCATAAGCCCGGACCCTATCCCAGCAACCTGAGACTTTCCAGCATCTTTCAATCTATCAGGTACTGATAAAAGCTTGTTGGTGATTCCAGCAGCCAGTCTCCCCATAGCTCCCTGGCCAAGCAAATCATAAGCGGCTGCTTCAATCTGAAGCTTATGGTATTGCTTAGCCAGTTTCGCAACTGCTTCGTCTTTTTCTTTGACGGTTATCAGTCCACGTCTAGAAGCTTCTTGAATCGCCTCTTCTTGTTCTTTTACTTTATCGAGAGCTAGGTTGTAGGCTGCAGTGTTGATCCCCCCTCCCACCAGCTGGGCTACTTTTGCTTGAAGCCTCCCTTGCTCAGCTTCAGCTTCTTCCTGGTGCCTTTTTTGCTCTAGCTCCTTCTTCTTCTCTTCAAGAACGTCTTCTTTTTGCTTGGTACTCTTGACCTCGTCATCAATCTTCTTACCTAACTGATCTAGAGTCGAGGTGATTGATCCTAAGGCTAGAGCTAGCTTTTCGGCAAGCGGTTCAAAATCTTGGACTGATTTACCAAGATCAGTGAAGCTAGTAGCAGCGCTATCAATCCCTTCAACGTTTAGTTCAGCTGTAAGATCTGCCACTTAAATGTCCTTCTTAAGCTCTCCCCAATCAAACACGTCCTCAATATCGTCGTCAACTGTAAACTTAGGTCTCTTTGGCACCATTCGATTGTGCTCTAAGATAAACTTCTGTTTATCAGCTTCAGACATACCTTCTGGACGTAACGCACGCATTTCTGCTTCTGAGAGGGTGGTTGGGTCTTTCTGGATCACCAATTGCTTGAGTTGGGTTTGAGTTTCTGGACTATCCCAGAACGCCTTCTTTATATCGGTGTCCAAGTTATCGAAAAACTCTAGGTCCCCTTCCGACATAAGCTCATCAGTCCCGCCTTCGGGTTGCTGATTCATGTTTTCGATCTTTTCCAGAGCTCGTTTCATGTAATCTGGTCGAGCGATGGAAAGTATCAATGGAGTGAAATCAGTTTCTGTTGGCCACCTAAACTTTGGAGATCCCCGTTCGTCTACGCCATCTTCGATCGGCTCAAGATTTAGACCTAGAAGGTTTATCAACATGGCTTGCATGGCTTTAAGGCCTAGCTCACCAATCTTAGATACCTTGTTGGTCTTTTGAATTTCTCCCAGAGAGATCTGGTAAGCTTCAAACATCCAACGAGATTTGTTCATCTCCTTGAGAAGCGGATCGCTTACCAGAATCCTCTTTTCGTAGCATACTCTAGCTTTGATCTTTAGCTGAGTCCATCGCCATCTGAGGTGGGGATCCGACGCAATTATTCGGATGAAAGGGTCGGGGTCGTCGGCGATTCCGTCGAGGTCCCATCCTGCGTTGAGGATTTTCCCATCGCCTCTTCGGCTGCCTCCCTACGCTTCTCCAGAGTGTTCCATTTGTCAAACAGTTCGCTAACAAAAGCTGGAGGACGGGCTGCTAGCCAAACGTACAGCTGCTCAGCAAACCAATACTGCCTAACGTAAGGGTTAGTAGCAGCTATCATAGCCTTCTCAGCTTCGCTCAGATCTTTATTGGCTTCTGACCACTTTGCCTTGAAGAAGTCTTCAACAGTCAACCCATTGATGCTGCGAATCCCAATTGCTAAGGTCGGTGCTTTCATCGACGAAACAATAGAGGACACGTTCTGATTTCTGATATATCCAGCCGCCCACGTGCGCTCGTGATCACACAGCAAACGCATAGTCCAGTTGACCCCACGAACTAGGAAAGTCTCTTCTAGAAACCCCGAGTCAAGTTCTGCTGCCAAATCGTCTAGTACGCTAAGAGCTGAGGCTTTTTTTGCTTTTTGAAAGTCTACGTTTTCCATCGAATACTCCCTATTAAACACGACAAAGGAGGTTACCCATTATTGAGAACCTCCTTGACCCTTCATTGCCCTAGACTACCTAAGGCTCCAGGTACTCGATGTTATGTTACCGAACGTTGAATCCTAAGAGCTCTTTTCGTGTTTTGGTATAGCTCAAAACCAGTTATCAGTAATCCTAGCATTAGAAAGGAGAACCCAGTGGTAACCTCTAAGCAAGTTCGAACCTTCACTTGTTATTAGTATAACTTCTGAGTCTGAAAATTAAGCTAAGACAGGTATACCCACTGGATTACATAGATTTCTTGATAGCCACTGTAGCTCGATCAAAAATATCGTCTTGATCATGAGTTACACCTTGTCGTCCAACTGATGCTTGTAATCCAGCAAGGAATACTTTCAAGTCTTGGACAGCCTTGACCGAGTCAGTGACGACCTTCGAAAGGTCAGGATGTTCATTGGATGTATCCTTAGCAATCACCAGCAAATCTTGAGCTTCCTGCTTGACTCGATTTGCGTTCAAGATTAAAACATTGAAGTCTGCTTGAGCCTTTGCCTGCTGATCAACTGGAAGCAAAGGCTTTGCATCCCCAAAGATCAAAGTAGCTACAGAGATGATCGTCTCAATAGTACCCAATATAGAGTTGGTTTGTGCAACCGGATCTTTCTCGAAATTGCTCAACCATGAACCACAACCAGTACTAACTACCATCGAGACAGATAACAACAAAGCAATTAGAGTTTTCATATCGTACGAATCTTTCTGGCGTAAGTGATCGAAGCGTTGACCATCACCACTCTGGCGTCAGTCGCTGAAAAAGACCGGCCGAGTTGATTGAACCAACACCCAATGTAAGTAAAGCCTTCTTGGGTGTTGTCAGGGAATCTCCACAACTCAACGACCTGGAATGGGTTGTTGTGGTCTCCTAACATTGCTGAGTCAGGAGTGCCAAACGCTCTTTCCATGCGCTTGGTATACAAATCATAACGGGTTACACCGATTGTCAACCCGCCTACGTTTCCAGGAACGTTCTCAAGTGGTTCACCTGAGGTAGCAACATTGATTTCGTAGATAGGCGTAATACCACGTGACATTGAAGGCGCGAATGATTGGATCACGCCTACAGTGACGCTGTTCGCCTTGATAGTTAAGGCGTGTGTACTACGGACTTGAGTGTTAGGAGGGTTAGTCGGAATTTTAGTCGAGCCTCAGGTCTCGGGCATCAACTCATTCAAGAGTCTTTAGCTTGCAATACCTTTTAAGAAAGTGTAAGGAAGACGAATTTCTTACCCTACCTTAGCAACCTTGATCGAATCTATTAGTTTGGGATCACCAATAGATTCGATCACCTTTTCGATCTTTTCTTCAGCTAGTGCAAGACGCTCATTTAAAGCAGCGTTGTCTTTGCGAACAGCTTGATACTCTTGTCTGAGTAGATCGTAGTTAGTCGATAATGTATGGTACGCAGCTGATAACTGCGTAAACTTTAAGTTGATGGGAGAGTTAGGGTTGAGTAGGTCCTGCTGATACCCCTCTATCCGCTTGGCTGCTTCAACTATCCCAGGGACTGCTAATCGCAAGTCCCTAAGCAGTTTCCGATCTTCTTCGTCCATGTTCTAGTTACTCACTCAGCTGGTGGCCTGAGTTGTGTTTGGGCTGGTCATGAAGGGGTTATCTACCGTGTACAGACCCAAGAACAACTTGGCCGTGTATCTTAGGTTGTACCAGTACCTAAACTGAAATTGTGATGGATCGGAAGGGCTCTGGAACACTTGGATATCAGTCAAGGGATTGATATCTCTAGCGTTCCCCGAATTGTCTCGGTAACGAGCACAGTCACCAGCTTCGATCAACCCACGCAGAGAATCCGCGATGAACCCCTTGACTTCGACGATAAAGTCTGAAAGGTCCGTCGGAGTAATACCTACCAAGTTCTTGTCAATTGCATCATCAACCGTACGATGAACCTTATCCTTCTGGGCCATCGCATTGATGTACTTGAACTCTGCTAGGTTACCAGCTCCCTGTTCAGTGGTAACAGGATCGGTGAGGACGAAGTTTCCTCCGTTGAGAGTGACGACGTTTACTCCGTTTGAAGCTAGAGTTCGTCTTTCACCCTTCTGGTAGATTTGGAAGTCGTCTTGGTCGAACCCAATCAATTGCTTTCGCAATAGAGAGGTTGCTACATTGAGGAAGCTGGTCATCAAGGCAGCGGACGCAACGCCAAGATAGGTTGAATCCAAAGGCACTTTAATGTCAGTACCAGACTCTGTAGTAAACGTCTTCGAGATATTGGGTGGGGCTGAAAGAATCGCCCGACCTCTTCCTGGGCTATCTGGAGGTACCTGGAGGGTTACTTGAGCTAAGTACACCAAAGTGCCAGGTGAATCCACACTTCCAATCGCCGTGTTTCTCGCCATCCCGTACCACCCACGACGATAAGCTTTCTCCGTTAGAGAGCTTTCCGTAGTTACGTGAGCAAGTAGGTAGGTCTGCGTTGCTAGCCGAGTGTCCAACATAACCAGATCTGTGAGATCCGAGTTACTCTTAGCTGCATCAATAGCTAGCTTAGTCTCATTAATGGTCGGGAACCCAGGCTGATTCTGATCATTGATCTGAATCAAGATGATCTGAGGTGCACCATTCTCGAACGCAATCTTAACCGCTTGACCCAGTTTATTCACTGTGATATTGTCATCAGTGATCGGACCGGTATACGCTAGAGCTGACGATTCATTAAAGAACCGATGATCCACTGAGCTAGCGTTATTGTAATCCAAAACTGGCCGGGTGTAGTTGTACGTTACGAAATAGCTCGACCCATACGTTGGCTGATTGGCTGAACCCGTCGTTTGATAAGGTAGCGATGCGCCAGAAATGCCAAACAGAAGTGTGACAGCATTGTTTGGAGTCTGGAAGAACTCGATGATGCTGTTAACACCTCCAGCCAAAGGCTCATCAGCAAACTGGCTTGGGGCAGTAACCATAATAGCTGAACCAGAGACGGAGAACACGCTTCCGTACAGAGGCCCATAATTGGCGTTTGCAACCAAAGCAGCATTTAGGGTAGCAACTGCTGCTGCAGCCGACAACGTCGAGCTGGAGGTTAAGGTTGCAGTGATTGCTGGCAGTCCATTGATAGCGAACTTCAACCCTGTAAGCGTCGTAGTGTTGAAGGTCCCATTTGGCCCAGTAAGGGTAGCCTGGACGTTGGTTGACCAATCTACGTTGTTGCTATTCAACACGTAGTCAGTTGGATTGAGGTACGTAGTCACATTTGCTACGTTACCAATTTTGATTATGCTGGAGACAGGAGAATTCTGAAGTGGGTCAACCAAAGTATCTACAGCTACATAAGAGATCGTGTAAGAGGCACCGCTTATGTAATAGGTTGATACTAGCTGCACCACCGTAGGCACGATGTAAGGTGCGCTAACACCAAAAATCACCGTAGTTACATCGCCACCAGTAACTGCTGGAGTGGGGATGAATCTAAGATCAGATTGAGCTCCACTTACTGGAGAAGTGAGAAGGACTCCGCTAGCTGCAGCCGTAGCAGCCGTAGCATAACCTACACCATACCGGGGATCAGCTACTAGGGCTGCGTTGATGGTGCTGATTACGGTAGCTGCTGATTGCGTCGCAGAAGCTGGAATCAAGATGGAGATGTACCCCTTCTTGTCCATGCTAAAGGTGACGTACGAAGTAGCTGGAATGTTGTATGGACCAGCTAAGCTTTGTATGAAGGCAGGAACGAAAGAGTATCCTGAATTGGGGATCAGATCTGTCCCATTCCGGATGATCTCAGTGTTAGCTTGCTTTCGATCTCCGTGGTTCAGTAAGGGGTATTGATAAGGAGGCGATCCCGTGAAGGTCGCAGACTCCTTAATCACCTCGCCACGGATAACAACCTCGTTGGCTGCTCGTTTTACTCTAGGAGCAATGCCAATCACCGCTAAGATGTTGGGGACATTTCCAGTTCCCAACGCCTGAGGTTGAATTTGCTCCTGAGAGTACGACCCCGGATCAAGATAAACTGAAATATCGGACTGCGACATCTTTGAACTTTCCTAGCCTAGGTTAAACTGTCCGCAACTTCTCAGAGGGTAGGCTCTGGCGCTTCATTCAGTTTAACCGACATGTCTCACCAACTTACACTACGATTATTAGGTGTTGATTCTCGAATTCTTTGTTACCTGAATTCTGCTCTCCGCTTAACTGGTAACCCCAGATTTAGCAAAATCTCCAGCAGGTAACCCATCAGCATCAGATCTACTGTTAAGTAGGTTCAATTGGTCTCCACGATTGGGGAGAGCTGTAACATACCTGTCAACGTAATCAATGATTGTGATAGGGATTGAAATCCTATTGATGTAGATCAAATCGACTTGTTCCCCAGATCCAGGTTGACGTGGCACTTCTGCCTCCCCTGTCAAACTGTGTTGATCCTTCAGAATCACCTGATAGTTCTCTTGTCTCCCAAACGCATCTTGTACAAACTCGTCGTCAAACACAGTACGACCATAGAAAGTAAAGTCACGATCCTCCATGGTAAGACTGAAGAAACCCAACAAAAGGTCCGTCAACTCCATTCTCTCGTTCTCAGACTCAGTTCCTATGTCCAAATTGATCGTCAAATTCATCGAGAGTTGGTACCTGTTTCCTGGCGGCCTATCCCCACAGACATCGGTAACTGATACTGTAAGCCCCAGCTGATCAATCGCATTCTGTGTGCTGAATGGGGGTGGAAGGACCTCGATCTCGTTGGGGTAGATGTTTGGTGCAAGTGGGCCAACAGCCAAGAATCGAATCACCCCAACCGGGTCCGAATAAGTTGTGATTTGTGGCGTCACATACAGAGCTTGAGCTTTGGTAACTGCAACTACTTCTTGAATTGTGGTTGCCCCTATATTAGGCAGCATTTTCTGTGTAAAAACTACTGTAGTTATGACAGATGGTCCGTTAAGGGAAGGCTTCGTACGAAAAGCGATCTTGTCTCCATTGACAAACGTAAATGGGCCTTTCTTTGTTCCCTTCACTCTAGCAGGTCTTTGTGTGGTATCAACAAACTGCGTCCCTAGCCCTAGCTTCAAGAACTGACCAGACGACCCTGTAATAGCAACCAATGGCATTTTTTCCAAAATGTCAGGATGCTGGGTAATAACTCTGGTAAAGGTCTCGATTGGGCTGTTTGGTCCTTCGTTTCCTAAGCTGTACTTCTCTATGGTTGGAACCTCTGTTTTTAGGTTCACCTTAGACCCAAATGTGGCATCGAAGTAGTTCTGCAACTCTCGTTGTATACATCCCTTAGCAGTCTCTACAAGCTGACTAAACCTTGCTGGGTCTGCAGGGTCTAGTGGTTGAGTTGCGATATTTACTTTCTGCTGTAGATTTTCTTCGCTCATGGTAATGACTCAACTGATAGCTGCAACTCTGGAAATTGATCTTTGATCGACTCAACAAACGCAGTCAGAGACTTTTCTAGAAATTGGGTCCCTGTGTATCCTGGATGGAACCACTTCCCGGTTTCCATACTCTTTACAGTAGCAGAACGGAAGAACAGACCTGCTGACCCATTAAGTGGAACAGCCAACCTTCCCCAGTAAGCGTACTTACCAAATGCCATCTTTTTAGCCATGGCATTGTTCAGCAAGTAGGTCATCTTATGTGGCCGTACACCGTAGTTTAACCAATACGTGTAAGGCATCAAGTTGGTTATACGCAAGGCATTACCATCCGGTGTAACCTTCCAACTTTTAATCGCCATACCAGTCTGAGAATGGAATGGCTGATGAGTCTTGATCCAGTCAGAAATGTACGACGGAACCATCAACTCAAACCAGGCTAACAGCTTGAGCTTGTACTGAGAGTCAAGGACCTTTTGTGACTGCTGCTTCTTTTTTATGGTGATTCGCAGCTTAGGCACTAAAAAACCAGACTTGTAAACTCTCTTTGTTGCTGTTTTCTTGCGTCGAAGAATTGACGAATCAAGAAGCCTAGTGGATCAGTGTAAGTCACTCTAGTCACTGACCAACGCTCGCCCTGCTTAAACCCATCAATGAACTCGATGAAGCAGGGCTCCTTCATTAACGACTCTGGATCTCCAGGGTCATCAATGGTGTTTTGTTGTGCTAGATTGCAGTCGAACATTGACAAGGGCATCGTCCAGAAGTTCAATGAACCGTCTTCCACGATACCACGCATGTCCTCAATCTCATTTCGCTTCACTTGATTACGAAGCATCAGTATCCACGGCCCTAACCTCCCTGCTACAGGGATGGTTGGGTAACGGGCTCTGAAAACTTCCCACATTGGAGACGGAGTTTGAGTGCTTGGTCTAGATATGACTATCCGAAATCTAACCAGTCCTACCAATGGGTTAATAACGGGTAAGCTATCTATGCTATACCAGGAAGAACCTTGGTTAGTGCTGAAATAAACAGTAACAGAAGAGTTGGGATCTCTTGAAACCCAGTCGTTTTTGAAGTCCCATGCACCATCAACAATAGTTTTAGCTATTGGGAGGTCTGGAGTCTCGATCGAGCCAGTCGTAGCATTTGGCAGAAGCTCCCATCTATAGGGCTTCAACACAGTATTTAATGCTACGTTGTTCACTACCAAGCCAGGGCTAATAGACGCAATCCAAAGAGTCTGGTACCCAAACTTACGATAGCCAGGGACAAAATCTGTCCCATAGCAACTGTTGCACCGTCTATCAGCGTTCTGACCAGACTCTTTTACGCAAGAACACTTTAGCGTACCAGATGTAGCTCTGTCTCCTCCAACACCCGTAATTGGGTAAGTAGCTTTGCTATACTCATGTACTGGCAGGTACAACCCAACTCTTAATCCGGTTCCTAGTAACTCAGTAGCTAAGAGATCTCGAATCTTCAGTTGAGTTGCGTCTTGACCAATTCTGCAGCGTAAGTCTCTTCCCCAATATCCAGCGCAAACATTGGTAGGGAATCTGTTAGCCTTTAACTTTGCTAACGTAGTTGGTTGAGCTGGTTGACCCGGACTACCCAGACCTTGGGACACGGTGAAAGGTGGAAAGTTGTTAGTCAGACCCAGAAAGTTTGCACTCATGTAGCCTGGCTTCTTCTCGCTGGTGCGCCCACTGTAGAGACAACAGTGCCACCAGTCTCATCTCTAAGTTGCCATGTCTTGAGAGGCGTAACTCCGTCATCATCGTACAGAATCAGAAGACCTGGAGAGCCTCCAGTTTCTTCCATACGGTTGGTGAGGGCTTTTCGTAGCAAAGAGACATCGGTGTCTAGACTGGTTACAAAAACCAAATCCGCCGACTGCCCTTTCAGACTTCCTGCACCATTTAAGTTGTACTCAACTGCGTAGTAAGTGCCAGCTGACAACAACCCATCAGCTGTTAGCAATACCTGATAATTCCCTCGTTCAAGCTCATTCATAGGCTGATACTTAGTAGTCCAGCCAGAAGCTTTAAACGTGTTAGTAGCCCAATCGAGGTATTCGTTATCCAGAATACGTCGTAGGGCTACTGTGGGAGTTTGTCCAGTGATCCCACCAACCCCTTCTTGATTGAGGGTGAGGATCAAAGGAAACGTGGCTGTAGGTGTTACAAGGATCACCTACATATTGTATGTTACGAGGCTACTGTTATCTTATCGACTAGCGTTAGGATCCTTGCAGTCTCTTCTACCAAATAGGGCGACCAACGCCAATCGGTTTCACCTGTCTGAATGCCTTTGACAAAAGCTTCAACTACATTCTGAAGTGGTGGTTCTCTTTCTACCCCAACAGCTATCCCGTTAACTCTGAGTGGGGTAAAAGAGCAGTCCTCATAAACAATCTCACCACCATGAGACTCAAATTTTACAGTAAAATGGCGAACCTTCTTGCGTAGCCCATTCCCAAATTTGAGTGTAGCAGTGGTGTCAGAGCCAAACACCAAATTGACCACATCAACCACCCCGCCTGAATCAGCTGTGTACCTAACTGCTGTGGTTAGATGTTGATTAGGTGGCTGATCAAACAGAGACAAGCACATTGACACATCATGAGGGCCCCAATCCCAGAGTGAGCTGTACTTTCGAAATGGTCCTGTATTTCCTGCCAAGCTGGAGACAGTGAAGTTCCCCATTTCCCTAGCCAATCTTCGTAGCTCAAGAAAGGGCTCAGAGAACAGCTGTATGTGATTAACCAACAAAGGCACTCCGGTAGCTTCAGCAGCTTGGAGTACCTTCTGTGTTGATTGAAGATCTAAGGTTGCCGGTTTCTCTAGAAGAACGGGGATTCGATAGGTTTCTAGCGCTCTGAGAGCTAACTCAGCATGGGTGTCTGGTGGGGTAGCAATAATGACCCCATCTATAGATTGAAGAGATCTTGGCCCTTTGTCTTTAGTCCAAACAGCAGAAACTTCAACCCCCTCCATCTGTTCAATGGTAGCGAGGTAGTTTTTACCCCAGGAACCACACCCTATCAAACCCAACTTGATCAAACGTATGCCTCTTTAGCCCAAGAAAAGAATCGAGTCAAGCCTTCTTCTAACGAAACCGTTGGCGAGTAGCCTACTTGAGTAGTTGCTTTGGTGATGTTTGGGCAGCGTCTTTGAGGTTCATCACCTGGGTAGCTATCAGGGTACTCAACACAATCCATCTTGACGTCTTTGTTGAGGACCTTTCCAATCAGTTTCCCCAACTCTAGCATCGAGATTTCTGGATTTGGGTTGCCAATGTTGTAAGGTTCTCCCGGAACCCCATTAACCAATACCTGTAGAAACCCACGAATTGCATCAGTGATGTAACAGAATGTTCGAGTTTGGCTCCCGTCTCCATACACATGGAGGGGTTCACCTGCCATAATCTTTGCGCCGAAGTTGGGAAGAACTCTGTAATCCGTCTTCTGCATCCCGGGGCCAAAGACATTGAAGGGACGAATCATCTTTACATCAACACCATACCGAGAATGGTAGACCTGGGCATAGGTCTCACTAACCCGTTTACCCTCGTCATAGCAAGCTCTGGCTCCGATGCAGCTAATATTTCCTCTGTAGCTTTCTTCAGTAGGTACATGCTTGGTATCAGGATCACCATAAATCTCGCTTGAGCTAAAGATGATCACCTTGCTGCCATGATGGTTTCTAGCTAACTCGAGGATGTTTTCCGTTCCATCTGTAGAAACTTTCAGGGTCTCTAGCGGGA
>Ga0207698_10001243_pt1 | contig 14895 bp, 14 predicted proteins | sample KBSCornC22_FD_184298 | JGI IMG/M metagenome (GOLD analysis project Ga0207698, IMG submission 184298) | Corn rhizosphere microbial communities from Kellogg Biological Station, Michigan, USA - KBS Corn C2-2 (SPAdes) (version 2) | ecosystem: Host-associated > Plants > Roots > Rhizosphere > Soil ...
ATCGCAGTTCTGGCTGATACCGCGCAGCTCGTCGAGCTGCGCATCGAAGCCGGTGGCGATCACGCCGCCGTCGCGCAGCAGCACCGCGGGTTCGTCGGCGATGGCGGCCTCGAGCAGGGCGACGATGTCCGCAGAGGGGTTCATCGCCTGCGCGAGCACGTCCAGCAGCACGGCGGCGTTCGCCGGCACCAGGCGGCGCAGCGAGGGCAGGCCTTGCAGCGTCGTGCGAAGGCCGGTCAGCTCGCGCGGACGCACCTGCCGCAAGGCGATGCGCGCGGTGATGCGCTCGACGTCGCTCACCCCGCGCAGGGCGTCGCGGAGCGTGTTGACGCCGTGCTCCATCAGCACGTCGAGCGCGTCGTGCCGCTGCGATGCCACCATGCGTTCGCGCAGCGGATGCGTGAGCCAGTGGCGAAGCGTGCGGCTGCCCATGCCGGTGCGGCAGGTGTCCAGCAGCGACAGCAGGGTGGGCGAGTCTTCGCCGCGCAGCGTCTGCGTGAGTTCGAGGTTGCGGTGCGTGAGCGGCGGCAGGTCGAGCAGCTCGCTGGCGCGCTCCACCTGCAGGTGCCGCACGTGCGCGAGCGCCTGGCCCTGCGTGTGCTCGGCATAGCTCAGCAGCGCGGCGGCCGCGGCCTGCGCGCAGGGCAGGTCTTGCGCATTGAAGCCGGCGAGGCTGGCCACCCGCAGCTGCTCGCACAGCTTGCGCGTGCCGAGCGACGCGTCGAACTGCCACGACGGGCGATGCGTGACGGTGGTGCGCGACTGCTGCAGTGCGCGCGGCACCTGGTCGCGGTCGACCAGCACCTCGGCCGCGTTCAGCCGCGAGAGCCAGCCGGCGAGCTGTCGCTCGTCGCATTCGGTCATGCCCAGCTGCCCGCTCGTGAGGCCGAGCCAGGCCAGGCCATGCGTCGTCACGCCGCGGTGCGTGGTGCTGGACATGGCCAGCAGCAGCGAATCGCTCTTGTCGGCGAGCAGCTCGGTGTCGGTGACGGTGCCGGGCGTGACCACGCGCACCACCTTGCGTTCGACCGGGCCCTTGGATGCACCGACATCGCCAACCTGCTCGCAGATGGCCACCGCCTCGCCGAGCTTGATCAGCTTGGCGAGGTAGCTCTCCACCGCATGCACGGGCACGCCGGCCATCACCACCGGCTCGCCGGCGCTCTGGCCGCGCGTGGTGAGCGTGATGTCCAAGAGCTTGTTGCCGCGCCGGGCGTCGTCGAAGAACAGCTCGTAGAAATCGCCCATGCGATAGAACACGAGCGTGTCGGGGTGCTCGGCCTTGATGCGCAGGTACTGCTGCATCATGGGCGTGTGGGCGCTCAGGTCCGCGGTGGGCGGCACCTGCGACGAGACAGCCGGAGGAAGCGTGGTCACGGGCGTGGCCTCGCGTCAGAAGGGGGCGCCGTCCTTGCCGGGCAGGTCGGCCTTCTTGATGCGCACCGCGCCCTTCTTCTTCGGCGGTTCGGCGGGCGTGGCTTCTTGCGTGGCGAGCAGCGCCTGCTCGGGCGTGAGGGCGGACGCGCCATCGGGGGATGCGGGGGCGGAGGTGTCATCGGCCTTGATGACGCGGGTGTAGGGCGAGAGGATCTGCACGAGCTGGCCGTAGATCTTGGGGTTGCCCGCGACGACTTCGCGCTGGTAGAGGTAATCGGCCTCGCCGGTGAAGTTGCCGATGAGGCCACCCGCCTCGGTGATCATCAGCGAGCCGGCGGCAATGTCCCAGGGGTTGAGGCCGGTCTCGAAGAAGCCGTCGTAGTAGCCGGCCGCCACGTAGCACAGGTCGAGCGCGGCGGCGCCCGGGCGGCGCAGGCCGGCGCAGTTCTGCATCACCGCCTCGAACATCTGCACGTAGCGCTTGAAGTTGTCGCCCTTGCGGAACGGAAAGCCCGTGCCCACCAGAGAATCTTGCATGCGGGTGCGCTTGGACACGCGCAGGCGCTTGTCGTTGAGGAAGGCGCCGCGGCCCTTGGAGGCGTAGAAGAGGTCGTTGCGCGACGGGTCGTACACCACGGCCTGCTGCACCTGGCCCTTGAAGGCGAGGGCGATGGACACGGCATACACCGGGAAGCCGTGGATGAAGTTGGTGGTGCCGTCCAGCGGGTCGATGATCCAGACGTAGTCGCTGTCGCGCGCGCCATGCTCGCGGCCCGATTCTTCGGCGAGGATGCCGTGGCCCGGGTAGGCCTGCAACAGCACTTCGATGATGGCCTGCTCGGCGGCCTGGTCGACCTCGGTGACGAAATCGTTGGGCGACTTGGTGTTGATCTTGAGCAGGTCGAGGTCCAGCGATGCCCGGTTGATGATGGCCCCTGCCGCGCGTGCCGCCTTGATGGCGATGTTGAGCATGGGATGAAGCGCTTGCGACATGGGGCAACCTTGGAATTCGTGGACTGGCGGGGAGGAAAGAGCGGGAGCGCGAGGGCGGCGAGGAGTGCCGCTGCGGATAATCGCGATTTTAACCGGCGCACCATGACCGCGGCTGACCCGACCCGTTTCATATTGCTCAACACCAGCCATCCGGGCAACGTCGGCGCCACGGCGCGGGCGATGAAGGTGATGGGCTTTGCCGACCTGGTGCTGGTGGCGCCGCGCTACGACGACGTGCTCACGCATGCCGACACGCTGGCGATGGCAAGCGGCGCGACGGACGTGCTGGAGCGCGCACGCACCGTGGCCACGCTGGACGAAGCACTCGACGGCGTCACCTACCTCTGCGCCACCGCCATGACGCCGCGCGACTTCGGACCGGCCACCCATGCGCCGCGGGACCTGTTCGAGCCGCTGGCGAAGACCCAGCACACGGTGGCCTTCCTCTTCGGCTCGGAGCGCTTCGGCATGAGCAACGAGGACGTCTACCGCTGCCACGCCTGCCTGAGCATCCCGACGCATCCGGACTATGGCTCGCTCAACCTGTCGCAGGCCGTGCAGCTCATCGCCTACGACTGGCGCCAGGCGCTGGGCGGCTTCGCGGTGCAGCCCCGCACCAAGGAAGCCCACCTGGCCGATGCGGCCGCGGTGCAGGGCGTGCTCGATCACTGGGAAGAGGCGCTGGTGGCCAACGGCTTCCTCGACCCGCAGGCGCCCAAGAAGCTCATGCCGCGGCTGAACCAGCTGTTCAACCGGGCCCAGCTCACGCGCGAGGAGGTGCACATTCTTCGCGGCATCGCGCGGTTCATGGGCAAGGGTGAGGGCAAGCCCGACGCGTAGGCTTGCCCCGCCACGAAAGACCGCGATAGGCGCGATGCGAGCCCTGCCGGTAAACTTTCCAGCCCACTTCAGCGAGCTGACATGTTCGAGCGACTACGAGAAGACATCGCCTGCGTCATGGAGCGCGACCCCGCGGCGCGTTCCACGTGGGAGGTGTTGACTTGTTATCCCGGCCTGCATGCGCTGATGTTCCACCGCTGGGCGCATGCCTGCTGGACGGGTGGGTGGTACTGGCCGGCGCGCTTCATCTCGCACCTGTCGCGCTGGCTCACGGGCATCGAGATCCACCCCGGTGCCACGGTCGGCCGGCGGGTGTTCATCGACCACGGCATGGGCATCGTGGTGGGCGAGACGGCGGAGATCGGCGATGAATGCACGATCTACCAGGGTGTGACGCTGGGCGGCACCTCGCTGTACAAGGGCGCCAAGCGCCACCCGACGCTCGGCAAGGGCGTGGTGGTGAGCGCCGGCGCGAAGGTGCTGGGCGGCTTCACCGTGGGCGATGGCGCACGCGTGGGCGCGAATGCCGTGCTGCTCAAGCCGGTGCCGGCGGGGGCCACGGCGGTGGGCATTCCGGCGCGCATCATCGAAGCCAAAGACGAGACGCCCGAGGAAGCGACCAAGCGCAAGTTCTCAGCCTACGGCGTGACGCTGGGCGACGACCCGGTGGCCCAGGCGATGAAGAACATCATCGACCACACGGCGGGGCATGAGCACCAGATCGCCTTGCTGTGGCAGGCCATCGAGAAGCTGTCGAAGGCGAAGACGGACGACTGCGTGCCGACGGATGCGCAGAAGTTGGAGGACTTCGATGCGGATCATCTCAAGCAGTTGATGAGGTAGCCGGCACGGCGGTCGCGCGGACCAAGAAAACCGTTCGGGCTGAGGTATCGAAGCCTCCACCCGCGGGGCGAGGCTTCGATACCTCAGCCCGAACGGAGCTGGGTTCGAGTCGCCGCTCGACTCACTGTCGTATCGCCGACTTCGGCCGGAACGCCTTGCACACCGCCTCGTCGCACTCGATGTACGGCCCGCCGATCAGGTCGATGCAATAAGGCACCGCCGCGAAGATGCCGGGCACCGCAGGTCGCATCTGGGGCAGGCCTTCCAGTGTTTCAGCGATGGACTTGGGCTGGCCCGGCAAGTTGATGATCAGCGCCTTGCCGCGGATCACCGCCACCTGCCGCGAAAGAATGGCGGTGGGCACGAAGTTCAGGCTGATCTGGCGCATCTGCTCGCCGAAGCCGGGCATCACCTTGTCGGCCACCGCCAGCGTGGCTTCGGGCGTGACGTCGCGCGGCGCGGGGCCGGTGCCGCCGGTGGTGAGCACGAGGTCGCAGTTCACCTCGTCCACCAGCTCGCGCAGCGCGGCGCTGATGCGCTCCTGCTCGTCGGGGATGAGCCGCGTTTCCCAGGTGATGGGGTTGCGCACCGCGCGGCCCAGCCAGTCCTGGAGCGCGGGGATGCCCTTGTCTTCGTAGACGCCGGTGGAGGCGCGGTCGCTCACCGAGACGACGCCGATGCGCACGGGGTCGAAGGCGCTCATTGTTCCTGCCTGATGAACTTGAAGAGGTCGCGGAAGGCCCGGCCGCTGCGCTGCTCGGGCACGGCCGCGGCGTCCTTGCGCGCGGCGCGGATGAGGCTGCGCAGTTGCTGCACGTCGCTCTCGGGGTGCTCGCCCATCCAGCGGGTGAGGGCGTCGTCGCTGGCGATGAGCTCGGCGCGCCAGCGTTCGGCTTCGTGCAGGGCGAGGGAATCCTTCGCGCGGCCGAGCTGCATCGCGGCCACCGCTTCGCGCAGCGGCTCGGGGTCGGCGCGGCGCATCAGCTTGCCGATGTACTGCATCTGCCGGCGCTTGCCCTCGAAGGATTTGGTGCGCTTGTATTGGGCGATCGCATCGAGCAGGATTTCGTCCATGCCCAGGCCTTCGAGCCGGTCGGCGGGCATGGCCACCAGCGCTTCGCCCAGGTCCTGCAGGTCGTGCGATTCCTTCTTGCGCTGGCTCTTGCTCGGGCGGTTCCAGTCCGGGTCCGCATCTTCGAGCGTCTCGGCGGGGTCCTGCGCGGACGCATCGCCGTCGGCGTCGTCCATGTCTTCGGGGGAATGTTTTTGACCGCGCACGGCTGAGGCATCGAGAGGGTGAAGTACGGTGGGTATGATAGTCCGCCATGGCACTCGACACCGTTTCCAATACCCCTGCCGGCACGGCCGAACCCTCGACGCGATCGGGCTTTGCATACACCCGGGACCAGTTCCAGCAGATCGTCGAGGACGTGCTCGGCTTCGCCAAGTCGCTCGGCGCAAGCGATGCGGGCGCCGAGGTGTCCGAAGGCGCAGGCCTGTCGGTGTCGGTGCGCAAGGGCGAGATCGAGAACGTCGAGCGCAACCGGGACAAGTCGGTTGGCGTGTCGGTGTACATCGGCAAGCGGCGCGGCAATGCGAGCACTTCCGATTTCTCTCGCGCCGCGCTCGAGCAGACGGTGCGCGCCGCTTACGACATCGCCCGTTTCACCGCCGAAGACCCGGCCGCCGGCCTGCCCGACGAGCAAGACCTCGCCAAGCCCGAAGACGCGAACCGCAACCTCGATCTCTTCCACCCCTGGGCCATCGACGCCGAAGGCGCGGTGGAAATCGCCAAGCGCTGCGAGCGCGCCGCGCTCACGGTGGACCGGCGCATCACGAATTCCGAAGGCGCCGGCGTGTCGGCGCAGCAATCGCACTTCTTCGCCGGCAACACCCGCGGCTTTCGCGGCGGCTATGCCAGCTCGCGCCATTCGCTGTCGGTGGCGCCCATCGCCTCGCTGCCCGGCAAGGGCGGCGACGACATGCAGCGCGACGCCTGGTACAGCTCCATGCGCGCGCCCGGTGACCTGGCCGCGCCCGAGGCCGTGGGCCGCTATGCCGCGGAGCGCGCGCTGTCGCGGCTGAAGTCGCGCAAGATCGCCACCTGCGAAGTGCCGGTGCTCTATGAATCGACGGTGGCTGCCGGCCTGCTCGGCGCGTACGTGCAGGCCACGAGCGGCGGTGCGCTGTACCGCAAGAGCAGCTTCCTGCTCGACTCGCTGGGCAAGCAGGTGCTGCCCGATCACATCGACATCCATGAAGACCCGCACCAGCTGCGAGGCAAGGGCAGCGCCCCCTTCGACGACGAGGGCGTGGCCACGCGTGCACGCGACGTGGTGAAGGGCGGCGAGGTGCAGGGCTACTTCCTGTCCAGCTATTCGGCGCGCAAGCTCGGCATGCGCACCACCGGCCATGCGGGCGGTTCGCAGAACCTCGTGCTCAAGAGCCGCAACACGCAGGCCGGCGACGACCTCGACGAGATGCTGCGCAAGCTGCACCGCGGCTTCTTCGTCATCGAGATGATGGGGCAGGGCGTCAACTACGTGACGGGCGACTACTCGCGCGGCGCCGCGGGCTTCTGGGTCGAGGACGGACGCATCGCCTACCCGGTGCACGAGATCACCATCGCCGGCAACATGCGCGACATGCTCAAGGGCATCGTCGCGGTGGGTGCGGATGCCTATACGCTCGGCGGCAAGACCATCGGCTCGGTGATCGTCGAGCGCATGAAGATCGCGGGCTCCTGAACGCGAGCGTCGCCACAACGCGTGCATCGCACGACGGTTCACAGGGTTTGCGCGGAGCTGGTTTCTCCGAGGTGAACCGGTGGTTTGCGCACGGGTAAATCCGGGTGGGTCGAAGAAGCCCCACTTCTAGAATTTGCCGCGAATGCCTCACTCGACAACTCAGGAGATCCACATGCAGCGTCGTTCGTTCGTTCATGGTGCCGGCCTTGCCGGCGTGCTGGCCGCCGGTGTCGCGCCAGCCGTCGTGCATGCGCAAGCCACGGTTCGCTGGCGCCTGGCCTCGAGCTTCCCGAAGTCGCTGGACACCATCTTCGGTGCGGCCGACGTGTTCGCGAAGAAGCTCAGCGAAATGTCCGGCGGCAAGTTCCAGGTGTCCACGCACGCCGGCGGCGAGCTGATGCCTCCGTTCGGCGTGGTCGACGGCGTGCAGGGCGGCACGGTCGAGATGTGCCACACGGCGCCGTACTACTTCTTCGGCAAGGACGAGACCTTCGCGCTCGGCTGCGCGATTCCCTTCGGCCTGAACTCCCGCCAGATGACGGCGTGGATGTACGAGGGCAACGGCCTCAAGCTCATGCGCGAGTTCTACGCCCAGTACAACGCCATCAACTTCCCCGGCGGCAATACCGGTGCGCAGATGGGCGGCTGGTACCGCAAGGAGATCAAGACCGCCGCCGACATCAAGGGCATGAAGATGCGCATCGGCGGCTTTGCCGGCCGAGTGCTCGAGCGCATGGGCGGCGTGCCGCAGAACATCCCGGGCGGTGAAATTTATCAAGCGCTCGAAAAGGGCACGATCGATGCGGCCGAGTGGGTGGGCCCGTACGACGACCAGAAGCTCGGCTTCAACAAGGTCGCGCCGAACTACTACTACCCCGGCTGGTGGGAAGGCGGCCCGCAGCTGGACTTCCTCATCAACACCAAGGCCTTCAACGCGCTGTCCGCCGAGTACAAGGCGATGGTCGAGGTGGCCGCATCGCACGCGCACGTGGACATGCAGGCCAAGTACGACGCCCGCAACCCGGTGGCGCTCAAGCAGCTGGTGGGTGCCGGCACCAAGCTCTTCCGCTTCCCGAAGGACGTGATGGAGCTGGCCTTCAAGGAATCGATGGCGCTGTATTCGGAGCTGTCGTCGAAGAACCAGAACTGGCGCAAGGTGTACGAGGACTACTCCAAGTTCCGCGCCGAGCAGACGCTGTGGTTCCGCTTCTCCGAAGCGGGCTTCGACGATTTCATGCAGGCACAAAAGCTGTAATCGGCTCTCGCCTCGTGAGCAAAGGGCTTCGCACTGCGAAGCCCTTTTTGCGTTGAAGATGCGTTGAATACCCGGCCCCTTCGACCCATGACGATCGACCGATAGACTGCGCCGATGAACCCGACCACCGTCCAGATCATCGGTGCGGCGCTCTTCGCCGTGGCGCTGGTGCATACCTTCTCGAGCGCCCTGTTCGAGCGCCTTGCGCATCGCTATCCGCGCCACGAAGGCATGCTTCACCTGCTGGGCGAGGTGGAGGTCGTCTTTGGTTTCTGGGCGCTGGTGCTGGTGCTCTTCATCTTCGCGCTGCAGGGCAAGAAGGCGGCCACCGACTATGTGGACGGCCGCAACTTCACCGAGCCGCTGTTCGTCTTCGCGATCATGGTGGTGGCGGGCAGCAAGCCCATCCTGCAGCTGGCGACGCTGTGCGTGAAGGGGCTGGCGCGGCTCATTCCGGTGCCGCGGCCGCTGGCCATCTACGTGGTGGCGCTGTCGGTGATTCCGCTCATGGGCTCGTTCATCACAGAGCCGGCGGCGATGACGCTGGCTGCGCTCATGCTGCGCGAGCGCGTCTTCGCCGCCGACGTGCCCGAGCGCGTCAAGTACGCGACCATCGGCGTGCTCTTCGTCAATGTGTCCATCGGCGGCACGCTCACGCCCTACGCGGCGCCGCCGGTGCTGATGGTGGCATCCACCTGGGGCTGGGACCTGCCGTTCATGATGTCCACCTTCGGCTGGAAGTCGACCGCCGCTGTCGTGCTCAATGCGGTGGTGGTGAGTGCCTTGTTCGCGCGCCACATCGCGCGCATCGAGCCGGCGGCCCGGCAGGCGACAGCCAATGGTTCAGGCGTCGATTCGCCCATCGGCGCGATGCTCGCGAGCGCGGCCTTCCTCGTGGGCGTGGTCGTCTTTGCGCACCACCCGGCGATCTTCCTCGGGCTGCTGCTCTTCTTCATCGGCTACAGCGCCGCCTACCCGCGCCACCACGACCCGCTCATCCTCAAGGAAGCGCTGCTGGTGGCCTTCTTCCTCGCGGGGCTGGTGGTGCTGGGCGGGCAGCAGCAGTGGTGGCTGCAGCCGGTGCTGACCGCGATGAGCCCGCGCGAGGTGTACTTCGGCGCGACGGCGCTCACGGCGGTCACCGACAACGCGGCGCTCACCTACCTCGGCTCGCTGGTGCCCGGCCTGAGCGATGAGTTCAAGTACTCGCTCGTCGCGGGCGCGGTGACGGGCGGCGGCCTCACGGTCATCGCCAACGCACCGAACCCTGCCGGCTTCTCCATTCTCCGGTCGAGTTTTCGTGGTGGCGGCATCCACGCCGGCGGGCTGTTTGCCGCGGCCCTCGGGCCGACGCTGCTGGCGATGGCGGCCTTCGAGCTCCTATGACGAGCCGCGGCGCGCCTGCTCGCGCTTCATGAAGCCGTAGAGGCCCTCCACTTTCTGCCGCGCCCATGGCGTCTTGCGCAGGAACTTGAGGCTGGACGCGACGCTCGGGTCGGACTGGAAGCAGCGGATGGCGATGCGCTGGCCGAGCTCGGTCCAGCCGAAATGGGCGACGAGCTCGTTGAGCATCATCTCGAGCGTGACGCCGTGCAGCGGGTCACGTGAAGGGGAAGAAGGCGCGGGCATGGCTGAATGATGCCCGCGAAATCAGCCGCCGGATGCAGGTTCCGGGGGCGGGGCGTCACCCATGGACGGCTGGCCGAGCGACAACCGCGCGAAGGCCGCGAGCACGAGCGGGTCGGCGGTGTGGAAGATGGTCGAACCCGGGCGCCGCGTCTTCACCACCATGCGCGGCGCGATCAACCACGACAGGCCGGGGATGTAGATCAGCTTTACCTGCGTGATGTCGGCGATGGCGACCCGCTTGTCGGTGACCCAGGTCTGGTGGATGTGCGTGGCATCGACGCGCGTGCGGCTGGTCAGCATCGCGTGGAAGCACACCACGATGAAGCAGAAGGCCAGCAGCAGCAGGAGCATCACCGGCCAGGTGCCGCGACGCGCGATGAAGGCCGGTGCCACCTGCACCCCATAGACCACGAGCGCGGCCATCAGCACCGTGGCCAGGCCCTTCACGCCGCGTGTGAAGGCCGGCCCCTCGAAGGAGGCCGGCAGGTCGTCACCGGTGGGCACGGCTACTTCGCGGCGCTGGCCGGCGCGTCACCGGGCTTGGGCTTGAACAGGTCGTCCAGGTTCTGGTCGTTCTTGCCGTTGCTGTAGCTGTCGGTGGGCGCGTCGATCTTCACCTTGTCCAGGTCGATCGCCACTTCCTTGTCGAGGAAGACGGTGACGGTCTGCGGCAGGAAGATGACGATCACGACGAGGATCAGCTGCATGATCACCCACGGGATCGCGCCCATGTAGATGTCGCTGGACAGCACCTTCTTGGGCAGCGCGCCGCTCTTGAACAGCGTGTCGGAGATGCCGCGCAGGTAGAAGAGGGCGAAGCCGAAGGGCGGGTGCATGAAGCTCGTCTGCATGTTCACGCACAGCAGCACGCCGAACCACACCATGTTGATGCCGAGCTTCTGCGCGACCGGCCCGAGCATGGGCAGGATGATGAACGCGATCTCGAAGAAGTCGAGGAAGAACGCGAGGAAGAAGACGAAGATGTTGACGACGATCAGGAAGCCGACCTGGCCGCCCGGCAGCGACGACAGCATGTGCTCGATCCACTTCGCGCCGTCCACGCCCTGGAATACCAGCGAGAACACGCGCGAGCCGATGAGGATGAACACCACCATCGCGGTGATGCGCATGGTGCCGGTCATCGCTTCTTTGAGCAGTGGAATCGTGAGCCGCTTGTGCATGCCGGCGAGGATGAACGCACCCACCGCACCCATCGCGCCGGCCTCGGTCGGCGTGCAGATCGCGGTGTCGATGCCGGGCAGGCCGCCCATGCTGCCGAGCACGGCGAAGATCAGCACGGCCGACGGGATGATGCCGCGCAGGCACTTGCCCCACAGCGCGAGGCCGCTCATCGTGCGTGCGTCCCGCGGCACGCCCGGAACGTGATGCGGCTTCACGATGCTCAAGCCGAAGGTGTAGAGCGCGAAGATCAGCACCTGCAGGATGGACGGGCCCCAGGCGCCCTTGTACATCGCACCCACCGACTGGCCGAGCTGGTCGGCCAGCACCACCAGCACGAGCGACGGCGGCACCAGCTGCGTGATCGTGCCCGAGGCCGCGAGCACGCCGGTGGCGTAGCGCATGTTGTAGTTGTAGCGCATCATCACCGGCAGCGAGATCATCGCCATCGCGATCACCTGGCCGGCCACCGTGCCGGTGATGGCGCCGAGGATGAAGCCCACGATGATCACCGAGTAGCCCAGGCCGCCCTTGACCGGGCCGAACAGCTGGCCCATCGAATCGAGCATGTCTTCGGCCAGGCCACACTTCTCGAGGATGGAGCCCATCAGCGTGAAGAACGGAATGGCCAGAAGCAGGTCGTTCGAGAGAATGCCGAACACGTTCAGCGGCAGCGCCTGCATGAACTCCGGCTGGAACCAGCCGGCGCTGATCGCGATGAAGGCGCACAGCAGGCCCAGCGCCGACAGCGAGAACGCCACCGGGAAGCCGATCAGCATGATCAGGATGAGGCCCCCGAACATGAGGGGGGCGAATTGCTCCATCGTCATTGCAACGGCCTCTCGTAGTGGATGTCCATGTCGTACTTGTGCTGCAGCCAGGCGATGCGCTTGAAGATTTCAGCGATGCCTTGCAAGAGGACCATCGTGAAACCCAGGGGAAGCATCAGCATCGCGGGCCAGCGGATGAGGCCGCCGGCGTTGTTGGACATCTCGCCGCTGTGGAACATCTTCAGGAACAGCGGGAACGAGAAATAGATCATGGCGCACATGACCGGCACGAGAAAGCAGATGAGCCCGAAGAGATCGACGAACACCTGGCGCTTGCCGCCCAGGCGGCCGTAGAAGACGTCCACGCGCACGTGCTCGTTCACGCGCAGCACCTGCGCCGCGCCAAGCATCACGCAGGCGGCGAACAAGTACCATTGGATCTCGAGGAACGCATTGGAGCTGTACGACAGCATGTAGCGGATGACGGCGTTGCCGGCACTGATGAAGCACGACAGCATCACCGCCCACTTGGCGAGCGTGCCGAACTTGTCGTTCACTGCGTCGATGAACCTTGCGTACGCAAGCAGGGCGTTCATGGCTGGAACTTCCTCGTTGCTGGGACATGCGCGGCGCGTTGCCGCATCGAATGGCACATGGGTCTGCCTCGTGGTCGCACATGTGCCGACGGAGGCCGGCCAGACGGGCCCGGCGACGAAGTCGGCGGATTGTAAGTAGCCCAAAGCAGCCATCGAGAGGGGCCTTACCCTCGGAGATGACGGCCCGGCGCACGGACTCGAGATACGAGATCTCAAGCCGCATTGAACCTGTCCCGGCCCTGACCGGCAACGGGTCTTTCAGCTACGTGGTACTACGCGGCCGGCGCGACGCCGATGTCGCGGCAGTGCTCCACCGCGTACTTGATCAGCTCCGCCTGGCCGTCCAGGTTCAGCTTGCGCTTGATGTTCTGCCGATGCGATTCGACCGTGCGCACGCTCAGGTTCAACTCGGTGGCGATCTGCTTGCTGGAGCGGCCCTTGGCCAGGCAGGCGAGGATTTCGCTCTCGCGCAGCGACATCACCGGCCGCGGCGTCTGCGAGCGGAAGAGCCGCCCGGAGATGGCGGAACTGAGGAAGGTGCCGCCGGCCGTGACTTCGGCGATGGCATCGATGATGTCGCTGGCCGGCGCGTCCTTCAGCACGTAGCCGCGGGCGCCGGCCTGCATCGCCCGGTTCACGTACTCGGGGTTGTCGTACATGGACAGCACCAGCACCAGCAGTTGCGGCCGTTCGGCCAGCAGTTGGCGCGTGAGGTCGATGCCGTTCACGTCCTTCATGCCCACGTCCATCAACACCAGGTCGGGCTCGGTCTGCGCGATCTGCTGCGCGGCTTCCTGCGCGTCGCCGGCTTCGCCCACCACCTCGATGGACGGCAGCGTGGACAGGCGGGCCTTCAGGCCTTCGCGCACCAGCGGATGGTCGTCGACGAGAAGAAGGCGGGTCGGGCGGGCGGAAGTCTCTGGGGAAGTCATTGCGTGTTCTTTCGTGCCGTTGGCGGGCGTCTCATGCCGCCTCTTTCAAGGCGAATTGCCGCAGCGAGGCGGCGGGCACCTCGGCGACCAGCTGGGTGCGGCCGGGGCGCGAATAGATGGAAAAGGTGCCGCCGATGGACACCAGCCGCTCGCGCATGTTGCGCAGGCCGATGCCACGCTTGGGGTCAAGCTGCACCGCATCGACCTTGAAGCCGCGGCCGTCGTCGATCACGCGCAGGCGCACGCCGCTGCGGCTGAACGCCAGCCACACCGCGATGCGGCTGGCGTCGGCGTGCTTCTCGATGTTGGTCAGGGCCTCTTGCGTGACGCGGAAGAGGACGGTCTTCACGTCGTCGGGCAACTGCTCGATCTCGCCGCGCACCTTCACGCTCAGCACCGTGCCGCTGCTCTCGCCGAACTCATCGCACAGGTGTTCGAGCGCAGCGGGCAGGCCCAGCACGTCGAGTTCGGCCGGGCGCAGTCGGTGCGAGATGTTGCGCACCTCGCCGAGCGCGGCCTTGAGCCGGTCCAGCGCCTTGATGAGCGTGGGCGGCGCGGCCTCGCCCATCTTCACGATGACCGACTCCATCAGCAGCTTGATGGACACCAGCGTCTGGCTGGTGCTGTCGTGCAGCTCGCGCGACAGGTGCGCACGCTCGGCCTCCTGCGAGCGCACGACCTGCCGCGCCAGCAGCCGCAGCTTGGCTTCGGCGATACGCGACTCGCTCACGTTGAGAACCAGCCCGCTCACGCCGATGAGTGAGATGCTCAGCACCGCGATGCCGGCGATCCACCACATCGTCGTCGTCACGTTGCCCGTGACCTGGCCGTCGATCTGGCCCATGGTGGCCTGCACGTCGTCGAGGTAGATGCCGGTGCCCAGCATCCAGTTCCAGCGCGGCAGCGCCACCGCGTAGCCCAACTTGGGCGCCTGGACGCCGGCCGAGGGCTTGTTCCAGTGGTAGTGCACGAAGCCGCCGCCTTCACGGGCACGGGCAATGAGGTTCTGGATCACCGGCGTGCCGTAGGCATCGCGCATTCCCCACATCTCCTGGCCCACGAGCTCGGGCTGGCGCGGGTGCATCAGGCTCTTGCCCTGCATGTCGTAGAGGAAGAAGTAGCCGTCGCTGCCGAAGTCCAGCGCGGCCAGGCGCCGCATGGCTTCTTCCTTGGTGGCGTCGTCGTCGCGGCCCGAGCCGTACAGCGGCTCGACGATGCTCAGCGCCAGGTCGACGTAGTGCTTGAGCTCGGCCTTCTTCGACGCCATGGTGGCCGACTCGACCAGCGCCCGTTCCTTGGCGGCGAGGTCGCGCGCCTGGTGGAACACCGCCAGCGCAATGAGCGCCAGCGAGACGATCAGCGGAATGACCGCCAGCAGGATGACCTTGAGCTTGAGGCGCGCCGCCTTCGGTTCGTGCTGGCGGCTCATTCGGCATCCTCCGCGCTGCGCGCTCCGGAATTCGCCTTGGAAGCGGCCCGGCGGCTCATTTCGCTCAGCCTGCGGGTCAGGCGCCGGTGGCCGCCCGGAACAACTTGCCCGAGCGCGTGCCCGAGCGGCAGAAGGCGAGGATGGGGCGAGGCAGGGTGGCCAGCAGCTCGGCGAAGCGGGCGATTTCCTCCGGAGTCTGGAAGCCCGGCGCCACCGGCAGGAAGGCGTAGACGAGGCCGGCAGCCTTCGCGGCGGCTTCCATCTGGGCGCTGGTGGGTTGGTCGGCGCCACCCTCGAAATCGGGG
>Ga0207698_10001247_pt1 | contig 14877 bp, 16 predicted proteins | sample KBSCornC22_FD_184298 | JGI IMG/M metagenome (GOLD analysis project Ga0207698, IMG submission 184298) | Corn rhizosphere microbial communities from Kellogg Biological Station, Michigan, USA - KBS Corn C2-2 (SPAdes) (version 2) | ecosystem: Host-associated > Plants > Roots > Rhizosphere > Soil ...
CGCGGCGAGATATGGCCTCGACGACAGCGCGAGCAGGATGTCCAGGTAGCGGCGACGCGCGCTTGGCGCGCCGGCGACGAGCTCCACGTCCGCCGGCGAGAAGAGCACGCACGGAAGTGCGCCGAGGCCATCGCTCAATCGTGCCGGCTCGGCGCCGTCGAGTTTCACTCGCTTGCGTCGGCCGGCGCGCTCGAAGCCGACCGAGAGCTCGTGCTGCATTCCTCCCTCGGCCCGCGCACCGATGTGAAAGCCTGGTGCTCCGAACCGCACGATGTCCACGTCACGCGCTCCGCGCGCGCTGCGCAGCAGGTGCAGGTAGTACACGGCCTCGAGCAGGTTCGTCTTCCCCTGGCCATTCTCCCCGACGATGACGATGCCCTCATCGGGGAGCGCGACATCCAATCGCGCGAGATTGCGGAAGTCCCGAAGCGCGAGTGACCGCAGGACGACGCGCGGTTCGGTCACCTGCCGGTGAACGCCGGTGCGCGCTTCTCGAGGAAGGCACGCATGCCCTCGGTCTTGTCGGCCGAGGCGGAGAGCAAGCCGAAGTACGACGCTTCGAGCGCGATCGCGTCGTCGAGCGGCACGTCGAGGCCGCGATCCACGGCCTCGATGCAGTGCGCGACGGCGAGCGGTCCCTGCGCGATGATTGTGCCGAGCATCGCGCGCGCGGCGGTGATGAGCTCCGCTGCCGGCACGACGCGGTTCACCAGTCCGATGCGATACGCCTCGGTGGCGTCGATGATCTCGCCCGTCATGAGGAGCTGCAGTGCGCGCCCTTTGCCGACGAGGCGCGGTAGTCGCTGCGTGCCGCCGTAGCCGGGCACGATGCCGAGCTTCACCTCGGGCTGTCCGAACTTCGCGGCCTCCGAGGCGATGCGGATGTGACAGGCCATGGCGAGCTCGCAGCCGCCGCCGAGCGCGAAGCCGTTCACGGCCGCAATGGTCGGCTTCGGCGACGTCTCGAACCGGCGGAAGGTGCGCTGCCCGCGCTCGGCGCGGGCCTTCATCGCGAGGGCACCTTCGTCCACCATCTCTCCGATGTCGGCGCCGGCGACGAATGCGCGGCCGGCACCGGTGAGCAGCAGGCCTCCCACGTCGTCGCGCGCGATCGCCTCGTCGATCGCTGCGCCCAGCTCCGCCATCAGGGCGTCGTTGAGTGCGTTGAGCTTGTCGGGGCGATTGACCGTGATCGTGGCGATCCGGTCGGCGACGTCGAAGGTGAGGAGCTGGTAGGCCATGTGCGGGACACCAGGGTGAGTCGCAAGCGCGGAGCTGGAATCTAAGCGTGCGGACCGTCTTTTGCCTTCAGCTCGCTTGCCATGGCCGAATGGATCCTCCGCGAAGGACCGAAGACTGATTTCCGCTACCTGCGCCCGGACGGGAAGCGCGTTCGCGACGCGCGCACGCTCGACCGTATCCGGGCTCTCGCCGTACCGCCGGGGTGGCACGACGTCCACATCGCTGCCAGCGCGCGCAGCGAAGTGCAGGCCTGGGGGCTCGACGACAAGGGGCGAAAGCAGTACCGCTATCACGAGCGTGCGGTGCAGCGTGGACAGCTTCGCAAGTACTACCGTGTGCGCGAGCTGGCGAAGGACCTCCCCGACATTCGCGCTCGGGTTCGCCGCCACGCGGGGTCTCGGACGCCGTCCAAGCGTGCCGTCGCCGCAACCGTAGTCCGGCTCATCAGCGAGAGCTTCTTCCGCGTTGGTGGCGAGCGGTACGCGCAGGAGAATCACACCTTCGGCATCGCGACGCTGCGCAAGCGTCACGTGGAAGTGCGTGACGGTTGCGCGGTGTTCGAGTTCGTCGGCAAGCGCGGCGTGGCGCAGTGGAAGGTGGTGGCGAATCCGGAGCTCGCGCGCCTCGTGCAGCGACATCTCGCGTCCCCCGGCACGAGGCTCTTCCGCTACCGGGAGAACAACCGCTGGAACGACCTCACCTCTCGCGACGTGAACGAATACCTGCACGACACGCTCGACGTGCCGTTCAGCGCGAAGGACTTCCGGACCTGGGGGGGCACGCTGCGCGCCGCCACCGTCCTCGCCGAGCTCGGGCCGCCACGCGGTGTGACCGAGGCGAAACGAAATGTCGCGACGGCCATGAGGCTGGTGGCCGCGGAGCTGGGCAACACGCCGGCGATCTGTCGGGCCTCGTACGTGCATCCGATGGTGATCGCGCGCTACGTGGATGAAGGCGAAACCATCCGGCTGCCGGCGCGGTACAGGCCCGCTCCCGATGCGTATGCGCACTCTCCGGAAGAGCGCGCACTCGTTCGCTTCCTGGACAAGCATTTCCCGGAGCGGCGCCGGCGCCGGCGCGCGTGACGGTGTCGTGACGAGCCCGGCGATTGCGCTAGCTTGCAGTAGAGCGTGATGTCCAGCGACTGGAGCGCAGGGACGTGAGTGGGGTAGAGCAACGAATGAGGCTGAAGCAGACGCGGTCGACGGGTTTGGCGCAGGCGCTCGACGCACACTGCGCCGCGCTGGGAGCGTGCGCTCGATGCGCGTACGGCCCGCAGATCCGGCCCATCGTCTCGCGGGCCCGGCAGCCGCGTGCCATCCTCGTCGGCCAGGCGCCCGGCCAGGTCGAAACCGGCGGCGGCAAGCCATTCGCTGGTCGGGCTGGCCGCACCCTGTTCCGCTGGTTCGAGCGCATAGGCCTCGACGAATCGACCGCACGCGACTGGCTGTACATCTCCGCGATCACACGCTGTTACCCGGGACCACATCCGTCCGGCCGCGGAGACCGCGTACCGTCGCCGGCCGAGCGCGCGCGATGTGCCGATTGGCTCGATGCGGAGCTGCAGATCATTCGTCCACCGCTGATCATACCGGTCGGCCGCCTGGCCATCGACCGGTTTCTTGGCGCCGTGCCGCTGGCCGAGGTGGTGGGACGGGTGACGCAGGTGGCGCACGCGGGTGGAAGCTGGGAAGTGATTCCGCTGCCGCACCCCAGTGGCGCGAGCAGCTGGATCCACCAGCCCGGCAACGTCGCGCTGCTCGATCGGGCACTGGAGCTGCTCCGCGACCGGCTGTTCTCGCCGGACCATGGGCGGGCGGTCGAGCGACGGATGGCCGGCTGAATGCGTGGGCTGCTGCTCGTGCTCTCGTTGAACGGTTCGCCCGCCGTGCGCGGCGATGACGGCTGGCTGTCGGCCGACAAGGTCAAGCATTTCCTGTCGTCGGCGTTCGTGCAGAGTCTCGCCTATGGATCGCTCCGCGGCGTCGGCGTGAGCCATGGCGCAGCGCTCGTCGGCGCGACCATCACGACGGCCGCGGTGGGTGTGGGCAAGGAGCTGTACGATGCGCGCTCGGGCGGCGATCCGAGTGTGCGTGATCTTGCGTGGGACGCGGCGGGAGCGGGGGCGGCCAGCCTGCTGCTGGCGCACTCCGCACGCTGAACTTCGGGTGTGGACGGCGGCGCGGAGCGTAGGGAAATCGCTGACCCGGCTCCGGCGGCCGCAATCGTTATATTGGCGGAGACACCTCTCATCACCGCGAGCGCGATATGACTTCGGCTCGGACCAAGTTCCTCATCGGCGGTGCCATCGTGCTTGGCACCGCCGGCTACCTGATGGCGACCTCCATCAGCGAAACTGGCACCTACTATCTCACTCCCACGGAGCTGGCGACGCGGATCACTGCCGATCCCGGTTTCCGCAACACGGGGGTGAAGATCGGCGCGCGCGTCGTGCCCGGTTCCATCCAGCGCATTCCCGGCGGGCGCGAATACCTTTTCAACGTGACCGACGGCGCGAAGGTGGTGCCGGTGGTCTACCGCGGTATCGCGCCCGACACGTTCACGGACGGCGTGGACGTCGTCGTGGAGGGACGCATGGGGCAGGACGGCACCTTTCACGCGACCACGTTGCTCGCCAAGTGCGCGTCTCGCTACGAGAACGCACCGACCGATCCCAACGCGCCACCGGGCATGGACAAATATCGTCAGACGCCCGGCTACAAGGCGGCGACGGGGACGAAAGCGTGATCCTCGTCGGGGAGCTGTCCCTCTGGGTGGCGCTCCTGATGGCCGCGTGGACGGTGGTGACGTCGTACGCGGGCGGCTACATGGGGCGCGAGGATCTCGTGGCGAGCGGCCGCCGCGGTCTCTATGCGACGTGCGCGATGATCATCCTCGCCTCGCTTGGCCTCTGGACCGCGCTGCTCACGCATGACTTCTCGCTGCGCTACGTGGCATCGAACACGAGCGCGAACATGCCGAAGGTCTACGTGTTCGCGGCCTTCTGGGGCGGCCAGGCGGGCTCGATGCTGTTCTGGGCGCTCATCCTTTCCATCTATTCCACGCTCGCCATCTGGTCGGTGCGCGACCGCGCGCGACATCTGGCGCCGTGGGCGTGCGGCACGCTCGCCGCCGTGCTCGTCTTCTTCATCGCGACGACCTGCTTCAAGGCGAACCCGTTCGACCGGCTGAGCTTCGTTCCCGCCGACGGACGCGGGATGAACCCGCAGCTCCAGAATCCGGGGATGGCCATCCACCCGCCCAATCTCTACCTGGGCTACGTGGCCACCACCATTCCGTTCGCCTTCGCCATCGCCGCGCTCGTCACGCGCCGGCTCGACGCCGAATGGCTTGGCATCGTTCGGCGCTGGTCGCTCATCTCGTGGTTCTTCCTCACCGTCGGCATCACGCTCGGCATGTGGTGGGCGTACGTCGAGCTCGGGTGGAGCGGGTACTGGGCGTGGGATCCGGTGGAGAATGCAAGCTTCCTCCCCTGGCTCACGGGAACGGCGTTCCTGCACTCCATCATGATCCAGGAGAAGCGCGGGATGCTGCGCAAGTGGAACGTCGTGCTCGTCGTGATGACGTTCCTGCTCGCCATCTTCGGCACCTTCATCACGCGCAGCGGCGTGATCGAGAGCGTGCACTCGTTCGCGCAGTCGCCGGTGGGCACCTGGTTCGGCACCTTCTTCTTCGTGGCGACGGCGACCACCATCTACTTCGTCGCTACCCGACTGAAGGACCTCGAGGCGAAGGCCGAGCTGGAGAGCATGGTGAGCCGCGAGGCGGCGTTCCTGTACAACAATCTCGTGCTCGTCGGGATCGCCTTCGCGGTGCTGTGGGGCACGCTGTTCCCCATCCTGAGCGAGGCGGTGCGGGGGACGAAGATCACGGTCGGTCCGCCGTTCTTCAACACGGTGAACATCCCGCTCGGCCTGCTGCTCCTCGCGCTGACGGGCGTCGGTCCGCTCATCGCGTGGCGCCGCGCGTCCACGTCCAACCTGCGTCGGCAGTTCGCCGGTCCAGTAGCGTTCGCCGTTGCCGTGCTCGTACTGCTGCTCGCGATGGGCATGCGCAACTTCCACGCGCTCGTGGCTTACACGCTGGCGGCGTTCGTTGCCGGCACCATCGGGCAGGAGTTCTACAAAGGCATTCGCGCCCGCCACACGATGCACGACGAGTCCATCCCCGTTGCGGCGGTGCGACTCGTGGCGCGAAATCGCCGGCGCTACGGCGGCTACATCGTGCACGCCGGCATCGTCATCCTGTTCTGCGGGTTCGCGGGCCTCGCGTTCAAGAAGGATCACGACGTCCAGCTCAAGGCGGGCGAATCGAAGGAGCTCACCGATCCGCTCGGTCATCAGTGGAAGTTCGTCAGCCAGGGCACTTCCACGTCCGAAACGCTGAATCGCTTCGTCACGGCCGTGGGGCTCGAGGTGTATCGCGACGGCAAGCGTCAGGGAATCATGACGTCGGAGAAGCGCCAGTACTTCGACAGCAACAAGCAGCCCCAGTTCGAGCCGAGCACGGAAGTGGGGATACGCACGTCGGCGAAGATGGATCTCTACATCGTGCTCGCCGGCGTGCGCGACGAGACGGCGGAGCTGCGCATCAGCTTCAACCCGCTCGTCGTGTGGGTCTGGATCGGCGGGATGGTGATGGCCATTGGTGGTCTGATCGTGATGTGGCCGCAGGCTGAGCGGCGGCGGGCGGGTGGCTACGTGGCCACGCTCGAGCCGGCGCGGCACGCCGAGCTGGTGGCGGTACAGTGATGCGCCGGCGGGAATTCCTCACGCGACTCGCCGCCGGTGGTGTGGCGATGGTTGCGGCGCGCGAGCTCGCGGCACAGCAGGCCGGACCGCCGCAGGGTGCGACGTCGAACCTCTTCGACATGAACCAGGACGCGGCGCGGCGGGTGGTGCGACCGGCCAGACCGGGTGCAGTGCCGTCCATGACGGACGATCAGCGTGACGCGATGGAGCATCAACTGCGCTGCCAGTGCGGCTGCACCCTCGACGTCTACACCTGTCGCACCACCGACTTCTCCTGCCAGGTGTCGCCGGCGATGCATCGGGACGTCATGGCGCTCGTCGCGGGCGGCTACTCGGCGCCCGAGATCATCGACGCGTTCGTCGACTCCTATGGCGAGCGCGTGCTGATGGCACCGAAGAAGGAAGGGTTCAACTGGGCGGGCTACATCGTGCCGTTCGCCGCGCTCGGCGGGGGCGCGATTGCCGTGGCCGCGGTAATTCGGGGCATGCACCACCGCAGTGAGCGAGTGATCGCGTCGCGCGGGGCGATGGCCGTTCCGCACGGGAACGCCAGTGCCGAGGAGCTGGCGCGCCTCGAGGCCGCCGTCCGCCGCGACGACTGATGGTTGCCCTGATCGTCGGGACGCTGCTCGCCGTGGGTGCGCTCGCCTACGTGCTCTACCCGCTGCTCGTCGGGCCGGTGCCCATGCGACGCGTCGTGGCCGTCTCGCCGGCGCGGTCGCCAAAGTCGGTCGAACACGAGGCGGTATTGGCGTTGCGCGAGATCGAGTTCGATCGCGTGACCGGCAAGCTGTCCGACGCGGACTACGAGGAGCTCAAGGCGCGGTACACCGCACGTGCCCTGGAGGCGATGCGCGCCACGTCGGTCGTGGAGCGTTCCGCCCAGTCGAGTGCCGACTCCAGCGATGCCATCGAGGCGGCGGTGCGCGCATTCCGCGAGCGCATGCACAGTTGCCCGAGCTGCGGCCCGCGTCCGGAGCCGGACGCCGTGTACTGCTCCAACTGTGGCCGCTACCTGCCGGGCGCGTGCGAAGGGTGCGGGGCCAGCATCGCCGAGAGTGGCGCGGCGTTCTGCGCCAGCTGCGGGCGGGAGCTGGCGGCCTAGCCCTCAGGGCTGCGGTTCCGGCTCCTTCACTCTCGCCTCGCGCGCCACTCGCCAGTTCGTCGCGCTCCCCACGAGCTGGTAGATCTTCTCGAACCGCAGCGCCACGGGTGGTTGTCCCGTGGCCGCGCCGAAACGCTCGGCTGAATAGTAGATCTCCACCGTGTCCGGCGAGACGCGAAGGATATCCGACGCTCGGATGACGTAGCCCGGCACGTTCACGGGGCATCGCGGGGTGCCGCGCGGCGTGTCGCGTGTCGGGGTGCACGTCCCGCTCACCACATTGCGCTTGCGGAGTGCGGCGATGAGATCCTTCGGCACGCTGTCGCCGCCGGCATATCCGGCCACGCGCGGCAGCTTCAGCGGTTGGATGAGCAGTACGAGCCCGGGACCCAGGTCGAACGCGGCGCGCGACGCCTGCTCGTAGATGTCCGCCTGCGCCGCTACCGGCACCGACGCGGGTTTGAGCCCACGTCCGCGCGCGATGTTGGAATCATCGGGGCCGCTGGACGAACAGGCGACCAGCAGGAGCACGAGGCCAGCGCAGCCGGCACGGGGCAGGGCGTTCCGCCCGCCGATACGCTGGCGAGCGGAGTGGAGCGACGGAAGGTTCATCCTCAGAATGTAAGCTGCCAACCGAGCAACACCCCATTCGGCGACGGCCCCACGAGCGCACCACCGCGCGGCGTCGTCGTGCTGGCACGTTCCTCTGCCAAGCGATGGAGCTGCCTCCGCGCCACTTCCTTGCCGATCGCCCAGCCCATGGCGATGCCGACCACCTGGTCCGACAGCCAGTGTCCACGGTCGGCGATGCGACCCAGTCCCATCGCGCCGACGAGCGCGACGAGCGGCACGTCGAGATACCTGGCGTCGTAGCGATTCATGAGGAACGAAGCGCACGTTGCGACCGTCGCGACGTGTCCGCCGGGAAAGGAATGCTCTTTCCAGCCGCTCGCAGGGAGGTTGAAGTGATACTGATCGCCCTCACGTGCCGGCGGACTGGTCTCGCCTTCCAGATGATTGCGTACGGTGTCCGGCCGGTCGCGACCGATGACATTGTACACCACCAGGTGCCTGAGGGTGGTGCCCGCCGTGTAGGACGCAGCGCATCCCATGATGCCGTCACGCACACCGCGATTCTTCGTCGCGAGCGCGAGCACGTAGGCGCCGCCGACGATTGGGACGGCCTGATTCAGCGAGTAGAGATCGCCGCCGCGCCGCACGGGTCCGAGTGACTCGAGCAGTCCGCGATCGCGATTCGCCAGCGCCCAGCGGTCTACATTGTCATCGAGGACGGAGAGCGCGGCGCTGCCGCCAAGGATACCGGCCGTGATTGCGTAATCGCGCGCGTCGGCGCGGAAGGGGGAAAGCCAGATGGTGCCGACGTCCTGCACCACCCATTTGAGGTCGTCGAACACCATGCGCCCGACACTCTGGGCTGCCGCCTGTCGAGAGACGAGGAGCGCGAGGACGAGCGCGAGGAATAGACGGAGATGCATTGGACGTCCCGGCACTGGCGCATCGAGTGGGTCGACGCGCGACGATGCTCGAAACGCAAGGCACGGACCGCCAGTCGCGGTCGTGGTTCCGGCGCTACCGTTCCACCGCCTCCAACCGCCGCTGCGCGATACCGATCGGCACGATCGTCGCCGCCACGCACAGGAGCGCGGCGGCGCCGAAGCCGATGATCATCTCCGTCATCGACGTCGGCGTGCCGTAGAGCCGCGCCGACAGGTAGCCGTACACCGGTCGCGCTTCGAGCACGACGACCGCCGCGATCAACGCGATCGAGGAGATCATGAACACCATCCCGCCGAACGACGTCGGGATCTGCGCCGCGTTCTCGGTCTCGAACTGCGGGAACAGCGTGCCGAAGCCGAGCGCCATGCCGCACAGTGCGAGCGTCATGAACGTGATCGTCATCACGGAGACGGTGAACATGAAATCGCTCACCTGGAGCATCGCGTTGGTCACGCCGACGATACCGAGCGCGAGGAGCAGGAGCGGTGTCGTACCGACCCAGAACTTGGCCCACAGCAGGTCGCGCACTGGCATGGGGCTCGACCGCAGCAGCCAGAGGGTGCGCCCCTCGAGACTCACACTCGGGAAGATGAATCGCGCCGCCACTGACGCCAGCACGAACCCGGCAAGCACGAGATTCAGGAACGGCACCACGTTCACGAGGAAGAACGTGATCCCCTCGCCGCGCAATGGCAGGTACTTGATGTTGAACACGTACACCACCACCAGCACCGCCAGCAGGATGAGCTGCGACCACTGGGTGGTGTCACGGAAGAACAGCCGTACCTCCTTCAGCACGAGCTCGCGCTTCAGGATGCCGAGCGGCCGGAACGCGCGATGGCTGGCACGGCCAAGGGCGGTGCTGCGCGCCGCGCGCTGCCCGCTTTCCTGCGCCTTGCTGAATCCGATCGAGTACAGCTGCCGGTGCAGCAGCGCGCCAAGCACGAACGCCGCGGCCGCTGTGCTCCACAGCAGGTACACCGCCATCCAGTCGGGCCGATAGTTCAGCCAGCCGAGCACGGCGCGCTGTACCCACTCGCTCGGCAGGAATGGCGAGGTCGGCGTGCGCAGGATGGTCACGAATTCCACGAGCGAGCGGAATCCCTCCGGCCGCGCGAGACGTTCGGGACGAACGATGCGGAAGAGCAGCACGATGCCACCCGCCGCCAGCACGGCGATGACGCTCAGGATGTCGCGCGTGCGTCGGGCGGGAAACACGTTCACGAGGATGAGCGTGATCGCACTGCCGATCACCGCCGGAACGGCGAGAAACGGCACGAACACCGCCGCCACGATGAGGGGAAAGAGCACGCCGCCGTGATACGCCGTGCCGAACGCCGCGAACATCGGAATGGCGAGGAGGGCCACCATCCAGCTCGAGTTCACTCCCGTCTCGAGGAGCTTTGCGCCATACAGCTTGAGCCAGTCCGCCGGCGACGCGACCAGCAGGTCGAGATCACGCGCGAGGAAGAAGCTCGACAGCGCCGTGATGATGTTGGAAAGCAGCAGGATGCTGAAGAAGCCGACCAGAATGAGACCGAGCAGTTTGCCGGCCAGGAAGGGACCGAGATCCGGCACCCCGCGGAAGTACATCAGCAGCCGATGCAGCATCGCATAGATGAACGCCCAGAACAGCAGCGTCATCCCACCGAGCACGGCGAGCCGCGCCGTACGCCCGCGCTCGTTCGCCATCGCCCGCGCGCGCGCCGTCAGCCACTTGGGGCGCAGCAGGAGTGCGAACGACGGATCGGGGCGAACCCCGACGTCAGGCATTCAGCACCTCGACGAGCTCGCGCGCCGCGTTCTCGCCGGTGAGTCGCAGGAAGATCTGCTCCAGGCCCTGCGTGCCGGCGTCGGCGCTGCGGCGCAGGTCGTCCATCGTCCCGCAGGCGCGAATGGTTCCCTGCGCGATGATCGCCACTCGGTCGCAGAGCGTCTCCGCGACCTCGAGGGTGTGGGTGCTCATCATGATCGTGTGGCCGCGATGGGTGTACTCGCGGAACAGGTCCTTCAGGATACGCGCCGCCTTCGGATCGAGCCCCACCATTGGCTCGTCCACCACGATCACCTCGGGGCGATGCACGAACGCACTGGAGATGATCAGCTTCTGGCGCATGCCGTGGCTGTAGCTCTCCACCAGCTCGTCGCGCCATGGCTCGAGGTCGAACAGCGCCAGCAGCTCGCGCGCACGGTGCTCGACCTCGGGGCCTTCCTGATCGTAGAGGCCGGCCACGAAGCGCAGGAACTCCGCGCCCGTCAGCTTCTCGTAGATGAACGGGCGATCGGGGATGAAGCCCAGCTTCATCTTGGCGCCGACCGGATCGCGCGCGAGATCCACGCCGGCAATCGTGATGCGCCCGCCCGTCGGACGCAGGATGCCGGCGATCATGCGCAGCGTCGTCGTCTTCCCGGCACCGTTGGGGCCGAGGAAGCCGAAGAGTTCGCCGCGCGGCACTTCGAGGTCGATCGCATCCACGGCGGTGAAGCTGCCGTAGCGCTTGGAGAGCTTCTGAAGACTGATCATCGATTCGGAAGTGTCATTCCGCCGCCGCGCAGCGCTGTCGCGGCCTGCCGTCGCTACCTGGCGGAGATCACGTCGATCTGCAGGGCGCCCATGAGGCGCAGCAGTTCGGCCTGACGGCCAAGGCCACCGACGGTGAAACGAAGATGAGAGGCGTCGGCGGGGAACTGCCCGAACGTCGGATCCACCGCCACCCACCTCTGGAGCCAGACTTCCGGCCACGCATGGTAGTAAAACTTTCCATCCAGATACGTGAGGCCGGCCGCGACACGTGCGGGAATGCCCGCAGCGCGCGCCAGCGCCACGTACAGCTGGGTGTGCTCGTTGCAGTCGCCAACGCGCGCATGCAGCGTGGCGAGCGCACTCGGCACACCGACGGTGATTTCCTTCTTCAGTGAGTCGTGCACCCAGCGATTGATCCGTTCCGCCACGAGCCGCGGATCGGTCTCACCGCCACGCAGCCTTCGCGCGAGTGTCTGGATCTCCGGGTTGCGCACCTCGAGCAGCGGCTCGGGGCCGAGAAACAGCGCCATCATCGTCGTGCGCGCGCCGCTCGGGAGGCGATAGTCGGCGCGCAGCGCGGCCGAGTCCTCGCGCGTGATCGTCAGTGTGTCGCCGACCAGGTGCTGGCGGTAGCCCTTCACGTCGAAGTCGCGCAGGTCCACGCCCGTCAGTGCAACGCGCAGCTCGCGGAGGTTGGAGCGCAGCGGCCTCCGCGCGCTGATCGCCGTCGTCTCGTAAATGTCGCGATCCGCGCTGACGATGTCGGTTCGCGCTGCCTCATCCGCCTTCCAGTTCTGGAACGCGACCTCGTACGGACGCGTCTCGAGCGTCAGGCCAAGCAGTTGCGATATGCGCACGATGCGCCCCTGCGCGTCGACCCATCCGTCGAACGACGACTTGCCGCCACCGCCTGTGGACGTGAGCCGCCATGCGCGGATGGTATCGGGGAGTGCGCCCTCCCACCGACCCGTCGCCGGATTCACCACGCTCGTGTCGTGCACCACGAACATGCTCTCCGCCGCCACGGAGATCCTCATGTCACGCGGCGCCATTGCCATCGGATCGAACACCGGGAGGGTGTAGCTGTCACCGACTTTCGGCTGTTCGCCGAGGGCGACGGCGAGCGGCACGAGCGTGGGGAGCAACACGGGCCCGGTGAGCGGAATGCGCTGCGTGTCCACCGGCACGCCGCGCGCACCACCCGTCACCAGCACCATCGTGTCACGCTCCACGGTGCCGGATACCCGGATCGGCGCGAGATCGGCATCCACGTCGAGCGTGAAGCTGTTGACCCGGAGCGCGCGTGAAAGCCTGGCCGACGAGCGCGCACTGGCGCGGTGCACCTTGCCCGCGATCGGCAGGTCCGCGACGAGGTAGTCGACCACCGTGACTCCACCGTCCGTGGTATCCACCGTGGACGACGCGAACCCGATCTGCCGGCTACCCTGCAGCACGGCGTAGAACTGTGCGCCCGGCGTTACCCGCATGCCGGCTTCGGCGAGCCGCTCCAGCGGCGGACGATACAGCTCCCGGTGAACGAGCACGCCCAGTCCGGCGACCCAGAGCACGAGCACGCCGGCCGCGAGCGCCAGACGACGACGGGACTTCGTCATGGTTTGATGCCGGAGGCGAGCGCCAGCCGCAGCGTCTCGGCTTCGTCCTCGTTCTCCGCCACGACGGTCACGTGATGCGGGAACTCCGCGCGGTGGCGCAGCAGCTCATCCGCCATCAGCGTGGCGCTCTCCTCGAGCGCGAGGTTGCCTGCGCCCAGCCCCAGTGGAGGAACGGCCACCCGCGACAGCTGCCACTCGCGTGCGCGTTCGAGTGCGCTGCGAAAGGCGCGGCGGACGCCGTCTCGCGACACACGCTCGGTCGGGCTGCTCACCACGGCGTGGACGAGCAGCTCCACCGGAAGATCTCCCGCGCCCGTCACGACCGCCGCTCCGACGGGCAGCGGCTCGGCGACGCGCAACTGCGCGAGCAGCCGAGGGCCGCCCGCCAGCTCGAGCCGGCGGAGCAGGGGAGTGGTGGCGTCGAGATTCGCGGTGGAAGGACGGATGATGGCGGTTCCTTCGAAGAACGCGAGATCCTCGACGCGCACCTCGATCATCGGCGTTGCGCCTCGCGGGCTCGCTGGTAGGCAGCGGCCGCCTCGTCCGGGCGGCCCATCCTGTCGAGGACGATTCCGATCGCCTTCAGGGCACGCTGGTGCGTCGGCTCCAGTGCCACCGCCGACCGGTACGCGCCAAGCGCGTTCGGAAGATCGTCGATGCTGTTGTACGCCTCGCCCAGGTAGTAGTGCGCCGCCACGCGCGCGGGATCGCTCGCCACCGCCGCTCGGAGCGGCTCGACGGCCTCGCGCCACCGCGCGCGCTTGCAGAACAGCACGCCGAGCTGCAACTGCACCTCGGCATCGCGCTGGCCGGTGCGCGCAGCACGCCGCAAGTCCGCTTCGGCGAGGTCGTACTTGCCGCGTTGCATGTACAACGCGGCGCGCGCCGAGAGCACGCTCGCGTCATCCGGAGCAGCTTCGACGGCGCGACTCAGCTCGCCCAGCGCGCCTTCGAGGTCGCCCCGCTTCTCGAGCAGCTCGGCCAGGGCCGCGCGCGCCGCTGGATTGTTCGGCTCGCGGACGATGAGGGCACGGATGGTGGTCGCGGCGGCCGACGTCTCGCCGGCGGCCAGGAGCTCGCGCGCCTGTTCCAGTGCGTCCGGCGTCCGGTGAGCGCTTTCGCCGATGCGCTCGTCAGCCGCGTCCAGCGGCAACTGCTGGTCGGTCGCGTTGGTGTCGGCGACGGACGGGGTGTGCGGCGCGCCGTCGGCACGGCCGGCCTGAGGGTGCAGCATGCTACGTCTCCTGCGATCTGCGTCGATACGACGGTGCGTCAGGCGAGCGCGAGGGTCGTCTCGCCGTTGATCCACTCCAGGTACTTCGCGTTCCCCGCCGTCACCGGCAGCGCGAGCAGCTCGGGCACCTTGTAGGGGTGCAGCTCCTCGAACGCCAGCTTGAGCGTCTCCAGTCGCGCCGATCGCGTCTTCAGCAGCACGACCACCTCCTGCTCGTCGGCAACCTTGCCTTGCCACCGGTACAGCGATCGCACGCCGGGCATCACCGAGCCGCAGGCGACGAGCCGGCGCTCGAGCAGCGTCTGCACGAGCTTCACCGCGTCGTCGGTGTTGGCGAGCGTCGTCATGACGACGATGGCGTCGGTGTGCGGCATGCGATGTGAGGCGAGGTGAGCAGGAGGAGGAAGGAAACGTCGCGGCGCGGGCGGAGTAATCTAACGACGGCAGTGCGCGACTTGTCTCCCCCCGGTCCTGGAGCGAGCTTTCCCTGGTTATGGCAGAAGACGCACTGATCGTCCGCGGAGCCCGTGAACACAATCTCCGGAACGTGGACGTCGCCATCCCGCGGGACCGCCTGACGGTCATCACGGGACTCTCCGGGTCTGGCAAGTCCTCGCTGGCCTTCGACACCATTTACGCCGAAGGGCAGCGCCGGTACGTGGAGTCGCTGAGCGCGTATGCGCGCCAGTTCCTCGGCCTGATGGAAAAGCCCGACGTGGACTCCATCGAGGGACTCTCTCCCGCGATCTCCATCGAGCAGAAGACCGCCGGCCACAACCCGCGCTCCACCGTCGGCACGGTGACGGAGATCTACGACTATCTCCGCCTCCTGTACGCGCGCGCGGGCACGCCGCACTGTCCCAACTGCG
>Ga0207698_10001248_pt1 | contig 14875 bp, 10 predicted proteins | sample KBSCornC22_FD_184298 | JGI IMG/M metagenome (GOLD analysis project Ga0207698, IMG submission 184298) | Corn rhizosphere microbial communities from Kellogg Biological Station, Michigan, USA - KBS Corn C2-2 (SPAdes) (version 2) | ecosystem: Host-associated > Plants > Roots > Rhizosphere > Soil ...
GGAACGTGCACCGGCGCCCTTGTAACCGCCGCCGCCTTCTTTGCGCGGACCGCCGCTGCCGGCAGGCTTGCCGCCGAAGCTGCGACCACCGCCATTGCCATTGCCGCTACCGGCCGGACGCGCCGGACCTGTGCGGTTGTCGCCTGGGCGCCAGCCGCCCGGCTTGCGCGCGCTGCGTGCAGGAGCTGCTGTCTTCTTTGGCTCGTAGCCTTCAACGACGTCGATCGGGATCGGTTGCTTGGTGAAGCGTTCGATGCGTTTGACGTGCATGCCTTCAGCGTGGTTGACCAGCGAGACGGCGACGCCGTTACGGCCGGCGCGACCTGTACGGCCAATGCGGTGAACGTAGTCTTCCGGGAATTTCGGCAGATCGTAGTTGAACACATGGGTGATGCCGGGCACGTCGATGCCGCGCGCGGCGACGTCGGTTGCCACCAGCACGCGCACCTGGCCGCGGCGCATGCCGTCCAGAGTGCGGTTACGTGCGCCCTGGTGCATGTCGCCATGCAGTGCAGCGGCAGCGAAGCCGGCGATGTTCAGACGGTCGGCGATGGTGTCGGCGTCACGCTTGGTGGCAGTGAAGACAACGGCCTGGTCCATGGTGACGTCGCGCAGCAGGAAGTCGAGCAGGCGATTCTTGTGCGACAGGTCGTCGACGAAGTGAACGCGTTGCGAGATGTTTTCATGCTTGGTGGCGGAGCCGGCGATCTGGATGATCTGCGGCGCATTGGTGATGCGCTTGGCCATGTTGCCGACGACGCCGTCCAGCGTTGCCGAGAACAGCATGGTCTGACGCGTTGCCGGTGTCGCGGCGACGATCTTTTCGATGTCTTCGATGAAGCCCATGTCCAGCATGCGGTCGGCTTCGTCCAGGACCAGGATTTCCAGTTCGGAGAAATCGATCTTGCCCGAATCCATATGGTCGATCAGACGGCCAGGCGTCGCCACCAGGATTTCAGGATTGCGCGACAGCAATTGCATCTGCTTCGGATAAGGCATGCCGCCCAGGATCGACACGGCCTTCAGACGGCGCATGTGGGCGCAGTACTTGTCGGTCGCGGTGGTCACTTGCAGTGCCAGTTCGCGGGTCGGGGTCAGCACCAGCATCTTTGGCTGGGCAGGGCGGAAACGTGGACGGTCGCCGCGCGCCTTGGCGGCTTGGGCTTCCTGGTTAGGGGTCTTGGCGCCGGGAGCGGCCGGCGGCATCGAGGCGAACTTGTGCAGTGACGGCAGCATGAACGCTGCGGTCTTGCCGGAGCCGGTCTGCGACGACACCAGCAGATCCTTGCCGGCGATGGCGGCAGGGATAGCCTGTTCCTGGACCGGAGTCGGCGCGGTATAGCCGGAGTCGGTCAAGGCTTTGATGATCGATGGGTGCAGGCCTAGTGATTCAAAAGTCATGTTTTCTTTCGTTTAGTATGAGCGCCAGACAAATGCAATGCAGCGCAACGATTGCGTCGGTTTGAACGAACGCAACGAGCGCACAGCAAATGCGGTGAACGCAAAAAAGCAACGCCAACCAACGAAATGACTATGAAAAACAAAGAAATTTCGGCACAAAAGCTTTGCGCCGGGACGGTGTCGCTTAGAAAATAAGGACACTCAAGGCGGGAGGGCTTTTACTACGTACTGTCGACTGTCTAGCGCGACAATTAGGGCTTGCGAAGCTACTGAGCAATCCAGTGGACCGGATTGCGGTTTGTACGTCGTATTGCAACGCACAAACCGAATCATACAGGAAAATGTCGAAGTTGGCACTAGGACTTGTTCGGAGAATTACGTCGAACAAGTCCAGGGCGCCAATTATTTTATTCCGAGATACCGCCGACGACACGCGAGAAGCCGCCGTCCACGTAGGTGATCTCGCCGGTGATGCCGCCGGCCAGGTCGGACAGCAGGAAGGCCGATGCATTGCCGACGTCCTCGATAGTTACGTTGCGGCGCAGCGGAGCGTGATCGGAAACGAAGCCCAGGATCTTGCCGAAGCCCTTGATGCCGCTGGCTGCCAGGGTCTTGATCGGGCCGGCGGAAACACCGTTGACGCGCACGCCCTTGGGACCGAGCGATTCGGCCAGGTAGCGTACGCTGGCTTCCAGCGATGCCTTGGCCAGGCCCATGGTGTTGTAGTTCGGTACGACGCGCTCGGAGCCGAGGTAGGTCAGCGTCAGCAAGGCCGAGTTCGGGCGCAGCAGCGGCAGCGCAGCCTTGGCCATGGCCGGGAAGCTGTAGGCCGAGATGTCGTGGGCAATCTTGAAGCCTTCGCGCGAGAAACCTTCCAGGAAGTCGCCGGCAATCGCATCGGCCGGCGCATAGCCGATCGCGTGCACCAGGCCGTCGAGCTGATCCCAGGACTTGCCGAGGTCGGCGAACAGGGCGTTGATCTGCTCATCGCTGCCGACGTCGCAATCGAAAATCAGCTTGGTGTCGAATTCTTCCGCGAACTTGGTGATGCGGTCCTTGAAACGCTCGCCGACATAGGTGAACGCCAGTTCCGCGCCTTCGCGCTTGCACGCCTGGGCGATGCCGTAGGCGATGGAACGATTCGATAACAAACCTGTGATCAGGATTTTTTTGCCTTGCAGAAATGCCATGTTGACTCCGAGTGATTCGCCTGTGGAGCGGCGCCAGGGCTGAAAGCCGCGCCGGAACTGGCGAAATAAGGGGGATTCCGGTTCTATGCAGTATATTTGCGCTTGAACTGGGCAAGATTGTAGGGGCTTGCGACGGCGGGGGCAACTTTTGAGGTTCTTGCCGCTGCGGCTTATTGCCATTCTGTAAAAGTTTATTCTGTAAAATAGTCGAATTGGTTTCAAATTGATTCCTAATGCTCCGTAACTTTCAGGAACCGGCCTTCGACATGACAAGTACGCATGCCTAAATTCACACTCTCCACATTGCTCCTGAGCGTCGCGGCAACTGTCGGGTTGAGCGGTCCGGCCTTCGCCGATCACGCCTTCTCCCTGTACGACACGCCCAAGTATCCCGCCGGTTTCACCCACTTCGATTATTTCAACCCCGACGCCCCCAAACGCGGCACGCTGTACCTGGCCAATCCGGACCGCCGCACCAGCTTCGACAAGTTCAATCCGTTCTCGCTCAAGGGCGTGGCGGCGGCGGGCGTGTCGACACTGATGTTTGAAACCTTGGCAATCGGCTCGTCCGATGAGGTCGCCACCATGTACGGCCTGCTGGCCGACGACATGACGCTGGCGGCGGATCGCATGGCGATGACTTTCCACCTGAACCCGAAGGCGCGCTTCAACAACGGCGACCCGGTCACGGCGGCCGACGTCAAATATTCCTACGACACGCTGCTGGCCAAAGGCGCGCCGCAGTTCAAGTCGATGTTCGCCGACGTCAAACAATGCGTGGTGGTCGACGCGCAGACCGTGCGCTTCGAATTCAAGACCAGGAACCACGAGTTGCCGCTAATCGTCGGCGGCGTGCCGGTGTTCTCCAAAAAATGGGCAGCCGGCACGGCGTTCGACAACATCCAGCTGACGCCACCGATCACCAGCGGGCCTTACCTGATCGACACCTATGACGTCGGCCGCAACATCACCTACAAGCGCAATCCTGCCTACTGGGGCACGGATATCCCGACGCGCAAGGGCAGCTTCAATTTCGAACGCATCGCCTATCGTTTCTACAAGGACGACGTGGCGCGGCTGGAAGCCTTCAAGGCCGGCGAGTTCGACGTGGTGGTGGAATACAGCGCCAAGAACTGGGTGCGCAACTACAACGGTCCCAAATTCGTCAGCGGCGAAATCGTCAAGCGTGAACTCAAGCACTCCAACGGCGCCGGCATGCAGGGCTTCGTCATGAACCTGCGCCGCGATCAGTTCAAGGACGCTCGCGTGCGCCAGGCGCTGGGACTGGCGCTCGATTACGAGTGGATGAACCGCCAGTTGTTCTACGGTCAGTACACACGCATTTATTCCTTCTTCAACAACAGCGCGCTTGCCGCCACCGGCACGCCGGAAGGCGACGAGCTCAAATTGCTGGAGTCGATCCGGGCGTCCGGCACGAAGATCGATCCGGCCGTCTTCGGCCCGGCCCCGGTGCCACCCAACACCAATCCGCCCGGCTCGCTGCGCGCCAACCTGCTGCAGGCGCGCGAACTGCTGCGCCAGGCCGGCTGGGAATACCGCGACGGCGCCTTGCGCAACGCCAAGGGCGAAGTGTTCGCGTTCGAGGTCCTGGATGATCAGTCGGCGCTGTCGCGCGTGATCAGCATCTACGTGCGCAACCTGCAAAAGCTGGGCATCCGGGTCACGCAGCGCACTGCCGATTTCGCTCTGGTGGCCAAGCGCATGGACGAGTTCGACTACGACATGACCAGCATTCGCTTCCCCGACGTCAGCAGCCCGGGTAACGAAATGTTCGACATGTTCGGCTCCAAGGCGGCCGATGAAAAAGGCTCCAACAACGTCTGGGGCCTGAAGGACAAGGCGGTCGACAAGCTGGTCGAGGCGCTGGTGGCCGCCGAAACGCGCAAGGACCTGGTCGCCGCCGCGCGCGGACTGGACCGCGTCCTGCTGCACAAATACATCGTTGTGCCGCAGTGGTATTCGTCGACGCACCGCGTGGCCTATCGCAACCGTTTCGGCATTCCCGCCGTGGCGCCGCTGTACTACCAGGCCGATCCTTATGTGATCTCGAGCTGGTGGGAAGCGTCACCCAAATGAATCTCGCGATCGTCACATTGATCACCCTTAACCTGCCGGCGCTGCCATGAATATCTGGTCCTATATCCTCAAACGCATCCTGCTGATGCTGCCGACGCTGCTGGGCGTCGTCATGATCACCTTCGCCGTGATCCAGTTCGTGCCGGGCGGCCCGGTCGAGCAGGCCCTGATCGAAATGAAAGGCCTCGGCGGCGGCGGTGAAGCCTCCGGCGGCGGCGCCTCGCAGTACCGCGGCCGTCAGGGCATCGACGCCGAGCGCGTCAACGAGATCAAGGCGCTCTACGGCTTCGACAAGCCGCCGGTCGAGCGCTTCTGGCAAATGCTCAAGGGCTTTGCCACCTTTGACCTGGGCAAGAGTTTTTACCATCACGGCGATGTCTGGCAGCTGGTGAAATCCAAGATGCCGGTGTCGATCACGATCGGCTTGTGGACCTTTTTCCTGACCTATCTGATTTCGGTCCCGCTTGGCATCGCCAAGGCAGTGCGCGAGGGCAGCGGTTTCGATTCGGCCACCAGCGCACTGGTGCTGGTCGGCTATTCGATTCCCGGTTTCGTGCTGGGCGTGTTCCTGCTGGTGGTGTTCGGGGGCGGCAGTTTCGTGCAATGGTTCCCGCTGCGCGGACTGACTTCGGACGACTGGGCTACCTTGTCGCTGGCGGGCAAGATCAAGGACTATCTGTGGCACATCACCCTGCCGGTGATCGCGTCGGTGGCCGGTTCGTTTGCGGTCATGACCATGCTGACCAAAAACACCTTCCTCGAAGAAATCCGCAAGCAATACGTGCTGACCGCACGCGCCAAAGGCCTGTCCGAAAACAAGGTGCTGTACAAGCACGTGTTCCGCAATGCGCTGATTCCGCTGGTGACCGGTTTTCCGGCGGCGTTCATCGGCGCCTTCTTCGCCGGCAGCCTGCTGATCGAGACGCTGTTCTCGCTCGACGGGCTTGGCCTGCTGTCGTACGAGTCGGTGATCCGACGCGACTACCCGGTGGTCATGGGCACGCTGTACCTGTTCACGCTGATCGGCCTGGTGGTCAAGCTGCTCGGCGATCTCTGCTATGTCTGGGCCGACCCGCGCGTCCAGTTTGAAAGCCTGGCCAAATGAGCGCGACCATCGTGACTTCCACTCCCACTTCCTCTCCGGCTCCTTCTATTTCTCCGGGCCGCCGCATCTGGCTGCGCTTCCGCCAGAACCGCAACGGCTATGTGAGCCTGATCCTTTTCCTGATCCTGTTCGTCATCAGCCTTGGCGCGGAACTGGTCTCCAACGACAAGCCGCTGGTGGCGAGCTACCATGGCAAGATCCTGTTCCCGATTGCGCATGACTATTCGGAAAAAGCCTTCGGCGGCGACTTCGAATCGCCGGCCGACTACCTCGATCCCTTCATCCAGGACCAGTTCAGGAAGGATGGCAACTGGGCGATCTATCCGCCCAATCACTATCGCTTCGATACGCTCAACTATTTCGCCAAACAACCCAATCCGGCGCCGCCGTCCGCGGAGAATTGGCTAGGCACCGACGACCGCGGCCGCGATGTGTTTGCGCGCTTGCTGTATGGCTTCCGTATTTCCATCCTGTTCGGCCTGGCGCTGACGGCCACCGGCGTGGTGCTGGGTTTGCTGGCGGGTGCGGTGCAAGGTTACTTTGCCGGCCGCATCGATCTGTTCATGCAGCGCATTCTGGAGATCTGGGGCTCGATGCCCGAGCTGTACCTGCTGATCATTTTTTCCTCGATCTTCGAACCCAGCATCGGCTTGTTGCTGGTGCTGCTATCGCTGTTCGGCTGGATGGGGTTGTCGGACTACGTGCGCGCCGATTTCCTGCGCAACCGCAATCTTGAATACGTGCAGGCGGGGCGCGCGCTTGGCTTGTCGAACATGCAGATCATCTGGCGCCATGTATTGCCCAATAGTTTGACGCCGGTAGTCACCTTCCTGCCGTTCCGCATGAGTGCGTCGATCCTGGCGCTGACCAGCCTCGACTTCCTTGGCCTCGGCGTGCCGCCTTCCACGCCCAGCCTCGGCGAGCTGCTGGCGCAGGGCAAGAACAATCTTGATGCCTGGTGGATCGCCTTGTCGACTTTCATCGTACTGACCGTGACTTTGCTGCTGCTGACCAATATCGGCGACGCCTTGCGCAACGCCCTCGACGTGCGGAGGAAGGCATGAGCCTGCTTGAACTCCGCAATCTCTCGGTGCGCTTCGGCGACGCCACGGTGGTCGACGACGTCAGCTTCGTCATCCAGCCCGGCGAAAAATTCGCGCTGGTCGGTGAATCCGGTTCCGGCAAGACGGTGAGCGCCTTGTCGGTGCTGCGCCTGAACCAGGACGCACATTACGAGGGCCAGGTCTTGTTCAATGGCGCAGACATCCTACAAAAGAGTGAAGCCGCCATGCGCGGCGTGCGCGGCATGGATGCGGCAATGATTTTCCAGGAGCCGATGACGGCCCTGAATCCCTTGTTCACCATCGGCAACCAGATCGCCGAAGTGCTGATGCTGCACGAAGGTCTCAATGCCAGGGCGGCCGCACAGCGCACCGTGGCCTTGCTGGAAAAGACCGGCATTCCCGAGCCGGCGCGACGCGCATTGGCGTATCCGCATCAGTTGTCCGGCGGCCAGCGCCAGCGCGCGATGATCGCGATGGCGCTGGCTTGCCATCCCAAGCTGCTGATCGCCGACGAGCCGACCACCGCGCTGGACGTGACGATCCAGGTGCAGATCCTGGAATTGCTCAATCAATTGCAGCGCGACGAGAACATGGCCGTGCTGCTGATCTCTCACGATCTCAACCTGGTGCGCCACTTCGCCGACCGCGTCGGCGTGATGGAAAAAGGCAAGCTGGTCGAGACCGCCACCACCGCCGATTTGTTCGCAGCGCCGCAGCAAGCCTATACGCGCAAGCTGCTGGCCAGCCAGCCGCAGCGCAACGTCGTCGAGATCGCGCCGGAGGCGCCAGTGCTGCTGAGCGGCACCAACGTGCGCTGCACCTTCTCGATCAAACAAGGTTGGCTGCGCAAAAAGAAATTCGCCGCCGTCGACGACGTCAGCCTGACGCTGCGCAAGGGCGAAACGGTCGGCATCGTCGGCGAGTCGGGTTCCGGCAAGTCGACGCTGGGCATGGCCTTGCTGCGTCTGTCGACGGCCACGGTCGAAGGCGATATCCGTTTCGACGGTCAACAGGTCAGCGCCATGAGTTCGGCCGCGGTGCGGCCTTTGCGCGCGCGCATGCAGGTGGTGTTCCAGGATCCCTTCGCCTCGCTGTCGCCGCGTCGCACCGTCGCGCAGATCGTCGGCGAAGGACTGGCCTTGCATCAGCCGCAACTGAGCGCCGCGCAGCAGCGCGCCGAAGTGGTCGCGGCGCTGCATGAAGTCGGCCTGTCGGAAGACATGCTGCAACGTTACCCGCATGAGTTTTCCGGCGGCCAGCGCCAGCGCATCGCGATCGCGCGTGCGGTGGTGCTGAAGCCGGATCTGCTGTTGCTGGACGAGCCGACCTCGGCGCTCGACGTCACCGTGCAGCAGCAGGTCTTGCAACTGCTCGCACAGCTGCAGCGCAAGTATGGCCTGGGCTACCTGTTCATCAGCCACGACCTCGCCGTCATCCGCGCCATGGCGCATCAGGTATTGGTGATGAAGGACGGCAAAGTGGTGGAAAGCGGAGCGGTCTCCGAGGTCCTGCAGCGGCCCTCGCATGCCTATACCCAGCGGCTGCTGTCGGCGGCGACTTATGCCGCCGACAACATTGCTGGTCGTGAGGAGCCGGCCGGCGTCTGAGGCGTTCCGGCGTGATTATTTTTTTGCGGATTTTTCCCTGATGCGGGAATAAAAATCCGGTGTTTCCGGTTTACTGGTGGTCGGGACGGCGCTTGGCCATGCGTCGCCCGGGGACAATGCGCCGTGTGCGCCATCGGGAGACGATCAGATGACCTTCAGGAAACTTCGCATCGGGCAGCAGCTGGCGCTGAGCTTCGGTTTTATCGCCGTGCTGCTGCTGGCGGTCATATTCTTCACCTATGGTCGCATCGCCTCGCTCAACGCCAATATCGGGCAGACCAACAACGATCTTTATCCCAAGACCATCCTGGCGCATCGCATCAAGGACAGGGTCAACGATGTCGTCATCGGCATGCGGAATGCTTTGCTGACCAATGACGCAGGCAAGATAAAAGCAGAGTTCGACAAGATCGAAGCCAACGCGCGCATCGTCGGCGCCACGGTGAGCGAGATCGACCGGGCGACCTCGGCGGAGGAGGGGCGTGAATACGTCGTAGCGCTCGTCGCTGGTCGGCAAAAGTTCGTTGCCGCACGCATGCACTTCACCGAAGCGCTGTTACAGGGGCGCAGGGAAGAAGCGGCAGACTTGCTCTACCGCGAGGTCATGCCGGTGCAGCAAGACTACTTCAAGACACTGGACGGCACCATCGCCTTCCAGGAGCAACGCATGGCGGCCAACGTGCAGCGTTCGGCTGACGACGCGCGCCGGACCGAGTTCCTGTTGCTTGGCATTTCCTTGCTGGCCTTGTTGTCGGGCGCGACCATCGCCTGGTACACCTCGACGTCGATCACCACGCCGTTGGCGCGGGCGGTGGCGATTGCACGCACCGTGGCCGACGGCGACCTCAGCAGCGCGATCGAGACGGACGCGCGCAATGAAACCGGGCAATTGCTGCTGGCCTTGCGCGACATGAATGACGGTCTGCTGAAGATCGTCTCGCAAGTCCGTTCCGGCGCCAGCGCCATCGCCGCCGCCTCGGCCCAGATCGCCGCAGGCAACGCCGATTTGTCGGTGCGTACGGAGCACCAGGCCGGTTCGCTGGAAGAAACCGTCTCGGCTATGGACGCGCTGACTTCCACCGTCAGGCAAAACGCCGATAACGCCCGCCAAGCAAGTCAACTGGCAACCTCCGCGTCCGACATCGCGGTGGCCGGCGGCAACGTGGTGCGCGACGTAGTTTCCACCATGAACTCCATCAGCGACTCGTCGAAAAAGATTGTCGACATCATCAGCGTGATCGACGGGATTGCCTTCCAGACCAATATCCTTGCACTGAATGCCGCGGTGGAAGCGGCGCGTGCCGGCGAGCAGGGGCGTGGCTTTGCCGTCGTGGCGTCGGAAGTGCGCATGCTGGCGCAACGCTCGGCCGCCGCCGCCAAGGAAATCAAGACGCTGATCGGCGATTCGGTGGAGAAGGTCGGTTCCGGCACGGCGTTGGTCGAGCAGGCCGGGGCAACCATGACCGACATGGTCGCCAGCGTCAGGCGCGTGACCGATATTGTGGGCGAGATATCAGCGGCCAGTCGCGAGCAAAGCAACGGCCTGGAAGAAGTCAACCAGGCCATCGGTCAGATGGACAAAGCCACGCAACAGAATGCCGCGCTGGTGGAAGAAGCCGCCGGCGCCGCCTCGGCCATGCAGCAACAGACCGCTGCCCTGGCACACCTGGTCAGCGTGTTCCGGCTGGAGAGCCGGCATGAAGCAGTGCGACGACTTGCAACTGTCGACAGTTTGCCCGGCAGGCTTGCGATCGGTCGCTGAAGCTGCGTTGATGCTGATTCAGAACGCCTAGAACACCACGCCCGAAATCAGGATGATGTTGGCATAGGGCGTGAATTCACCGGTGCGTATCACCACACGCGCGTGCTGCGTGCGGCGTTTGAATTCCTCGTGCGGCAGGGTCTGTTTGCCGGCCAGCCCGAGCAGTCCGATTTGCTGCGCCAGCTGAGGACTGCGCTCGGCCAGTTCGTCGGCCAGCACATGATGTTCCACCTGCATTTCGGCCAGCACGGTTTGCAGCGTGTCCATGAAGCCCGGAATGCCGCGTGTCAGCGCCAGGTCGATCAACGGCACACCGGCCGGCACCGGCAGGCCGGCGTCGCCGATGACGATGCTGTCGCCGTGGCCGAGCGAAGCGATCAGCTGCGACAGGGCGATGTTGAGCAGCGGCGTTTTCTTCATGTCGGATCTCCTTTGTTCAGTCCACAACTTCCCGGCGGGAAGGAATGGAGGTCTGTGCGCCTACGCGCGCCACGCTGATCGCTGCCGCACGCTGACCCAGTGCGATGGCCTCGGCTTCGCTGCGGCCTTCCGCCAGTGCGGCGACGAAGCCGCCGATGAAGGTGTCGCCGGCGGCGGTGGTGTCGACCGCCTTGACGGCTTGGGCGCTGAAATGTTCGGAGTCCGATGCCAGCGCTGCGTAAACACCTTTTTCTCCCAGCGTGACCAGCACGTTGGTCGAGCCCGCCACACGCAACTTGCTGATCACGGCGGCAATCTGTTCGTCATTGTCAATTCCACTGGCGGGCATGCCGGCCAGCATTGCGGCTTCGATTTCATTGGGGACCAGGTAATCGATTTGTCCCAGCAATTCGGCCGGCAGCGTTTGTGCGGGTGCCGGATTGAGCACCACTGTCTTGCCCAGCGCATGCGCCAGCCTGATCGCATGGATCACGGTTGGCAGTGGCGACTCCAGCTGCAGCACTACGATGCGCGCTTGTTCGATCAGGCCGCGTGCGGCGTCGATGTGGGCCGGGCTGAGTTCCGCATTGGCGCCGGAGGCCAGCACGATGCTGTTCTGGCCGTTGTCGTCCACCAGGATGGAGGCGATGCCGGACGCCGTGCCGGCAATCGTCGTCACGTGGCTGTCGTCGATGCCGTCCTTGCGCAGCGCCGCGCGCAACTCCGCACCGAAGGCGTCGTCGCCCAGGCAGGCCACCATCGCGACATTGACCTCCTCGGCGCTCAGGCGCGCGCAGGCCACGGCCTGGTTGGCACCCTTGCCGCCGGGGATGGTGCGGAACTGGCCGCCGGTGATCGTTTCGCCCGGGAGCGGCATGCGCGGCACGCGCAAGACCAGATCCATGTTGATGCTGCCGATGATGACTATCATGTGTTTGCTAAGGGTTGATGAATTGAGTTGTTGCTCAGGTTACTTAGGTTGCCGAGCGCACGGTCGAACCGCGCACATGCAATTGCGGCGTGATGGTCTGGCGTTGCACCGGTCGGGTCGGGTCGGCGATGCGTTCGAGCAGGCATTGCGCGGTCAGCTGGCCCAGCGTACGCGTGTTCTGCGAGACGCTGGTCAGCGGCGGATGCACGAACTGGGCCAGGTCGATATCGTCGAAGCCGATCACGGACAAGTGGTCCGGCACGTCAATGCCGCGCTCGGCCGCGGCGCGCAGTGCGCCAATGGCCATCAGGTCGTTGCAGCAAAAAATGGCATCCGGCGGCTGCGGCGCCGACAGCAGTGCACGCGCCGCGGCATAACCGCCGGCGCTGGTGAAGTCCGCATAGGACAGCAGGTCGGAGGCAATGGCGACGCCGGCGCCCTGCAGCTTGCGGCGCAAGCCGGCAATCCGTTCGGCGGAAATGTCCAGGCTCTCCGGACCGCCGATGCAGGCGATGCGACGACGGCCCAGCGCGAGCAAATGCTCTGCCGCGAGCGCCCCGCCGGCGGCATTGTCGACCGCCACCAGATCGATCGCCATGTCTTTCGGCGCACGATCGAGCAGCACGGTCGGCACCTTCATTTTGCGTAACAGTTCGCCATCGGTCTGCGCCAGCGTCGCCACGATCAGGCCGTCACAGCGCTTGGTCAGCAGCACGTTGAGATAGTCGCGCTGCTTGTCCGGATCATCGTCGGAATTGCACAGGATCACGCTGTAGCCCGCTGCATAGCAGCTGTCTTCAATGCCGCGCGCGACTTCCGAAAAATACGGATTGGTGTTGTTCGGGATAATCAGGCCGATACTGCCGGTGGCGTTGCTGCGCAGCGAGCGCGCCAATGCGCTGGGTACATAGGCCAGCGCTTCGACCGCGACCAGCACGCGGTCGCGCGCCTCGGCGCTGACCGGGCGGGTCTTGTTCAGCACGTGCGACACGGTGGTGTACGAAACACCGGCGTGGCGCGCTACGTCCTTGATGGTTGCCATGTTTTTCTTATCGCTGAATGTTCGTTGATTAGTGAGTGTTTCGTTCGCCGCGACGGCGATAAGTATCGAGCACGACGGCGGCGACAATCACCAGGCCGGTGATGATGCGCTTCATCGGTTCGGATACGCCGATCTGCGCCAGGCCGGCTTCCAGCACCGAGATGATCAGCACGCCGATGAAGGTGCTGATGACCGAGCCGCGCCCGCCCATCAGGCTGGTGCCGCCGATGACTACCGCGGCGATCACTTGCAGCTCCATGCCGACGCCGCCGTTGGGGTCCGCCGCTTCCAGGCGTGACACCTGGAACAACGCGCCGACGCCGGCCAGCAAGCCCATCAGCGCAAATACCAGAATCTTGCTCGGACGAGGATTGATACCGGCCAAGCGCACAGCTTCTTCGTTGGTGCCGATGCCGATCCAGTGGCGTCCCAGCACGGTGCGTGTCAGCACCAGATGGCCGATGACGACGACCGTAATCGATGCGATGAAGGCAGGCGACAGGCCGAGGAAGATCGGCGAGCTGATGCCGTCGACCGCGCTGCCGATGTATTCGGTGCGTGAATTGGTGACCTGGTAAGCCATGCCGCGCGCCATTTCCAGAACGCCCAGCGAGACGATGAAGGAGGGGATGCGCCAGCCCACCGAGATCAGGCCGGTCAGCATGCCGCACAGACTTGCAACGAGGATGCCGAGCAGGGCGGCGCCAAACAGCGGCCAGCCCCAGCGCACCATCGCCATCGACAGGATCGACGCCGCCAGCGCCATGACGGAGCCGACCGACAGGTCAATGCCGCCGACGATCAGCACGAAGGTCATGCCGACCGCCATCACGACCAGTGTCGGGATGTCGTTGGACAGCGTGCTGAAGGTCGCGAGCGTGAGGAAGTTCTCGCTCAGGAAGGAGAACAGCACGCACATCGCGAGCAGGGCGCCGATCAGGCCGAGGTAGTTCTTGACGGCGGACAGGCCGTAGACGGAGAAGGTGCGGTTGGGATGGCTCATGATCTTGGCTTGTGTTGTATGTGTGTTGGTGACGTCATGTTCAGGCGCTCTGTCCCGCCGCTGCGGCTGCGGTCGTGGACGGCGAATTCATGTAGCCGCTGAACGCTGCGGCGAGGATGGCTTCCTGGCTCCACTGGCCGCGCGCGAAGGTATCGACCAGCTTGCCCGCGCTCATGACGGCGATACGGTCGCAGATCAGCATCAGTTCGCGCAGGTCGCTGGAGACGATCAGCAGGCCCTTGCCCTGGCGCGAGAGGTCGGCCATCAGTTTGTAGATGTCGAATTTTGCGCCGATGTCGATGCCACGCGTCGGCTCGTCGAACAGCATGATCGGACAATCGCGGTAGAGCCAGCGTGCGATCACGACTTTTTGCTGGTTGCCGCCGGACAGTTCGCCGGCGGCTTGCGCGCCGTCGCGCGAGCGGATGCGCAGGCGCTTGATGTAGTCGGCGGCGACGTCCGTTTCGGCATCGCCGTCGAGCAGGCCCATCTTGCTGACGTCGCCGAGCCTGGCCAGCGTGGTGTTGACGGCGATCGACTGCGGCAGCAGCAGACCCTGGCTCTTGCGGTCTTCGGTGATCATAGCGATGCCGGCTGCAATCGCGTGTTTGGGCGAGCGGATATCGGCCGCGTCGCTCTGGTCGCCGATGAAGACTTCTCCCTGGTCGGCGCGGTCGGCACCGAAAATCAGGCGCAGCAGTTCAGTGCGGCCGGAACCGATCAGGCCGGCAATGCCGAGGATTTCACCGGCGCGCAAATCGAAGGAAGCGGGCGCCACCACGTCGCCGCGACCGAGACCGCGCACGCGCAGCAGCGGCGCGCCGATGTCGCGATGGCCGAGATCGAGTTCGGCTTCGGCGGCGCGACCGACCATCAGCTGCACCAGCGCATCGCTGCTGTAACCGCCGATGGCGTCGTCGCACACCAGCTTGCCGTCGCGCAGCACGGCGATGCGGTCGGCGACCTGCTTCAGTTCTTCGAGACGGTGCGAGATGTAGATGATCGCCACGCCTTCCGACTGCAGCCGCGCAATCTGCGTGAACAGCAATTCCACTTCACGACTGGTCAGCATCGCGGTCGGTTCGTCCAGCACCAGCAGGCGGCAGCTGCCGATCAGGTTGCGTGCGATCTCCACCATTTGCTGATGGCCCACGCCGAGTTCGCCGACCGGTGTCCACGGATCGATGTCGGTCAGCCCGACCGCCGCCATCTGCGCTTGCGCCAGCGCTGCCAGTTTGGGCCGGTCGATCCAG
>Ga0207698_10001259_pt1 | contig 14783 bp, 14 predicted proteins | sample KBSCornC22_FD_184298 | JGI IMG/M metagenome (GOLD analysis project Ga0207698, IMG submission 184298) | Corn rhizosphere microbial communities from Kellogg Biological Station, Michigan, USA - KBS Corn C2-2 (SPAdes) (version 2) | ecosystem: Host-associated > Plants > Roots > Rhizosphere > Soil ...
GATTTCCGCGCCCCAGCCCACGGTCGACAGGACCGGCGACGTGGTGAAGATCTCCGCATCGGGGCCGATCGCGACCTCCAGATATTGCGACCAGACGCCCTCGTCGATCAGTGCCTGCTTGAGCGCCATCGCCTCGACAGAGCCGGGCTTCAGGCCGCGAATGCCGCCGCCGATGCGGCCTTCCAGCATCGCCCGGAATTCGGCGGCCTTGTTCGCATCTCCGCGCGCGCGCTCCTCGATCACACGCTCGACCGCCGACACGGCGAAGGTGACGCCCGCCGCCTTGACGCATTGCAGATCGACCGGGCTGAGGAGGCGCGGCGCATGGTCCGCCGAGAGGCCGGAGCCGTCGAGATCGCCCAAGGCCTGACCGGCCGACGCATCGAAGGCGCGATCCGCGACGATCTGCGCGACCGTGGGCGCGACCCGGCTCATGTCGTGCAGGACGCCGCCGGCGACCAGCACCGGCGTCGGGCCTTCGGCAGTCTCGATGCGGCCGAGGAACAGCCCCTCGCGCCAATCGTCAGCCAGCATTGCCGCCGGCTCGAATGCCTTCATGCCCTCGCTCTCCCAATCGAATTGCTGTTAGCGCTACCAGATTGCCGCGTGAAAACAAGGAGTCAAGGGCGAGCCGTCCTTGCGACAGCCCGCCCTCGACCAATTGTCAGACATTTGGCCGTGCCGGCGCCTTTGCGGGCACCGGCTGGTACGGTCAAATCAATTCTTCTCCTTGTCGACCAGCTTGTTCTTGGCGATCCACGGCATCATTGCGCGCAGCTCGGCACCGACCTTCTCGATCGGATGCTCGGCCTGCAGCTTGCGGCTCGCCTTCATCTCCGGATTGCCCATGCGGTTGTCCATCATGAAGCGCTGGACGAAGCGGCCGCCCTGGATATCGGCGAGCACGCGCTTCATCTCCTTCTTGGTCTCCTCGGTGATGAGCCGCGGGCCGGTATGGTAATCGCCATATTCGGCGGTGTTGCTGATCGAATAACGCATGTTCGCGATACCGCCCTCATACATCAGGTCGACGATCAGCTTCACCTCGTGCAGGCATTCGAAATAGGCCATTTCGGGCGCATAGCCAGCCTCGACCAAAGTCTCGAATCCGGCCATGATCAGGTGGCTCAAGCCCCCGCACAGCACCGCCTGCTCGCCGAACAAATCGGTCTCGCATTCTTCCTTGAAGGTGGTCTCGATCACGCCCGAACGGCCGCCGCCGACCGCCGAGGCGTAGGACAAGGCCACGTCATGCGCGTTACCGCTCGCATCCTGGTGGATCGCGATCAGGCAAGGCACGCCGCCGCCCTTCACATATTCGCCGCGGACCGTGTGACCCGGCCCCTTGGGGGCGATCATGAACACGTCGATGCCGGCGGGCGGTTCGATCAGGCCGAAATGGACATTGAGGCCGTGCGCGAAGGCGATCGCGGCACCGTCGCGGATATTGTCCTTGATGTCGCGTTCCCAGATGCCCGCCTGATGCTCGTCGGGGGCGAGGATCATGATGATGTCGGCCCACTTGGCCGCCTCGGCGACCGGCATCACCTTGAAGCCCGCGCCCTCGGCCTTGGCGGCGCTGGGCGAGCCCGGACGCAGGCCGACCGCGACCTCCTTGACGCCCGAATCGCGCAGATTCTGGGCATGGGCATGTCCCTGGCTGCCATAACCGACGATCACGACCTTCTTGCCTTTGATCAGGCCGATGTCGGCGTCGGAATCATAATAAACCCGCATAGTAAGCCCCTAGTCTCGTCGCCCCGGCGGAGGCCGGGGCCGTTTCAAATGAAGCGTCGCACGAGCCGCATGCGGCCCCGGCCTCCGCCGGGGCGACGATATCCTAAAAAGTGCTGTGTCCCCGGCTGATCGCGGCGACGCCGGTGCGCGCCACCTCGACCAGGCCGACCTCGCGCATCAGCTCGAGGAACTTGTCGATCTTCTCGGTCCCGCCCGTCACTTCGAACACGAAGCTGGAGATGGTCGCGTCGACCACGCGCGCGCGATAGACCTCGGCCAGGCGCAGCGCCTCGATCCGGTGGTCGCCCGTGCCCTTGACCTTTACCAAAGCGAGCTCGCGTTCCACGTGCGGGCCTTCGGCGGTCAGATCGTGCACGCGGTGGACCGGCGGCAGGCGATCGAGCTGGGCGATGATCTGCTCGATCATCGCGGGTGGGCCTGAGGTGACGATGGTGATGCGGCTCACCGCCTCATCCTCGGTCACTTCGGCCACGGTCAGGCTCTCGATATTGTAGCCGCGCCCGGCGAACATGCCCGCGATCCGGGCGAGAATGCCCGGCTCGTTGGCCACGGTGACGGAGAGCGTGTGGCGCTCGCTGATTTCCTTGCGGATGTGCATTCTCTGTCTCGTCGCCCCGGCGGAGGCCGGGGCCGTGGGAAGAAAGGATAGGTCGCCTGCCGCTGGCGGCCCCGGCCTCCGCCGGGGCGACGTCATGACCATCAGACCAGTGCCTTGGCCTCGTCGTCCATCTCGCCTGACACCTCGTTCGCCTGCAGGATCATCTCCGTATGGGCAGCGCCCGACGGGATCATCGGGAAGCAATTGGCGAGCTTGGCGACGCGGCAATCGACCATCACCGGCCCCTTATAAGCCAGCATCTCCGCTATGCCGTCGTCGAGCGCGTCCGGCTTCTCGATCCGCATCCCCTTCCAGCCATAGGCCTCGGCCAGCTTCACGAAATCGGGCAGCGCTTCCGAATAGCTGTGCGAATGGCGCCCCTGATAGGTCAGGTCCTGCCATTGGCGCACCATTCCCATATATTCGTTGTTGAGGATGAACACCTTGACCGGCAGCTCATATTGGGTCGCGGTCGACATCTCCTGGATGTTCATCATGATCGACGCTTCGCCGGCGATATCGATCACCAACTTGTCGGGGTTGCCGATCTGCGCGCCGATCGCGGCGGGCAGGCCATAGCCCATCGTGCCGAGCCCACCCGAGGTGAGCCAGTGATTGGGGCTTTCGAAACCGAAATGCTGCGCAGCCCACATCTGGTGCTGACCGACCTCGGTCGTGATGATCGGCGCCTGGTGCCTGGTCGCCTCCCACAGCCGCCGGATCGCGAGCTGCGGCATGATCTCCTTGCTCGAATTCGGGAAATCGAGGCTGCGCTTCGCCCGCCATTCGTCGATCCGCGCGAACCAGCGCGTAAGATCGGCAGCCTTATGGCCGCGCTTTTTCCACCCCTCGATCAACGCCGCGATGGCACGGCCGCAATCGGCGACGATGCCGAGTTCGGCCGAGACGATCTTGTTGATCGACGAGCGATCGATATCGACATGGATCTTGCGCGCATGCGGCGCGAAGGCATCGAGCCGCCCGGTCACGCGATCGTCGAAGCGCGCGCCGAGCGCGATGATCAGGTCGGCCTGGTTCATCGCCATATTGGCTTCGTAGGTGCCGTGCATGCCGAGCATGCCGAGCCATTGCGGCGACGATGCCGGCAGGGCGCCGAGCCCCATCAGGGTCGAGGTGACGGGAGCGCCGGTCAGCCGGGCCAGCTCGCGCAAGCCCTCGCTCGCGCCCGGGCCGGCATTGATGATGCCGCCGCCGGTATAGAAGATCGGCCGTTCGGCGGCGGCGATCATCTCGACCGCGCTCTCGATCAGCTTGGGATCGGGCTCGGTCTGCGGCTGATAGCCGACATTGGTGCGCGGCCGGTTGGTCGCGGTCGCAGCGACCTGCACGTCCTTGGGCAGATCGATCAGCACCGGGCCGGGACGGCCGGTGGTGGCGATGCGGAAGGCCTCGCGGATCACGCCTTCCAGCTCGGCCGGATCCTTCACCAGATAATTCTGCTTGGTGCAGTGGCGGGTGATGCCGACCGTATCGCATTCCTGGAAGGCATCCGATCCGATCAAAGCGGTCGGCACCTGGCCGGTGATGACCACCATCGGGATCGAATCCATCAGCGCGTCGGTGATGCCGGTCACGGCATTGGTCGCGCCGGGGCCAGACGTCACCAGCACGACACCCGGCTTGCCGGTCGAGCGGGCATAACCCTCCGCGGCGTGCGCGGCGCCGCCTTCCTGGCGGACGAGGATGTGGCGGATGCGATCCTGCTTGAAGATCGCATCGTAAATGGGGAGCACGGCCCCGCCCGGATAGCCGAACACGACCTCGACACCCAGATCGGCCAAGGTCTCGATCAAGATGTCTGCGCCGGTACGTTCCTGGGCCATCGCCTCTACTCACTGTTTGGAGGAGGGGCGCGGGTAGCCATGCTGCGCTGCGATGTCAACCGGATATGGACCGTTTGTTTCCCGTTTTCGGGCATTTTGCGCAATTTCATTGTTCGTTATCCGGTTTTTTCGACAAAAAGATATTGCGATCACTCGCCCGACCCAACAACGACCGGTACAGGGAGAATCGAACTGATCTCGGCGCTGCGCGGCGGGGATTGAGCCGGCCGGTTTTATGTCTGCGGCAATTGGTGGCGCAGCCAGGTGCGCTGGCGCTTGGCGTAGTTGCGGGTCGCCTGCTTGATCGCCGCGCTCGCTTGCTCGAGCGTCACGATGCCGTCCAGATATTGGATCAGTTCGCGAACCCCGATCGCGCGCATCACCGGCAGATGGGGATCCAGCGTCCGCGCGCGGAGCGCCGCGGCTTCCTCCACCGCGCCCGCGTCGATCATTGCATCGACGCGGGCATCGCAGCGGGCGTAGAGTTCGGGGACAGGCAGATCGATGATGTGCCAATCGATCCGCACGGCATCCCCAATCCCCCCGACGCGGGACTCGCGCCACGCGTGGATCGGCTTGCTGGTCGAGCGAATCACCTCAAGCGCGCGCTGCAGCCGGCTCGTATCGTTGGGATGCAGTCGCGCAGCGGCGGGGGGATCCTCGCGGGCGAGCGCGGCGTGCGCCTCTGCGGCGGACAATCCGCGCACGGCCTGGCGCACGGCGGGGTCGATGTTGGGCACGGGCGCGATCCCATCGATCAAGGTCCGCAAATAAAGGCCAGTGCCCCCGACCAAAATCGGAAGCCGCTTTTCCTCGAGTGCCTGGCCGATCGCGGACTTGGCCTCGTCAGCCCAATCCGCCGCCGAATAAGGCAGGGCGCCGTCGCGATGCCCGAACAAGAGGTGCGGGACCCGGGCTTCCTCCTCCGCGCTCGGCCGCGCACTCAGGATGCGGAGGTCGCGATAGACCTGGCTCGCATCCGCATTGATGATCGTACCGCGCGCGCCCTCGGCCAGTTCAAGCGCGCGTGCCGACTTGCCGCTTGCCGTCGGCCCTGCAATGAGCGCGATCCTTGGCCGACCCGAGGAGGACAAACTGTTCATCGCGACCCTGATAGCATCGAACTGCACCCTGTCCCGTGCCGATCTGGACCGGGCGCGCGATGCGCTGGCAGGCGTCGGCGCCCTGCCGGGGCAGCCGGCCTGGATCGATGAGGGTGCCGCCGCGGACCTGCCCTTCGGCCGGGCCGACCGCGCCGCCGCGCGTGCGGCGCTTGAGGGATTGCTGCCCAAGACGGACGTGGTGGTCCAACCTGTCGCCGACCGCGCCAAGAAATTGCTCGTGGCCGACATGGATTCGACCATGATCACGATCGAGTGCATCGACGAGCTCGCCGATTATGCCGGGATCAAGCCGCAGATCGCCGAGGTGACCGAACGCGCGATGCGCGGCGAGCTGGATTTCGAGGCCGCGCTCGACGCGCGTGTCGCGCTGCTCAAGGGCCTCGAGGAAACCGCGATCGACCGTTGCCATACCGAGCGAGTGCGGCTGATGCCGGGCGCACAGGCGCTGATCCGGACGATGAAGGCACATGGCGCGCGGACCATCCTGGTCTCTGGCGGCTTCACCGTCTTCGCCGACCGCGTCGCGGAAGCGATCGGGTTTGACCGTGCCATTTCCAACCGGCTCGGCCTGGCGGGGGGCATGCTCGACGGCACGGTCGCCCGCCCGATCGTCGGCTCGGCAACCAAGCGCGAGACCCTGCTCGCCGAGCGCGAGGCCATGGGCCTTGCCGCCGAGCAGACGCTCGCGGTGGGCGACGGTGCCAACGACATTCCGATGATCGAGGAAGCCGGCCTGGGCATCGCTTATCATGCCAAGCCGAAGACCGCTGCGGCAGCCGACGCGCGGATCGAGCATGGCGATCTGACCGCCTTGCTCTACGCCCAAGGATACAAGCGCGCGGATTGGGTGAAATGAGGCGCCCGCGCGTCGGCTGAAGCCGATTTGACAGGCAGGCGCGGCTGGGTCATTTTCCATGTCAGCGCGCCTCTGGAGCGCCGCCTGTCCGCGGCAAGGGAGCCGGCTCCCATCCAGTCTGAACTTGTACTTACGAACCCTTCTTCCGGCCTTTCGTAAGCGGACGTCTGGCATTGGGAAGGAAGGTCACCGATGCGCCGTGCGCTCACGTCCCGAACCAAGCTCGAATCGCTTCGCAAGGAGGCCAAACGCTGGCTGAGGCGCCTCCGCGCCGGGGATGCCGAGGCCGAGGTCCGCCTGAGGGCCGCGCTGCCGAAGCCTCCAGCCCAACCCGGCCTGCGCGACGTGCAGCATGCGCTGGCGCTCGAATATGGCGTTGATGGCTGGATCGCCCTCAAGGCCGCGCTAGGGGAGCTGAAGCCGACCAGCGAGAGTGACACCGATCGGCTCGATACGTTGCTCCGCCACGGCTGGAGCGGAGAGACGAAGGCCGCGCAACGCATCCTGGCGCGTCATCCCGAGCTTGCGCGCGACAGCCTGTTCACCGCCGCGACCTGCGGATTGATCGACGAGGTTCAAGCGCGACTCGCCCGCGAGCCGGACGCCGCGGCCCACACCGGCGGGCCGATGAACTGGACCGCGCTCGCTTATGTCACCTACGGCCGGCTCGATCCGGACCATGCCGTCGCGATCGCCCGACGCCTGCTCGACGCGGGGACGAACCCCAATTTCCGCTTCGACGACGGCTGGGGTTCGCCTTTCACCGTGCTAACCGGTGCGATCGGCCTGGGCGAAGGCGTCAAGCCGACGCACGCCCAGGCACCGGCCTTGGTCGAACTGCTGGTCGAGGCGGGAGCCGAGCCCTACGATCTGCAGGCGCTCTACAATGTCTCGATCGTGGGCGACGATCTCGCCTGGTATGAGCAGCTCTGGCGGCTGTGCGAAGCCAAGGGCGTCCTCGACAAATGGCGGATCGCGGCCGACGGCCGGCTTGGATATCATGTCGGCAAGAACAGCCTCGATTATCTGCTCGGCAATGCGGTTGGGCAGAATCATGTCCGACGCACCGCCTGGCTGCTCGAGCGCGGCGCCGACCCCAAAACCAGCCATTGGCAGACCGGCGGGTCGCTGCTTGCTCTGGCAGAGCTTTCGGGCTTTCATGAAATCGCGGATCTTCTGGGCGGGCATGGCGCGGCCCTGCCGCGCTTGAGCGGCGCGGAAGCGCTGATCGCCGCCTGCATGCGCCACGACAGCACGAAGGCGAGCGCGCTGATCGTCGCGGAGCCCGATCTCATCCGCGACCCGCACCCCCTGCTCGCCGCTGCGGCGCATGGCGATGCCCGTGCGGTCGGGATCCTGCTGGCATCGGGTGCGGATCCGCGCGGTCTCGATCATGACGGCATCAGCCCGCTTCATCGGGCCGTGCAGGCTGGGTCCTGGGAGGCAGCCGAGCTGCTGCTGAAGGCGGGCGCCGAGATCGACTTGCGCGAGCGGAAATGGAAGGGGACGCCGCTCGGCTGGGCGGCGGTGCTCAGGCGACCGCACATGGCGAAACGGCTCGCGCCGCTGAGCCAGGACGTGCGCGCACTGGCGAGCCTTGCCGAGCGGCAGAGGCTGGATGCGGTGCTGGCAAGCGCGCCCGCATTGGCCAATCACCGGCTCGAGGTCGAGGATGCTCCTACGCCGCTCTTCTGTCTGCCCGACGATGAGGATGCGGCGATGGAGGTCGCCGAAATCCTGTTGCGCCATGGCGCCGATCCCCAGGCGCGCAACGGCCGCGGCCAGACCCCCGTGCAAGCGGCGCGCCGGCGCGGTCTGGATGATGCCGCCGACCTGATCGAGGAGGCAGGCCGTGGCTGACGCGATGATCCTGCCGATCCGGATCTCGATCGAAAATCCGGTGCCTGGGGTCCGCATCGCGCTGCAGCGCGGCGCGACCGCAACCGCGGACCGTCTGCCGCCCACGCTCGAAACGCCGGCGCTCATCGCCTTCGACCTCGACGTCCGGGTCGAGGGCACACTGCCCGACGGCAGGCCACGCCTGCTGGGACCGTTCGTGCAAGGCCCGCCGGCGGCACGCTTCTTCTATCTTTGCGTGGGGCAGGCCGCGGGTCAGACCTGCTCCGAATGGAACCGGCGCATCAAAGTGCCGCTGGGCGGCCTGTCATGGGATCAGGTGTGCGCCGCGATCCCCGGCCGCCGGGTGGCGGCACGCATCGCCGGGCGAGGACGCGACGGCAGCCCGGCCTGTGCAAGCGTCGCTCTGCTGGCGCCCGGCTGGTGCGTCGAGCCGATCGCATCGGGGTGACGCCGCCGCCGCGCTTGCGTAAGACGGAGGTCATGCCCGCCACCCCCGCCTGGCCGCCCGCCAGCACACCGCGCCTGTTCGTCGACCAGCCGCTTGGACAGGGTATGGCGCTGACACTCGATGGTGTGCAGGCCAATTACCTGGCCAACGTCATGCGACTGAAGGTTGGCGATCCGGTGCGGCTGTTCGACGATCGCAGCGGCGAATGGCTTGGCGAGATCACCGAAACGGCCAAACGCAGCATCGCGCTGCGCCTTACCGACCGGCTTCGCGAGCGCGAGGCCGTGCCCGATCTGTGGCTGCTGTTCGCACCAATCAAGAAAGGCCCGATCGACTGGCTGGTCGAAAAGGCGACTGAATTGGGCGTGGCGCGGCTCCAGCCGGTCATCACCCAGCGCACGATCGTCGAGCGCACCAATATCGAGCGGTTGCGCGCGCACACGATCGAGGCGGCCGAGCAATGCGACCGCACCGCGCTGCCCGAACTGGCGGAACCGGTGAAGCTCACCGCCTTGCTCAAGAGCTGGGACGGCGCGCGGGCCCTGATCTTCGCCGATGAGACCGGCGGCATTCCCCTGGCGGAGATTGCGAAATCAGGCCCCGCGGCGATCCTGATCGGTCCGGAAGGCGGTTTCACACCAGACGAGCGCAATCTGATCCGCGCCACCGCCGGCGCGGTCGGCGTCTCGCTTGGGCCCCGCATCCTGCGCGCCGAGACCGCGGCGGCAGCGGCGATAGCCGGATGGATGTGTCTGGCAGGAGACTGGCGCTAACCGATCGGTACGTATATGGGCGCCGGCCATGACGACGCGCACGGCAGAGGCCGGTCCCGACCCCTTGATCGAGAGCCGTGCCGACCTGACGGCCGTGTTCGCACGTGGCGAGAAGCCCAGCGACCAATGGCGCATCGGCACCGAACATGAGAAATTCGTCTATGCCCGGTCCGATCACCATGCGCCGTCCTATGACGAACAAGGCGGCATCCGCGCGCTGCTGAACGGTCTCACGCGCTTCGGCTGGCAGCCGATCGAGGAAGGCGGCAAGGTCATCGCTCTGTCCGGCCCCGACGGCGCGGTCAGCCTCGAACCCGCCGGCCAGTTCGAGCTTTCCGGCGCGCCGCTCGACAATCTGCACCAGACCTGCGCCGAAACCGGCCGTCATCTTCGCCAGGTCAAGGAGGTCGGGGAAGAGCTGGGCATCGGCTTCCTGGGCCTGGGCTTCTGGCCCGACAAGACGCGGCAGGACCTGCCGATCATGCCCAAGGGCCGCTATGCGATCATGCTGCGGCATATGCCGCGCGTCGGCAGCCTGGGGCTCGACATGATGTTGCGCACCTGCACCATCCAGACCAACCTCGATTATGCGAGCGAGGCGGACATGGTGAAGAAGTTCCGCGTCAGCCTGGCGCTGCAGCCGCTCGCGACCGCGCTGTTTGCCAATTCGCCGTTCACCGAGGGCAAGCCCAACGGTTATCTGTCCTACCGCAGCCATATCTGGACCGACACCGATCCGGCGCGCACCGGCATGCTGCCCTTCGTGTTCGACGAGGGTTTCGGCTATGAGCGCTATGCCGATTACATGCTCGACGTGCCGATGTATTTCGTCTTCCGCGACGGGCGTTACATCGATGCAGCGGGCCTGTCCTTCCGCGATTTCCTCGACGGCAAGCTGTCGGTCCTCCCGGGCGAGCGGCCGCGCATCGCCGACTGGAACGATCATCTCTCGACCGCCTTTCCCGAAGTGCGGCTCAAGAGCTTCCTCGAAATGCGCGGTGCCGATGGCGGTCCGTGGAGCCGTATCTGCGCGCTGCCGGCCTTCTGGGTCGGCTTGCTCTACGACCAGAGCGCGCTCGACGCCGCCTGGGACGAGGTCAAAAGCTGGTCGATCGAGGAGCATCAGCGCATCCGCGATGCCGTGCCGCAGCAGGCGCTCGCCACCCGCGCGCCCGACGGACGCAGCTTGCAGGAGCTGGCCGGGCGGATCCTGGAGATCGCGCATAGCGGGCTGGCGGCGCGGCGACGGCTCAATTCGGCAGGCGACGACGAGACCGGCTTCCTCGATCCGCTGCGCGAGATCGTCGCCAGCGGCAAGGTGCCCGCGCAACGCCTGCTCGACCTCTATCATGGCGAATGGGGCGGCGACCTGTCGCACATCTATGACGAGATGAGCTTCTGACCTTGCCCGACCGGCGCGCCTTCGTCGCCGGATCGATCATGCTGGCGGCGCTGCCGCTACGTGCCGCCAAGGCTCCGCCACCGCCCAAGGTGGGCGCGATCCGCTGGCCGGGGCCTGGCCATGACTTGCACGGGTTCATGGCGATTCCTGCCAAGGCGCATGGCCGCCAGCCCGCCGTGCTGGTGCTGCCTGATGCGGGCGCGGATCGATTCGCGCTCGACCTCACCGACGCGCTCGCGCTGGCGGGCTTCGTCGCCTGCGTGGCGAAGGATGCGTTGTCCCTCGAGGAGGCGCTGGCGAGCCTCCGCTGGCTGGGCAGCAATGCCTATGCGACGGGCAACGTCGCGGCGGTGGGTACGGGCGCTGGAGCGGCGCTGATCGAGCGAATAGCGGCGGCGGCGGGCAATCCGCTGACCTGCGCCATTGCATTCGATGGTGGCCTGGCGGGCCCTGACTCCCCCGTCCTCCATTTGCCCCCGCTTACCGCGGAGATCCCCGCTACGGATTATGCGGCCCGATGGCGCGAAGCGATGGATTTTCTCGCCCGCGATCTGGCAATGACCGCCCGCCGCTGATCAGATCGGTTCAAGCCAGGCGCGGCCGATCAGGATAGCGGCCATGTGGTCCATATCATTGCGAAGAGGGAGAAAAGTCGATGAGTGCGGACCTGATCCTCTATTCGAACCCGATGTCGCGTGGGCGGATTGCCCGCTGGATGCTGGAAGAGGTGGGGCGGCCCTACGCAATCGAATATCTCGACTACGGCACCACGATGCGCAGCCCGGAATTCCTGAAGATCAATCCGATGGGGAAGGTGCCGACCTTGCGCCATGGCGAGGCGGTGGTGACCGAAGCCGCGGCGATCTGCGCCTATCTGGCCGCGACCTTTCCGGACGCCGGGCTGGAGGCGGAGCGCGGCACGCCGGCTTATGCCGATTATCTGCGTTGGCTGTTCTTCGCGGCGGGCCCGGTCGAGGCGGCGGTCACTGCCAAGGCGCTCGGCCTCCTCGCGCCGCCGGAGAAGCGCGCAATGGCCGGTTATGGCGATTATGGATCGGTGATCGACACGCTCGAACATGCGGTGTCGGGCAAGAGCTTCATCGCGGGCGACCATTTCACCGCGGCCGACCTCTATGTCGGTGCGCATATCGGCTGGGGGCTGCAGTTCGGAACGATCGAATCGCGGCCCGCCTTCATTGCCTATCGCGACATGGTCGAGGCGCGGCCCGCCTTCCAGCGCGCCAAAGCGCTGGACGACGAAGCGATGCAGCGCATGCAACAGCAGCAGCAACAGCAATGATCGTGGGCAGCGTGTCAGGCTGAGGATTCAGCCGACGCGCCGCCACCGCATCGTCAGCACGAAAATGCGCGGCCCTTCGACCAGATAGCGCCGCCACAGGCGCCGGGGCTCCGACAGCAACCGGTGCAGCCATTCGAGGCTCGCCTTGCGCATCCAGAGGGGCGCGCGCGCCTTTCGCCCGGTGAGGAAGTCGAGGCTGGCACCGATGCAAAGCCCGACGCCGACCGCACCGCCCGTCTTTGCGACGCGCAGCGCCAATATCTCCTGCTGCGGCATTGCGACGGCGAGCAAGGTGAAGCGCGCTTTGGCATCGCGCACGAAAGCTTCCGCCGCCGCCATCGCCTCGGGCTTGCGCAACATGCCCATGGGCGGGACATGCTGGACGATGTCGAGATCGGGCCGGAGCGTGCGCAGATCGTCGAGCATCGCGGCATCGCCGCCGATCAGGCAGAGCCGGTCGCCGGCGTGCGCGAGACGCGTGACGAGGTGCGCGGTCAGATCGCTGCCGGGAACGACCGGCAGATCGATACCGCGCAGCCGCCCGAGCTTCGCGACGATGCGGCTGTCGCACAAGCGGAGCGCCGCTGCCCGATAGGCTTGCCAGATTTCGGCATCGCGGGGGGTCTGGTCGAGCTTCACCACGTGATCGACATTGGGCGTGACGACGAACGCAAAGGGCGCATCGACCGGCCGCTCCGCAAGCCAGCGCTCGGTCGCGCTCATGTCGAGCAGGTCGAAATCGATGTCGAGGAAGTGGGTCCGGGGAGCGTTCATCATTACGGCTCCTGCCACAAAAAAAGGCCCCGCCGAAGCGGGGCCTTTCCTTTTCGTTTCACGTCCGGGCTTAGCGGCGATCGCCGAACAGCCGAAGCAGGAACAGGAACATGTTGATGAAGTCGAGGTAGAGCTGCAGCGCGCCCATCACCACCGACTTGCGGGCGAGCGCGGTGCCGCCGACCGCATAATACATGCTCTTGATCCGCTGCGTGTCGTAGGCGGTCAGGCCCGCGAACAGCAGCACGCCGAGGATGCTGATCACCAGGCCGAGCGGTCCCGACTGGAGAAACAGGTTGAGGATGCTCGCGAGCAGGATGCCGACCACGCCCATGATCAGGAAGCTGCCGAAGCCCGACAAATCCTTCTTGGTGGTGTAGCCCCACAGGCTCAAGCCCGCGAAGGCGCCCGCGGTCGCGAAGAAGGTGTTGGCGACCGACGAGCCGGTATAGACCAGCAGCACGGTCGACAGCGAAAGACCCATCAGCGCCGCATAAGCCCAGAACAGGCCTTGGGCCGCCGCATCGCTCAGACGATTGATGCCGAAGCTCAGCGCGAAGACGATGCCGAGCGGCGCCAGCATCACGATCCAGCCAAGGCCGGATGCGCGGCCGTCCGGACCGAACAGCAGGCTGACATAGCCCGTGTTCACGAACAGCAACGCGACGATGCCGGTCAGCAGCACGCCCGACGCCATATAATTGTAGACCGAAAGCATGTAGGACCTGAGACCCGCATCATAGGACGCGGTCCGCGTGCCGACCGATGCGGTCGCAGCGCCATTCGCCCAGGGGTCGGACCAGTTTGCCATCTTGAAATAGCTCCTCATGCGCCACGTCGGCGCAGCGACGAATATCGGCGCGGAGACGACCTATTTCAAGCGAAAGCGGTCGCGGCCCGTCGCACCCGCGAATAGGATGCCGCCATGCACCGTCTGTTCGTTGCCCTGCGCCCCCCTTCGGAGATGCGCACGCAGCTTCTATCGCTGATGGGAGGTGTGCCCGGCGCGCGCTGGCAGAGCGACGATCAGCTGCATCTGACGTTACGGTTCGTCGGCGAGGTCGATGCGCCGCAGGCCGACGATGTCGCGGCGGCGCTTGGAACGGTCGACCGGCCCCGCCCCACCATCGCGCTCAACGGAGCGGGCAGCTTCGACCATAAGGGCCATGTCCATAGCCTCTGGGCCGGAATCGCGCCCGACGATGGGTTGAAGCAATTGCACGAGCGCGTGGATCGCGCGCTGGTGCGGGCGGGCATCCCTCCCGAGCAGCGTGCCTTCAAGCCGCATATCACGCTCGCACGGCTGGGGCGGCAAGCAGGGCCGGTCGAGCCTTTTCTTGGCCGCATTGCCGGCCTTGGCGGGCCGCCGGCAACGATCGACGCCTTCATCCTGTTCGAAAGCAGGCTGGGGCATGAAGGCGCGAGCTATGAGGCGGTCGCCCGCTATCCGCTGCGCTGACCTGCCGAAAGCGGCGATCCGTCCGGCCGCGTTGCGGAGAGCGCGGCCGGGACGCCGCCCGATCGGATTTCACGCCCCCAAACGAACAGAGCCGGCCCAAAAGAAAAGGGGCCGGCCATTGCTGGCCGACCCCAATTCCTTGCCGTGAAGGCTCGCCTTACTGGCCCGAATTCGGACCGAAGGTGATCTCCACGCGGCGGTTCTGCGGCTCGCGCACACCGTCGGCGGTCTGGACGAGCAGCTTGGTCTCGCCAAACGCCTGGGTGGTCATGACGCCATCCGGAACGCCCTTGCCCGCGAGATAGGCCTTCACCGCGTCGGCACGACGCTGCGACAGACCCATGTTGTAGCTCGCCGAGCCCGACGTGTCGGTATAGCCGGCCAGCATGATCTGGGCGTGGCCAGTCTGCGTATAGGCCTGCGCCGCATTGTCGAGGATCGAAGCAGCCTCCGGCGTGATGTCCGACTTGTTCCAGTCGAAGAACACGATGAACGGCCCAGGCGTCACGGCCGGCGGCGGAGGCGGCGGCGGAGGCGGCGGGGGCGGAGGAGGAGGAGGCGGCGGGGGCGGCGGCGGCGGGGGCGGA
>Ga0207698_10001262_pt1 | contig 14777 bp, 9 predicted proteins | sample KBSCornC22_FD_184298 | JGI IMG/M metagenome (GOLD analysis project Ga0207698, IMG submission 184298) | Corn rhizosphere microbial communities from Kellogg Biological Station, Michigan, USA - KBS Corn C2-2 (SPAdes) (version 2) | ecosystem: Host-associated > Plants > Roots > Rhizosphere > Soil ...
ATCGAGGTCCGCAGTGCCGCCGAAGCCGGTGGGATCCACGCCAAGCGAGCTGTCGAACGCATTGGCGATGACCGCGAGGCTCGCAGCGTCGAGCGTGCCCGAAACGTCGATCGAGGCCGAACCCGCTTCCGCCGTGCCGCCACTGCCGTTGCCATGCATCGCCGAAGCCGATGCCTGGACATGCCCCGCTGCGGTCAGCGAACCCGAGATGGTGATTGACGTGCTGCCGGCGCTTGCGGAACCGGCGGTCTGGCCGCTGCCGCCCTGCGCGAACGCGGTCATGACGAAGCCGGTCCCAGCGTCGTTCGAGCCGCCGAAGGTCGCGGTTCCGTCGATTGCCGCTTCGTTGAAGCCGGAATCGGCCGAGCCGCCGTCGCCCGATCCGGCAGAGCCGCTTCCCCCATCGCCTCCAATAGCGTTGGCCAGTGCAAGGTAGGTCGAGGCGTTGATCGATGCGCCGCTTCCCAGGAAGAAGAAGTTGTCGCCGCCCTCGCCGAACCCTCCCGCGCCGCCGCGGCCCGACGATCCGGCGCCGCCCATGCCGCCCAATCCGCGCGCAGCCGCGCTGATATCCCCGGCGGTGAAGCTCGCGTCCTCGATATCGAGATCGGTCGAGCCGCCATTGCCATCGCCGCCAGCCCCGCCGGTCGCGGCACCGCCGCCTGCTCCGCCGAGCCCGCTCGCGTTGATGGTCAGATCGTGAAGGGCGACGTTGGTGACCGCCGGCGACGTGCCGCCGCCGGTGCCGCATTCGGTGCAGGACGTATTGCTGGCGAAGAAGTCCGCCTCGCCGCCCTGGCCGCTGCCGCCGGTCCCGCCGGTGATGCCGTCATTCGCGCCGCCGGCGCCTCCGACCGCGCGTGCGGTGATCGTGGTTGTGCCTCCGACGGTCAGCGAACCGCCGCCGAAGCCGATATCGATGGACGCGTCGCCGCCTTGGGAGTCGCCGCCATTGGCGGCTCCCGAGCCGCCGTCGGAACTGCCGTCGCCGTTGAGATCGGCGTTGGCGACCGCTCCGACGACCACGTCGTTGGTGACATTGACGGTGCCCCCGTCGATGACCAGCGCCGCGCTTCCGCCTTGCGAAAAGCCGCCGTCGGCGGTGAGGCCATTGCCGCCCGTGCCGCTCGCGGTGATCGTGAGTTCGGGCGCATTGAGCGAGCCCTGGACGAGGGCCTCGGAATCGCCGCCGATCCCTTCGCCGCCATTGGCACCGTTGCCGCCGACGCTGCCGGCGAAAAGATCGACGTTGCCGGTGAGCGATGCGCCGGGGTCGATTTCCAGGAAAACGAGGCCTTCGCCTTCGGCATTGCCGCCGTTGCCCATCGTCGAGCCCGCGCCGCCCGCCCCACCGAAAGTGCCGGCGTTTGCATGGAGATCGGCTGTGACGCTTCCCTGCGTGAAGAAGTCCGCGAAGCCGCCGAAGGCGTCGCCGCCTGCGCCGCCGGTCCCGTTCGAAGCCGCTCCGCCTGCGCCGCCAAAAGCGCTCGCGTCGAGATTGAATGCGCTTGCGGCGAACGTCCCGGGGCCGAACTCCGCCAGGGCCTCGCCGCCGCTGCCCGCGCCGCCGGCTCCCCCGCTCAATCCGTCGCCGCCCTGGCCGCCGACGCCGGTTGCCACGAGGCCGACATTGGTGAGCTGCAGGTTGAGGCTGGCGCCCGCCTGGAGCGCGGTCGTCGCCGAGAAAGTGGCCGAGCCGCCGACGCCTTCGCCGCCGTCGCCGCCGATCCCGTCCGGATTGGCAAGGCCGCTGCCGCCCATGCCGATGGATTCAAGATGGAGTCCGCCGGGGACCGCGAGAGTCCCGCCCGCGCTGTCGATCGAGGCAAGCGCCCAGCCGCCGAAACCGCCGCCGCCGGGGGCGCCGGACCCGCCTTGTCCGTCGGCTTGCAGTCCAACCGCACCGGTCACGCTGATGCTGCCGCCGTTGAGGGTCAAGAATGCATCCCCGCCGTCGCCGTCGCCGCCGGCCGCAACCGAGTTGCCCCCCTGGGCATTGGCCGAAACGGTGGCATTGCCGCCGACGCTGATCGATCCGCCGTTGCTCCGAATCTCGGCGGTCCCGCCCTGGGCCGATCCGCCCGCGACGCCTGCAACGACGCTCGCGCCGCCCTGGGCGTTGGCGGTGACCGACAGATTGCCGCCGATGTCGATGCTTCCGCCGGAATTCGCCACCACCTGCGCGGTCGAAGCGGTCGCGTTCAGCAGATCGGTGCTGTTGCCATTGTCGAACTGGCGAATGTCGTCGGCGCTGATCGTCGCGTTTCCGCCGACGGTGATCGTGTCGCCCGAGTTGGCGATCAGCGAGGAACCGAGGAGGCCCTGCAGCGACACGTCGTGGGCAAATGTAAGCGACCCCGGAGCGCCGGTCGGGGAGCTTCCGGTCGCCGTGATCGAGCCGGTCGCGAAGCCCTGCACGTCGGAAGTGAAATCGCCGCCCTGGATGTCGATATTCGCATTCTTGCTCGGGAAGGCGCCGCCGAGCTGGAGTCCGTCAACGGGCACGGCGCCGATTCCGCTGGTGACGTTGTAGCCCGCCGAGAGGATGATCTGGCCGTTCTGGACCGTGGCGCCCTGGACGTCGCTGAATCCGACCGTGCCGCCGAGCAGCATGGTCAGCGCCTGGTTCTTCGGAACGGCGACCATGTAGATGCTGTGGTTGTCGGCGCTCGTCGCGTTGCCCGTCCCGGTCGTGCTGCCGGTGTGGATGATCCCGTTGGGATCGTCGGTGCCGACGTCGACCGCGATGTCGAACAGGCCCTGGTTGAAGGTGAGAGTCGCCTGTTCCGCGGCGACATAAGCGACCGATCCGTTGACGTTGACCGAGCCCGCCTGAGTGATCTTCGGAGCGACGATCGCGACATAGCTGCTTTGCGCGTTGATTTGCGCGCCGTTGCTCACCGTTACGAAGGACGTCGACGATGCCGGTCCCATGTTCGCGGTGAAACCGCCGGCCGTCGTGCTCCAGTTGTTGCCCGGGTCGGCCGTCGTCAGAAGCAGCCCGCCGACGTTGAACACGGCGGTCGCGCCGATGAGGATTCCGTTGGGGCTGTAGAACCAGATGTTTCCGCCGACCGCATTGTTGGCGAGGAACGACTGGACGGTGCCGTTGAGCTCGATCGGGAAAGCGCCGCTCGGAACGATCCGGTTGAGCACCGTAAAGTCGCCGGCGTTGGTCGTGCCCTGGAAGGTCGCGACGTTCCCGGCGGGCAGGAAATCGATATTGCCGTTGCCGTTCGGCTGCCCGGTCGGAGTCCAGTTGATCGTCGCGGTCGGGGAGCCGATGGTGATCGTCTCGGATGTGCTGGTGGTATTGGTCCGCGTGACCGTTCCGGTGATGCTTCCAATCGTCCCCTGGAAGGCTTGTGCCTGGGCCTTTTGCGGAAGAAGCCCGGCTGTCGCGATGGCGACGGTCGCACAGGAGATGAGGAGCCTGTTTCGGCTCGCGCGGAACGCTGGCTTGTGGTTGCGCATCATCAGTAGCTCCACGGGAACAGCCTGGTCGTAAGCGAGACCAGGAAGCGCGGGCCGGGCCGCCTGTTGTTCAAGCCGATCCGGGTGAGCGGGACTGCGAAGGCGGCGTCGAGCGCGAAGCGGTTGAAATTCACCCGCGCGCCGGCGCCGACAGAATCGAGGTGTTGGGAACCGGCAACGACGACGAGGTTGCCGCGGTCGCGGACCATCGCATGATCCCAGAAGGTGTAGCCCTCCAGCGCGGCCTTGCTCGCGCTCGCCGGAACCACGCTTCCGATGCGGATCTCGGCCTGGGTTCCGAATCCCATGTCGCCGAGCAGGGCGCCCGGATCGTAGCCGCGCCCGACCGTGTAATTGCCCGCCGCGAACTGCTCGAAGCTGAGCAGCGGCTTCCACGCATATTGGGCGCGCGCGGAAAGCGCGAAGGTAAGGTCGGGGATCGGGCGATATTCTCCGGTCGCGCTGTAGCGGAAGACCGTCGCGTCCGATCGGCCGTCGAGACGGCTGGGCGGGACCTGGCCGGGGCCAAGGCAGTCGGCGCTGATCGGTCCGCAGTCGGTTGCCCCGAGTCCGCTCAGCCCTTGCCGAAGTTCGAAATAGGTGCCCAGCCGCCACGGCGGCTCGGCAGCGGAAAAGCGCACGTCGGTGAAGTCCGTCGCGACGGCGTCCGCGCCAAGCCTCAGGAACGCGACCCGCAGGCGGTCGCGGCTGAGGCCGATGCCGTTCAGCCGAACGTCCTGGTTGACGAGGTCCATTCCGGCCGACGTCCGGATGGTCTCGGCCTGACTGCGAAGCAGCGGATAGCCGATCTCGAACGTGTTGAGCAAAGTGTGCGCGAGGACTCGCGCGTTCGGGACCGACGGCCGCGCCCAGGCATAGGTGAAGGCTTCGGACAAGGTCAGTCCCTCGGGTCCGAGGCGGAAGTCGTGGGCCAGCTGCAGCGTCTGCTGCTCGTGGAAATCCGCGGTGCTGAACACCGAAAGAGAGGTCCGGTCGCCGAGGCCGGTGAGGCCGAACATCTGCGCCCGAAGAAGCCCGCCCCACGGCCCGAGCTCGTGCGAGCCGCCGTTCTGGACGTTGAAGTCGACATAACCCGGCGTTCGCTGGACAGTGACGTCGCCGATCACGTCGCCCGGAGCGCCGCCGGCGGGGCGGAGCGTCAGCCGAACCGTGTAGCCCGGCAGGTCGCTCGCCAGAAGCAGGTAGCGTTCCGCCTGGTAGCGGTTGAACACCGGCTCCTTCGTCAGCTGATTGAGGTAGCCGGCGATGATCCGCTCCGCGCCGCTCGCATCTCCGCGCACGCGGACCTGCGTCAAATGCGCCATCAGCACCTGGAACTGGACGGTGCCGCCGCTGATGGTTTGCTCCGGCACCTGGACCGCGGCGATATAGCCGGCGTTACGAAGGATCGTCCCGGCGCGGTCGCGGATCTCGCACACCACCGAGATCGGCACGTCGCGACCGACGAACGGCGCATAGGCGCTTGCAAGCTGCTGTGGAGCGAGGCCCTTCAGCCCGTCGAACTGGGCGCCGCGAAGGACAAAATGGATGGAGCGATATTGCGCCTCGTCGAGCGCGCAGGGCGCGCGCTCCACGCCGCCTTCGACCTCGAGCTTCGGCGGTGCAGGAGGGAGCGGCGGAGCGACCGGGCGGGTGACTTCCTCGCGCGTCGGCGGGAGCGGCGGCGGACTGGAAGGAGTCGACTGAGCGGCCGCCGCCACCGGCGTCGCAAGCATCAAAGTGGAGACGAGCAAATGCCCAATCGCGGCGCGCGCGCCGCGGTCAAACCGCGCCCCTGAACAACAACCGAGCTTCACCGGGGTGCCCCCTCCCCGTTAGAGAAATCCCGAGTCGAAAATCAAATTGTTCTCGAAATAGAGCAATTTACCTTGGGCACAGCAACACTTATTTAACCTCGTTTCTTTGGAGCGCGCTTTCGAATTGTCCCGAAGCGGGAATTTAACTGGACCCGTCGGCCCATTCGCGCATTGTCGAAGCGATGGCGAAACAGGACGCGACTCATAAGCTGGCGTGGCCCTGGTGGTCGCCCTGGGCGCTGATCGCCGTCGTTGTGACTTCGCTGCTGACGATCGCCGCGACGCTCAACGATATTCTCTAGCGCGTGGCGACCGCACTCCCGCCGCTACCGCCGCAAGCGGCGATCGTGGTGACCGGAGAGGCCTTGCCCGAGCCGAAGGCCGAGCGCGTCTATGACGTGCAGCGGATTTCGCGCCGCCAGATCGAGCAATCGCCGAGCCACGAGCTCGATCAGCTGCTGAAGGACGTGCCGGGGCTCGAACTATTTCGCCGCTCCGATGCGCGAAGCGGTCACCCGACCAGCCAGGGAGTGACGCTGCGCGCGCTTGGCGGCAATGCGTCGAGCCGGGCGCTGCTGGTGCTCGACGGCGTGCCCCAGACCGATCCGTTCGGCGGCTGGGTGAACTGGCCGGCGTACGATCCGCAGGACCTCGCCGGGATCAGCGTCGTGCGCGGCGGCGGGAGCGTCGCGAACGGTCCTGGAGCCCTCGCCGGAACCATCGAAATGACGAGCCGCAGCGATGCGGGCGTGTCGGGCGAGATCGATGCCGGCAGCCGCGATTCATTCGAGGCGCGCGGTCGCCTTGGGATCGACGCCGGCGGCGGCGTGCTCAGCGTCTCGGGGCGCGGCGAACGCAGCGACGGCTTTGTCCCGATCACCGCAAGCACGCGTGGTCCCGCCGACGAACCGGCGCCCTATCGCGAATGGAGCAGCCGAGCGCGCTGGGTCGCGCCGATCGCCGCCGACACCGAGCTCCAGGCGAGTCTTGACGGTTTCCACGACTGGCGAACGCGCGGCACGGAGTTCAGCGCGAACCGCACCGATGGAGCGGATGCATCGCTGCGGGTTGTCGGGCGCGGTTCGTGGCAGTGGAGCGCGCTCGCTTATTGGCAATGGCGCAATCTCGCCAGCAGCTTCGCCAGCGTGAACGCGGGACGGACTCAGGCGAGCCGCGTGCTGCTGCAGGACTCCGTTCCGTCGAACGGGCTGGGCGGGAGCGTCGAGGTGCGGCCGCCGATGTCGAACGGGATCGAGCTTCGCCTCGGCGCCGACGCTCGGCGGACATCGGGCGCGACCCATGAGCTCTTCACCTTCGTCAACGGAGATCCGACGCGCAGGCGCGTGGCCGGCGGTGAAACGGTGACGAGCGGCGCCTTTGCCGAGCTGACGGCGCCGCTCGGCAAGGTGACGTTGAGCGGCGGCGCGCGCATCGACCATTGGAGCATCACCGGCGGGCACTTATTCGAACGAACGATCGCGACCGGCCAGCTGCTGCGTGACGAGACGGACGCGCCGCGCGCGGGCTGGCTGCCGACCGCGCGCGGGGGCGTGCTCGTGCCGATTGGTGGCGGGTTCAGCCTGCGCTCGGCCGCCTATCTCGGCTGGCGCATGCCGACGCTCAACGAGCTGTTCCGTCCGTTCCGCGCCGGCGCCGACGCGACCGCCGCCAACCCGCTGCTGGATCCCGAGCGGCTGGTCGGTGTCGAGACGGGCGGCGAATATTCGCGCGGGCCGCTTCACCTGTCGCTGACGGCGTTCGCGAACCGGCTCACGGATGCGATTGCGAATGTGACGCTCGGCGAGGGGCCGGGCGTGTTCCCGGAGGTGGGTTTCGTCGGCGCCGGCGGGACATTCAGCCAGCGGCAGAACGTCGATGCGGTCAAGGTTCGCGGACTCGAGGCGTCGGCGAGCTGGACCCAGGGCCCATGGTCGCTCAGCGCGGGCGCGAGCGTCACCCGTGCGCGGATGGAGGGGAGCGGCGCCGCGTCATTTCTCGACGGACTGAGGCCTGCGCAGACCCCGAAATTCGGAGGCACGCTGACGCTTGGCTGGCAGAAAGAGGGCAAGGGGGCGCAGCTGGTGCTCCGCCGCGTCGGCGCTCAGTTCGACGATGACCTCAACACCGACGTCCTCAAGCCCGCGACGACGCTCGACGCCTATTTCGCATGGCCGCTGACGGGGCGGTTGCAGCTCGTCGCGCGTGGCGAGAACATCACGAACGCGCTGGTGATGGCGGGAATCAACGGCGACAATTCGATCGAGCGAGCAACGCCCCGCACGCTCTGGATCGGTCTCAGGCTGCGCTGATCATTTCGCGCGCGTGTAGAGGAACGCGGTGATGTCGCGCGCGTCGCCCGCGCTCACGCCAAGGTCCGGCATTGCGGTGCCCGGCGATACATGCTGGGGGTCCTCGATCCAATGCTCCATGTTCGGCGCGTTGTTGGCGAGGTGGCCGGCGATGATCATCCGCGTTGCAATTCCGTCGAGCGGCGGCCCGACATCGCCCGTGGCCGCGCGCACGCCCGTCACCGCGTGACAGCTGCCGCAGCCGTACTGGATGAAAAGAGCTTCGCCGCGGCGCGAATCGCCGCCGGTAATCGCCTCGGCCTGCACGCGGATTCGGTGCCGGTCGTCGTAATATTTCCATGCGACCGCAAGAACGGCGACGACCAGGACGATCGCGGCGACGATCGCGAGGATGATCTTAGTGGAGAGTGACCGCAGCACTGGCGCCTCCCTCCGAAGCCTTCAGCCATTTGTAGGCAAGTGCAAGCGCCGCGGCGCCATGCACCAGCCCGCCGGGGATCCACATGATGAGGCCTGCAAGGCGCTGGTCGTCGATCGGATCGAGCCCGACTCCGGTCATGCCCATCGCCGCGTAATCCGCATACCACGGTGATGCGGAAAAGCTCATCAGCGCGCCGAGCGCGCCGCCGATCAGCGAGGTGGCGAACAGGCAGGCGGCGGACACGCCATAGCCGGAGCCGCGCTCTCGCGGGTGGAGCATCGCCCACCAGAAGAGGAGCGAGCTCAGGAAGAAGCAGGCGTGCTGGGCGACGTGCCAGCCGAAGCTGTCGAGCGCCCGGTCGAACAACGGCGGCGCGTGCCACGCCCACATGACGACGGCCTGGATGACCGTCGCCGTGACCGGCTCGGTCAGGCGCTTCCACGAGCGCTGCAGCGGCGATTTCCACCTTCCGCCGAGCGACTGCCGCAAGGATCGCGGCAGGCCCCAGGCGAGAACTCCGCCCGCGCCCGACGCCGCCAGGAGCAACGTCGACGGGAGCATGATCAGCTCATGCTCGATCATGTGCATGGTGAAGCTGCGCTCGCCTGCCGCGTGAAGCGGGGAGACGAGGGCGAGCGTCAGGACGGTCCAGCCGGAAAGGAACAGCGCGGGCCGCACCGGAGTCGATGCGCGCTTCGACAGTCGTGCCCAGCCGACGAGATAGATCAGGAGCGCAAGGCCGAGCGGGATCAGGAGGTCCGGGCTCAAGGTCCAGGTCAGCGGGCCGTCGTGGCTGCCATGCGCGAGGGCGGGCGTTGTGATGAGCGCCAGCGGCAAGGACACGACGCGCTTCATTGCCAGCACCGCGGGATCAGCAGCGCCGCGATGAACGGGAGGATGATCGCCATCGCGAAGATCGCGCACGCCATCACCGAGACGACGGCGACCATTCGCCGCGCGGGCGGCTCGCCGGTGCTCGCATAGATGCGCCACGAACAGAGCGCTCCGAGACCGACCAGGGCGAGGCCGACGACGGTCCCGACGATCACGATCAGCGGGCTTCCGACACGACAATCCTGGAAGGTCGAGTCCGCGCCGAGCTGGTTCGCGAAGCCGGCACCGAGCGTCCCCAGCGCAAGGCCGGCCCACGGCATGAATCGGTCGCGCATGCGCTCGGTTTTCATAGCCGCGGCACCCAGTAGATCAGCAGGTAGATTGGGATCCACAGAAGCCAGACATAGCGCCAGTAAAGGCTGTTCTCGTCCGTATCGACGAGCCGGCGCGGCTCGTGACCGAGCGGCGTGATCATCAGCGCCCAGAGCACGACCGTGTCCATCCAGTCCGTGCCGAGATGCGCGGCATGAAGCATCAAGAGCGTCCAGATGACGGACGCATAGGCATTGTCGGTCCAGCGGCAGTTGAGGCTGTTGAACTCGAAACCGCGGATGATCAGGAGCGCGGCGCCGACCGCCACCATCACCGGCATGAGAAGTCGTATGGTATCGAGGTCGCCCGCCCTGGCCGCCTTCTTGATCATCGTGTTGGGAATTTCGCTCAGCACGATGACGATGGTGAAGATGGTACCGGCGAGAAGGTCGGGCGGCAGGCGGCCTTCGGGCGGCCAACCCTGCTCATGCCCCATGAGGAAGAAATAGACGGCGAACATCAGCGCGAAGCCGACGCCTTCGATCACCATGTAGCCGATGATGCCCCACCAGGTGAGGCTGCTCGGACCGAACTTGCTGGTCGGAAGGCCGGACAGATCGTCGGTGAAGCGCGGCTGGAGGATCATGAGATGATCGGCTCCGGATGCCGTTTCATGTCCTTCGGCCAGAACCAGGCGATGAGCGCGATGCCGCAGGGAATGAGGCCGAACGGAACCGCCCAGGCGGAGAAGATCGAGGCGGCGAAGACAAGCCCGACCGCGCAAGCCGAGACAAATGGCCAGAGGCTCGCTTGCGGGACCGGCTCCCGCACATCGGGCGTTGCTGCGACGACCGTCGTCAGGAGCATTTCCTTCTGGTCGACCCGAAGGCCGCTGACGACCGGGAGCTCGCCGTCCGTGTCCCACAGCGGCGTGTCGCTGTCGACGACGGGCATATGCTCGAAATTGTAGACCGGCGGCGGCGAGCTGGTCGCCCATTCGAGGCTTGCTGCCCCCCAGGGATTGGGACCCGCGATGGCTCCGCGATAGAGCGACAGGAGTCCGTTCACGACGAACAGCACGACCCCGAAGGCGAGGAAGAAGGCGCCGACGGTCGAAATGAGGTTGGGGACTTCGAGCCCGAGGCCCGCGGGATAGGTGTAAACCCGCCGCGGCATTCCGAGCATGCCGCTCCAGTGCATCGGCAGGAAGGTCGCGTGGAAGCCGAAGAAGACGAGCCAGAAGCCGATCTTGCCGAGCCGCTCGTTCATCATCCGGCCGGTGATCTTGGGGAACCAGTAAGTGAAGATGCCGAGCAACGGGAAAACCGCGCCGCCGATGAGGACGTAATGCAAATGGGCGACGACGAAATAGGTGTCGTGGAGCTGGAGATCGAGCGGCACGGCCGCGAGGATCACGCCGGTGAGACCGCCGATCACGAAGGTGAAAATGAAGCCGACGACGTAAAGCATCGGCACCTCGAAGCGCGGCCTTCCGTCCCACATCGTCGCCAGCCAGCAGAATATCTGGAGTCCCGTGGGCACCGACACGGAGATGCTCGCCGCAGTGAAGAAGCTGTAGCCGACGCGGGGAAGCCCGGTCGCGAACATGTGGTGGACCCACAGCCCGAACGACAGGATGCCGGTGGAGATCAGCGCCAGAACCACGACGGAATGCGCGAACACGGGCCGGCGGCAGAAGGTCTCGACGATGACACTGACGAAGCCGGTCGCGGGCAGGAAGATGATGTAGACTTCGGGATGTCCGAAGAACCAGAACATGTGCTGGAACAGCAGCGCATCGCCGCCCTCGCCGGCGTTGAAGAACTGCGTGCCGACGAGCCGATCGGGGATGAGCAGGACCGTCGTAACGAGTGCCACGGCGGGCATCGCGAAGATGATCATGATCCCTTCGACGAGCATCGCCCACGCGAACAGCGGCATCCGCGCCAGGGTCATTCCGGGCGCGCGTGCCTTGAGGATGGTGCACACCAGGACCACCGCCGCGGCAAGGGCCGCGACCTCGGTATAAGTGACCATCTGCGCCCAGATGTCGGTGTGCTTGCCGGGCGAATATTGCGGTCCGGAGAGCGGCGTATATTCGAACCAGCCGACGTCCGGCGCCATGTTGAGGACGAAGGCGATCCACAGCATCAGCCCGCCGAACAAATACATGTAGTAGCTGAACGCGTTGAGGCGCGGGAACGCGGTCGATCGCGTGCCGAGCATCAGCGGGATGATGTAGACGGCGACGCCCTCCATCACCGGCACGGCGAACAGGAACATCATGGTCGAGCCGTGCATCGAGAACAGCTGGTTGTAGCGCTCGGCGCCGATCATCGCGTTATCGGGCCTGGCCAGCTGCAGGCGCATGAACAGCGCCATGATCCCGCCGAGGACGAGGAATCCGAGCGCGGTCAGGATGTAGCGGCGGCCGATCTCCTTGTGGTCGACCGTCGCGAGCCAGCCGACGATTCCGGGCGGCCTGCGCCATGCAAGGTCGAGCCGTGCCGCGAGCTTCTCGCCCGTGAGCTTCGGCCCGTCGCGAGCGATCTTCTTCCGCTCTCGGGCGAGGCGGCGGTTCTCCTCCTCGACCCGGGCGCGCTCACGTTCCCGCGCGGGCATCGAATCGAATGCGTCGGCGCGGATGTCGGTCATTTGAGAGTCTCGAGGTAGGCGACGACCGCGTGCAGCTGGCCGGGCTCGAGACCGATGGTCGGCATGTTGACGCCGGGCTTGAGCGACTGCGGATCCTCGACCCAGCCGTAGAGATTGCCTTCGCCCATCGGCATCGTTCCCGCGGCGAGGCTCTTGCGGCTCGCAAGATGGGTGAGGTCCGGGCCGACCTGGCCGTTCGCAGGCGTGCCGCCGATCGCGTGGCACGCGCTGCACGGGCCGGTCGTCACATATTTGTAGCCGGCGAGCGCGAGCGGAGTCGTCGGCTGAGGCGCGGGCTGCAGCTGATGATCCCACCATTTGATGAAGTCGGCATAGGGCTCGACCACGACGACCAGCGACATGTGCGCATGCTGCAGTCCGCAAAATTCCGCGCACGGCCCGCGGAAGACCCCCACCCTGGTCGGCAGCACGGTGATGTCGTTCTTGCGGCCGGGGATCAGGTCCTGCTTTCCGGCGAGGCTCGGCACCCAGAAGCTGTGGATCACGTCGTTCGAGTTGAGGAAGATTCGCGTCGGCACGCCAACCGGCAGGTGAAGCTCGTTCGCGGTGCGCAGCGTCTTGGATGCGTCGGCGGCATTATATTCGATGTCCCACCACCACTGATTGCCCGTGACGGTGACCGACAGTTTCTGGTTGGTCGCGGCCCTGGCCATCGAACGGTCGGTGAAGAAGCTGGCGATCGCGAGACCGGCAAGGCTGACTCCGATCAGCGCCGTCCAGCCGATCAGCGTCGAGCGCATCAGCGGGTTCGAGTGGTGATGCCGCCCGGTCTCGACGATGTTCGCATCCACCCGGCGTGCGCGCGCGATGCCGGCGATCAGGAACGCGATCACCAGCACGTACATGAAGGCGCACACCGCGATGAAAATCCAGAACAGGGTCAGGAACTGCCGATCCTCGACCGCGGCGCCACCGAAGTCGCTCTGGTAGTGCTGGTATTGGCACGCGCCGAGCAGCAGCGGGAGGACGGCGGCCTTTGCGGACTCTCGAACGCTCATTGTTGCGCCGAGTCCGAATTGTAGATTTCGCCGTGAGGCGTGAGCGTCTGCGGAGTCCCCGCGCTCATTCCTTCGGAGCGGCTCGACACCGCGTCCTTGCTCGGCAGGCCGGACAGTGAGCGGACGTAGGCGGCGAGGTCCCAGATCTGGTCGGCGGTCAGCTTGCCGCGCCACGCTGGCATGCCGTTGGGGCGGCCCACGGCGATGGTCGTGGCGATCTGGTCGATCCGGCCGCCGTAGCGCCACTGGTCGTCGATGAGCGGCGGTCCCATGCCGCCGCCGCCGTGGCTGTGACAGCCTACGCAGTTCATCTGGATGAACAGCTGCTGCCCCTTGCCGATGGCGTTGGCGTTGTTGTCGTAGAGCGCCGCGCGAGCGTCGAGCGGCGGAGGTGACCCGCCACCGGGAAAGATGGTCGGCGGGCTTGCGCCGGCGGGGATATTCTCGCCGATCGGCTTGGCGCGGCTGTGATGCTCTTCCCGATTGCACGCCGACACGGTCAACGCCGCAGCGGCGAGGAGGAGGATGCAGCTAGCGCGGAAGCGTGAAGACATAGAGAATGCCTCCCGCCGTCGACTTGAGCGGCAGGTCCTTGACTGCGTTGACGAAGCCGAGCGCGCCCGTCGGGTCGTGCGGGTCCATGTTCGCCGAAACGATGGCCCCGGCCCAGCCGCCGACTCCGGCGATGACCGCGATATACTGGCGGCCGTCGGGTCCTTTGTAGCTGATCGGCTGGCCGATGATTCCGCTTCCGGCCTTGAACTGCCACAGCAATTTGCCGTTGCGCGCGTCGACGGCTTTGAACCAGCCGTCCATGGTGCCGTAGAAGACGATGTTGCCGGCGGTGACGAGCGCCGGGCTCCACAGCGGCAAATCCTCCTTGATCTCCCACACCGCGCGATGGCGGATCGGGTCCCAGGCGGTGAACACGCCGCGGTTGCCGCCGGGGCCGGCGTACATCTTCACGTCGGCGCCGACGTAGGGCGTGCCGGAGATGTAGTTCGCTTCGCTGTGGCCCTCGTCCTGACAAAGGTTGATGTGGGGGATGTAGACGAGCCCGGTGATCGGGCTGAACGCCGCCGGGTTCCAGTCCTTGGCACCCGGTGAGGCGGGGCAGATGTCGCGCGTAGTCCGGCCCGGCTGCGGCTCCTTGTCCGCGGCGGGGACCAGGCGGCCGGTTCGGAGGTCCACACCTTTCGAGGAATTGATGTAGCCGTAAGGGGTCGCGCTCAGCACCTGGCCGCTCCGCCGGTCGATCACGTAGAAATAGCCGTTGCGGCCGGGATGGAAGAGCACCGGCCGCCGCCCGTTGCCCCACGGGATGTCGGCCAGAATGATCTCGTTGACGTCGTCGTGATCGAACAAATCGTGCGGGCTGCTTTGGTAAAACCAAACCGCCTGGCCGGTATCGACGTCGCGCGCGAAAATGCCCGCGGACCATTTGTTGTCGCCGGGCCGCTGGCTCGGGTTCCACGGACCGGGATTGGAAGTGCCGTAGAAGATGAGCTTGGTTTCGGGATCGTAGCTGACCCAGCCCCAGGCGCTTGCGCCGCCGATCTTCCATGCATCGGGCGGCCAGCTGCTGACCCCGAGGTCCTTGCCGCGGTCCGTTGCATAAAAGGGATGGAAGCGCGGTCCGATCAGCACGTCCTTGTCGGGGCCGGTGTGGTAGGCCTTCCAGACGATCTTGCCGCTGCTCTCGTCGAGCGCGGCCAGCCAGCCGCGCACGCCCATCTCCCCGCCTGAATCGCCGACGATGACTTTGCCGTCGGCGACCAGCGGCGCCATGGTGATGGTCTCACCCTTCTGAATGTCGCCGAGCTGCGTGTGCCACGCCATCTGGCCCGTGTTCGCGTCGACCGCGAAGGTCTGGCCGTCGAGCGTGTTGAAGAAGATCTTGCCGTTATCGTAGACGGCGCCGCGATTGACCACGTCG
>Ga0207698_10001268_pt1 | contig 14723 bp, 10 predicted proteins | sample KBSCornC22_FD_184298 | JGI IMG/M metagenome (GOLD analysis project Ga0207698, IMG submission 184298) | Corn rhizosphere microbial communities from Kellogg Biological Station, Michigan, USA - KBS Corn C2-2 (SPAdes) (version 2) | ecosystem: Host-associated > Plants > Roots > Rhizosphere > Soil ...
CGACGTTCACGCGGACGCTTCCGCCGCGCCCGCCGTCACGCGCCGCCAGAAGCTGGACGAGAAGCGCGGGTCGACGAAGCGCGCGAACGCCTGCCACTCGGGATAGAAGGCACGGAAGGCGCGGGCCGACATGCGCGCATCCTTCGCGGCGTACACGCGGCCGCCGGCCTCGAGCACGATGAGGTCGAGCGCATCGAGGAGCTGCGCCGTCGCCTCTCCGCGGTTGGGGAAATCCAGCGCCAGCGTGTAGCCCGGCCGCGGAAACGACAGCATGCCCGCGCCCGGATGCGCGCCGAAGCGCTTCAGCACCCCGAGGAACGAGCCCTGCCCGCTCGCCGCGATGCCCGCGAGCAACGCTTCCAGCGCAGCGCGTCCGCGATCTCCTTCGGGCACCACGCACTGGTACTGGAAGAAGCCGCGCGGGCCGTACATGCGGTTCCAGCCGCGCAGCCCATCCAGCGGGTAGAAGAACGTGTCCCACGGCACGGCCTTCGCGTCGCCCTCCCGTCCATGGGTGCGGAAGTAGAGCTCGTTGAACGCGCGCAGCGTGAGGTTGTTCACCAGCGAGAAGGGCGGCGTGAGGGGTACCGCTCGCGCGGTTCTTTCCCTTACGGGCGCGGGCGATGCATCGTGGTCGCCGGCGAAGAGGACACCGCGCGTGGCGCCGTTGTCGCGCGGCAGGCAGTCGAGCCAGGCGACGACGTACTCGTGCTGCTGCTCCAGCGGCTCCGAAAGCGCGAAGAACTCGGCGAGCGAGCCGAAGCGCCGCTCGACCTGGCGGACCCAGGGACCCGCGACACGCATGAGGCGGATTTCCGCCCACGTGACGAGGCCCGTGAGCCCGAGGCCCCCGATGGTCGCGCGAAAGAGCTCCGCGTTCGCGCCGGCACTGCACTCGAGGCGCGAGCCATCGGAGCGCAGCAGCTCGAAGCGTGGCACGTGATGGCCGAAGGTCCCTGCGCGATGGTGGTTCTTGCCGTGGACGTCGTTGGCGATGGCGCCGCCGACCGTCACGAACCGCGTGCCCGGCGTGACCGGAAGGAAGAGGCCGCGCGGCAGCGCGAAGGCCGCGATTTCCGCGAGCAGCACGCCCGCCTCGCAGCGCAGCGTCGCGGTGGCCGGATCGAACGCGATGAAGCGATCGAGGTCGCGCGTGCGCAGGACGGTGCCGCCGTCGTTGAGGCACGAATCGCCATAGCTGCGGCCCGCGCCGTACGGCAGGATCGTGCCGCCATCATCGGGAAGCGGCAATCGCTCCGTGCGGTCGCGCATGCGCGCCACGCGTTGCCGCGGGTTGAAGACGCGGCCCCAGGAGCCGTAGCCGGACGGCTCGATCACGTCGCCGCCATCATCACCGCGAGCGCCGCGGCCGCAACGAGCCAGCTCGCGCGGTCGCGCACCGCGAAGAGCACCGGATCCTCGTGCATCTGCCCGCGCGCGGCCAGCAGCCAGATGCGCGAGATCCAGTAGAGCAGCGTGGGGCAGAGCAGCCACAGCACCTCCGGGCGCTGGTACAGCTCCTTGGCCGTCTCCCCGTTGATGTAGAGCGCCAGCACGAGCGCGCTCACCATCGCGCTCGCGGTGCCGATGGCGAGGACCACCTCGAGGTCGCGTCCCGCATAGCCGCGCCCGGGCGCGTGCGTCGCCTCATCCTCGAGCGCCGCCAGCTCCGCATAGCGCTTCACGAGCGCGAGGCTGAAGAAGATGAACATGGCGAAGGCGAGCAGCCAGAAGGAGAGCGCCGCCGCGATGGCGAAAGTGCCCGCGACGATGCGCAGCGTGTAGAGCCCCGCGAGCGAGAGGACGTCGAGGATCGACTTGCGCTTGAGCACCAGCGAATACGCCACCGTGAGCGCGAGGTACGTGGCGAGCGCCGCACGAAAAAGCGGCGGCAGCATGGTCGCGATCCCCACCGCCGCGAGCAGGCACCCCGCGACCATGACGAGCCCTTCGGGGATCCCCAGCTCGCCCGAGGCGAACGGGCGCAGCCGCTTGCTCGGGTGCGCGCGATCGGCGGGCAGGTCGAGCAGGTCGTTCAGGATGTACGCGCCGGAGGCCACGAGGCAGAACGCCGCGAAGGCCCAGCAGGCCGACACGAACCCCGCCGCCTCCGCCAGGCGGTGCGCGGTGACGAGCGGCACGAACAGGAGCAGGTTCTTCGCCCACTGGTGCGGGCGCAGGGCGCGCACGGCGGCGCTGCGCGCGCTGCGCTCGACCTCGCGCGGCGGGACACGCGTCACGGGGATGTCGCCGGGGATGCGGCGCGACAACCGGTCGCCCGCCTCGACCACGTAGGCCTGGCGGCAATGGCGCCAGACGTGGAGATCGGCCGCGCTGTCGCCGAGGTAATCGAAGCAGCCGGCAGCGCTGCGCTCGGCGATGCGCGCGGCCTTCGCCTCTCCCTTCAGGTTGCCGTCGCGGGACGTGGCGAGCACCTCGTCGAAGAGCCCCAGGTGGCGCGCCACGGCCTCGGCGAGCGTGACCCACGAGGCGGTCGTGAGCACGATGTGGCGGCCGCGCGAGCGCTCGCCGCGCAGGAACTCGATCACCGCGGCCCGGTAAGGCAGCGTGGACACGTCGATGGAAGCGCGCGCCGCGAGCTCCTCCTTCAGCCGCGCGCGCCCCTGCAGCAGCCACGCGAAGGACTGCAGGGCCACCCACGGCGAGGCCTTGACCGCGGAGACGAAGGATTCGTACAGCAGGTCGGTCGAGACGACCGTGCCGTCGAGGTCCACGTAGAGGGGGGGATCGAGCGGGCTCATCGCTTCCGCGAGTTTATCAACTGCGCCCGCCGAGACCCGATTCGCTATCATGGAGGGCTCTACCCGCTCGTTTGCCGCAGTCCTTCCGAAAGACCCCATGAAACTGATCCCCACCATCCTTTGTGGCGGGGCCGGCTCGCGCCTCTGGCCCGTTTCGCGCGAGCTGCATCCGAAGCCGTTCATCCGCCTGTCCGATGGCCAGAGCCTGCTGCAGAAGGCGTTCCTGCGCGGGGCCACGCTCCCCGGCGCGGCGGAGGTGCTCACCATCACCAACCGCGAGCTCATGTTCCAGACCGACGACGACTTCCGCGAGGTGAACGCGGCGAAGCTGCCCACGTCCTTCGTGCTCGAGCCGTTCGGGCGCGGCACGGCCGCGGCGGTGGCATCGGCAGCGCTGCAGGCCGCCGAGGTGCACGGCCCCGATGCGACGCTGCTCGTGCTGCCCGCCGACCACCTCATCGTGGACCAGGCGGCCTTCGCGCGGGCGGTGGCGCAGGCGGCGGCGCTCGCGGCAGAGGGGCGGCTCGTCACCTTCGGCATCCAGCCCGAGGCGCCCGAGACGGGCTACGGCTACATCGAGGCGAGCGGCAACGAGGTGCTGCGCTTCGTGGAGAAGCCCTCGCTCGAGAAGGCGCGCGAATACGTGGCCTCGGGCCGGTTCCTGTGGAACTCGGGCATGTTCTGCTTCACCGCCGGCACGGTGCTCGCGGAGATGGAGCAGCATTGCCCCGACATCGTCCAGGGCGTGCGCGCCTGCATGCAGCGCTCGCGCGTCTCGCGCGGCAACGGCTTCGCGCAGGTGGACCTGGACCCGGACACCTTCGCCGTCGTGCGCGACGACTCGATCGACTACGCGCTCATGGAGAAGTCGCGGCGCGTGGCGGTCGTGCCGTGCTCGATCGGCTGGAGCGACATCGGCTCGTGGAGCGCGATCGGCGACCTGGCAGCGGCCGACGGCAACGCCAACCGCCTCGAGGGCAAGGCCATCCTGCACGACGTGACCGGCTGCTACATCCGCTGCACCGACCGCATCGTGGGCGCGGTGGGCCTGCGCAACCTGGTCATCATCGACACGGCCGACGCGCTGCTGGTGGCCGACAAGGCGCGCGCGCAGGACGTGAAGCACATCTACGCGCAGCTCAAGGCCGAGGGCCACGAGGCGCACAAGCTGCATCGCACGGTGCACCGGCCGTGGGGCACGTACACGGTGCTCGAGGAAGGCCCCGGCTTCAAGATCAAGCGCATCTGCGTGAAGCCGGGCGCGAGCCTGTCGCTGCAGATGCACCACCATCGCAGCGAGCACTGGATCGTGGTGAGCGGCACCGCGACGGTGTTCAACGGCGACCGCGAGATCGTCGTGGGGACCAACGAGTCCACCTTCATCCCGGCGGGCAACAAGCACCGGCTTGCCAACGCCACGGAGGCCGACCTCGCCATCATCGAGGTGCAAAGCGGCGGCTACCTCGGGGAGGACGACATCGTGCGGTTCGACGACAAGTACGGGCGGGTGGCGGCTGCCGCGGGCTAGTGCAGGCTACCGCCTGGCGGCCCCTGTCGCCCGTCACCTCCTGATGCGATCCTTCTCCTACTCCCCGCGCGAGATGCTGGCCAGCCCGTGGCGAAACCGGGAGCTGCTGTTCGCGCTGCTGAAGCGCGACGTGGCCGGACGGTACCGGGGCTCGTTCATGGGCCTCGCGTGGTCGCTGTTCAATCCGCTGCTCATGCTGGCGATCTACACGTTCGTGTTCTCGGTCGTGTTCAAGGCGCGCTGGGGAGCCGGAGAGGAGGGCTCGCGCGGCGACTTCGCCATCGTGCTGTTCGTCGGCATGATCGTGCACGGCCTGTTCACGGAATGCGTGAACCGGGCGCCCGGACTCATCCTCGCCCATGCGAACTACGTGAAGAAGGTCATCTTTCCGCTGGATATCCTGCCGTGGGTCGCGTTCGGCTCCGCGCTCTTCCACATGGCGGTCGGGCTCGCCGTGCTGCTCGCGGCCCAGGTCGTCCTGCGCCAGTACGTGCCCTGGACGGTCGTGTTCTTCCCGATCGTCCTCCTGCCGCTGGTTTTCGCGACCATGGGCTTCGCGTGGCTGCTCGCCTCGCTCGGAGTGTACGTGCGCGACGTGGGCCAGATCACCGCGGTGTTCACCCTCGTCCTCATGTTCGTGTCCCCGGTGTTCTATCCCGTTTCGGCGCTCCCGCCCGACTACCGGCGCTGGCTGTACCTCAATCCGTTGACCCTCGTCATCGAGCAAAGCCGCGGCGCGCTCCTCTTCGGCCGCGAGCCCGATTTCCTGCAATGGTCCCTGCTGCTGGCCGCCAGCGTCCTCATCGCGTGGGGCGGCTTCGCGTGGTTCCAGAAAACGCGCCGGGGGTTCGCGGATGTCGTCTGAGCAGCTGGCCGTGAGGGTCGAGGGGCTCTCCAAGCGTTACGAGCTGTACAACACGCCGCGCGACCGGCTCAAGCAATTCGTCCTGCCGCCGCTGCGCCGCACGCTGCGCGCGAGGCCGGTCAAATATTTCCGCGAGTTCTGGGCGCTGCGCGACATCTCGTTCGACATCCGCCGCGGCGAGTCCATCGGCATCATCGGGCGCAACGGCAGCGGCAAGAGCACGCTGCTGCAGGTCATCACCGGCACGCTGGCGCCCACGTCGGGCACGGTGACCACGAACGGGCGGATCGCCGCGCTGCTCGAGCTCGGCTCCGGCTTCAATCCCGAATTCTCCGGGCGCGAGAACGTCTACCTCAACGGCGCGCTGCTGGGCTTCCGCCGCGACGAGATGGACGCCCGCTTCGACGCGATCGCGGCCTTCGCGGACATCGGGGACTACCTGGACCAGCCCGTGAAGACGTACTCGAGCGGCATGCTGGTGCGCCTCGCGTTCGCGGTGCAGGTGCAGGTGGAGCCGGACATCCTCATCGTGGACGAGGCCCTCGCCGTGGGCGACGCGCTTTTCCAGAAACGCTGCCTGCAGCGCATCGCCGAGCTGGTCGCGCGCGGCACCACCCTGCTGTTCGTCTCCCACGACCAGGAGAACGTGCGCACGCTCACGTCGCGCTGCCTCCTGCTCGACCATGGCGACGCCGCCGCATGGGGCCCCACCCCGGAGGTGCTGCTGGAATACCGGCGGCGCCTGAACGAGGAGGAAGAGGCCTACTTCGCCGCGGCGGTACGGGACGTGACCGCGCGCGCGAAGGAGCCGCCGCCCCCCGCCGTGGCGAATCCGTCGCCGCCCCCGCCCGATGCGCCGCCGCTCCCCTCGCCCGATGCGCCGCCGCTCCCCGCCGGCCGCTCGTTCGGCAACCAGTCGGTCGAGGTCATCGCCGTCGAGACGCTGGACGGCCAGGGCAAGCCCTGCGCGGTGTTCTTTCCCGGCGATACGCTCGTCGTGCGCGTGACGTGCCGCGCGAACATCGAGACGGACAAGCTCAACGTCGCCGTGCGGATCCGCAACAAGGAAGGCGTGAAGATATATTCGTGGGGCACGCTCAACCAGGACATCTCCGTGGCGGCCTCGGGCAGCCCCGCGCCCCGCTTCTGGACGCGCCGGGTGCACGCGGGCGACACGTTCGGCGTGCTCCTGCAATGCGCGTGCAACCTCGGGGTGAACCTGTACGAGGTGCAGGCGGCCGTATCGATCGAGGAGACCCCCGACTACATGTCGCAGCACATCGTGCACTGGGTGGACGAGGCCGCATTCTTCCAGGTGCTCATGAAGAAGCAGGAGCATTTCTTCGGCGGCGTCGTGGACCTGCGCATGAAGGCGATCTGGTGATGGACTATCGCGCCGAGTACAACGATTACTGGTCGCGCGCCGACCGCGTGGGCGAATCCAGCGCGGACATGGAGCGCATCGCCGACCAGCTCCTCGCCTCCTGCGGCACCGGCGCCACGCTCGACATCGGCTCGGGCGAAGGCGCGCTGGTGGCCGCGCTGCTGCGCCGCGGCGTGGACGCGAAGGGCCTGGACGTCTCCGACAGGGTGGTCGCGCGCTGCAACGAGCGCTGCCCCGGCCGTTTCGTCACCGGCTCCGTGCTCGCGCTGCCGTTCGAGGATGGCGCCTTCGGCACGGTGGTCTCGACCGACTGCCTCGAGCACCTCGAGGCGGCGGACGTGCCGCGCGCGCTGCGCGAGATCCGCCGCGTGACGCGCCGCAACGTGCTGCTGCGAATCGCCACGACCCAGGACCGCGAGGGCCACTGGCACCTCACCGTCGAGGGGCGCGCCTGGTGGGAAAAGCGCTGCTTCGAGGCGGGCCTGCGCAAGCACCCGGCCTACTACCGGCTGAACGAGTACGAGTCGCTGAACCACGAGGGCTGGCAGGTCTTCATCCTGCTGGAGAAGATGCCGGACGAAGCGCTCGCGCGCTATCCGCTCGCCGCGCTCGAGGCCGAACGCAACCTGCACATGGACATGCTGCGCGACACGGGCGAGCGCTCCGATGCCCACGTCGTGCGCTACTCGTGGGCGAGCAGCTACGTGAAGCCCGGCGACCGCGTGCTCGATGCGGCATGCGGGCTCGGCTACGGCGGCCACGTCCTGCTCGAGCTCACGGAGGCGGCCTCCATGCTCGGCATCGACGGCAGCGATTACGCCGTCGAATACGCGCGGCTTTCGTTTCCGCGGGCGGACCGCCACGGCGAGTACGCGGTGGGGATGCTGCCGCAGGCGCTCGCCGCGCACGCCGACGGCTCGTTCGAGACCATCGTGTCGTTCGAGACGCTCGAGCACGTCGAGGATCCGCGGGCTGTCCTGCGCGAGTTCCATCGCCTGCTGGCGCCCGGCGGCCGCATGATCGTGAGCGTGCCGAACGACTGGAGCGACGAAACGGGACAGGATCCGAATCCGTTCCACCTGCACGTCTACGACTGGGAGCGCCTGCGCCGCGAGCTGGGCGAGCTGTTCATCGTGGAGGAGGCGTTCGCGCAGACCGCCAGCCAGTGCAAGGTGCGCAGCCGCGGCAACGCGTGGGAGCGGCAGCCGCGCCTGCTGCGCAAGGTCGAGCTGGGCGAGGAGGCGCCGCTGGACTGCGAATGGTGGCTGATGGTGGCGATGAAGTCGCCGCTCGAGGCCGGCCCCGCCTATCGCGAGCGCGTCTTCGCCAACATCGCGCGGAGCGCGCATCCCTCGATCGACTATGCCGGCGCCTATCGCAACCCGTGGCTCATGCACGCCATGGTGAACGTGACCTACCGGCTGCGCAACGGGGAGGCCCTGGAGCAACTCGCCGACCGCGTCCTGCAGGAGTCGCCGCCCGGCAGCAACGACCATGCGGCGGCCCTGTGCGTGAAGGCGTATCGCGTGCTGGGGCGCTCGTTCGCGGATGCCGTGCAGGCCGGCGACATCATCGAGGCCATGCGCGCCATGGTCGCGCAGCCGCCGCCGGGTCCCATGGGGCTGCGGTGGAAGGTTTCGCTGCTGTTCGTGGAGGCGAAGCTGCTGCAGGCGACGGGACGGCTCGAGGAGGCCCGCGCCGCGTTCCGCGATTGCGGCGGCCACGACGTGCGCCCCTTCGGCATCCACCTCGCGACGCGGACCACGGAATCGTGGTTCAGCGCCGGCAGGATCGCCCTGGCGCTCGGCGACCGCGAGGGCGCACGCGCGGACTGGCAGGAGGGCGTCGCGTACGCCACCGTGCTCCTCGGCACGACGCCCGACGAGATCCTGATCGAGCGCTCGTTTCCGAATCGCTTCAACCACGGCGACGGCGTGCGGGAGTACACGGTCGCGTGGGACAATATCGCACGCTGCGCGAACGGCCTGCACCTTCTCGCGCAAGGCGGCCCGGTCGACGATTCCGCGCTGGAGAACTGCTTCCAGACCGAATACGCCACCGTGCACCGGGCGGTGATGGAGGCGCGTTCGCACCTCTCGGACCATGCCGCCGAAATCGTCGCCACGCGCGACCTCCTCGTGGAGCGCACCAACCGCCTCGAGCAGGCGGCAGAGGACCTTCGAGCGCGCACCGCCGACCTCGTGGAGACTCGCGCGACGCTGGTCGAGCGCACCGGGCGCCTCGAGGCCGCGACGCGGGACCTCGAGGACCGCACACGCGAGCTGGTCGAGACGCGGGAGCTCCTCGTGGAGCGCACGCGCCGGCTGGAGCAGGCCACCGCGCACGAGGCGCGCCTCGACGGCGACCTGCGCGAGCGCACGGGGCAGTTCACCAAAGAGCTGGAAGCGGTCAATGCCGACATGCTCGCGCTGGGCCGCGACCTGGCCGAGCGCAGCCGCCGGCTCGACGAGCTCACGGCGCGGCTGGAGCAGATCCGGCGCGCGCCCTTCGCCTATGCGCTGAGGGAGAGGGTGCGCAGGATTTTCAGGTAGCTTTGCCCGGGAGGCATCGAGTCCCGGAAAGTCTAGAATGCGGTGCGGCCTCCACGGCCCGGCATTAAGGGTCCGTGGAAGCACGATAACGAGGGTCCGGTGAACGGGACCCGCAGGAAAATGCATGATGAATCGAGGCGACAGGATCCTCATCACCGGCGCGAAGGGCCTCGTGGGCTCCGCGCTGGTGGAGCATCTGCGCGAGAACTGGTTCGAGAACGTGATCGAGGTGGGCCGTGCCGAGTGCGACCTCACCGACACCCGTGCCACGCGCGAATTGTTCGCGCAGGCGCGGCCGGATTACGTCTTCCACGCGGCGGCCCGCGTCTACGGGCTCGGCGGCAACCAGAAGAACAAGGCCCTCTCGTTCTACGACAACGTGCTCATCAACACGAACGTCGTCGACGCGAGCTGGCGCGCCGGGGTGAGGAAGATCACGGTGCTCGGCACCGGCGCGGTGTACCCGTACCCGCCGCCGGGGCAGCCGTTCACCGAGGACATGATCTTCATGGGCGAGCCGCACCATTCGGAGGACTCGTACTCGCACGCCAAGCGCGCGATGCTCGGCATGCTGCGCGCGTATCGCGAGAGCTACGGCATGAGCTGGGCCTACATCGTGTGCTGCAACCAGTTCGGCCCGCGCGACCGCTTCGACGTGGAGACCGGCCACGTGGTCCCGTCGCTGGTGAAGAAGTTCCACGACGCGAAGCGGGCCGGCGGCAACGTGACCGTCTGGGGCAACGGCTCCGCGCAGCGCGACTTCATGTACGTGAAGGACACGGCGCGGGTTTCCGTGGACATCATGGAGAGCCTCGAGGGGCCGGTGAACATCGGCAGCGGCCGGGTGATCACCATCCGCGACGTGGTCGAGATGCTGGCCGACATCACCGGCATGCAGGGGCGCGTCGAGTGGGATGCGACCAAGCCGAACGGGCGCGAGTACCTCGGCTACGACCTCTCCCGCATCCGCGACCTGGGCTTCACCTGCAGCTATTCCATCCGCAAGGGGCTCGAGGAGACGTGGGCCTGGTATTGCGCCCACGCGGGCGAGGCCGTTAAATGACGGCGGCCTCCCCGCGCGTGCTCATGATCGCGCAGTGGCCGAGCATCAAGAACGCCGAATACGAGTTGATCGAGCGCGTGCGCCGCACCGGCTTCAAGGTGGGCGTGGTGGACTTCCTCGGCTTCGACGTGGACAGGGGCGGCTGCGTGAACGGCGCGGACCTCGCCGGCGAATACGACTTCGCCATCTCGCTGCACTACGAGACGCCGAAGTTCCTGAACCTGCCCACGTACCACTGGGTTGCCAACCCGCTCGAGTTCATCCTCGCGGTGGGCAACTACCGCACGCACGTGATCCACCACCTGCGCTCGTACGACGACTACCTGTACAACGGCTCGCAGGTGCTCAAGGAGCACATGAAGGCCGTGGTCGGCGACGAGTGGCGCGACGGCGGCCTGCGGTTCTTCCAGTCGTGCTCGCGCAACGCGCTGCTTGCGCCGCGCGCGCCCGGCGAAGGCGGCGCCGCGAGCGGCAAGCTCTTCTACTGCGGCGTGAACTGGGAGGCCATCTCCGACAAGGCCGGCCGCGCCCAGGGCCTGCTCGAGATCCTGCAGGAGCGCGGCCTCGCGGATTTCTACGGCCCGCAGACGGTCCTGAACGTGAACGTGTGGGCCGCATTCTCCTCGTACCGCGGCGAGATCCCGTTCGACGGCACGAGCATGTTCCCGGCGATGCACGAATACGCCGCGGTCCTCGCGGTGTCTTCGCCGGCGCACATCAAGTCGAAGACCTCGTCGGGCCGCGCGGTGGAAGGCTTCGCGGCGGGCGTGCCGGTGATCTCCGACGAGAACGAGCACGTGCGCGGGCAGTTCGGCGATCTCGCCTACTACTTCCGCGGCGACACGGAAACCGCGCGCGCCGACGCGATCCAGGCGGTGATGGAAGAGATCCGCACGCGGCCCGCGCAGGCGGTCGAGCGCGTGCGTGCCGCGCAGGAGCTCATCGCGCGCGACTACAGCTTCGAGGCTTGCTTCGACGAGATCCTGAGGGCCGCGCACTCGCCGGCGAGCGGCACGAGCCGCGCCCGCGAGGTGGTGATCGACGTCTTCGTCTTCGCGCACGATCCCTACGCGCCGCCGGGCGCGGAGGGCCCGGTCGACGGCGGCAACATCCCGCACATCCTGCGCGCGATGTCCACGGTCGCGCAGGAGCGCGTGCGCTTCAGGCTGTTCCGGAACGCGGGAGCCGCCGCCGCGGGACCGGACGCGCCGTGGCTCGAGGAGGCGGCGCTCCCGCCGGACCCGGAGTGGGAACGGCTCCGGCTGGGCGAAAAGGTCGCGCGCCTCGCGCGCGTGTCCACCGGCGACTATGCCGTGTTCTTCACGCACGACGATTTCCCGCAGCACGACTACTTCACGAAGGCGATGAAGTGGTTCTCCGCCCACGTCGCCGACGGCCAGCCCGGGCTGCACGTGGGAGGCTTCTTCGCGAACGACCTCACCACGCCGGCACCGATGAGCGCCGCGGGCATCCTGCGCTGCAGCGCGTCCGACGGCCTGTACCGATGGACGCAGAACAGCATCGCCGAGCACCAGCTCGGCCAGCTCTGCTTCAACAGCGCCGCCTTGCGCGCGGTGAGCTTCGAGGGGCTCGAGCGCTTCGACGTCCTCTTCGCGCTGGCGACCGTGGTCGAATGCATGGGCCGCCGCGTGGCGATCCACCGCTCGCGCCATGTGCTGCTGCGCGTGGCGCACGGCTACTACCATCGCTACCTCGAAGCCTTCCGGCGCGTGTCCGGCAAGGGACTCTGGGCACAGCACTACGAGCTGCTCAGCAATGCGACACACGAGATCAACGCGCTCTTCGACGCCTTCCACCAGGTGCCCGCGGCCGTCGAGATCGCCGACAAGATCCTCGGCATCGACATTCCGCCGCCGGTATTCACCACGCCGCCGCCGACGGACCCGGCGGTGCTCGCGGTCAACCATTTCCTCAACCGCATCAGCCCGTACGTGGTGTTCGCGAAGAAGCTGGCGCGGCCGTTCGGGATCAAGTGAACGCGTCCATCCTCCGCCACGTGACCGACCTGCCGGCCGGGCGCAAGCGCTTCGCGCTCGCCACGCTCGTGTGCCTGTGGCTTGCATACCTGCTGCCCTCGGCCGTCTACAGCCAGTGGTTCACCCTCGACATGGGCGGAATGTGGACCCGCGCCGCCGCGCCCGGCAGCTTCAGGTGGGCTGTTTCGCCGGACGCGCTCGGGGGACGTTTCTTCCCGGTGTACTGGTTCTACAACTTCCTGCTGTTCGACCTGTTCGGCACCCGCATCGGCGCGCATTTCCTGAGCCAGGCGATCCTGTTCGTGGTGTCGCTGCTCCTCACCTGCCATCTTTTCGCCCGCGTCACCGGGAACCTGCTCGCGACGGTCGCGCTGGGCGTGGCGATCTGCCTCGGCGGCGCGGTGGCGGAGAACGCCTACACGCTCGGCAAGGCGGAGCCGCTCGCATACCTCTTCCTCGTGACGGCGCTCGCCGCTTTCCATCGAGTCGGGGCGCGGCGCGCCCGTCCACCCGCGTGGACGCTCGCAGCGATCGCTGCACTGGTTGCGCTCGCCATGTGGACCAAGGAAACGTCCCTGGTGATGCTCGCGTTCTGCCCCGGCGCGGCGATCGCGGGCGCATATGCCGCGCGCGTGCCGCTGCGGCATCCGGCGCGCCTGCCCCATTGGCGGGCGTATGGATGGCTCTTCGCGGCCGTGATCGCCGGGCTCGCGCTCGCCCGCACGCCCTACCTGCTGGCCATGCGCGGCGGCGGCGCGACGAGCTATGTCGACTACCAGGTCAATGCCGAGCTCGTCGGCGACAATCTCGCCTTCTATGCGTCGCAGCAGCCGGACGTGCTCCTGCTCGGAATCGCGGCCCTCGTCGCGATGTACCTTGCGGCGCGGCGCATGCGCGCCCGCGCGGGCGAGCTGCCCTCGCGCACCCTCTTCGACTTCATGTTCGTGGGCGGCATGCTCGCGACCGCATGGGGCTATTACGCGGGATTGCTCGTGTGGCGGTGGCCGATGGGCTACTACATGCTGCTGCCGTCGATCCTCTTCAAGTTCGTCGCCCTGTACGGCGCCCTGCTCGCGATCGGCGAGGGCCGCCTGGCGGGGCGGCCGCTGCGCGCCGCGTACGCTTTCGGCGCCGTGACGCTGCTGTATGCGGCGATCCACACGTATTACGTCGTCACGAGCCAGATAAGCTATTCGCGCATGTACACGGACGCGGTCTCGCGCTACGTGGCGCTTTCCCGCCCCGGCCAGCGCCTGGTCATCGAGTCCTTCCCGTTCTATTCGGAGCAGGTGACGAATACGCGGCAGGTGATCGCGCTCATGAGCGGCGAGGACCGCGTCGTCGGCGGCATCGCCGACCTCCTGAATCCCGCCGTCGTCACGCCGGAGATCGTGAAGCTGCTGAGGCTCCTGCCGCAACAGCTCGAGGACAACGAGCGGGCGTTTCCGCATCGCGGCGACTACGTGCTGGTGATGACGGGCAACAAGCTCGCGACCTGGTTCGTGCGCGGCGTGACGCCGTACTTCAGCGACGACTCGCTCCTGCTGAAGGAGCGGGAGTACGACATGATCCCCGTCGCGGAGAACCGCTCCTACGTGCCGGCCGCGTTCATGCACGTGTGGACGTACGGCCTGCAGTACGGGCCGACCTATATCGGGTACAAGCTCTACCGCGTGACCAGCGAGCGGCCGCGAATCCTGTGGCGGGGCCGCTATCCCGACGGCTGGATGGGCAAGTCGGCGTCGATCCGCCTCTTCCCGGAGTACGGCAAGCGCGCGGTGATCACGATGAGCACCCCGGCCTTCAACTCGCCCAATCGCGTCACCGTGACACAGGATGGCGTGAAGATCCGCGACCTCGTGCTCGCGGAAGGCAGGGAGGAGAGCTTCGAGGTGGAGAACAGCGGCGACAGGGTGCCCACGCGCATCGGGATCACCGTGCAGAAGACCGTCGTGCCGAAGGAGCTGGAGCTCAACCAGGACAAGCGCGAGATCGGGATCCTCGTGCGGATCGAGCCGCGCAGTTGAGGATGCGATGAACAGGGCGAAGCTCGCCGCCGCCGCCTGCCTCGCGCTCGCCGCCTGCAGCCAGAAGACGCCGGCCGACAAGCGGCTCGACGAGCGCACGGTCGCGGTGGGCATCATGGCGCTGCAATGGCCGAAGGTGGTGGAGGCCAACTCGGAATTCGTGGTCAAGCTGGCCGTTCGCAATGCCGGCGGCACTCCGCTTCCATCGCAGGCGGCCACGCCCGACGGCGCGCTGCGCGTGAACGCGGCGTACCACTGGAAGACGACCGGGAACCAGGTCGTCGTCTGGGACGGCGTGCTCACCCCGCTGGCCGAGGACCTCGCACCCGGCGCGGAGCAGGCGCTGGACGCCGCCGTGAAGGCCCCGCCCTCCCCGGGCATGTACATCCTCGAGTTCGACCTGGTGCAGAACAGCGCCTTCTGGTTCGGCGGCGCGGGCTCCCAGACCGCGCAACTGCTGGTCGAGGTGCGCTGAGCCGGGCTAGCCGCGCTGCCAGAGGCCGATCGTGGCGAACGAGAGCTTGCGCCCGATCGCGTTGGTCCAG